>Ga0247807_10000017_pt1 | contig 371722 bp, 292 predicted proteins | sample UWRJL074202C1_FD_179931 | JGI IMG/M metagenome (GOLD analysis project Ga0247807, IMG submission 179931) | Plant litter microbial communities from Arlington Agricultural Research Station in Wisconsin, United States - UWRJ-L074-202C-1 | ecosystem: Environmental > Terrestrial > Plant litter >...
CCAGACTGAAGAAGGGCTGGCCCGTAAAAGCGGGTCAAATTATGTGTATGAATATAACCTGAGTGATCATCTGGGGAACAACCGTTTAACTTTTGATGTGTATAACCATACGGCCAGAGCAATACAGTATGATCAGTATTACCCGTTTGGAAAAACGTTTAATAGTTATACACTTGGAACAAGAAATAATTATCTTTATAACGGGAAGGAGTTCCAGGATGGGTTAGGTCAGTATGATTACGGCGCACGCTTTTACGATCCAGTTATTGGGAGGTGGAATGTGGTGGATCCGTTGCAGGAGGATGAATACTGGGGTGAATTTGATAAGGAGTATGCTCAAGAATCTTCGGATGAAGGCCTTGAGGTAGATGCTGAAGAAGGCAGATTGAATGCTGGAAAATATTTTAGATTCCTTGGTCCACAGAATATGATTACAGCTAGTAATTCAGCAGTTCATTATAACTCAAGTCCTTATTCTTATGTTTTAAATAATCCAATTAGCTATATTGATCCTCTGGGATTGGACACGGGAGGAGTTAATCAATTAAAACAAGTTAATATAGTTGGAAATAACAGTACTTTTAATCATTGGATAGGTCCATCGCTGATTGCATTGGGAGAGCCTTTTAATTTTTTAAAGCCTGTTGGTGCACTTGGTTCTAAGAGTGGTTCTTCTGTTGCATCTTGGACATTATCTAAAGCTTTACCTCAACGAATTCTGGCTATTAGAAGTGTTCAGAGAAAAGCTGTGGGTCTTGTAAGTAAGAGGCTGGCGAAAAAGGTTGGTACTGTCGTGTTAGGTAGATTTTTAGGTCGTGCAGTTCCCTATGTCGGGTGGAGTATAACTGCGGTTGATGCATGGCAAAATAAAGAGGCTATTGGAGTAGGTATGGAAGCGTTTAGTGCTGGTGGGGGTGATTATTATAAATTACGTTCAAATCCAAGTACTTTTTATATGTATGCAAAATAATTGTTTTAATTATGGATATAGATAAATATGAGCTTTTTCTGTTTGTAAAAGAACAGACTGGCGAGAATGAAATTGATATAGATATAGACACGGAGTTGCAAGATGATCTTGGCATTCGAGGAGACGATGCAGTAGATTTCTTAATCGCCTATGGCAAACGCTATAATGTTGATGTCTCCAAGTTCATGGCGGCAGATTACTTTGGTAGTGAAGGTTCGGGTATTTTATCTTATCTAGTAAATAAACTTTTCGGAATACCAGAAAAGAGAAAAAGATTTACGGTTGGTCATCTTTACAAAGGTATTCAAGCCAGACGCCTGGATGAGGAAGTCATTAATGCATAACGACTCGCTGTTATTTATTCACAGTAAACAAGAAAGCCCGGCCTGCCGGGCTTTCTTGTTTACTGCTGATATGCTTTTCCTGTTTTGGCATCCCTGATGATGGCATTGGCCAGAAAATAGAGTTTGTCTTTTACTGAGGGTTCGAGTTCTTCGATATCGTCAATAAGCTTCAGGGTACGCTTGTCAAGGCTGACCTTAAGGGAGGTATTAAAATACCTAAAAATGAGATGGATCAAGGAGCACAAGTTCATGATGTGAATTATTGGATTAATGGGGCTTCTGGGATAAAAGGAGCTTTAACTGATCTAAAAGTTGCAGAAGCTGATTTACAATTGTCTAAAACAGCATTCGGGGTATTTGGATCTGGATTGATGGGAGGAAGGGACAGAATTACTAATAAAAGAACTGCTATGGATCCTGGCCAAATGGGAGTGTCATTAGGGGCGGGAGTAGTATTTGGAGGTATATCTATTTATAAAATACCTCTTTCCAGGCTTCAGGGAAGTTACAATGGATTTGTTAATAGTATAACAAATGCTTGGAGAAATGGAGCAACAATTCATTAAATTATTGTATTGACATGAAAGAAAAGGAAATATTTAAATTATTAATTATTCTAACAACGCTATTGTTTGGTTGCAGAGACAAAAAACAGTCATCAAGAATTGGCTTGTTTGATATTTCAAAAGATGATAAGTCTGTACTCTTTTCTTTTTATAGAAGTTCAGGAATATCTATCCTAAGTATTGACCTTAATGGTTCTGGTTTAAGGGAGATTATTCCTACGACCATTGATAGTAACTTCTATAATCCTAAATTTAATAAAGATGGATCGAAGATATTATTTATAGGTAATAGAAAGGGAAAGAAAATTGGATGTACAGTTTTTTTGGCTAAGCCAGATGGAAGCGGTAAAACAAAAATTTTTAGTGATAAAGGAGAAATAACAGAAGCTGTGTTTTCAGATTGCGAAGATAAGATATACTATATCAGGTCTAATGAATTTGGGCATTCATCCCCTTTAGGTGAAGATCAACCCCACAATTCTGATATTTATTCTATCAATTTAACAACGAAGGTTATAGAACAAGTTACACATTTGAATGCCTACAGTATGTATAGAGTTTCTGAATATGATTGTGGTAAGATAATGATGAGTATGGCTTATGATTCTATTCCAGGGTTACTCATGTTCTCCAAAGGTAGCCCCGGTAAGTTGATAAGTATTAATCCATTAAATAATCCAAGAAAGGATAATTCTTTATATAATACCCCATTTTATTCTGATAAATTTAATATGTTGGGTTTTATTGCGCCATATGAGCTTTATGTTATGGGGATGAAAGATAAACATGCGAATCTGGTAATATATGATGAGCTTATGGTTAGTTATTTTCGATTTTTTAATAAGCAAAAAAAATTGGTATATATAAATGATAGAGGCGGCGCCTTTTATTTAATAAATTACGATGGGTCGAACTTAAAAGAAATATCCATTGATAAATTAATAAAGCAGAAATAGGAAGGAGTTACAGGAAGAGTACGATTATGGGGCGAGGTTCTATGATCCTATAATCGGACGTTTTATTACAATAGATCCCCTTTCTGAATTGATGAGAAGGTATTCATCGTATAGTTACGGGTATAATAACCCTATTAGATTTATAGATCCTGACGGAATGATGCCGTTTGATGAGTATTATGATATTTTTGGTAAAAAGCTTGGAGTTGACGAGAGCGGAATTAATGGGAATGTCAAAATCGTTCAAAATCAGAAGGAGATTGACTTGATTAAGCAAAATACCAAAAAAGGGACTTTCACTCATTCTAGTCTAGTTACTACCGATTTAAGTACTTCTAAAACTGTTTTGGCAGAGGCTCTAAATGTCTTAGATCGCACCGTTGGACTCAAAGAGGAAGGGTCAACGGTGGCCAAGGATGGAGTTGTCGCTAGGATGCCTTCTGGAAATGGTGTGGTTGAGAATTTGAATGGAGTAGAAATTTCAAGTATAGACATATCGATTCCGAAAGGAACTGACAATACCAGTATCCATTCTCATATTATGGATGTAAGCACAAATGAAAAGGGGCAGAAGGTTTCAATGAGGGCTTCGAAGCCGGGACCCAATGATCCGAATGTTTTTAAACACTTTTTGCAAAATATTATTGTGGGAAATCTTTCGCTTCCTACATATGACAATGGTGTTTTAATTAAGCCAGTTACTGGTGCAGTCTTTTATGGTCAAAGTAATAGGCCAATAATCGAATTAGAAAGACAAATCATAAAAAAAATTATTAAACCTTAGCAATGAAAAAGCGAATTATAACGTGCCTCATTTTTTTGATGACTTATTGTAATATATTTGGACAAGAACAAATCCGATATCTAACATTTGTTCTTTCTATCGATGGCGAAGTACCAATAGAAACAATTACTGATGGATACTTTATTATCACTGATAGTTCTAAAAATATAGTTAGTAAAGTTCCTTTTACATATAAAATAGGAAGATTGGAATTTAAAGAATCTGCTTTTGCGAAGTTTAATCCAATGCCTCGGAAATCTAACTTATCAATAGAATTCTATGTAAAAGAATCAAAGTATCCTTTCAAAAAGACAAAGTATCAGAGCGGCATTTGGATAAATCGTGATTATCTCATAATGTACATCTATAATAAGTCTGTAAAAGAAAATTACAGAAAATATATATTTGGTGAGAGGGATTATATTGTTCGTATAGAGAGTTCATCCTTAAACACAATTCAGAATTATCGCTCTGATTGGATCCGTAAACATAAATCAGAAATTAATTGACTAATAAACAACAAGCGATCACTTTGATTATGGGGCGAGGTTCTATGATCCGGTGATAGGGCGTTTCAATGCGATAGACCCAATGTCTGAGGTGTCGAGGAGGCACAGTCCTTACAGCTATGCCCTTAATAACCCTATCCGTTTCATAGACGTTGATGGGATGTATGCGGCAAGTCCAATTTATGGCCGTAATGGTGACTTCTTGGGAACAGACGATGAAGGATTGAAGGGACAAGCAATTGTGATGAAAAAAGAAGACTTTAGTCAAGGAATGAGTCACGAGGAAGCAACAAGTAAAAGCACCTATAAAGAAGGTGATTCGAATTACGGATTTGCTGATGAAAAGGCAGCATTAAAATATGCAAATCATTATGTTGACTTGAAAAATCGCCCTGATTATGATGAAAAGTTAACTTTAGGCGAAGCTAACGATTGGTATAGGACTGGCGGTGGAAAGCCTTTGTTTGTCGATGCCTCAAAAATAGATTTGGCTCCTGTTTATCAGGGTGACCTCAGCACGGGTGATAGTAAGTATGTGAATTTTGCTTCGCCAGGTAATGCTAATTTAGAAACTGGGTTTGTTTATGGGACAATAAAATTGACCTTAGTTGGTGGAAATAAAGTGAAGCTTGGTGGGGATAATAGTGTTCTGGATACTTATGATTTTGACTATCAAAAAGGAAGAACAGGAAGGAATGTTGCTAAGTGGATGGGGAAAACTGTAGCGGGAGAAGGTACTGGGTATACTATTTATAATTATGGTACTTCACGCCTTCAAAAAAGACCCAAGTAAATAACGCCATATACCCCCACTGCACCAAAATACTAAAATATGAAAAAAGCATATGCAAGATTAGTTTTTTCTACTTTGATAATTTTAATTTTTGGATGTCAAAGAAGTTACTTTAAGAATGATCTTCCCCAAATATTAGGCGTGGAGAAAGTAGATGTTGAAAGGGTTAGTTCTAAGGATGAATTTGGAGGGTTTGGGGAAGGGTATACCTTAGAAAAGTATAAGTTGTCAAAAGTAACCATCGATGAATTCCAGGAGGGACGATCTAAGCTACTTCCTGTTAAAGAGGGCGGATGGAAAAGATATGGTTGGAGTAAAGCTCCTATCGATAGTTCATTTAAGGAAGTGATTTACATGCCCTTAAGTTATTATGATGGAAATAAGAAATTAGAAATCGTGCTTCAACAAGTTAAAAAATCTTTAGAACTAGCTGATGTATATTATGCATTTTATTACAAGTCAGATAGGTTAAATCCACGAAGTGTTCAATTATTTGTTGTAGACATAAAATCTAGAGAGCTATATGCTATAGACATAGCTATATAATTATGAATTTGTCTGATTAGCCAATAGGCTGTATAAACATATATGCAACCTATTGTTGTTTTTATACCAGCAAGTTGTGTTTTTGGGTACCCAAAAACTACTTGCCTTCGCTTGAGGCGAAGGATCAAAAACTGCGCAACTTGTTTTTGGAGGAGCGGGTGATTTAATGAATGCTGATGTAAAGCAGGTATCTTCTGTTAATATCAGGATCAATATAAATGATAAGGGCGAATTCCAGAGTATAATGTTTGGTGGTAAAACATATAAGTTAGATGCTTGGAATAAACTGCAAACTGCAAAACCAGCAGGGCCTTTCGAAAGAAAAAAAGATGAGGAAAATAAATAACTAAGAAATGATCATTTTATATAGCATATATAACATACTTTACCAAGTCTTATCATTTGGGCTTCTTTTTTTTGCAAATACTTATCTAAATGGCTTTTTAATACCTGCAAGTTTGAAATGGAAAGATGGACAACTGCGACATGATCTTACAAGCTTAGTGGTAGTACAGTCAGTGGTATTGGTTTTAGAAGCAATTGTATTAATGTTGCTAATGCTCTATATAAACAGGCGGTTTCTATCAAGCGTTGCAAAAGTCAATAATGGAAACAAGATTGCTAACTGGACAGCAGGGGTATATTTGTTAATTGTCCTAACCTTTATAGGATTTGTAATGTATGTAAGTTTTAAATAACAACAAAGACTGACTATGACGTGCCCTCAATAAATGTCTAACTTATTGAGGGCACGTCATATGATTTAAGGGGCTTTAGTTTAGCAGGGAATGCTTCTTCAAGAGTGCATCACAGCGTTGTTGCAGATCCTGAGAAGGGGGCGGATTGGGTAAAAGGAAGCAAGGGCATTTATTGGGATAAGGACGCTAAATCTGCTGCTACTACCAAAGCTGGCGAAACCTATATTGGTTCAAAATGGTCAGATATTCAGGCATATCAAGCTAATAATAGTACTTCTCCTGAACCAGATGGGCCGAAATTAAGTCCAGGTAAATCTAGTACTCCGGAAGAAACAGTAAGTTTAATGAAAATTCAAATGGCGCCGGAGCATCTTCTGCAACAGTGCTTGGACCTGAAGACCGTGGTACTTTCCGACACTTTAGCTTGAATATAATTGTTGGTAGCTTAGAATTACCTACCTACACTCCAGGCGATATAGTCAATAAGCCAATGCTTACTTTTCCATCTCAGGGTGTAGTATTTTTTAGCAGAACCGGAAGTCCAATTACATCAATGACTAAAGAAGCACTACAAAGAATTGTTAAACCATAACTTTATGAAAAGAAAAATAATATTATTTTTTGTTTTATTGATATGTGGTATAAAGCTTTTTGGCCAGGAAAAGCAAAATCTTAATTTCGTTTTATTAATTAATGATGATGTTCCTGAATACGGAATATTTGATGGTGAATTTCAAATTGCTGATAGCACCGGAAAGATTATTGAGCAATTCTCTTTTGACTATAGTGTTGGTAGGTTAGTAATTAATACAAAAGATTATTCAAAGTTGTTTACACAATCTGTTGAGAGTAAAATAATTATAAAGTTTGTATTTAAGGATCCTTACTCTAATTATAAAGAATTCTTTTATGTGGGTGAAATACCAACAGACAAAATGAATTATGAGCACATAATTTGTCATATATATGATTTTTCAAAAACAGCAAATAAACTGAAATATGTTTTTGATGGCAAAAAGTACTTATTCCAGATCTCAATACCAGCGTGGTCTGTAATTTTAAAAACATGGAATAAGTCAACTTCCCAAAAAGTAAGATTGAACCAACATTGATATAAATAAAACCTTGTTTCGCAATAGCAATATGATTATGGGGCAAGGTTTTATGACCCGGTTGTTGGGCGTTTTAATACGATAGACCCGCTTTCTTAAACAAGCAGGCGACACTCGCCTTATACATATGGTTTGAATACCCTATACGGTTCATTGATCCGGATGGAATGGAGGCAACGGATTGGGTTCTTGGTAAAAAAGGAATATACTGGGATAAGAATGCAAACGACCAGAAATCAACAACAAAAGGAGATACTTATTTAGGAAAGGATTTGACATTTAATAGTTACATTGATAAGGGACTTTGGGATGGCCCAATGGGAAGTTTCCCCGCAGGTGATAAACTAACATCTACGGTTAATGTTACTTCAAATGAAGATGCAGATGGAAACCTTACATCTGTAGATGTTAAATCAAGTTATGATGTTAAAGCTACCGGAGGCATAATTCAAGGAGAAAATTATTTCCCTGGGCAGATGACCTCTCACTAACCCCTAAATTATGAAGATTGTCAAGTCTATATCAATTGCTTCTGTTGGCATTTTGATTATTGTTATAAGGATATTTTTGTTCTATAAGTGGAAAAACACTTCAGAAGACGAGGTCTTTGTACTGTCGGAGGAATTTATTGGGCCGGTAATCGTGCTTTATAACAAATCTGACGGTCAACCTGAAAAATATTACTATCCGTTCTTTTGCTCTATTTGAAAATTTTGACGGTGGTTTTCATGGTGATGGTGCAAGTAGAAGATTTAGTACGAGTTCGAATGAAACTGCTAGATCTCATTAAAGATAAACTTTGGTACAGATAAAAAAAATATAACCGGTACAGCATGGAGTTCTTCATTCTCAAATAGGTTTTTACCAGGAAGTTCGACTATATTCCTTTATGGGGTATTAACACTGCGATAACAAGGTGTTATTAATTGTCAGATAATATTAAACAAAGGTTTATTTATAGCGTTCCATACTCGAATGGTAGCTGGAATAGTCGAAAGCCAAGAACATTGAGTTACACATTAGTCAATATGCCCGGTAAGAAATATCATTTAAATAAATTCTTGCCAAATGGCAAGTGGCTTCCAGTTTTAATCACTCAATTTTGCATCAAAATAAAATTAAAAGAAATGAAAAAGTCAGCTTTAATTACAGGTGCAAACAAAGGGATTGGACTTGAAGTAGTAAAACAGTTGTTGCAAAATGGGTTTTATGTTTACCTTGGAAGTCGGAATTTTGATAAGGGGTTAAAAGCCGTGGAATATTTGAAAGCAGAAGGATTGACGGATGTTGAAGTCATTCAATTGGATGTAACTAATCCTGATTCAGTGGAAAACGCACGTATCGAAATTGGTAAAAAGACAGAGGTTTTAGATATCCTAATTAACAATGCCGGCATCAGCGGTATGTCTCAGGATCCCTCAGAAGCGACTGTGGATAATTTTAAAGAAGTATATGAGACTAATGTTTATGGTGTTGTACGGGTTACACAGAAATTTGTTGATTTACTAAAAAATTCTGTTGAGCCACGAATTGTAAATGTAAGTTCAAATATGGCTTCCCTTACACTTCAAAGCGACCCAAATTATGCCGCTTATGATTATAAGACCCTTGCGGCTTATGCTTCGTCAAAATCAGCAATGAACATGTACACTGTACATTTGGCCTATGAATTACGTGATACAAAATTTAAAATAAATATAGTTTGTCCAGGTTATACCAAGACTGATTTTACAAACCATCTTGGAACAGGCACAGTTGAAGAAGCTGGGAAACGCATTGTGAAATATGTGTTGATTGATCAAAGTGGACCAACTGGGAAATTTTTTAGTGAAGAAGCCAATCCTTTAACGGGTGAAATCCCCTGGTAAAGAAATAGCTTCAATTAATTTTAGAGAATGAAAGAGTTTTTAGACTATGTATTGCAATTTTGTCAGTTGAACCAGCAGCAAATAGCGTTGATTTCGAAAAAGGCAGAACAGTTAGAACTTCGTAAAGACGAATATTTTTCTGAGGCAGGAAAAGTGCCAAAACAGGTGGGTTTTGTTGTGGAGGGTGTTATGCGTGGTTGTTATTACAATAATAAAGGCGAAGAAATAACACGTTATTTTATCACTGAAAATAATCTTACGTTCGACTACATTAATTTTGATGGAGAAACTGCCTCGTCGGAGTATTCGCAGGCATGTACAAATTGTAGACTCATTGTGTTTTCTAAGCAGAATTGGGAGGAGCTTTTACATACGATTGTAGGTTGGGATAATGTCACGAACAGAATGATTCAACTTTGCACCTTCCAAAAGTATAAAAAGGCACCTGTAATTTCACAAGATGCTACGACACGTTATTTGGATTTTCTGAAAAATTTTCCAGGATTAGCAAATCGCATTCCGCTTAAATATCTGGCGTCTTATTTAGGCGTAACGGATACATCGTTGAGCCGTATCAGAAAAACATTAGTTAAGTAACTTTTGCTAAAGGGTAAATTGAGTTTGCATTTTCTTTTTGAACTTATGCGATTTTTTGGACAAGTTCATGATTAATACAATTTTATAGCTTTATAGATATTTGTGTGCGGCAGTTTTGAATTATAGGTATTAATAATTTTGGACAATGCTGTCGCTGCGCTCCTGGCAATTTTTGTTTAAAGTAAGTCTTTATGTAGAGATCATCTCCAACTCATCCTACACATTATCTCCAAAGGGGATTAGCTCGCTACGCTCGCTGATCCCTTTAGGGGGGAGGCTTCAACCAAAAATGCTGTCGCTGCGCTCCTGGCAATTTTTTGTTTTAAAGCAAGCCTTGCGCTGAAGAAGCGCAGAACTTGCTTTAAAACAAAAAATGCCACCCGAAAAGGGTAGCATTTTTGTTTGGCGGAGAGTGGGGGATTCGAACCCGCGGACCCTTTAACAAGTCAACAGTTTTCAAGACTGCCGCAATCGACCACTCTGCCAACTCTCCGCGACAAAAGTACAAATACCTCTTGAATCTGCAAATAATGATGTTGATTTTTTAACAAAAAATTGATAACTAGTTAAAACAGAGAGAGAAAAACTTTTACTTATTCATTCTATTGCCTTCTAAAGGCACTTTTTTAAACAAATTGAAAGGCTGTTTGATGATTTTGATACTCCGTTTTGATACGTCTACGCTTGCATTGAGCTCAAAGCCGAGCAGAAGTATAAAAGAATTAAGGTATAACCAGATCATAACAACAATTAAAGTTCCTATGGAACCGTATACTTTATTATAAGATCCGAAGTGATTAATGTAAAAAGAGAATCCCCAGATCGTTAAAAATGCAAGTATAGTAGCTAACCAGGCACCTGAACTAAACAGTCTCCATTTTTTAGTATTAGCCGGCCCGTACCGGTAAAGAATAGATATCGTAACAAAGTAGAGTACACCTAACAATGTCCACCTGGAAAATTCTATCACATAAGATATAAAATGTCCTTTTAGATTTAACGTCCTGTTAATGTAACGCAGCGCAAATTCTCCGGCAGTCATAGCGGCGATAGTAATGATCAGGGAAATGGCCATTACGGAGGTAAGGATTAACGCAATTAGCCGCTGTTTAAGCCATGTTCTGGTTTCAATGATTAAGGATGATTTATTGAAAGCTTTCATGAGCTTATGCATTCCGTTTGTAGCAAAGAACACAGAAAGGATGATACCAAAGGATAGTAATTGCCCGTTTTGAATCTTAACGATTTCAAGCAAAGTGTTTTCAAATGCTTTATAGGCTTCTACAGGAAGAATCAATTTAAGCAGCACCATCAGCTGGTCCTGAAACCCTACACGCTTAGGGATAAACGGGATCAGGGTAAAAAGAAAGATGATCCCAGGAAATATAGCTAGCATAAAAGTGTAGGCTAAGGAGGCGGCTTTGTTGGCCAGGGAGTCTTTAGCTACTTCTTTTAAAAAGAATTTGGCAATAGTGTAAAGTGGGAGTGGACTAAATCCTGGCAGTACGCAGTCTTTTGTCCATTCGATGAACTGGTAATAATATTTGAATTTTAAAAGTTGTCTATGTGCCCAGATCATTCATTAATTTAAATTTACTTATAATATTGTGCTATCCTTTCCATAAAATAGGTAGGAGGATGACAAGGTTTTTTCTTTACCATGTCAAAGAAAACAAGTACGGTTGATCCTATGTTGATCAGCTCTCCTTGTTCATTGTATAGTTCATAATCGAAGGTCATCCGTACACCTGGAAGTTCTTTTACGATTGTTTTGATCGTAATCTCCTGATCGTATAAAGCGGGTTTAATGAACTTTGATTTCATTTCCAAAAGAGGTAACATCACGCCTTCTTCTTCCATTTTCGCGTAATTCATATCAAGACTGCGCATCATCTCTGTTCTTCCGATCTCGTAATAAGCGGCATAGTTTCCATTGTAAACATATCCCATTTGATCGGTCTCGCTGTATCTTACTCTAATTTTAGTCTCGCTTGAATACATAAGTTATCTGAAAATATTGCGCTTGTTTAAGGCTGCTCTGTATTTATTGGCATTAATCTCGTGCTGTTCTTTCGTTTCTGCAAAGGCGTGATAGCCAGAAAAATCTTCTTTGGCACACATGTAAATGTAGTTGTTTTTATTTGGGCTCAATACCGCGTCTATAGCATTAATGCTAGGCATCATGATGGGGCCCGGAGGCAAACCTGCATATTTGTAGGTGTTATATTTTGAATCTACACGCAGCAAAGCATTGGTTACTCTTTTTACAGTAAAATCATTGTTTGCAAAGATCACTGTTGGATCTGCTTGCAATAAGATACCTCTATTTAAACGGTTAAGGTATAATCCGGCAATAATCGGCATCTCTTTGTCATATATCGCTTCGCCGTCTACAATAGAAGCAAGTACGGTTACCTGTTGAGGTGTTAAGTTTAATGCAGCTGCTTTTTGTTTACGGTCAGCGGTCCAGAATTTATCATATTCCTTCTGCATGCGGTCAAAGAACTCTAAAGGCGAAGTATTCCAATACATTTCGTACGTATTAGGAATAAACATCGTATAGCTGTTATCTATAGTAAAACCATATTTTTCTACCAGCGCTGCAGAATCTAATACTTCTATAAAAGAGGCAGAATCTGCTTCCAGGGTTCTGGATAAATAGCCTGCAAAATCATCTTTCTTCCTGATGTTTTGAAATTTCAGTTTTACCGGTTCCTGGTTGCCGGCTTTGATCATATTGATCAGTTTGCGGTTATTTAATCCTTTTGATAGCTTATAGCGGCCTGGTTTAATGCGTTGTGCAAGGTCCATTTTTGCTGCAGCTTCACTAAAAGTTCCAACATCAGTCAGCAAATCTTTGCTTTTTATTTCTTTATAAACATCTTCTATCGTTGCACCAGTTTTGATATACAGATAACTTTTATTCCCTGTGGTATTGGGTGCAAAATATACCTTGTAAAAATTTATTCCAAAGAATCCACCAATAACGATAAGCAATACTAAAACTGCAATAATAATTTTTGTGGTGTTCTTTTTAACTTTTGGCGTGGTTTCTTCAGTAGTCATAGAAAATTTAAAATACTAATTTATGCTTTTGTTAGATAGCGTAATATTTACAGGGGTACCAATTTTTACTTTTGATAGCGTATCCGACAGAACCGGGCTTTGTGCCACAATTACGGCATTTGCAGTATCGGTAATATCGCCTTCATAGGTAATTGTTCCTAATTTAAGATTAGAGCCTCTCAAAGAGAAAGCCGCTTCATCTCTGGTGAAACCTAATAAGGTAGGAATGTCCACATCTTCATTTCCTTGTCCATTACCTAATAACATATCAATTTTTGATCCTTTAGGGATGATGTCACCTGGTCTCACGGCCTGTCCGCCAAAAGAAACTTCCAGTACCACATCTCTGCTGACATCTGCTTTATATACGGTATCCCCAATTTTTAACCCGAAACTCTGGATCATGGCTTGTGCCTCTATAAAAGATTTAAACTGCACATCAGGAAATTTTACATTTGGAGCTTGTGCGGTATTAATCGTTAAATATATCGTACGGTTATCTTTTACAAAAGTATTTGCTTCCGGATCCTGGTCAATCACTGTTCCCGGTGGCATATCCATAATATAAACAGAATCTACTTCGTAACGCAGCCCTAGTTCTTCTAATTTTGACACCGCCTGGTTAAAAGACAGTCCTTTTACAGTAGGTACATTTAAGCCCTGGCCATGTTTAGTATAATAGCGCAGACTGAAAAATGCAACTAATAAAAGTACCACTACAGTGACAATGGCGGCTAGAAGATTGTTTCTGAATGATTTTGTTTGTAAGTAGGAGATGAATTTTGCCATTTAGTTTTATGATGTTCCTTGTATTTCGCACAAATTTAGGCTAAAAATATATTTTATCGGAATTTAAATGAGATCTGAATAAACTATTTTAATATTTTTGACGGATATCTTATCGTTTAATTTGATTACTCAAGAAGATCTGGATTTGAAATTACAAAGATGAACAGGTTTTGTCTGGCTTAATAACGGTTTGCAGATCATTATAATATAGACCAATGAAGAAAATAATAGCGTTGTTAACTGGTGGAACAACAGGAGAATGGGTAATATCTGTGAAAAGTGCAGCTACGATAGCGCATCATCTTGATCCGAATAAATTTGAAGTATATAAAATTATGCTTACGCAGCAGGGCTGGTTTTATGAGCCTGCAGATTCTGTTAAAATTGAAGTAGACAGGAATGATTTTTCTTTACACATAAAAGGTAGAAAAGTGACTTTTGATGGCGTATTTATCGCGATTCATGGTTCGCCGGGCGAAGATGGTAAGCTACAGGGGTATTTCGATATGCTAAATTTACCTTATACTACTTGTGATGCGATGACTTCAGCAGTGACGATGAATAAAGGATATACCAAAGCAATTGTACAGGATATACCAAATTTATATGTCGCAAAATCCGCGCAGATTTTTAAAAACGCAACTTATAACTTAACGGAAATTAAGAAGAATCTAACCTTGCCATACTTTGTGAAACCAAACAATGGCGGCAGCAGTATAGGCATGAGTAAAGTGAAAAATCAGTATGATTTGCAATCCGCAATTGATAAGGCTTTTAAAGAGGATACACAAATCCTGATTGAAGAGTTTATCGAAGGACGCGAGTTCACTGTCGGTGTCGTAAAGTTAGATGGGAAGATTACTGTTTTACCAGTTACAGAAGTAGAAACGGCTAAAGAATTTTTCGATTTTGAAGCTAAATATACTCCGGGAGTGGCCGTGGAGACTACACCTGCGCCGTTGCGGATAGAAACGCGTAAAAGGGTAGAGGAGATTGCTACAGCAGTTTATTCGAGGTTAAATTGCAGGGGGGTAGTGCGGATTGACTTTATTTTATTAGGTGATGAAGCTGATTTCTATTTTATTGAGATCAATACGATCCCTGGTCAAACAGCTACCAGTTTTATCCCTCAGCAAGTAGCAGCATTTGGATTATCACTCAATGATTTTTATACTAAACTAATTAAAGAAACCATCGGCTAGTTACGCTTTTAATAAAGCAGAAATAATCAATCTTAACATCATTAACGCATAAAACCGGAAGATACTTATCTTCCGGTTTTATGCGTTTTGATATATCCTGTATTTTATACTAATTATATTTAGAATCTGAATCCTACCGCTAATCCACCTCTTACACCAGCCCAAGGTCCTTTTAAATCAATCGTTGCACCATTTCCATCAACGCTATATGTTGGTTTAATGATAGGAAGGTCATCCAGTAAATCGCTTAACTGGCCTCTCAACTCCTCCTGCTCAAATGCATTTAGCGTTTGTTTACCGGTCAGTTTCCCAGTTGATGATCCAAAATGAGGCCCCATGATCCACCAATCCAGGTAAACCAGTTTACTCATTCTCCATTGTGCACCAATCATGATACCCCCTGTAATGGTTTTAATATCTCCTTGAAACACGATGTTTTGTTTATAGTTAAACTGTGGAACATCCACTTCAAACGGACTTTCTACGCTGTATTTAGCGAAACTTGCAAACGGAGCTACATAAAAGCCTTGAAAAACACCTTTGCCAAAGTAATACCTAAATTCAGGAGTAATGGCGAAATTTGATAATTTAGAATCACGGATCGTTCTGCGTGCTTCTATATCCCCATCATCTGCCAGATCTTCTAACTTCGATTTAAATGGAAGACCTGATTTAGGCATCGTACGAAATCCAATGGCTATTGACGTCCGGGTGCCGATGGCACGTTCATATTGGAAAGAAAAGGTTTTTGTAAGCAACGCAGCAACATTCATTTTTACTATACTTCTGCCTGCTGCAGACAGGCTGTCTTTTGTTGAATACTGGGCTTTTGCCAGTTGAATAGTGCACATAAGGGCGATTACAGGTAATGCAATCAACTTTTTAGTAAAGATTCTCTCCATAGATAGTTTAGATAATTTTGTTTTCAAAGGTGAAAGTAGCAGATTTTAATGTCTTTAAGTAATAGTTGGCAGAACTAATTTTTGTAATTAATATCATCCAATACAAACATTGATTATTTTTACGAAATGTACAGTAAGTATTTGGCAGATCATCATTATAAAATAGTTAATTTTAAGAAAGGGGATATAATTTATGCACCTGGCAGCCATCCCAGGTATGTTTATTTTGTGAAAAGTGGCGAAATAAGGATGTTTACCCTTAGCAATGAAGGAAAAGAATTTACCCAAGGGGTTTTCAAAAGCAAACAATATTTTGGTGAACCAGCACTATTACTTCAGCGTCCATACTTAGCTTATACCGTTGCCTTAAAAGATTCAGCGCTCATATTATTAGATCAGCAGCAGTTTGAAAAGCTGATCGAAGACAATAAAGAGTTTAGTATGAGCCTGATAAAAGCTTTAAGCGAAAGGCTGTTTTACAAATCAATGATGCTGGAAGAACTCGCTAATGAGCATGCCGATCACCGTTTAAGCACGTTAATCAATTATCTTTGCAAAGACTTGCAAGCTGGAGAAGTATTAGATATAACCCGCCAGGCATTGGCCGACAGGAGTGGACTAAGAGTAGAAACGGTAATCAGGACCATGAAAAAGATGGCAGATCAGAATGAAATAAAACTGATCCGCGGAAAGATTGTTAAACAAGAGATATGACATAGGTCATAAAATTTACCGCTTTAAAAGCAGTAAATTTGAACAATAAATAAACAGGTCATGAAAACCATCTCAAAATTAGAAGCCGTAGTACAATGTAAGTGTCCAAGATGCCGTCAAGGCAATATCTTTAGCGGTAAGATGTATTCCTTCTCTTTTAGAGGGCAAGTGACTAATGAATATTGTCCGCATTGTAATCTTCGTTTTGAGAGAGAACCAGGATTCTTCTATGTTTCTATGTTTGTCAGTTATGCCATGAACTGTGCCGAAATGATCACTGCCGCTGTAGCTACTTATATATTGGGTATGCCACTAATTTATGAAAACTTATGGTATTATGTAGGCATCTTATTGCTCACAGTATTTGTTTTATCTCCTTTTAATTACCGGTATTCCAGGATAGTACTGTTACACTGGTTAACCCCAGGTTTAGGCTTTGTTCCAGGGAGCGGGGATCATAGCACACCTGAAATGGGAAAAGAATTACCTAAAATTATATAGTATAAGCTTTAATCATTTCTTCATTCACTTTACTGCCTTTACCAGTATTGATATCAATTAATACATAATCAAACCAGCCATCTGCCGCAATTTTATTGGTCCGGGTATTTTCTATTTCAAATTGTACCCGGCAGCCTTTCTCATTAATAGTTAAAATTCCGGTGCGTATTTTAATAACATCGCCCATGATCAGCGGACGCTTAAAATCTACATAAGCAGTGCGGACTACCCATCCAAAGCCACTTTTCATAAAATCTTCCATTGGCATATGGTAGAATTTCTCCATTTGTTCGTAACGCGCAGCAAGTACATAATCAAAATACTTGCTGTTATGTACATGGTTAAACATATCAATATCATCTGGTCTTACCCTAAGCGCTGTCTCAAATATGCTGTATTGATTCTTTTCCATTCCGCAAAAGTAAAGTTTGTGGTTTATTTAAGGAAATAAAAATATGATGTTGAATTGTTTGTGCTACTTGCTTATCCTGAAAACTTAAGCTATCTTTGCGCGTAATTAATTAATCCATACACTTTAGTATAATTCAAGCAATGTATCTAAGTAAAGAAGTAAAAGCCGACATTTTCAAAACACACGGCGAAGTTGAGACAAACACAGGTTCTGCAGAAGGTCAAGTAGCGTTATTCACGTACCGTATTGCACATTTAACAGGACACTTAAAGAAAAACCGTAAAGATTTTTCTACGCAATTGTCTCTTCAAAAATTAGTAGGTAAACGCCGTGGTATCCTGGCTTACCTGTTTAAAAAAGATATCAACCGCTACCGTGCTATCATCAAAGCTTTAGGCTTGAGAGATATTATCAAACCATTAGGTTCGAGAGACAGCAAGTAAGCGTATCAATATCAAAAAAAGCCATTCTTAAAGGATGGCTTTTTATTTTTGCTAAATAAAATAAGTATATATAAATCAGGTGTGTAGAAAGAGGAAAACACACCACAACTTTTTGTAAATGAATGTTATAAAAAAATCGTTCGACCTGGGAGATGGTAGGATAATTGAAATTGAAACAGGCAAATTGGCTAAACAAGCTGATGGTTCTGTAGTGGTAAGAATGGGTGACACGATGTTATTGGCAACTGTAGTTTCTTCAGTTGGTGCCAAAAGCGGTGTAGACTTTTTACCATTATCTGTAGATTACCAGGAGAAATATGCTGCCGCTGGCCGTATTCCTGGAGGTTTCTTACGTCGTGAGGCAAGATTATCAGACTATGAAGTTTTAATTTCACGTTTGGTTGACCGTGCATTGCGCCCGATGTTCCCTGAAGATTATCACTCTGATACACAGGTAATGATCACATTGATCTCATCTGATAAAAATATAATGCCGGATTCACTGGCAGGTTTAGCAGCTTCAGCAGCAATTGCTGTTTCTGATATTCCTTTCAACGGTCCAATCTCTGAAGTTCGTGTTGCTAAAATTGATGGTCAGTTAGTGATCAACCCTTACGTTAGCGATTTAGAGCGTGCTACCATGGAATTCCTTGTTGCAGGTACTGAAAACGACATCGTGATGGTAGAAGGTGAAGCGGATGAAATTTCTGAAGAAGAAATGGTTGAAGCGATTGAATTTGCACACAAAGCAATCGTGATCCAGGTTAAAGTTCAAAAAGAATTAGCAGAAGCAGTTGGTAAAACTGTTAAACGTACTTATTCTCATGAAGACAGCAACCCTGAATTAAAAGAGAAAGTTTACGCAGCTACTTATGATAAAGTATATGCAGTAGCAAAAAGCCAGACTACTAAAGCTGACCGCGGTAACCAGTTTGGTGCAATCCTGATGGATTTCATCGCTACACTAGGCGAAGGCATTGATGATGTAACAGGCTTCTTATCTAAAAAATATTTCCATGATGTACAATACGATGCGATCCGTAACCTTGTTTTAGACGAAGGTATGCGTTTAGATGGCCGTGATGTACGTACCGTACGCCCAATCTGGTCTGAAGTAAGTTATTTACCTTCTGCGCATGGTTCAGCTGTATTTACACGTGGTGAAACACAATCATTAACTACGGTTACTTTAGGTTCTAAGGATGATGAGCAAATGATTGACGGCGCGTTCGTTAATGGTTACAACAAATTCCTTTTACACTATAATTTCCCTGGTTTCTCTACTGGCGAGGTTCGTCCAAACAGAGGAGCAGGCCGTCGTGAAATTGGTCATGGTAACTTAGCCATGCGTTCATTAAGAAAAGTATTACCTGGATTAGAAGAAAACCCATACACGATCCGTATCGTTTCTGACATCTTAGAATCTAATGGTTCATCATCAATGGCTACTGTTTGTGCAGGTACACTTGCATTAATGGATGCTGGTATTAAGATCAAAGCACCTGTTTCAGGTATTGCAATGGGATTAATTACTGATGAGAAAACTGGTAAATATGCAATCCTTACCGATATTCTTGGTGATGAAGATCACTTAGGAGATATGGACTTTAAAGTTACAGGTACTGAAAAAGGTATTGTAGCTTGTCAGATGGACTTAAAAATCAATGGTTTGAAATGGGAAGTTTTAACTGCTGCCCTTAAACAAGCTAACGAAGCACGTTTACACATCTTAAATGAGATGAAGAAAACGATTGCTGCTCCACGTGAAGATTACAAAGATCACGCTCCGCGTATTGTATCTTTAAGTATTGACAAGGAATTTATAGGTGCTGTAATTGGTCCCGGCGGTAAAATCATCCAGGAAATGCAACGTGAAACTGGCGCATCGATCTCTATTGAAGAGGTGGGTAACAAAGGTATCGTTGAAATTTTTGCTGATAACAAAGCTGCAATTGATGCTGCGGTTAAACGTATCAACGCAATTGCTGCTAAACCAGATATAGGCGCAACTTATGATGGTAAAGTGAAATCAATTATGCCATTTGGTGCATTTGTTGAGATCATGCCAGGAAAAGATGGTTTGCTGCATATTTCTGAGATTTCTCATGAACGTTTAGAAACTATGGATGGCGTGCTTAAAGAAGGCGACAAAATCCAGGTTAAACTATTAGATATCGACAAGCAAGGAAAAATGAAGCTTTCTAGAAAAGCTTTACTGCCACGCCCCGCTAAACCGGAAAGCGAAAACAAACCTGCTTAATTAATTATCCTGAAACCCCGCAAAATGCGGGGTTTTTTGGTTTAAAATAGGTTTATTTTTTATATTTACTTCCTCAATAGCCTCAGGTTAAAAATTAACCGGCATCTATATGAAGATACCCTAATCCCGCGTTAAAAAGGGAGTAGATAAAGAACACAAAATGAAACACTTGATAGCTCCTTCTGTACTTTCTGCAGATTTCGCCAATTTACAGCGCGATGTTGAAATGATTAATCACACTGAAGCAGATTGGTTTCATGTAGATATTATGGATGGTGTATTTGTACCAAATATGTCTTTTGGGTTCCCGGTAATGGAAGCAATCAATAAATATGCAGCTAAACCATTGGATGTACATTTGATGATCGTTAATCCTGATCAGTATATTGAGCGCTTTGCTGCTGCTGGTGCCTATAATATTACCGTACATTATGAAGCTTGTCCGCATTTACATAAAACGGTTCAGTCAATCCGCGGGGCAGGGGTAAAAGCCTCAGTTGCATTAAACCCGCATACCCCGGTAGAGCTGCTTAAAGATATTCTTCCTGATCTGGATATGGTATTGATCATGTCTGTGAACCCTGGTTTTGGCGGACAAACATTTATCCCGAATACCTTGCTTAAAATTAAACGCCTGCGTGAAATGGCTCTGCTGGTCAATCCAGAGTTGCTGATAGAAGTTGATGGAGGCGTAAGTTTAAACAATACGGCAAGCTTGCTTAGTGCTGGTGCTGATGTATTGGTTGCCGGAAGTGCAATTTTTGCGGCCTCCTCGCCACAAGAAATGATCTCCTCCATGAAGCATTTAAGTGCTTCATCGACCTATAGTATATAAGGTCTATTATTTCAGTAGATATTTTCAGAAATCCGGAGCGTTATCAGGATAAAACAATTACTTTTACAACTATTAAAACCAATAAACAAGTATAGAGATGAGACACAATTTTGGAGCAGGACCCTGCATTTTACCTCAGGAAGTATTCAAACAGGCATCACAAGCCATCTTAGATTTTAAAGATGGTTTATCGATCCTGGAGATTTCGCACCGTACACCTGAGTTTGAGGCAGTAGTAGATGAAGCTGTTAAACTAGTTAAAGAATTATTAAATGTGCCTGAAGGATACTCTGTTTTATTTTTACAGGGTGGTGCGAGTTTACAGTTTGCGATGGTTCCAATGAACTTATTGAGCGAAGGTAAAACTGCAAGTTACCTGGAGACAGGAGTTTGGGCTAACAAAGCGATTAAAGAAGTGAAGAATTTTGGTGCCGCTAATATTGTTGCATCTTCAAAAGAGGCTAACTTTACCTATATCCCTAAGGATTATTCTATTCCTGAAGATAGTGCTTATTTCCACTTTACCTCTAACAATACAATTTACGGAACAGAATTATTTGAAGTACCGGTAACTAAAGTGCCTGTTGTTTGTGATATGTCTTCTGATATTATGAGCAAAGTAATTGATGTATCTCAGTATGATTTGATTTATGCAGGTGCACAAAAAAATATTGGTCCTGCTGGTTCTACAGTGGTGATTATTAAAGATGAGATCTTAGGTAAAACAACCAATAAGATCCCTTCAATGTTAGATTATAAACAGCATATTGATGGTGGATCGATGTACAATACGCCACCGGTATTTGCTATTTATGTAGCCATGCTAAACTTAAGATGGTTGAAATCTAAAGGTGGTGTAGCTGAAATTGAAAAAGAAAATAAAGCTAAAGCTTTTGCACTTTACCAGGAGATTGATAGAAACCCGCTGTTTAAAGGTACTTGTGCAATAGAAGACCGTTCTAGAATGAATGTATGTTTCGTCATGGAGAATCCTGAACTGGAAAAACCATTTTTGAAATTTGCAGAAGAGAACGGAATTGAAGGAATTAAAGGACACAGAAGTGTGGGTGGATTTAGAGCATCTATTTACAATGCTTTGCCAATCACAAGCGTACATACATTAGTTGAATTGATGCAGATATTTGCAGAGAAACACCAAAAATAAAAGATTAATGATCAAGATACTTGCAAACGACGGGATTGATCCTATCGGAAAAAAATTATTAGAAGAAGCTGGTTTTGTGGTAGATACAGAAACTGTTCCACAGGATAAATTGATTGAGGCACTACAAAATTATGATGCAATTACAGTTAGAAGTGCAACTAAAGTCCGTAAGGATGTGGTTGATGCTTGCCCTAACTTGAAACTGATCGGAAGAGGTGGTGTAGGTATGGATAATATTGACGTGGAATATGCACGTGAAAAAGGCCTTGCTGTAGTAAATACGCCAGCTGCATCTTCTCTTTCTGTTGCAGAACTGGTATTTGCACATTTATTTACAGGTGTTCGTTTTTTACAGGACAGTAACCGTAAAATGCCAGTTGAAGGCGCTACCGCTTTTAACAAGCTGAAAAAGGATTATGCCAAAGGGGTGGAACTTAGAGGTAAAACTTTGGGTATCATAGGTTTCGGGAGAATTGGAAGAGCAACAGCAACTGTGGCTTTAGGATTAGGCATGGATGTTTTGGCTTATGATCTCTATCCATTTGAAGGTAACCTGACATTGAATTTTACAGGAAACCATAGCATTGATATCCCGGTTAAAACGGTTTCATTAGAAGAAGTGATCAGCAACAGTGATTTTATTACTTTGCATACGCCTTTTGCTGACCGTCCAATATTAGGCGCGGCAGAATTTGACCAGATGAAACCAGGTGTGGGAATTGTGAACTGCTCCAGAGGTGGTACAATTGATGAGGAGGCGTTAATTAACGCATTAGACAGTGCTAAAGTTGCTTTTGCAGGTTTAGATGTGTTTGACAATGAACCTGCTCCTCTGGAAGCACTTTTAAAGCATCCTAAAATTTCATTAACTCCGCATATCGGTGCTGCTACTAATGAAGCGCAGGAGCGGATTGGAGAAGAATTGGCTTCGCTGATTATTGCCCATTTTAAAAAATAGTCAAACGTTAGAATAAGTATAAAAGGTTTAGGAATGCGCTTCAGGGTGTATTCCTAAACCTTTTTTTATTTTAAAGAATTAGTCAGTGCCCAGTAGCGGTAAGCTAATATTGCTTTTTGCACATTAGATAATTTCATCGGGTCCTGGTTGTAATAACTGGGTAAAACAGCTTTGTTTATAGTAACCAGCAGTTTAAAAAGTGACTTTTTCATAGTTGCGGGTTTATATTTTGGGGGTTGTTGTTGTTCTTAACCGGTTAACGAAGTATAACGTCCCGCCGATAATGATAAGTATTAAAAAGATGATGATATAGGTGGCCGTGTCTTTCTTTTCGATGGTTTGGCCACTGTCTTTTTTTAATTCTTCATTTTGCTCCTGTAGTTTCTTGATTGCTAACACATAGCCTTCAACGCGTTTGTTAGTGTTCTCTGCGGTACTTTGTACTTGCTCTACTTCCTGATCTTTGTAGTTCATCAGTACTTTCAGCTCCCGAAAAATGTTGTTGTCGCTTAGGATAATGCCCCGCAGGATTTCATTAGAGTTTTTCAGGTCATTTTTTGTCTGTAATCCAAAGATACCTGTTCTTGCACTAAGGCTGAGTTCATATTGACCAAATTTGGCACTACGTTCGGCCAATAAGGCATTTATTCTCAAGCGTTGGGTTTGGTAGGCTGAGGTATCTTTTTGGATGGCCATTGTATTTGTGGCACAGAATAAACAAAATAACAGGAAGAAAGCTCTAATCATAGGTGTTGTTTTGATAGATGGAGCAAACTCCATGCCTTAACCTGGATAAGATCGGTTAATTTTCTGATTTTGTAAGGCTAATTATGGAACTGAATGCGTACGATATCGCTTAAATGCAAACCCAGTAACCCACTCGCCTTGCCCTTATTAATAGCAATCTCTAAATGGTTACTGATACCAAACAGGCACAGTTTTTCTCCCTCCGGAACCTCATTATAATGCCAGCTCAATTGGGTGATAGTTTCGCTTTTACGGAAGAAAAGGGTAAAGTCCCGGTTTTTCTGAATTTTGGTAAATAGTTCTTTGGTGATATTGGTAATCACATTACAGAAGGTGTCAATATAGATCACACTGCCCCGGATCATGTCCTTTTCAATAACAGGATGTAAGAGCATCCGTTCTTCAATGCCATCAGTAGGTAATCCGATGTCTTTTAGCTTTCCGCCTTTGGCAAGGTGAATTGCTGCTTTCACAAAAATATCCACCAGTGGAAAATGAAGATATTTTAAGTCTTGCATAATGTTTAGCTCTACAAGTTCGTCTGGCTTGCCATCAAATAGCAGGGAGAAGATTCCGTTGTCTGCACCAACAAAATAATGGTCATGGTATTTTAACCCTACATATTTGGTGTTTTCACTGAATACCGAGTCGATACCGATCAAATGCACTGTTCCCTTTGGAAAGTAGTGGTACACGTTTTTTAATACGAAGGCTGCATAAGAAATATTAAAGGACGGAACTTCATGGGTAATGTCAACAATTGTGGCTGTAGGCATGATCGTCAGGATACTGCCTTTGAGGGCAGCCTGATAAAAATCCTTGGAACCTAAATCTGTTGTTAAAGTAATAATCGCCATTAAAAATTGAATATTTATTCTTATTCTTGCGTATGCGGTTAACCGCGTACAAATATTCAAATTTAAATCAAAATATACACCTCTATCTAAAAAACAATATTTTGAACGAACTTAAACTTACATTAGAAACAGTAGATCCGGTACAATTCTGGGGCCCGAATAACGAGCACTATGAGTTACTTAAACATGCATTTCCTAAGCTGAAAATTGTTGCGCGCGGCACTGAGATTAAGGTTTTAGGGGAGGAGGCTGAACAGAAATTGTTTGATAAGAAGTTTGGTAAGCTAGTGGCTCATCTTGAGCAGTATGGCTCATTGGATTCGGTTCAGATTGAGTCTATTTTGGCGATTAAAAACTTGGTGGAATCGAGTGGTGTGGTGCCAGAAAAGGTGAATGGTGGTGGTGAAGTGATCGTTTTTGGTACGAATGGACTGATGATTAAAGCGCGTACGGCTAACCAGCGCAGAATGGTGGATAGCATCGTAAAAAATGACGTGCTTTTTGCAATTGGTCCTGCGGGTACGGGTAAAACGTATACTGCGGTGGCACTTGCAGTGCGGGCATTGAAGAATAAGGAGATTAAAAGAATTATCCTGACCAGGCCTGCTGTGGAGGCTGGAGAAAGCCTTGGTTTTTTACCAGGTGACTTAAAAGAGAAAGTAGATCCGTATCTTCGCCCGCTTTATGATGCGCTGGATGATATGATTCCTGCAGAGAAACTGAAACTTTATTTAGAGAATAGAACGATTGAGATTGCTCCGCTTGCGTTTATGCGTGGCAGAACATTGGATAATTGTTTTGTGATTTTGGATGAGGCGCAGAATTCTACGGATTTGCAGCTTAAAATGTTTTTGACCAGGATGGGGCCGTCGGCTAAGTTTATTGTGACGGGTGATGTGACGCAGATTGATTTGCCGAAGAAGAATATGTCGGGTTTATTTAATGCTTTACGGATCCTGGATGGTATTCCTGGAATTGAAATTATTTATCTGACAGGTGAGGATGTGGTGAGACATAAGCTGGTGAAAAGGATTTTACAGGCATACGGTGATATACAGTAATTTTTAACAATAATTGATGAACTTCATCAACAATATGAGAGCAATAAAAGAAACTAATTTCAATTTCCCAAAACAGAGTAATTTTTATAAAGGTAAGGTGCGTGATGTGTATACGATAGATCATCGAATGATGGCTATGGTGGTGACGGACAGGATTTCTGCATTTGATGTGGTTTTACCTGAGGCGATTCCTTTTAAAGGCCAGGTGCTTAACCAGATTGCTGCTAAATTTTTGAAGGCTACTTCGGATATCGTCCCTAATTGGGTGATTGCTGTTCCTGATGAAATGGTCACTATCGGAAGGATCTGTGAACCTTTTAAGGTAGAGATGGTGATTAGAGGATACCTTGCCGGGCATGCCTGGAGAGAGTATAGTGAAGGTAAACGAAGTGTTTGTGGGGTAGAATTGCCTGATGGCCTGAAGGAGAATGATCAATTGCCTCAACCGATTATTACGCCTACTACGAAGGCTGCGGTTGGGCATGATGAGGATATTTCCAGAGCGGATATCCTGGCTCAGGGAATTGTTTCTATCCAGGATTATGATCAGCTGGAGGCTTATACTTTTGCACTTTATCAAAGGGGAACGGAAATGGCGGCTGAGCGTGGTTTGATCTTAGTAGATACGAAGTATGAGTTTGGTAAAGTTGGGGAGGAGATTTTTCTGATTGATGAGATTCATACACCTGATTCTTCGCGTTATTTTTATGCGGAAGGTTATGCGGAACGTCAGCAGAGTAATGAGCCACAGAAACAGCTTTCTAAAGAGTTTGTCCGTAAGTGGTTGATTGAGAATGGTTTTCAGGGTAAGGATGGGCAGGTTGTACCTGTAATGACTCCGGAGATTATTGAGTCTATTTCTGAGCGTTATATCGAGCTTTTTGAACAGATTACGGGAGATTCTTTTGTTAAAAATGAGCAGGTGGATGTGCTGGAAAGAATTGAGCAGAATGTTTTGAATAGCCTTACTTCTCTTTTATCGAATTAATTACTTAATTTGTTTGAATAAAATATAGGATATTATGAAATTTTCAGTAGATAAGCATGATAAGTATGTGGTCATTCGCTTGGATGAGACTAGGCTGACTGCAGATAACACTCCTAAACTGAAGTCTGAATTTATTTTATTGAATGCGGATGGTTATTGTAATATTGTATTTGATCTGTCTTTGGTGACAGCTTGTGACGATTCTCAGGATTTGAGCAGTTTGTTGGTTGGAGATAGGATCTGCAAGCAGGCTAAAGGGCTTTTTATCGTGACTGGGGTTACGGATTGTATCGCTCAGCTGCTGGAAATGTCTTCGATTGATCAGTCACTGAATATTGTGGATAGACTTGAGGAGGCGGAGGATCTGATCTTTATGGAGGAGATTGAGAAGGAATTACTAGGGAGCTTTGATCAGGAGAATTAATGAAATTTGAGGTTACAATTTTAGGGAGTAGCTCTGCTACTCCTGTTTTTAATAGAAATCCTACTGCACAGCTTTTAAATTGTAACGAGAAGTTTTATTTGATTGATTGTGGAGAGGGTACGCAGCAGCAACTGATTAAATTTGGGCTGAAGGCGAGTAAAATTGATGCGGCTTTTATCAGCCATTTGCATGGTGATCATTACTTTGGTTTGATTGGCTTGCTGTCTACGATGCATCTGAATGGACGTATTAAACCTTTTTTGATTTTTGCGCCGGCGCCTTTGAGAGAGATTCTTGAAATGCAGTTTAAGTATTCTGATACGCAGCTGAGGTATGAGATTGAATATCATGTTACGGAGGCTGATGTGCCGGGGGTGATTTTTGAGAATGGGGATATGGTGGTGGAGACGATTGTACTGAATCACAGGATTCCAACTACGGGGTTTAAGTTTACGGAGCGGAAACGGTTGAGGAAGGTGATTGCGGAGAAACTGGAGGCGGATAATGTGGCGCCGGAGTATTATGCGTTGCTGAAAAGAGGATTGGATTTGACGCTGCCTGGTGGTAGGGTGATTTTGAACCGGGATTATACGGTTGATTCAGAGATGCCTAAGAGTTATTGTTATTGTTCGGATACGCTTGCTGATGGGAGTTATCTGGGGAGCTTGCGGGATTGTACGTTGTTGTATCATGAGGCTACGTTTTTGGATGAGTTGATTGAAAGGGCAACGATGACGCATCATAGTACGGCTTTGCAGGCGGCTGAGGTGGCGAAGGGGGTTGGTGCTTCTAAATTATTGATTGGGCATTTTTCTTCGCGATATAAGACGTTGCTGCCGTTGCTGGAGGAGGCGCTTGTAGTGTTTCCAAATACGGAGCTGGCGATGGAGGGGTGTACGTTTGTTATTTAATTTAAGGATTAGTTTATGATGTTATTAGGGCGAGCTGTTAAGGTTTTGCTGATAGGGTTAGTTTAGATGATGTTATAGGGTGAGCTGTTTCAGGTTTTGCTGATGGATTAGTTTAGATGATGTTATAGGGCGAGCTGTTAAGGTTTTGCTAATTGATCCAGTTTAGATGATGTTATAGGGTGAGCTGTTAAGGTTTGCTGATGGATTAGTTTAGATGATGTTATAGGGCGAGGTTTTGCTGATGAATTAGTTTAGATGATCTCCTGGAAAAATAAAACCTGTTATTAATTTCTTCGTGATTTCTAGAAGGAAGAAATCCATGTCAGAAATTAGCAACAGGTCTTTATTTTTAGACAGGGTGATAGCAGGGGTTCATATACTGAGTAAATGTTTTGATGTTTATTTGGTTTGGTGATATAAATAAAAAAAGGAGATAACGATTGGTTATCTCCTTTTTTTTGGGGGTATTAAATTCCGGTTTGTTATGCTATAACTACTGGAATTGTTTATTTATCCTTTTTTCCGCCGCCGCCAAATACAGAGAAATGAACGTAACGTTTAGGGTTTTCTTTAAGGTCGATGATTAAGTTATCGAGATTTTTTGAAGCATTATTAAGGTTATCGTACATCTTAGTGTCATTAACCAAAAGGCCCAGGGTTCCCTGACCATTGTTTACTTTAGTTACAATACCTTGAAGGTCTGAAACAGCCTTGTTAGCATTGTCAATGGTTTGTTTGAAGTTGGCTGCTGCTACCTGATCAGTAATGGTATTGATATTGTTCAGGATCGCGTTGATTTTTGCATTGTTGTTCTTAAGGTTACCAGAGATGGCTTCTGCATTAGCAAGGATAGCAGAGATCCGGCGTCCTTCGGTGCCCACCAGGCCATCAACTTTTTTGGAGGTACCTTCCAGTGAAGATAGGGTAGCTGCAATACTGTTAAAGCTTTTGTTTACGTTTTTCTGGAAATCAGGGTTCAGGATTGAATTAACGCTGGTCAGGATCGAGTCCATTTTACCGATGATCAGTTCTGCCTTTTTCTGAACTGGTTGTACAGTTTCCATCAGGTTTTTTTCCACGTTAGCGTTAAGGGTATCTCCATCAAGGGCAAAATCTTGTCCGGTACCGAGGGCCATTACGATCGCTTTTCCTCCGAGAAGGTCAGTGCTTTCCAGACGGGCAATACTGCTTTTTGGGATATCATATTTTCCGTTAATTTTCAGGGTAGCGATAATGGTACCATCTGGCTGGAGGGTAAGTTTATCTACACGTCCAATTTGAAAGCCGTTTATTAATACGGGTTTAGAAACACCAAGTCCATCAACACGGCTATATCTAGCGTAGAGTATGGTTTCGCTGGAAAAAATGGAATTGCCTTTTAGGAAGTTGTAACCTATGATGAGTAAGGCGATGGAAAAGGCTGCTAGTATGCCTACTTTGGTTTCGTTTGCTATTTTCACTGATGGTGTGTTTTACTTAATTTACTTCTGTTTGTTTTTTATAGGTTTTGACCGCCTTGAAAATTGCGTTCACAATTTCGGACTGTCCGCTGGCAGAATTCATATATTTTTCTTCGGTAGGATTTGAAATGAATCCTATTTCAGTCAATATTGAAGGCATTCCACATCGCTGTAATATTAAAATTCCCTGTTCTTTCACACCCCGGTCAACCCTGCTGTTTTGGTTGACATAGTTTCTCTGGATCAGTTTGGCTATTTTGAGACTCTTGTCCCGGTATGCATTCTTAAACAAAGATAGTATAATAAATGTTTCGGGATCATTTGGATCGTATCCATCATAATTCTTTTTTGCATCTTTTTCAAACTTTACATCCCCATTTTCCCGGATGGCCACGTCTTGCTCGTTTAAACGGTGGCTCCCTGCAACAAAGGTTTCGGTACCGCGGGTAGTTTTGTTTTTTACATAACCGTATTTCCGATATTTTTTTCCGCGCCTGGTCGTGTAACCGGTCACCACTTTACGGTCTGGCATCGAGTTGCAGTGGATCGAAATAAAAAGATCAGCTTTAGCATTATTTGCGATATCTGCCCTGCGGTATAAAGACACATCAACATCCGTTTTACGTGTATAAAGGATTTTTACTCCTGGCATTTCCTCTTCAAATTTCCTGCCTAGTTTTAAAGCAACTTGCAGGGCAACGTTTTTTTCTTTGGAATAGCTTCCGGATGCACCTGGTTTATCGCCTCCATGACCGGCATCGATAACAATTTTTTTAACGCTATAACCTTGTGAAAAGACGGTTTCGGAACTTAATATGGATAAAATGGCAAATAGGCAAAGGTTTCTTTTCAATCTCATTTAGCTAATATTTTCTGTTTGATATCTATATAATTGATTTTGATATCTCTGTTTGATATTTTGTTATTTATGGAAGAATATGAATGTAATTTGCTTCAGTGGAACCCCCTTAATTTAGCGCAAAGATAGTATAATATAATTTTTTGGGGTCAAGAAGCGGTAAAGCTTTAGGTTCTTGCCAGAATTTTACCAGGGTAAAAGGAAATTAGCTTTCGGAGAGGTAAGGGGTAGAATGCTTTCATGAGGGGAGCTTTTTTAGCAGGTAAAATAAATTTAACAACTCTTAACTAAAATATTAATGTGGTTAAGTGGTTGATATAGTGTTTGTTGTATATGATGGCATAAATAATGTTAGGCAAAGTTCGATTTGCTCCCGGCAATGCTATATTTTTCGTTAATTTTGAGCGTTTTGGGTTAAACACGAGTACAATTGTTACATTCACACAAGAATTTGAAATCTCTACGGACCATCCTTTTATTAAGCGCGATTGTTTTATTGGTTATTGCCAGTCAGACAGCTTCTGCCTATTCAAATTTTTCTGCCTTAAAGGTATTTCAGCAACCTGTGAGCAGGCAGCAGGATACCTCAAAGCGTGAGGTTAGGGACACGGCTAAAAAGAAATCAATGCAAACGAGTGAGGATGGTAAGATTGAATATTTTGCTGCCGATTCTGCCAAATATAGTGAGGATAGAAAAATTCTTTTGCTTTTTGGTAAAGCAAGAGTGATTTATCAATCTTTTGAGCTGGATGCCGATTATATTCAATACAACTCAAAAACCAATACCATATTTGCAAGAGGAGAGCACGACAAAAACGGTAAATACCTGGGCAAGCCTATTTTCAAGATGGAGAAGCAAGGTTCATCTATAGCCGATTCACTTTATTACAATACAAATTCCAGTAAGGGAACTGTTTATAATACATTTACAGAGCAAGAGGGAGGATTCTTTTCTGGCGGACAAGCAAAAAAGCAGCCGGATGGAGAGATACACAGTAAGGGACAAACTTATAGCACCTGTAATTTGCCGCATCCCCATTTTGGGATATTTATCACCAAAGGGATCGTAGGCGAAAACCAGATCATTACCGGGCCAGTTTATCTTAAAATAGAAGACATCCCACTTCCGATCGGTTTGCCATTTGCATTTTTTCCTAAACCGAATAAGCGAACCTCCGGGGTAATTATTCCTACCATAGGAGATGATTTTACAAGGGGTTTCTTTTTTCAGAATGGAGGATATTACTTAAACCTGAATGATTACTGGGATGCGAAAATATTGGGGACCATTTACACCCGGGGTTCTTATGGTGCCTCTGTAACCTCTAATTATGTAAAGCGTTATAAATATAACGGGAGTTTGAAAGTGGATTACAATAGTAACCGATATGGTATTGAAGGAACAAAGGAATATGAGCCTAAACAGGATTATAGTATTCAATGGGTGCATGCGCAGAATGCCAATGCCAACCCAGGTTCTAGTTTTGGAGCTAGTGTAAATATCAAGACAAGTGGTTACAATACGCGTACTGCTGGTGGTAATACCTATAATTTTCAGGCGATTACCGAGAATGCTTTGTCTTCAAGTGTGAATTATGGAAAGGTGTTTGGGGATGGGTTATTTAACTTTACAGCAGCGGCTACGCATTCACAAAATACAAGGACAAAATCTGTAGATGTTTCCCTGCCAGTGATCGCTCTGAATATGTCTACCATTAGCCCTTTTGATTCAAAGAATCGGTTAGGTGATCAAAAATGGTATCAAAAGATTACAGTGGGTTATAGTTTGCAGTCCTCCAACTCCATTTCTACTTCAGATAGTTTACTTTTCAAAAGTGAATCTTTAAACCGTTTAAAAAATGGTTTCAGTCATACCGTTCCCATAAGTATCAACTTCACGGCCTTAAAATATTTCAACTTTACAGCTGGTGGTACTTACCTGGAGAAATGGCATTTTCAGTCTTATAGACAAACAGCAATTAAAGGAACACTAATTAACGGAGTAGTACAACCTTACACCATTGCCAGGGATACGGTGCAGGGCTTTAACCGCTCAGGAGAATACAGTGTGAATATGGGGCTGTCTACTAAGATCTATAATACGCTGCAATTTAAAAAATTAGGAAACCTAAAAGCTTTGCGCTGGGTGATGACACCAAATGTGAACTTTAGTTACCGTCCGGATTTCTCTGATATTTCAAAAGGGAATTTTAAAGAGTTATACTATCAGGATGGTTCATCAGTTTATGATCCAATTTACAACCGCCCTAAAAGATACTCCATACATGAAGGATCATTATACGGTGGTCCGGGTGAGGGGGAAAGCGGAAGTATTAGTTTTGGTTTTGACAATACAGTAGAAGCAAAAGTGTTTTCTGCAAAGGATACCACAGGTACAGGAATGAGAAAGATCCCGATTATCCAGGGTTTAGCTTTTAATGGTTCCTATAACCTACTTGCCCCATCCTTTAAATTGTCAGAGTTAAGTTTTAGCGGACGTTCCCAGTTTACAGATAAATTTGGGATTACCTATGACGGTTCATTCAATCCATACCAGGTAGGAGATGTACCTACCAATAGTGTGGCAGGCTTAACCACAACAAATCCGGTAACCGGGGTTACGTCCAATGTAATCAGTACCGGTACCACAACAAAGGCACTGATTGATAAATATACGTTGCCAAGACTAACCCGTTTTAGTGTTTCTTTTGGATATAGTTTAAATGCAGACGCATTTAAAAGACGCAATGAGAAGCTAGATGATGTAACCCAGCAGGCTCAAAAAACAGGGATGACACCAGAGCAGGCCGCACAGCTTGCCGAAGTAAGCAGCGATCCCAATGCATTTGTGGACTTTAAAATTCCATGGAATTTTACCTTTTCTTACCGTTTTGACTACAGCAGGCAGCCTACAGGATTGTTGCCAACTGCAACCAATACCTTAAACTTTAACGGTGATTTTAATGTCACACCCAAATGGAAAGTACAGTTTAATTCTGGATATGATTTCAGGACTAACGGGCTATCGCCAACTTCTTTTGCCATCTATCGTGATTTACATTGCTGGGATATGAGCATCAACTGGATTCCAATTGGGCCTTACAGAAGTTATAACCTGACCATTAAAGTTAGGGCATCAGTTTTGCAAGACTTAAAACTGAGCAAGCAACAAGCTTATTATACACGTTTTTAAATTTTTTTTATGTTAGCTGAGATCATTACCATAGGCGATGAAATATTGATCGGCCAGATCGTAGATACCAATTCTGCATGGATGGCCCAGCAATTGAACAAAGCCGGTATCAAAATAAAGCAAATTACCTCTGTATCTGATGATGCAGATCATATTATTGAAGCATTAACACTGGCAGAAAAAAGAGCCAGGATCATTCTTATTACCGGTGGTTTAGGCCCTACAAAGGATGATATTACCAAGTTTACGCTAGCCAGATATTTTAACATGGGCATGCGTCAGGATCAGGGAGTGCTAAACCAGGTAGAAGAAATTTTTAAAAGAAGCAATCGTCCCATGATCGCTGCAAATATCAGTCAGGCAGATGTTCCGGATGGATGTACAGTGATCCAGAATAAAAATGGAACAGCACCTTGTATGTGGTTTGAACATCATGGAAATATCATTGTTTCCATGCCCGGTGTGCCTTTTGAGATGAAGTATTTAATGGACGATGAAATCCTGCCAAGGCTTAAAAAAGCATTTGAATTGCCAGCCATTTATCATAAAACAATTCTAACCGCAAGTATTGGAGAATCATTTTTGGCGCAAGAAATAGAATCCATTGAAAACAGTCTGCCAGAATCCATTAAGTTAGCCTACCTTCCAAAACTAGGACAAGTGCGTTTAAGGTTAAGTACATCCGGGCCAGATGAATCAAAATTGAAGGAAGAAGTAGAAATTTACGCCCGTCAGATTGTCAATAAATTAGCGGGATATATCGTAGCTGAAGACGATATCACTTTAGAAAAAGCACTCCTAAACCTAATGGAGAAGCAGGGGCTAACGCTCTCTACTGCTGAAAGCTGCACCGGTGGGTACATTGCTCACCTCATTACGCAACACCCTGGCTGTTCTACAGTATATGCAGGTGGCGCGGTAGTTTATTCTTATGAGCTCAAAGAATCTGTATTAGGGGTAAAAGCAGGTACACTTGCCCAATATGGTGCAGTAAGTGAGCAAACCGTAAAAGAGATGGCAGCAGGAGCAATTACACATTTTAAAACAGACTATAGTGTAGCCGTAAGCGGCATTGCAGGGCCCGATGGCGGAACAGCTGATAAACCAGTTGGAACAGTCTGGATTGCAGTAGCTAGTAAAACAAAAGTAGTGGCTAAGATGTTCAGTTTTGGTAACAAAAGAATCCAGAATATAGAGCGCTCAGCAATGTCAGCTTTATCTATGGTTTTGAATCAGATTAAAGAAGATAACAATTAAACGTTGAAAAACCTTACTTTTGTCGAAGATAGGAAATACCAAATTTATTGTAAACTAAATGGCTCAATACGAATTATTATTACCTAAAATGGGAGAAAGTGTTGCAGAAGCAACAGTCATCAAGTGGTTAAAACAACCTGGTGATATGATTAATTTAGATGATACCCTGTTGGAAATTGCAACAGATAAAGTGGATTCTGAAGTTCCTTCACCAGTTGCAGGGAAATTGATCAAACAATTATATGGTGAGGATGAGGTAGTTCAGGTAGGTGCAGTAATTGCACTGATTGAAACCGATGCTGAAAACACAAATGCTGCCGATACAGATAGCAATGCAGCATTAGCACAGCATACACCAGCTCTAGCAGCACAGGAAGAAGAAGAAATTATTCCTGGAACGGAACAATTGCAAGAAGCTGTTCCCGCTGCATTAGCAGCTGAAAACACAAGATCTGAAAACACCGGATCTGACCGTTTTTATTCTCCATTGGTTAAAAGTATCGCTGCACAAGAGCAGATCAGTACAGCAGAATTAGAAACGATCAAAGGAAGCGGTGCAGATGGGCGGTTAACTAAAGATGATCTTTTAACCTACCTGCAAAATGGCAGAGATCCAGCTCTTGCAGGTTTACATCCTCAAACATCTGTATCAGCAGCTAATCATACCGTAGTCAATCATGCTGCAGTGACAAATAGTACACCAGCAGTATTAACGCCTGCTGCAACATCTAAATCAACCTTAGCACAACCTGCTGTAAGTATAAGCGGTAGTGATGAGATCATTGAAATGGACCGTATGGGCAAGCTGATCTCAGATCATATGGTGATGAGCAAGCATACCTCTGCACATGTTACTTCATTTGTAGAAGCCGATGTAACCAATATGGTTTTATGGCGGGAGAAAGTGAAGAAAAACTTTGAAAAAAGAGAAAATGAAAAAATTACTTTTACCCCGATCTTTATCGAGGCGGTGACCAAAGCAATTAAAGATTTTCCGATGATCAACGTTTCTGTAAACGGCACACAGATCATCAAAAGAAAAGACATCAATATCGGCATGGCCGCTGCTTTACCAAGTGGCAACCTGATCGTCCCTGTCATCAAAAATGCAGATCAGCTGAATTTGGTAGGTTTAACCAAATCAGTAAACGATCTGGCTACCCGTGCAAGGGCTTCTAAACTGAAGCCTGATGAAACACAAAACGGTACCTTTACTTTAACCAATGTAGGTTCTTTTGGAAATGTAATGGGTACACCGATTATCAATCAGCCTCAGGTGGCTATCCTTGCAGTAGGGGCAATTAAGAAAAAACCAGCCGTATTAGAGACCGAGTTTGGAGATGTAATTGCCATCAGGCACATCATGTTCCTGTCGCTTTCTTATGATCACCGGGTAGTAAATGGTGCATTAGGCGGTACATTTGTACGCCGGGTAGCAGATTACCTGGAGAACTGGGATATCAACAGGGAGATATAATTCTTTAAATATAATGAAATCAATTCCCTTTAAATAAAGTTTAACCAGGATTGATTTACGAAATACAGCATAGCAGAAAGGCCGGATATACCGGCCTTTCTGCTATCAAAACAAAAAAAAATGGTGTTTAGTTAAACAAAACTTCTTCACCGGCAATCACCTGGATCTGCTGATCGGTATAGGTAAAGCGTCCGGTATGTGCAATAAACACATCTTTCTGCACCAGCAGTTCTTTATTGGCTAACAGTGATTTTAAGCTCACACTACCAATAATATATTTATAATCATTACGCGAAAAGCGCTCGATAATATTCTCCACTTTCAGTTTTTCTACAGTATATTCATGCGTATATCTCAGGTAAATTTCAATATTTACATTATCCGTATGGATCAGGCCATTTTGCTGGTGATATTTTTTATACTCATATCTATAGCCATATCTTAAAGCCGCAATATCTGACAAGACAGCTGCACCAGTAGGGTGGCCACCAGCACCTTTTCCAAAGAAAAACTGTTTATCCGCAAAAGCCGCTTGCACCGTCACCCCGTTATACTCATTCTCTACATTAAAGAGAAAATCATCAGATTTTACAAATTTTGGCAATACATAAGTCACCACCTGTTTAGTACTAATCTTACGGGCAGTAGGCACCAGTTTAATCTTATAATTCTTCTCTCTTGCATACTGGATATCCTGTTCAGAAAGATTCTGGATCCCTACATTTAAGATTTTATCCGGGTTAATAAACAAACCATAGGCATGCGCCGTAGCAATAGCTAATTTAAATTTAGGATCATATCCACCCACATCCATAATCGGATCAGTTTCTGCAAAACCCAGCTCCTGAGCTTCTTTTAAAGCCACCTCATAAGGCATATTTTCATTAAATATCTTGGAAAGGATATAATTTGAAGAACCATTAAAGATTCCGCTAATTCCATGTAAAAGTTCATTATCATAATACTCTTCCAGGTTTCTGATAATCGGGATACTTCCGCAAACCGCACCCTCATACAACAAAGAAGTACCATGTTTAGCTTGCAATTCCACCAACTCTTCCAGGTGGTTCGCAATCATTTTTTTATTCGCAGAAACCACATGTTTCCCACTAGTTAACGCTCTTTTTGCAATTTCAAAAGCAGCATCTGCGTCATCAATAAGTTCTACGATTGTATTGATTTCCTCATTATCCAGGATCTCATCATGATTAGTGGTAAAAAGTTTAGCATCCAGGCTGCGTTTTTTATCTGGATTTTTAATCGCTATTTTAATAATTTCCAGGTTCAGGTCCTGACCACGTATGATGTCATGTAATCCTTGTCCTACAACTCCAAAACCAAATATTCCAATTTTAAGTTTCTTACTCATTTATGCTATTTTATGCAGTTTAACAATTTTTTTATTCGCACTTTCTTTTAAAAAATCACCTATGATATTCGTTAATATGTCTGTTTCAATTAAGAAGCCATCATGTCCATAAGCAGATTTGATGGTATGAAATTGTGCTCCCGGAATATTTTTCCCCAAAAACTCCTGTTCAGAAATAGGGAAGAGGAAGTCATTCTCAATCCCAATTACCAGGGTATTACTTTTAATTTTTTGTAAAGCATCAATTATACTTTTTCTGTCCCGGCCTACATTGTGGCTATCCATCGCTTTGGTTAAATACCAGTAACTATAGGCATTAAATCTTTTACAGAGTTTTTCTCCCTGGTATTTTTGGTAAGAAGAAGCCCTAAACCCATCAGTTTTATCATTTACACTTTCTACCTGCGTAGCTACATAAGCTTCATAGGTACGATAAGAAAGCAAAGCGATACTTCTTGCCGCTTTCAGCCCATTTAAGCCGCCCTCAGGCTGTTCTTCATAAAAACTCTGATCTGCTCCAATGGCTAATCGCTGGCTTTCATTAAAAGCGATACCCCATGGAGAATGGAAAGCATTAGTAGCCACCAAAATCAGGTTTTCAATCTGAACGCCTCCGGCAATTGCCCACTCTGAAGCTTGCTGGCCGCCCAATGATCCACCAATTAATACTTTAATCCTGTCAATTCCCAGGTGATCTGCCAGCAACTGGTGCGCTTTTGCTAAATCCCTAATCGTAAATGCTGGAAAAGAAAGATAATAAGGAGTTCCAGTTTCCGGGTTAACGCTAAGCGGGTTCGTCGTTCCATAATGCGAACCAATTACATTTGCACAGATAATAAAATGCTCCTGTGGATTAAATAAATAATTGTCACCAAAAAGGCCATCCCACCAGTCTGTTACATCAGCATTCGCCGTTAATGCATGACAAGCCCAGATTACGTTATCTTTTGCGGTATTTAGCTGGCCATAAGTATGGTAAGCAATCTCCAGTTCGGGTAGCTTTTCTCCGTTCTCCAGGATAAACGGATGGGTATAATTATATAAATGGGTACCGGGCATTGTTATGATTTAATATTTTCAAAAGCTTGTTCAAAATCAGCGATGATATCATCGATATGTTCTATGCCAACAGATACACGGAGTAATTGCGGGCTAATTCCGGCAGCAAGTTGTTCCTGGTCATTCATTTGCTGATGGGTAGTAGCAGCAGGCTGGATAATCAGTGTTTTCGCATCCCCAACATTCGCCAGATGGCTCACCAGTTTTAAGGCATTCACCACTGCTGTTGCATTCTCCTTATCACCATGCAGCTCAAAAGACAACACCGCACCAAATCCATTTTTTAAATATTTTTTAGCATGCTGATGCGAAGGACTGCTCTCCAAACCGGGATAAAATACTTTACTTACCGCTTCATGGTTTTCCAGCCAGGTAGCCAAAGCCAATGCATTATCTACATGGCGCTGTACCCGAAGAGAAAGCGTTTCCAACCCCTGGATCAATAAAAAAGAATTAAAAGGAGAAATTGAAGGGCCAAAATCCCGTAATCCTTCCACTCTAGCACGGATGATAAACTGGATATTTCCAAAATCACTGCCCACACCAAACACCTCACTAAATACCAATCCGTGATACCCTTCAGAAGGAGAACTAAATTGAGGAAACTTACCATTGCCCCAATTATAAGTGCCGCCATCCACAATCACTCCACCCACACTTGTACCATGTCCGCCAATCCATTTTGTTGCCGATTGCACTACAATATGGGCACCATGAGCTAAAGGCTTAAATAAATAACCAGCAGCACCAAAAGTATTATCCACAATTAAAGGAAGATCATGCTTTTCAGCAATCAGTGCTAGTTTTTCAAAATCAGGAATGCTAAAAGAAGGATTACCAATGCTTTCCAGGTAAATGGCTTTCGTATTGGCATCTATTTTAGATTCAAAATCCGCAGTCAGGTCACTTTCTGCAAATCTGACTTCTATCCCCAAACGTTTAAAGGCAACTTTGAACTGGTTATAACTTCCGCCATATAAATGTGGAGAAGACACAAAATTATCACCTGCCTGTAAGATATTATTCAATGCAATAAACTGTGCCGCCTGTCCGGATGAGACCGCTAAACCAGCTACGCCACCTTCCAGTGCAGCTACCCGTTTTTCAAATACATCCGTAGTCGGGTTCATTAACCGGGTATAAATATTGCCAAACTCTTTTAAGGCGAATAAATTTGCACCATGTTCGGCACTTTTAAACCCATAAGAAGTAGTTTGATAGATAGGTACCGCCCTTGCACCCGTCACAGGATCAATTTCCTGGCCGGCATGGACTTGTAAAGTTTCGAATTTATAGTTAGCTGACATGTTTTGCTGATTAATAGATGAAAATGGATTTTTTAAGGATCTGCAGATTCTGTTAAATACGCAGAATACAGGAGGGTTGCCTACCTCTGAAAAGAGGCCTTCCGTGTTACAAAAACAGTAGGGAAGAATATAGATTTAGTCCATACAACAGCACATACCTGCAGAAAACTGTAAGTTGTCCATTGTGGAAGATGATAATTCGCTTATTTGCGATGTGGTAATCTGTGTTTTCATTCGTTTAAATTTATCTTTCCAGAAAGCAATACGCTAACTGGTCAGGAATTGGCACCTTCTCCATTTGGGAGGGTTGCCAGTGGGTCAAAGAGCCTGTCTCTCGCCACTTCTTTATAAATCAAACCAGTAAAGGTGGGTTGACTTGATTAAGCTTTCGCTTGATGATACAAATGTAGCGTTATTGAAATTATTTCCAAAATTATATTCTGAAAAAAAATCAATACGCTGTATTTGAATAACTTAAATTAAATTATTGTCTCAATAATCCCAATTTTATAGACTAAATTAACCTAAAGCCTGCTCAAAATCTGCAATCAGATCATCAATATGTTCTAATCCTACAGATATCCGAATTAAATTCTGTGGAGTTTTTGTGTCCGGACCTTCAACAGAAGCGCGGTGTTCAATTAAACTTTCTACTCCACCTAAGCTCGTTGCCTGGGTAAATAACTTCATCGCATTTACTACACGTTTTGCCTCCGCACCATCACCATTAACCAATATAGACATCATGCCCCCAAATCCGCTCATTTGTTTTTTCGCAATCTCATGCTGCGCATGAGAAGTTAACCCAGGATAATAAACAGCCTCAATTTTTGAATGATTTTCCAGGTAATTAGCCAAAGCCATTCCATTCTCCGCATGGCCTTTCATCCGGTAAGATAAGGTCTTGATACTTCTTAGCAATAAAAAACAATCAAAAGGAGAAGGTACTGCACCACCAATCTGCTGGATATTTCTGATCTTATCCCAAAACTCAGTTTTCCCGGCCGTCACTAAAATTCCGCCCAAAACATCACTATGTCCGCCAATATATTTTGTAGAAGAATGCATAACAATATCCGCCCCCTGTAAAATTGGTTGCTGAAAACATGGAGAAGCAAACGTACTATCACAAGCTAAGATCAGCTGATGTTTTTTTGTAATCGCTGCTAAAGCAGCAATATCAGTAATCTTCAACAAAGGGTTAGAAGGAGTTTCCACCCAAATCATCACTGTATTCGGTTTAATATAACTTTCTATGTCCCCTATACTGGTTAAGTCTACAAAATCTATTTCCAATATACCGTTAAATATAGATTGCAGCTGTTTTTTAAATCCCCAATACATATCATCTGGGGCAATAATATGGCTTCCCGGCAGTATTGCCTGAAAAACAGCCATCCCCGCCGTATTTCCAGAAGAAAAAGCACAAGCTTCTACACCTTTTTCCAGGTCAGACATTACTTTTTCCAGGGCAGCACGGTTCGGGTTACTGACACGACTATACATATGTCCGCCAGGATAACCACCATTTTCATCTCTGTAAAAAGTAGTAGATAAACTAATTGGCTGTGTAACATCCCCTGTGACACTGCGGGTTAAATTTCCGGCATGAATTGCAATAGTTTCTGTACGCATAGATTTGCTGATTTTTGTATTTTTGGCAAGATTTATGTAAGTGAAAACGAAAAACACAAGTATATGAAAAGAATATTAGTTATAGCTGCCATTTTATGTAGTTCATTAATGATTTTACAAAGTTGTTCCACAACTAAAAGTGCAACTTCTGGCGCAAGTTTAAAAAGAGGTAATGCTTCTGGCAACTGGGTGTTAAATGATATCACTTTTGAAGGCGTACCCGCAGGAAATGTGAAATCACTTTTTAGTGAAGCTTCTTACAAATGTTTTATTGGAAGTACCTGGAGCTTAACCAACAGCGGTAACGGTTCTTATTTATTACCAGGAACAGCAGATTGTCCAACAAGAACACAAAGTATTTTCTGGTCAGTAAGCACAGCAGATGAAACTTTCCAGTTCAAAAAACTATACGAAGGCGACAAAGCTAAAAACGTTACTGAAGGTTATAGATTGATACTTTCTTCTGCAACTGGAGATAACTTAGTATTAAGATCTCCTGTAGAATACGGAAGCGCACCTGCTTACATCGTGTTAAATTTTACAAAAGCAGTTAAATAAAACAACGGATATAATTACTATCTTATTGGCTGTCTCCATTTTGGAGACAGCTTTTTTTGTGCCATTTCTAAATTTATCCTTATTTTAACCAGGTAAGTAAATGATTGTCATGGGGTTACTAATATTTAAATAATATATATATGGCAAAAGTTTCAATTATTGGTAGTGGTTTTTCCGGGCTGGCAGCCTCATGTTTTGCCGCTAAAGAAGGGCATGACGTTACCGTATTTGAAAAAAATGATACCCTGGGCGGTCGTGCAAGGGTATATAAATCTGATGGCTTCACCTTTGACATGGGGCCAAGCTGGTACTGGATGCCCGATGTTTTTGATAACTTCTTTGCGCAATTTGGTAAAACAGCCAGTGACTACTACACCTTAAAACAGTTAGATCCGGGTTTCCAGATTATCTTCGGCAAAGACGACATCATAGAAATACCAGCAGATATGGCTTCGCTGGAAGCTATTTTTGAAAGCATAGAACCCGGTAGTGCCATTCAGCTGCGGCAGTTCTTAAAAGAAGCAGAATTCAAGTACAATGTAGGTATGAAAGACCTGGTCTATAAACCTGCTTTCAGCTGGTTAGAATATGCCAATATGGATGTCGTAAAAGGGATGCTGCAATCCAATATTTTCAGTTCTGTAAGTACCTATGTACACAAATACTTTAAAGATAAAAGGCTGATCGCCCTAATGGAATTTCCTGTTCTTTTTCTGGGGGCAATGGCCAATAAAATCCCGGCCCTGTATACCATGATGAACTATTCTGCGCTTGTACAAGGCACCTTTTATCCGGTAGGCGGGATGGGTAAGATCGTTGACGGGATGCAGGAACTAGCGCAATCATTAGGTGTTAAATTTCAAACCGGGGTAGAAGTACAGCAAATTGAAATACAAGATGGAGCGGTAACCGGTTTAAAAACCAATAAAGGAGATATTCCTTCAGATGGCCTCATCGCAGCCGCAGATTATCAGCATGTAGAACAAAAACTACTCCCTGCGCAATACCGCAATTATGCAGCAAATTATTGGGAAGAAAAAGTATTCGCGCCCTCTTGTTTAATATACTACGTCGGCGTCAGTAAAAAAATAAATAAATTATTGCATCATAACTTGTTTTTTGATGCAGATTTTGAGCAACATGCACATGATATATACGCAGAGCCAAAATGGCCTGATCAACCTTTATTCTATGTTTGCTGTCCCTCTAAAACAGATGCATCTGTAGCCCCGGAGGGTATGGAAAACCTGTTTATCCTGGTTCCTGTAGCTACTGGCTTAAAAGATGATGAAAATACCAGGGAAAGTTATTTTAATGGAATTGTAAGCCGGATGGAGCAGTATTGCGGAGAAACTTTTAAAGACGAAGTGATTTATAAACGTACCTACTGTATCCAGGATTTTGTAGCTGATTATAATGCTTTTAAAGGCAATGCGTATGGATTAGCCAATACATTAATGCAAACAGCGGTATTAAAACCATCTTTAAAAAACAAGAAAGTTAAAAATATGTTCTATGCAGGACAGCTCACTGTTCCTGGCCCAGGCGTGCCACCAGCGCTGATCTCTGGTCAAGTGGCATCAGCTCAACTAAATAAATACCTACAAAAAAAATAATAAATGAAACAACTGTTTGACCATATTTCTATAGCCTCTAGTGCCATCGTTACTAAAACCTACAGCACCAGTTTCTCTTTGGGGATCAAATGTTTGCACAAAAAATTCCACAATGCGATTTATAGCATTTACGGGTTTGTGCGACTGGCAGATGAAATTGTAGATTCCTTTCATGATTTTAATAAAGATGAGCTGTTAGTAGATTTCAGCAATGATACCTACAAAGCAATTGCACAAAAAATAAGTCTTAATCCTATTCTAAACAGCTTTCAGCATGTTGTAAATGATTATTCAATAGATAAAGAATTGATAGACTGTTTTCTGGCTAGTATGAAAATGGATTTAAAAGAGATTGAATATTGTGCTGATTCTTATAACAATTATATTCTTGGCTCTGCAGAAGTGGTAGGCCTGATGTGTTTACGCGTTTTCACAGAAAATGACGATACACTTTATCAGCAGCTTAAACCATCAGCGATGAAGTTAGGTGCAGCCTTTCAAAAAGTCAATTTCCTAAGAGATTTGAAAAATGATTATGAAGTACTGGGCCGTGTTTACTTCCCTCAAGTAGACCTGACCGTGTTTTCTGAAAAAGAAAAGAAAGAGATTGAGCACGATATCGAAAAAGATTTTGATGCCGCAATGGCTGGGATCAGGCAATTGCCACGCAGTTCACGTTTTGGTGTATACGTAGCCTATATATACTATAAGAGCTTGTTTAATAAAATTAAATCGGTATCATCAGTAAATATCATGTCAGAAAGGGTCAGGATTCCAAATGCACGTAAGTTAAGCTTACTGGCCGGGTCTTATGTGAAACATAGTTTTAGAATGATATGAGATTTTTCCTGTTGCTTCTTTGTTTACCCTTTTTTAAAGAAGATCTATCCGCCTACCGAAAGCTACTGGATCATTCTCTGAAAGATGAAGCAACCGCAGATCGTTTTTATGAAACATTAAAAACTGTAAAGGAAGATGCAGAACCGGTTATGGTTGGTTTTAAGGCCATGTCAGAATTTATGTTGTGTAACCACCTGATAAATCCTTTAAGTAAATTAAGTCATTTTAAAAAAGGAAGAAGATTATTGGAAGGTGCCATTAAAAGAGATCCGCAACATCCCGAATTACTTTTTTTTAGGCTCAGTACACAAAGTAGTATTCCAGCCATGCTAAAATACAAAATGAATATCACTGAAGATAAGCTTGCCCTGATCAGGTATCTTAAAACTGCTGCAGGACAATCTGCTGAGGACAAAGTTTTACACAACAGGATTAAAGCTTATTTATTAATTAATCAATATTGCAGTGCCGAAGAAAAAGCAATGATCAAAAAAATATAGAATGATAGAATACGTTGTATTGGTAGATCAAAACGATAAAGAGATAGGGGTGATGGAGAAGCAACAGGCACATGAAGAAGGATTGCTGCACCGGGCAATATCTATTTTTATATTTAATGATAAAAAAGAATTATTGCTGCAGCGACGTGCAGCAGAAAAGTATCATTCTCCATTTTTATGGACAAATACTTGCTGCTCCCATCCAAGGCCTGAAGAGGGTTTAATGGATGCAGCAAATAGAAGGTTAATGGAAGAAATGAACTTAGTTTGTGACTTAACACACCAGTTCACTTTTACCTACAAAGCAGTGCTGGAAAAGGGATTAACAGAATATGAATTTGACCATGTATATTTTGGCCAAAGCAATGAATACCCACAGCCCAATCCAGCAGAAGTAGTCAGCTGGAAATACCTTGGACTGAAAGAAATAGAAGAGGAAATTAAACACCACCCGGAACTTTACACGTCCTGGTTTAAATTGATGTTAACTAAAATTAAAAGTATCCGCAATGAACATACTGATTAACATTGGAATCGTATTGGTCACTTTTCTGCTGATGGAATGTGTCACCTGGCTTACCCATAAATATATTATGCATGGCTGGCTTTGGATTTTACATGATGACCACCACAACAAATCGCATCATTTTTTTGAAAAGAACGATTACTTTTTCGTCATTTTTGCCTGCATCTCGATGACCTTTTATTTTGTGGGCACATTTATAGCCGATCTGGGTTTTATGTTTTTTATAGGTATCGGGATTACTTTATATGGTTTCGCCTATTTCATGGTACATGATATTTTGATCCACCAGCGGTTTAAACTTTTGAGCAGGACTAACAATTTCTATTTTCGGGCGCTGCGCAAGGCGCATAAGATTCACCACAAACATTTAGGCAAAGAAGAAGGCGAGTGTTTTGGGATGCTATTTGTACCTATGCGATACTTTAAAGAAGCATTGCGCAGTCAAAAATAAACATGATCCATTTACCTTTGACACAATCCTGACAGCTTAATAGGGTGTTTACGCGTTGTTCTGTTGATTTTATCTTACTTTTGAGGTATAATAAATATACATGGATACCAAGCAGAAACTTACTTTTATATTGAATGATGCTGATATAGCTCAGGAACTAAAAGATATTGCATTAAAAGTCCAGAATAAAGAGAGAATTTCATTTGATGAAGGCGTTTATTTATATGAACATGCCGAATTGGGTTTTCTTGGCGTTTTAGCAAATTATATCAGAGAAGAGAAACACGGTAATAAAACATATTTTAACCGTAATTTTCATATAGAACCAACTAACGTTTGCATTTACACCTGTAATTTTTGTTCTTATTCCCGTTTAATAAAAAATAAGGAAGAAGGATGGGAAATGGGCGTAGAAGGTATGATGGATATTGTTAAAAAGTATGACAGCGAACCTGTAACTGAAGTTCACATTACTGGCGGAGTTGTACCAAAACAAAACCTGGAGTTCTATGCCGATTTTTTCAGGGCAGCAAAAGCACATCGTCCCGAACTGCATATAAAAGCCTTAACCCCGGTAGAGTGTTATTACATTTTCAAAAAGGCTAAATTGAGTCATTATGATGGAATGAAGTACTTTAAAGAAGCCGGACTAGACTCTATGCCAGGCGGAGGAGCAGAGATTTTTCATCCCGAGGTAAGAGAGAAAATAGCACATGATAAATGTAATGCAGAACAATGGCTGGATATTCATGAACAAGCGCATAAACTCGACATGCGTACCAATGCTACCATGTTATATGGGCACATTGAACAATTCTGGCACCGCGTAGATCATATGGAGCGTTTACGCCAGTTACAAGACAAAACAGGTGGCTTCCAGGCTTTTATTCCTTTGAAATTCAGAAATCAGAATAACCAGATGGATCACGTAGCCGAAGTTTCAGTCATTGAAGATCTTCGGAACTATGCAATAGCCAGGATCTATATGGATAACTTTGATCATATTAAAGCCTATTGGGCAATGATCAGCCGTCAAACCGCACAACTTTCTCTAAACTTTGGCGTAGATGATATCGATGGTACACTAGATGATACGACTAAGATCTATTCTATGGCAGGAGCAGAAGAGCAAACACCAGGAATGAGCACCAAAGATCTGGTAGACCTCATTAAACAGGTAAACCGCCAGCCTATTGAAAGGGATACCCTATACAATGTAGTTACAGATTACACAGACTTTGTATTTGAAGAACAAGCTAAACCACAGTTTTATAAGTTGCCGGTAATCAATTAATGGACAAAGAACTATACATCATCCGGCACGGAGAAACGGATCTGAACAAACAAGGAATTATACAGGGCAGGGGCATTGACAGTGATTTAAATGATACTGGAAGAGCTCAAGCAGCTGGTTTTTATAACCTATATAAAGATATCCCCTTTGATAAGGTATATACTTCTGCTTTAAAACGTACCCAGCAAACCGTACAAGGCTTTATTGATGCTGGGCTTACCTGGGAAAAACAAGCAGGACTGGATGAACTAGCCTGGGGAGAATGGGAAGGGAAGCAAACCAATGAAAAAGTCATTGGCGCTTTTAAAGACATCACCGAAAAGTGGCAAGGCGGAGACTACGATGCCCATTTTAAAGGTGGTGAAAGCCCTAATGACGTTGCGATAAGATTGAAAGAAGTAATTGAACTGATCAAAAGCAGGCCAGAAGAAAAACTGATCCTTGTTTGTATGCACGGCCGGGCCTTACGCTTGCTCATGTGTCTAATGAGCAATATGCCCATGTCAGCCATGTACGATTTTCCGCATCAAAACACGGGTTTATACAAGGTCAGCCTAAGCGGTGATACCTTTACCATTACTGAAACCAATAACACCGACCATTTAAAAGTAGTACCTACTATTTAAATTCCCGATCATTTAATATTATACTCTTGAATAAGATCAAAATTTCTGCTGTTGCCTATACCAATACCAAAGCATTTATCTACGGCATTGAACATTCAGCAATACTTTCACAAATAGATTTAAGCTTAGATATTCCTTCAGATTGCGCAGCTAAACTCATTGACGGAACGGTAGATATAGGATTAATTCCAGTAGCCGCATTGCCACAAGTACCCAATGCCCGTATTATAGCTGACTATTGTATCGGCTCTGTCGGTGCTGTAAACTCAGTTTTTATTTTTAGCTCCGTTCCGGTACAACAGATCAAAACGGTTCGTTTAGACAGTCATTCCAGAACATCAAACAACCTGGCAAAAGTTTTATTAAAGTTCCATTTTAAACAAGAAGTAAAATTTACAACAGATCCAGATGCGCTTACCGATGCGATTGTTTTAATTGGCGACCGCACTTTTGGTAAAAAGAAAGATTATGCTTTTGTTTACGACATGGGCGAAGAATGGATGAAATTTACTGATTTACCCTTTGTATATGCAGCCTGGGTAGCAAATAAAGATATTCCTGAAACATTTATTACTGAGTTTAACCAGGCATTAAAATTAGGTTTAGATTCACGTGCCAAAGTGCTGGAAACCTTGCCGGAAAGCCCTGATTTTGACCTGAAAGACTACCTGATGTCTAAGCTGGATTTTGACCTCACCGCTCAAAAAAGAGAAGCTTTAAAGCTATTTCTATCCTACATAGAACGGTTATAGCACAAAATTGCCTCAAAATCTTACTGTCTATTTTATAAAAAAAAGCTTAAAGCTAATTCGTAGGTAGTATATTTACATTTTTGTAATTGTAACATATATTTTGGCTAAAGATAACACGAAGGAAACACCACTAATGCAACAGTACAATGCGATCAAAGCAAAGTACCCAGGTGCACTATTACTGTTTAGGGTAGGCGATTTTTATGAAACTTTTGGTGAGGACGCCATTAAAACTTCTCAAATCCTTGGGATCGTTTTGACCCGGCGCGGCAATGGTCCGGGCGGCCATATCGAACTTGCCGGTTTCCCGCATCACTCTCTGGATACTTACCTTTCCAAATTGGTACGCGCAGGTCAGCGGGTAGCAATCTGCGATCAGTTAGAAGATCCTAAAACCACAAAAACCATTGTAAAAAGAGGGGTAACTGAATTAGTTACACCAGGTGTAGCCTACAATGACAATATCCTTAGTCAAAAATCAAATAATTATTTAGCTGCAGTTTATTTTGATAAAAACAGCATCGGTGTCTCTTTTGTAGACATCTCTACAGGAGAGTTTCATGCTGCACAAGGCAATGCAGAATATATAGATAAGCTATTACAAGGATTTAGACCCACAGAAGTAGTTTTCCAGAAAAGCAAACGCCAGGAGTTCACAGAGCTATTTGGAGATAAATTCTATACTTTTTCTATAGATGACTGGGCATTTACCGTAGATTATGCAACAGAAACTTTATCCAGGCATTTTGAAGTCAGTTCGTTAAAAGGATTTGGGATAGAAAAGCTGCCTTCAGGTATTATCGCGGCCGGAATTATATTGCATTACTTAAATGAAACCGAGCACCGCAACCTGAAGCACATCAGTGCCATTTCCCGTTTAGAAGAAGATAACTTTATGTGGCTGGACCGTTTTACGGTGCGCAACCTGGAGTTAGTGAGTTCGGCAAATGATAACGCAATGACACTCTTTAATGTGTTAGATCAAACCTCTACTCCAATGGGGGCAAGGATGTTGCACAAATGGATCGTCATGCCTCTAAAAGAACTTAAGCCTATCCAGGAACGTTTAGGTACGGTAGAGTTTATGGTCAATCATGAAGAGCTGCTCAATGAGTTTTTAACTCATATTAAACTCATCGGTGATTTAGAAAGGCTGATTTCTAAGGTCGGCCTTCAAAAATGCGGGCCCCGCGAACTCTGTCAGCTAAAAAAATCGCTCTACCACATTGAAGAAATCAAGAAGATCGCCCTAGCGGCAAATAACCCTTATTTATCAAAACTTGCTGATCAGCTTGATCCTTGTTTAAGTATCCGTGAAAAACTAGAAAGAGAATTACAGCAAGATCCACCAGCCTTGCTGATCAAAGGAAATGTAATTGCAGAAGGGATACACGAAGAGTTAGACCGTTTACGTGCAGTATCTACAGGCGGAAAAGATTTCCTTGTAGAGATTCAAAAACGGGAAGCGGCCAAAACAGGGATCCCTTCCCTGAAAATATCATTTAATAATGTATTTGGTTATTACCTGGAAGTTACCCATACCCATAAAGATAAAGTGCCTGCAGAATGGAGCCGTAAGCAAACCTTAGTCAATGCAGAAAGATACGTTACACCAGAATTAAAAGAATACGAAGAACAAATCCTGGGTGCAGAAGATAAGATTCAGCAAATAGAAGTCCTTCTTTACGAAGCGTTAATGCAGCAAGTTGCTGCGTATATCCGCCCGATACAATTAAATGCATTTTTAGTTGCCCAACTGGATGTATTACTCTGCTTTGCGCAATTAGCCATTAAAAACCATTACGTTAAGCCAGAACTTAACAATTCAAAAGCATTAGACATCAAAGGCGGCAGGCACCCGGTAATTGAACAGCGTTTAGCCACAGGCGATGAATACATTACCAATGATGTATACCTGGATAATGATACCCAGCAGATCATCATCATTACCGGTCCCAACATGTCTGGTAAGTCTGCAATATTAAGGCAAACCGGTTTAATTGTACTGATGGGGCAAATGGGCTGTTTTGTCCCTGCAAAAGCCGCCACATTTGGAATTGTAGATAAGATCTTTACCCGTGTAGGTGCTTCAGATAATCTATCTGCCGGAGAAAGTACTTTCATGGTAGAAATGACTGAAACTGCCAGTATTCTGAACAATATTTCTGATAAAAGCTTGATTCTTTTAGATGAAATTGGCCGGGGTACCAGTACCTACGATGGAATTTCCATTGCCTGGGCCATTGCAGAATTTTTGCATACCCATCCAACAGCAAGGCCAAAGACCCTTTTTGCTACCCATTACCATGAACTCAATGAGTTAGCCAGTACCATGAGCCGGATCAAAAACTTTAACGTTTCTGTAAAAGAGATGTCAAACAAAGTGATCTTTCTGCGCAAACTAGTTCCTGGAGGCAGTGAGCATAGTTTTGGGATCCATGTAGCTAAAATGGCTGGTATGCCGCCAAAATTGATTAACCGTGCAAATGATATCCTTAAAAAACTGGAAATAGACAGAACAGAGGGGCAAAGTATTAAAGACAGTATTAAAAAAGTACAAAACCAAGCCTATCAGTTACATATGTTTGCCGTAGAAGACCCTGTATTGGTACAAATCAGGGATATGCTAAATAACCTGGATGTCAATGTACTTACGCCAGTAGAAGCCTTACTTAAGCTGGACGAGATCCAGCGCCTAATTAAAAATTAATGAATAAAACCCCCAGCTTACACGCCCGCTCTCTTTATACTTTAATTGTTATGATGCTGATCTTTCTTTCCTCTTGCGGGACTAGAAAGGTAGCCACTTATAGAGAGACAAAGGCCGCTAAAGCTGCAGAAGCCATGTCTAGCCTGAAAAGTAAAGCACTTTACCGCTTTATTACAGATTGGACAGGAGTTCGTTATAAATTGGGCGGACTGGACAAAAGGGGCATAGATTGTTCAGGATTTGCGTTACTTTTGAATAAACAAATTTACGGTGTTGATTTACCGAGGCGTTCAGTAGAGCAAGCGCAAGTAATCAAAGAAAAGAATGCTTCACAGCTAAAAGAAGGCGATCTTGTTTTTTTCTCCTTTGGCGGCAATAGTATAGACCATGTGGGCGTTTACCTTAACCACGGGTTCTTTGTACATGCCTCAACCAGTCGTGGTGTAATTGTAGATGATTTAAACCTGCCAGCTTATCAGCGTGTGCTGATAAAGGCGGGCCCTGTAAAAGATTAAACTTATTATTAAATAATAGATGAAAGAACCAAAATATGAGATATCATTCTGGACTAAATATAAAAAATTCGCAACTACAGAAATATTGATGTATCTTATAATGATAATTGGTATAGCCTTGGGTATTATCTTCCTTTAGGCTTCATCTGACAATAAAAAAACTAAAAATACTGATGAAATTAAATCTAATCCGTCCTCTTGCTTTTTTTGATCTGGAAACTACCGGCATTAATGTTGGTTCTGATCGTATCGTTGAAATTGCCATTCTAAAAGCAATGCCAGATGGCACTGAACTGATCAAAACACTTCGGGTACACCCTGAAATGCCTATCCCGCTGGCATCTTCGCTGATCCATGGAATCTATGATGAGCACATTGCTGAAGCGCCTAAGTTTCACGAAATTGCAGCAGAGGTTGCCGAATTTATCGGCGATGCCGATCTTGCCGGATATAACTCTAACCGTTTTGATATCCCTGTATTGCTGGAAGAATTTCTGCGTGCCGGTGTTGATTTTGATATGTCTGACCGAAAATTTGTTGATGTGCAAAATATCTTTCACCAAATGGAACAGCGTACCTTGCGTGCTGCATATAAGTTCTATTGTGAAAAAGATATCATTAACGCTCACTCTGCCGAAGCCGACATTACTGCAACCTACCATGTATTACTGGCACAGTTAGACCGCTATGAAAACGTTGATTTTGAGGATAAGCAAGGGAATATTTCTCAGCCTGTTAAAAATGATGTAGATTCTTTACATGCCTTCACCAATATGAATAAACCTGTAGATTTTGCAGGCAGAATGGTATTTAACGAAAATGGCGAAGAAGTATTCAATTTTGGAAAGCATAAAAATAAAACCGTAGAGCAGGTTTTTGATATGGAGCCAAGCTACTATGCCTGGATGAAACAAGGTGATTTTCCTTTATATACCAAAAAGAAATTAGAAGAAATCTGGACCAGGTGGAACAAGAAAAAAGATCAGAACAGGATGGCTAAAATGCCTCCGGTACCCAGATCAGCAGAAGCTGCAAAACCTGTAAACCCTGCTCAGGCTGCAACACCTGCAGCGCCAGTAACACCAGCAGCCAAAACAGCTCAACCGGTCAGAAAACCATATCAGCAGCCAAATACACAACCTAAAAAAGAGAAACCTGCAGTAAATGTCACACCTGATATGCTGGAACAACTTAAAATGAAGTTCGGTAAATAATCATCTCTTTATGAATAAAATAACAATGCTAAGCCTGTTCAGTATGATCGGGCTTAGTGCTTTTGCACAACATTCTTTACCTGTGCCAGTAGAGTTTCAGCAAGCTTATACAAAGGGCACACGCAATGTAAATGGAAAACCAGGGCCAAAATATTGGCAGAATACTGCTGATTATGATTTGAAAGTTGATTTTAATCCAGCCTCCCGGTTATTAAAGGGAACTGTTGAAGTCAGTTACAAGAATCAGAGCCCGGATGTTTTAAAAGAAATCTGGTTTAAGCTTTACCCAAACCTATATAAAAAAGGCACCACCAGAACTTCAAAGATTGCTGAACGCGATTTAGGCGATGGCGTACAAATTGCTTCCATGGAAATTGACGGAAAGGTGATTGCCGCCTCCGAAATGATCACCGAGGGCACAAATATGCACCTCGCTATCGCACCATTAGCAGCAGGTAAAACACTGAAAGTTAAAATTGCTTATCAGTATACCTTAAATAAGGGTTCTCATATGCGGACAGGGCAGGTAGATGAAGGTTCTCATTTCATCGCCTATTTCTTTCCCCGGATTGCAGTTTATGATGATGTAGATGGATGGAATAAATACCCTTATCTTGGAGATGCAGAGTTTTACAACGACTTTTGCAATTTCAAAGCAGCAGTGACCGTACCTAAAGATTTTGTGATTTGGGCCACAGGCGATCTGCTAAATGCAAAAAATGTATTAAATAAAAAGATTGCAGACCGTATTACGCTGGCCGAAAACGTAGATTCTGTGGTCAATGTGATAGCTGATGCTGATCTTAAAAACAAAGACATTACCAAAGACCAGGCTTTCCATACCTGGAAATTTGAAGCGAAAAATGTAACCGATTTCGTTTTTGCGACCAGTGACCATTACTTATGGAAATCATCCAGTTTAGTGGTAGATCCTAAAACCAAACGCCGCACAAGAGTAGATGCTGCATTTAATCCCTCACATAAAGATTATTATGAAGTGATAGATTTTGCGCGCAAAACTGTCCATGCCATGAGTTATGATTTTCCAAAATGGCCTTTTCCATATAACCATGAAACTATTTTTGATGGTTTAGATCAAATGGAATATCCGATGATGGTTAATGATAACCCGGTAGGGAGACGCGAAGATGCGATTACCCTCACCGATCATGAGATTTTCCATACCATGTTTCCTTTTTATATGGGGATCAATGAAACCAAATACGGCTGGATGGATGAAGGTTGGGCTACCATAGGCGAATGGATTATTTCTCCGCTCATAGATTCTGCGATGGTAGATGATTATGGGGTATCCGCTACTGCGATTTCTTCCGGAACAAAAAACGATACACCCATTATGACCCTGACAACAGAGCTGAAAGGCTCAGGTTCCTTTACCAATTCTTATCCTAAACCAGGTTTAGGGTACCTATTTGTGAAAGATTACCTGGGTGATGAGCTGTTTACCAAAGCACTGCACCATTATATAGAACAATGGAATGGTAAACACCCGATGCCTTTTGACTTTTTCTATAGCATGAATGAAGGTGCAGGCAAAAATATGGACTGGTTCTGGAAACCCTGGTTTTTTGGTGAAGGAGAAGTTGATCTTGGCCTGCTAACTGCTGATAAAACAGCAAATGGATATGCGGTTAAAATAGAGAATAAAAGCGGAAAGCCACTACCCGTTGATCTGACTTTAAACTTCGCAGATGGTACGGTAGAAAAACTGCATCATTCCATAGGCGTCTGGGAAAAAGGAGCTCAGGTAATTTCGGTTCCTGTAACCACTACTAAAAAACTAAACAGGGTAGTGATCGGAAGTACACATGTACCCGATAAAAACAATTACAATAACTTCCTGAATGTAAAATAGCACTTATTTCAATAAAAATCCGATGGGTTGCTTTTATGAAGCAGCCCATTTTTTTTTGGCTGCCTGCAGCAGGTTATTCCGTTCCTGGCAACCTTTTAATAAAATCTATATTGCGTACCAGACCTTTAAACTTGGTGCGCTTCACTGCAGAATTTTTAAAGATCTGTTTAAATACATCTTCGGTAATATCCAGCCAGTCCTCTTTTTTCATTTGCAGCAGGTTTTCATTCGGGGCAAATTTAGGTTCAGAATGCGGAACAGAGAACCGGTTCCAGGGACATACATCCTGGCAAATATCACAGCCAAACATCCAGTTTTCCATTTTATCATCAAAGCTTTGAGGGATTTCCTCCCTCAATTCTATGGTTAGATAAGAGATGCATTTAGTCGCATCCACAATAGCCGGAGATAAAATAGCGTCCGTAGGGCAGGCATCAATACATTTGGTACACGTACCGCAATGATCAGTTACAAAAGGATCATCATACACCAGGTCCAGATCAATGATTAGTTCTGCTAAAAAAAAGAAAGACCCGCTTTTTTTACTGATAATATTACTATTCTTTCCCACCCAGCCAATTCCGGCCTGTTTAGCCCAGGCGCGATCCAATACAGGTGCAGAATCCACAAACGCCCTGCCACTTACCGCGCCAATATTATCTTCAATAAAGCTGAGCAAAAGAAAAAGTTTATCCTTAATCACCGTATGATAATCTGCTCCATACGCATATTTTGAAAGCTTAGGGGCATCAGGATCAGTTTGCCGCTCTTCAGGAAAATAATTAAGGGTCAATGAAATCACGGATTTGGCATCATCTACCAGCAAACGTGGGTCTAAGCGCTTATCGAAGTGGTTTTCCATATAGCTCATTTGACCATGCCGGTTATCTTTCAGCCAGTTTTCCAGTCTTGGGGCTTCCGTTTCTAAAAAGCCTGCCTTCGCAATACCACATTGCATAAATCCCAGCCTAAGGGCTTCCTCTTTAATCAACTGGGTATATTTTGCGGCATTATTGTACATCAGCAATACAAAGGTAAGCTTTCAGGAGAAAACCTTTTACCTATTATTTTGTTCTATCTTAAATTAACACAAACTTATAAGCATGGAAACTACCGATCCAAAACACGTGGAGAACCCACAGGATAAACCAAAACCTATAGAAACAGACTACGCGAAACATGAAAATGATCCCGGACCTTCACCCCAAGCGGTAAATGAAGAAGACGACAAATCAGCAGCATCTACTATGAAATGGATCTTGCCAGTAATTGTAGTCGTATTAGTTATTCTATGGTTATTGATAAAAAAATAACAAATAAGGCTTTAAGCCTTATTTGTTATAAAAATTGTAATGATTACCATTTTAGCTAGTTCCATCAGCAATTTCAAGCTGCTGGATAGCTATTTATTTAAGCAGTCTCACTTCATATAGATCGGTTCTGCGGTCTTTCAATATTTTAACTGTACCAAAATGGTGCAATTCGTCCAATAAGTGAAGGTCAACATCCACCACGAGCATCATTTCCGTATTCGGCGTAGTCTCTGCTTTAACTGCATTGGTAGGGAAAGCAAAGTCAGAAGGTGTAAACACCGCAGATTGTGCAAACTGGATATCCATATTATTTACCTTTGGCAAATTACCTACACAACCAGCAATCGCTACATAGCACTCATTTTCAATTGCTCTGGCCTGTGCACAGTGTCTTACCCGTGTGTAACCATTTTGGGTATCGGTTAAAAAAGGAACAAACAAGATCTGCATACCCTGATCTGCGTAAATCCGGCTCAGTTCCGGGAACTCTACATCATAACAGATCAGGATCCCAATTTTACCGCAATCCGTATCAAAAACTTTGATCTTATCGCCACCCACCATACCATAATATTTCTGTTCATTAGGCGTAATGTGGATTTTTCTATATTCATCCGTTTTTCCGCTGCGGTGACAAAGATAAGTAGCGTTATATAATTTATTATTTTCCAGGATCGGCATACTCCCGGAAATGATGTTTACATTGTAGGACACTGCATACTCCTGGATCTTTTCAACAATTTCTGCAGTCAGCTCTGCTAATTTGCGCATCGCTTCCATTTCCGGTAAGTGATTATATGGTTGCAGCAGGGGCGTATTAAACAATTCTGGGAACATCAAAAAGTCAGATTTGTACCCGCTCACTGCATCTACAAAAAACTCTACCTGCTCATAAAATGCAGCCATATCCGGGAACAGACGCATTTGCCATTGAACCAAGCCAATACGAATCGTTTTAGCAGAACGTGCCGAAGCATCAATTCCCTGGTAATAAATGTTATTCCATTCAATCAGCGTAGCAAATTCTTTAGACTCATGATCTCCCGGAAGATAGTTTTTCAATACCTTACGTACGTGAAAATCATTAGAGATCTGGAAAGTAAGGGTAGGGTCATACAACTCTTTAGCCTTTACCTTATCAATATATTGTCTTGGGCTTAAGGTATCTGCATGTTCATGATAACCAGGAATCCTGCCGCCAGCGATAATGCTTTTCAGGTTTAAGCTTTCACAAAGCTCTTTTCTCGCTTCATATAACCTGCGGCCCAATCTTAATCCTCTATATTCTGGAGAAACAAAGATTTCGATTCCGTATAAAGTATCTCCATTTGCATCATGGGTAGAAAAGGTATAACTACCGGTAATCATTTCATAAGTATGTTTATCACCATACTCATCATAATCAACAATAATCGATAATGAACAGGCAACTACCTTATCATCTACCGCAATGCACAACTGTCCTTCAGGGAAAAATTTTAATAATTTAGCGATCGATTGTTTACTCCATATTGACCCGCCAAGCGTATCATAAGCCTGCTCCATCGATTCTTTAAGGTCGTCGTAATCTGCAAGGGTTAGTTTTCTGGTTTCAATGTTCATGTATTTGTTATTTCAGCGTTTGAGTAATAAATTTAATCATGTTGAATAAGCATGTTGAGCAGGCGTATTCAGCAAAAAATTTGAGTAAGTATGCTATTTACATGTTGCTACACATAAATGGTGCCTGAAAAGCCTTTTATCTTAAAATAACCTGCCAGATTGCGCATGGTAATCTCTTTTCAAATGTTTATAAGCCGCTTCTGTAACTTCTCTTCCACGGGAAGTACGCATCATATAACCTTCCTGGATCAGGAAGGGCTCATAAACTTCTTCAATTGTACCTTCATCTTCCCCAACAGCAGTCGCTATAGTTTTTAAACCAACCGGCCCACCCTTAAATTTATCAATAATCGTCAGTAAGATCTTGTTATCCATTTCATCCAGGCCATGCTCATCTACATTTAAGGCAGTCAGTGCATACTTTGCAATCGCGGTATCAATGGTACCATTTCCTTTAATCTGCGCAAAATCCCTGGTTCGTCTAAGCAAAGCATTCGCAATCCTTGGCGTACCACGGCTTCTCCTGGCAATTTCATAAGCCCCTTCTTCTGTAATTGGGGTTTTTAAGATCTCTGAAGAACGTAAAACGATGGTAGTCAATAATTTTGCATCATAATAAGCAAGGCGGGAGTTTATTCCGAACCTTGCCCTAAGCGGAGCGGTCAGCAAACCAGAACGCGTAGTTGCACCCACTAAAGTAAATGGATTTAAAGTAATCTGTACCGAGCGCGCATTTGGCCCGCTCTCTAACATAATATCAATCTTAAAATCCTCCATGGCAGAATACAAATATTCTTCTACCAAGGGGCTTAACCGGTGTATTTCATCGATAAAAAGGATGTCCCCAGTTTCCAGGTTAGTGAGCAAACCTGCAAGGTCACCCGGTTTATCCAATACAGGGCCAGAGGTTACTTTAATCCCAACACCCATTTCATTAGCGATAATATAAGAAAGTGTTGTTTTTCCTAAACCCGGAGGGCCGTGAAGCAATACATGGTCTAAAGGTTCATTACGCAGTTTTGCCGCCTTCACAAAGATCTTCAGGTTCTCCATGATCTTTTCCTGACCGGTAAAATCTTCAAAAGCCTGCGGACGCAATACTTTTTCTATATCCCTTTCAATAGGGGATAAATTCTCTGAAGAAGCATCAAGGTTTTCATTCATGTGATAAAGTTAAGATAAAAACTTAGCCGCTGGCTTCGCTTCTTTAGTTCCATTGCTATAATCATAAAACCCTTCTCCGGATTTTATACCTTTTTTACCTGCCATCACCATATTCACTAACAAGGGGCAGGGAGCATATTTTGGATGGCCAAATCCTTTAAATAAAACATTCATAATCGCTAAGCAGACATCAAGTCCGATAAAATCTGCCAGTTGCAGCGGGCCCATAGGATGTGCCATGCCCAATTTCATCACCGTATCAATTTCTGTTACCCCGGCAACTCCTTCATATAAGGTAAAGATCGCTTCATTAATCATCGGCATCAAAATCCGGTTAGCTACAAAACCAGGATAATCATTCACTTCTACCGGTGATTTACCCAATTTTGCAGAAAGTTCCATTACCTTATCCGTAGTTTCATCTGTTGTGGCATAACCACGTATCACTTCCACCAGTTTCATCACCGGCACAGGGTTCATAAAGTGCATGCCAATCACTTTTTCTCCTCTGCTAGTCACAGAAGCTATTTGAGTGATGGATATCGAAGAGGTATTGCTGGCTAAAATCGCATCAGGCTTTGCATACGTATCCAGTTCCCTAAAAATCTTCAGTTTCAATTCCAGGTTTTCTGTAGCCGCTTCCACAATCAGATCAGCAGCGGATACCCCATCTTTTAATGACGTAAACGTAATGATCCGGCTTAAAATGTTGGTCTTATCATTTTCCGTTAACAGCCCTTTAGTGACTTGTCGGTCTATATTTTTAGTGATGGTATTGATTCCTTTATCTAAAGCTTCCTGGCAAACATCCACCAAGTTTACCTGGTAACCAAACTGCGCAAAGGTATGGGCAATACCATTTCCCATGGTACCAGATCCAATTACTGCTATATTGTTCATTTGTATATATTAGAGGTTAGCTATTCTTTATTTATGGCGCTAAGCGGTTAATTGTCCACACGCCATTCACGTTTGTATACGTAATCCGGTCATGTAACCTGCTTGGCCGGCCCTGCCAAAATTCTATATGAGCAGGCTCCAGTAAATAACCGCCCCATTGCTGCGGGCGGGGAACTTCTGTCGCTTCATATGCAGCAGTCAATTCAGCAACGCGGTTTTCCAGCAATTCCCTGCTTTCGATCACAGTACTTTGCGGAGAAGCAGTGGCACCAATCTGGCTTCCCTTTGGGCGGGAATGAAAATAAGCGGTAGAAACTTCTTCTTCCACTTTAGTGACTAAACCATCTATGCGAACCTGTCTTTCTAATTCGGGCCAGAAAAATACCATAGAAGCCTGTGGGTTCTGAGCTAATTCCTGTCCTTTTTTACTCGCATAATTAGTGAAAAATACAAATCCATTGTCATCAAACCCCTTTAGCAGTAAAATACGTGCAGAAGGTTTACCCTGTAGATCGGCCGTAGCCAGTGTCATCACATTCGGCTCATACAATTGCGCATCCAAAGCATCTTTGAACCATTTTCCGAATTGTGTAAACGGGTTTTTGTCAACATCACTTTCTGCCAGTTCTGCAGCGCGGTAATCTTGTCTCAGGTTTTGAATATTCTCTTTTGTCAACTCCATTTTACAAAAATAGGTTTAGTTTTTTTAAAATTATTAGTATTTTTCGGAATGATAAGCCAACTCAGCCCAGCCGCAGGTAAACTGCTTATATCCGAACCATTTATGGACGATCCAAACTTTACACGGTCGGTGGTACTGCTTACAGAATATGGAGAAGATGGTGCCCTGGGTTTTGTGATTAATCATCCTAGCCTATTGGTAATTACTGATCTGATCGCAGATTTTGGCAGTCCGGATTTCCCTGTATATTATGGCGGGCCAGTGGCGATGGATACTTTGCATTTCATCCACCGTTGCCCGGATAAAATATCGGAGGGAGAAGAAATTGCAAAAGGAATTTACTGGGGCGGCAACTTTGAAACCTTAAAAGCATTGATCGGGCAGGGGACCGTTACCAAAGAAGATGTGAAGTTCTTTGTAGGTTATTCTGGCTGGGGCGTAGAACAACTTAAAACAGAGATGGAAGGAAACACCTGGATTGTATCCGATAAATTTGATGCAGATATCATTTTCTCTGCCAGCGAAGAACAGCTTTGGAAAGAAGTACTGATCCACCTGGGGCCAAAATATGCACATATTAGCAACTTCCCTCAAAATCCTAACTTAAATTAGAATAAGCCATACCTATATATTATCAGAAGGAAAAAATGAAATCCTGTAAAACAACAAAAGGCCTGTAATTCTACAAGCCCTTTATTCAATATCATTAAAATCCTAACTGTTTTCCAGCTCCTGCGCAGAAGCCTCCACAATTGCTCTCAGTTCATCTTTATATGCCTGCATTTTAACCGCCAGATCTTCATTCGCTGTAGAAAGGATCTGCACTGCCAGTAAACCTGCATTTTTAGCAGCATTCAAGGCAACCGTAGCCACAGGAATCCCATTAGGCATTTGCAAAATAGAAAGGATAGAATCCCAACCATCAATAGAATTAGAAGATTTAACCGGCACCCCAATCACTGGTAAAACAGTAATAGAAGCCACCATACCTGGTAAATGCGCTGCACCACCGGCACCCGCAATAATCACTTTTAATCCTCTTGCTGCCGCCTCTTTGGCATAATTAAACATGCGCTCAGGCGTGCGGTGTGCAGAAACCACCGTCATTTCAAACTCAACCCCAAACTTTTTTAAGATATCAGCCGCATCATTCATGATATTTAAATCAGACTTGCTGCCCATAATTATACCTACTTTTATGCTCATTAAGATATTACTTTTAGTGTTTCTTTAATAAAATTAGCTTTCTCAATTGCAGCCTCCCTATTTTGGTCTACAATGGTAATATGGCCCATCTTGCGAAAAGGCTTTGTATATTTTTTACCATACAAATGGACATAAACCCCATCAAGCGCCATGATCTTTTCCATTCCCTGGTATTTAGCTACCCCTTCATGACCCTTCTCGCCCAGTAAATTAATCATCACCGCATTACTAATTGAACGGGTATCGCCCAAAGGCAAATTACAAACCGCCCGTAAATGCTGTCCAAACTGAGAGACATAATTACCCTCAATCGTATGGTGGCCACTATTGTGTGGTCTAGGCGCCAGTTCATTCACTAAAATCTGTCCGTCACGGGTAATAAACATCTCCACGGCCAGTAATCCGGTAATATTTAAAGCAGCCGCAATTTGTTTCGCAATACCTTCTGCTCTCTCCTGTACATGATCCGGATATGTAGAAGGAGAAATCAGGAACTCTACTAAATTAGCTTCCGCATTAAATTCCATTTCAACCATAGGGAACGTTTTCACATCACCATTAGAATTTCTGGAAACGATCACCGCAATTTCCTTTTCAAAATCTACCAGTTCCTCAATTAAACAAGGGCTGTCAAACGCATACTCCAGATCAGCTGCCGTATTAATTTTCATCACCCCTTTACCATCATAACCATCTTTACGCTGTTTCAGCATATAAGGAAAAGGAATACTGGCATTCATCATATCCTCTTTAGTATTTACCAGCTGGAAAGGAGCAGTAGGGATATCATTCTCTTTAAAAAACTGTTTTTGTACCCCTTTATCCTGGATCAGCCTGATCACACGGGATTGAGGAAACACCAATTTGCCTTCTTTCTCCAATTGTTCCAGCGCTTCAATATTTACTTTCTCTATTTCTATAGTAATGACATCGGCTTTTTTACCAAATTTATAAACAGTATCGAAATCAGTAATTGAACCACATTCAAAATAGTTAGCGATGTGTTTACAAGGAGCATCCGTATCAGGATCCAGAACCAGTGTAGTCAGGTTATAGTTTATAGCTTCCTGAATTAACATTCTGCCCAATTGTCCGCCACCTAAAATACCCAATTTTAAATCACTTATTTGTTTTGCCATATCGATATGAAAAAGTTATGCTTATTTTGCACAAAAATAACAATATAAACGGATTTGATGGATGCAGATGCTATAATAATTGGTGCAGGAGCTTGTGGGTTAATGTGTGCAGTGCAGGCAGGATACCTGGGCAAGAAGGTGATCTTATTAGAAAAAGGAAATAAAGCAGGTGCCAAAATACTCATTTCAGGAGGGGGAAGGTGTAACTATACCAATCTGTTTACCACTGGAGAGCAATTTATTTCGGGCAATAAACATTTTCTTAAATCAGCCTTTACGCAATGGACTGTAGCCGATACCATTGGTTTCTTTGAAACCTATGGTATTCATGGAAAAGAGAAAACCTTAGGACAGCTCTTTCCAGATGATAAAAACGCAAAAGACATTGTAGACGTATTTACCGGGCTATGTGCAGATTTTGGGCAAGAAATTAAGTGCAATGCCGAGGTTACTGAAATTGAAAATAACGAAGGGAACTACACCGTGAGTTATCAGCGCAATGGAAAAGAATATAAACTAACCGCGCCTAAATTAGTTATAGCTACTGGCGGTTTACCCATCCCAAAAATGGGGGCTACAGATTTTGCCTTGCGTTTTGCTAAAAAACATGGGTTAAATATTATAGAAACCGCACCAGCACTGGTTCCTTTAACTATTACCGGGAAAGACGAAGAATGGTATACACAGCTTTCCGGGAACTCGGTTTTTTGTGAGCTGAGTAACGAAAGGATGTCATTTGAAGAGAATATCCTGTTTACCCACTGGGGTTTAAGCGGCCCGGCAGTGTTGCAGATTTCCTCCTACTGGCGGCCAGGGGAGACCATTAATATTGACCTGTTGCCACAACAGAACATATTAGAAATAATTGAAGAAGAAAGAGAATACCAGGGTAAAACCTTACTCTCTACCTTATTAAATAGATACTATGCTAAAAAGTTTACCGATGCTTTGGGTAAATTCCTGCCTTTAGATAAGCAAGTAGCTTCCTTAAAAAAAGAAGAAATGGTATTAATTAATCAAACTATTCATTTATTTAAAGTGAAGCCAGCGGGCGATAAAGGGTATGACAAAGCAGAAGTGATGCGCGGAGGCATTGACACCGCAGAACTATCTTCTAAAACATTAGCCTGCAAAAAACTGCCTGGTGTATATTTTGGCGGAGAATGTATAGACGTAACTGGCTGGTTAGGGGGCTACAATTTTCAATGGGCATGGGCATGTGGTTTTGTAATTGCACAGGGGATTTAACCTGATTTATGAACGAAACAGAAATTTTAAAACACTATTGGGGATACACATCTTTTAGGCCCATGCAGCAGGATATCATCCATTCTGTGCTGGATGGAAAAGATACCATTGCCCTGCTGCCTACGGGCGGCGGTAAATCACTGTGTTTTCAAGTGCCAGCCCTGGTAAAAGAGGGGATCTGTATTGTCGTTTCGCCATTGGTAGCCCTAATGAAAGACCAGGTAGAGAACCTCAAATCAAAAGGGATCAATGCTGTGGCCATTTATTCTGGCATGGGAAAACGGGAAATTGATATCTTACTTGATAACTGTATCTACGGGCCGGTTAAGTTTCTATACTTATCACCAGAAAGGCTGCTTTCTGAACTGGTACGCACGCGGATCTCTTATATGAATGTTAATCTGTTTGCCATTGACGAAGCACATTGTGTATCGCAATGGGGATATGATTTCAGGCCACCTTATTTACAGCTAAGTTCTTTGCGGGAGATTCATCCTGATGTTCCATTTATCGCTTTAACCGCCACTGCAACCGCTTTTGTACGGCAGGACATCATTGAAAAACTAGCTTTAAACGAGCCAAAAGTATTTGTGCAAAGCTTTGCCCGTAAAAACCTGAGTTATGTAGTATTTGATCTGGAAGATAAATACAAAAAGCTGCTTAGTATCATTCATAATGTTAAAGGGAGCGGTCTCGTCTATGTCAGGAACCGCCGGGAAACTGCCGAAGTAGCTCTTTTTTTGCAGCGAAACGGCGTTGCAGCTGATTTTTATCATGCTGGCGTGGAGCGAAACCAGCGTTCTGCCAGGCAAGAAGCCTGGAAAAAGAATAAAATCAGGGTAATGGTAGCCACCAATGCGTTTGGGATGGGAATTGACAAAGCCGATGTCCGTTTTGTGGTTCATTTAGACCTTCCTGAAAGTTTAGAAGCTTATTACCAGGAAGCCGGACGTGCCGGGAGGGATGAACATCGTTCATTTGCAGTATTACTGGCAAACACCTCCGACCAAATCGCCCTGAAAGCAAAATACACAGATAATTTTCCCAGTATAGAAGAAATCAGGAAAACTTATCATTACCTGGGTTCCTATTTCCAGCTCGCCTATGGCGCAGCAGAGGGGATAAACTTCAGTTTTGACCTTGCCGATTTTTGCAAAAAATTCAAGCTAGGGGTGATCAAAACGATGGGCGCGTTAAAGTTTCTGGAGCATGATGGTTACCTAAGCTTATCAGAGAATATATTTTTGCCTTCCAGGGTGTTATTTACCGCAGGCAATGAAGATGTATACCGGTTCCAGATTGAAAACTCAGGATATGATCCCCTCATTAAAACCATATTACGGTCTTACGGAGGGATGTTTGACCATTATGCCAACATTAACGAAAGTGAAATTGCCACTAAGCTAGGCAGTTCTTTTAACCAGGTGGTTCGGCAGTTAAATAACCTGCAAGAACAAGGACTACTTTCTTATCTGCCACAATGTGACCAGCCACAATTGTTATTTGTACGTGCCAGAGTCGATCTTGACCACCTGGATACCGATGTGAAATATATCAGTTTACGTAAAAAAATCCAGGCAGAGCAAATCAGTGCGGTGCTCGCTTATACTTCCACCTCCATTTGCAGAAGTATCCAGCTGCTAGCTTATTTTGATGAACCTAACGCAGATAAATGTGGGGTATGTGATGTTTGCCTGGCAGAAAAAAGAAGGGAAGACCTGGCAGAACTTACTGATAAGATTGATTTTGAGATTGCTACCCTGTTACAAACTGGGAGTCAAACACTAGATGAACTAGTCAATCAACTTAAAACAGGATCAGACCAAGAGAAGCTGCTGCAAATTCGCGGGTTACTAGATGCAGGTAAAATTAAAACAGATGGCAAAAACTATTATCTTTGATCAATGTTGAATTAAATATGATGAATAGAAAAGCTTTATATCTTATCGCCCTTCCGCTGGTTTTTACGGCATGTAAAACAAAATGCGTGGAAGATTTGGGCATCCATGCTGTTCGCAGCACCACCGTTAAACCTTATGATGAGATTAAGTTAAGCGGCCCCATCAAACTCATATTGCGTCAGGACAGTAGTTTTGGGGTAAATGTAGAAGCAGATTCCAGTGTGATCGCCCTGGTAAAAACGGATGTAAGCGGGCATGAACTGACCGTGAAACTGGATGATGGAAAGTATTGCGGCAAAGACTCTATCATTGTAAGTGCAGGCATCGGCGACCTTAAAAAGTTAACCTCATCAGGTGCCGCAAAAGTTTACACTTCTTCTGCTATCCATGTCAATCAGTTAGATTTAAAACTAGATGGTGCCAGTAAAGTGAATATGGATTTAGTTGCGGGTAAATTGATTACCAGTACAGAAGGATCTGCTCAGATTAACTTATCCGGACAAGCCGGAAGCCATACCTTAAAAAGCAAAGGTACCATTGAGCTGAATGCTTTTTCTTTCATCACCGGTGTATATGATTTAAATATTGATGGTGTAGGAAAACTTAAAGTAAATGTACTTAACGATTTGAATATTAAAACATCAGGTGCCGCAGAGATTCAATACAAAGGCAGTCCTAAAAATATCAAAGAGAAACAATCCGGTACCTATAAATTAGAAAAAGTAAATTAGTCCGTCGGGATTACTATTGATCAATGGAACAAAAGAATAATAAAAAGACAATCCGGTCATGGGCATTTTTTGACTGGGCAAATTCCGCGTATAACCTTGTTATTACTTCTACAATTTTCCCGGCATATTATACAATTATCACTTCTGATAAGAATAATGATACCATAGACTATGTGGATTTTCTGGGTTTTAGGTTGATTAATTCGGTACTCTATAACTATGCGCTCGCCTTTGCCTTTTTAGTGATCGCTTTGCTGTCACCTATTCTCTCTTCCATTGCAGATTCCAGGGGAAATAAGAAACTGTTTATGCAGTTGTTCACCTATATGGGAAGCCTGGCCTGCTGCGGTCTTTATTTTTTCGAGATCGACACCTTGCAGATCAGTATTGTGCTATTCATGCTCGCTGCGGTAGGGTATTGGGGGAGTTTAGTTTTTTACAATTCTTATTTACCAGAGATTGCTTCGGTAGACCAGCAAGACCGCGTAAGTGCCAAAGGATATGCATACGGCTATGTAGGTAGTATTATCTTACAGCTGATCTGTTTTGTATTTGTGTTTTTTCCTGATGCTTTTGGATTATCTGGCGGTGCACAGGCTTCTCGGTTATCGTTCTTAATGGTGGGGATCTGGTGGGTGATTTTTGCACAGATCCCTTTCCGGAATTTGCCTAAGTCTATTCCGGTTAAAGCTAAAATAAAGTCTAACGTATTTACTGCGGGTTTTATAGAGCTTAAAAAAGTAGGACAACAAGTGAAGCACATGCCTTATCTGAAAAGATTTCTTTTCGCTTTTTTCTTTTACTCGATGGGCGTACAGACTGTGATGCTTGTGTTTACTATTTTCGGAGAAAAACAGTTACACATGCCTACAGAAAAATTGATTGCTACCATTTTATTGTTGCAAATTGTGGCCATTCCAGGCGCCATGCTAATGTCATGGCTGTCACGCCGTTTTTATGGAAATGTGACCGTATTGATAGGTGTAGTGATGATTTGGATAGCTGCATGTATTGCTGGTTATTATGTGCAAACAGAAGTTCAGTTCTATTTCATGGCTGCTGTAGGCGGGCTAATCATGGGAGGGATCCAATCCCTTTCCCGCTCCACCTATTCTAAGCTTTTGCCACAGGAAAGTCCAGACCATACTTCCTTTTTTAGCTTTTACGATGTGACTGAAAAGGTTGCATTAATGATCGGAATGTTTAGTTTTGGCTATATTGAAGACTTTACAGGCAGTATGAGAAACTCTTTGCTTGCCCTTATTGTCTTTTTTGCACTAGGACTGTTATTTCTGTTTTTACTGAAAAAAGTAGAACCAAAAAATTTAACAGCCGTACCCCTTTAACACCAAAAAAAATTAATGTATTTACTGAAGCTATGCTGCGGTAATACTTATATTACTTATAAATAATAACAGACAAAATCCCCTGAATGAAAGTAGAGCTATTTATACCATGTTTTGTCGACCAGTTATATCCTGAAACCGCATTTAGTACCATCAAGCTTTTAGAAAAGGCTGGCTGTGATGTTGCTTATAACCCAAATCAGACTTGCTGTGGCCAACCCGCTTATAACGCTGGTTACTGGGAAGAAGCAAAAGTAACCGGAACTAAATTTCTTAACGATTTTTCTGATGCAAGTTACATTGTAGCACCATCTGCATCTTGCGTGGGCATGGTTAAAAACGGATTTAATGACCTTTTTACCAATTCCAATGTACATAATAAATGCCGGTCTTTACAAGGCAATATATTTGAACTTTCAGATTTTCTGATTAACGTATTAAAGAAAGATTATTTTGGCGCAGAGCTAGAAGGAAAAGCAGTTTACCATGACTCCTGCAGTGGTTTAAGGGAGTGTAAGATTAAGGATGAACCGCGTCAGCTACTGTCTAAAGTACATGGATTGGAAATGATGGAGATGAAAGATACGGATATGTGCTGTGGTTTTGGTGGTACCTTTGCAGTTAAATTTGACGCCATTTCTTCGGCCATGGCAGAACAAAAAGTAAATCATGCTTTGGCACAGGATGCTGATTATATTATTTCTACAGATTTATCCTGCCTGATGCATTTACAGGGCTATATTGATAAAAATAACCTTGCCATTAAAACTATGCACATCGCTGATGTGTTAGCTAATGGCTGGCTGGAAAGTACAGAGTACTAAAACAATTAACCTGTTTTTATTATTTGTTTTCAGCTATATCACCTAATTAACTATGATAAAATGAAACGACTCTTTATTGCGATCAGTGCGATCACTTTTTGTATACAATTGCAGGCTCAGCCAAAAAAATCTGGTGCCATCCAGTTTGAAAGCACTTTTGACCCCGCTGCCATGGCTGCGGCTAACGGGATAAAACTCAGCGAACAAGTATTGGCGAGAATGCCTAAAAGCTCTGTAACGGGCTTTGAATTGCTTTTTACTCTGGCTAATGCCAGTTATATGCCAGTAGAGGAAATAGAAGACAGCAATACCCAGGGAGGCGGAATGCGTTTTGGCGGATTTGGCGGAAACAGCAGCAAAGAATATTTCTATAGTTTTGCAGATCACAAATTAACGCAGGTATTTGACTTAAATGATACCACTTACTTTATGGATGATCAACTGGGGAAAGCTGCACAATTAAGTTTTGGGCCTGCCCAGGCAGCGCCAGTAGTAGCATACATCAAATCTGAAGAAACCAAAAAGATCCTGGGCTTTACTTGCCATAAGATCACGGTTAAAACCACGATGAAACGTAAGATCATGGAGGAAGAACGTGAAATTACTGATCAGACTAATTTATGGTATACCCATGAATTAGGTTTTGACTTCTCTCCAAACCCAGCCTTATGGACAGAAGGAGCGGTACTGGGTATAGAAGGAAAAGGAACAAATGTTGTGGCAAAAAGTATCGAATACAGAAATGTAAGCAACAAAGATGTAAACCTGCCTAAAAAGGGAGTTGTGATTACTTCTGAGGCTTATCGCATGAAGATGGAGCAGATGAGAAAACAGATGCGCGGTAACCGTACGGGGGCCGGGCAGGTGCGGTCCATTACCATCAATTAAGTATTTATTTTAATTATTGATAAAGGCTTTGATACTTCTGGAATCAAAGCCTTTTTTATTCCCGCATTTTTGATCAGATAAATAGAGGCTTGCTGTTTTTTACGCAAACCTCTTCATTCGAGTTATTTGCAGATTGAGGTAGCTAAAGTATACTGTTATTATACATTTTTTCAGTAAAAAGCCGGTCATAATTATTCACTCGTTTTCCACCGGTGTTGATAACATTTAGAATCCTTCTTAATAGATTTTTGCATTTTTGAGCTCCGTTAAAACAGGCTGGTAACATGCCGGTTTTAATAATAAAAATCTTTCGAAATGAGTAACAAAAGAATCATAAAATTTGAAAAAGACGATTGCAGCCCCTGCAATATGGTCTCTGAATACCTGGATAGAAAAGGTATTGTATATGAAACGATCAATCCATTCAATGAGCCAGAACTGGCGATGCAATTTCGCGTACGGTCTGTACCTACGGTGATATTAATGGATCAGGAGCAGGAACTTTCACGCGTAATTGGTTTTAAGCCAGAAGAATTATCTGCGCTGGCAGCTGTTTAAGCATTTAACTTGATGGAGCCGGTAACCTGGATTTATTACGATAGTAAAACCGGTAATGTAGAACGCTTTATGAACCGGTTAAAAATGCACCGGGACTGGAATATGATGAAAATCGATGATTCCGTACAGATAGAGCATGCCGGGCATCTGGTTACTTACACTACCGGTTTTGGAGAGGTTCCGCTTTCCACGATAAGTTTTCTGAACAACAACAGCCACTTGATTAAATCCGTTTCTTCGAGTGGAAACAGAAACTGGGGGCCTAATTTTGGCCTGGCGGCGATTAAGATCGCTGCGGATTATCACTTGCCTATGCTGATGCAGTTTGAGTTATCGGGCACAATGGCAGATATCCAACAATTTATAGACAAAATAGAGGGCTAATTATATGGTGACGAAAAAATGGATCTTATTGAACAATGAGATCATGGTAAAAAAAGACGACGAGTTCAGCCTTCACAAAGATAAAGAAGCAGTACGCTCTTACTTTCTTGATTATGTAAACAAAAACACTGTTTTTTTTTACACGCTGAAAGAAAAAATTGATTACCTGATAGAGCAGGATTATTACATTGATTTTTATCAGTGGTATAGTTTTGAGCAAATGGAAGAGGTTTATGACCTGGTTTATGCAAAAAAATTCAGGTTCCAGTCTTTCATGAGCGCATTTAAATTCTTCCAGAGCTATGCTTTGAGAGATGATAGCGGAGAAAAATTCCTGGAAAGATATGAAGACCGTGTGGTAGCGGTTTCGTTATTTTTAGCAAGGGGCGATGTGCCTCAGGCAAAGCAATATGCAGAAATGCTGATCAACCAGGAGTATCAGCCAGCCACACCAACCTTCCTAAACTCTGGTAAAAAACGTTCTGGAGAGCTGGTTTCCTGCTTTTTAGATGAAATAGGTGATAACTTAAACGGAATTGGATATGCGATAGATTCTGCCATGAAGCTATCTTCTATTGGAGGCGGTGTATCATTCAATTTATCAAAGATCCGCGCAAGGGGAGAGTCTATTAAAGACGTAGAAGGCCGCGCAGGTGGTGTTTTACCGATCATGAAAATATTGGAAGATACCTTCTCTTATGCTAACCAGCTGGGGCAGCGTCCTGGGGCAGGAGCGGTATATCTTAATGTTTTCCATACGGATATCGAAGAATTTCTGGATTGTAAAAAGATCAATGTAGATGAAAAAGTAAGGATCAAATCTCTATCTATCGGTGTAGTTGTTCCTGATAAATTTATGGAACTTGCAGAGAAAGATGAAGCTTGTTACCTGTTTTATCCGCACACGGTTTTAAAACAATACGGTATCTATCTGGATGAAATGGATATGGACGAGATGTATGAAGAACTCGTAACCAATCCATTAGTTAGAAAGAAAAAGGTAAATGCCCGTCACCTGATGGTGAAAATCGCGCAGACGCAAAAAGAAAGCGGTTATCCTTACCTGTTTTTCAAAGGAAACGCAAACCGCAGCCATGCTTTGAAACAAGTTGGAAACGTAAAATTCTCTAACCTGTGTACCGAGATCATGCAAATTTCTGAAGTATCAGATATCGAGATCTACGGTAAAGAAGATAAAATCCGTTACGGGATCTCCTGTAACTTAGGTTCTTTGAATATTGCTACAGTAATGGACAATAAAAGGATCATGGAAGCTGTTAAAACGGCTATGCGTTCCTTAACTATTGTTTCTGATATCACCAATATCGCGATGGTTCCATCGGTTCAAAAAGCAAATAAAGAGCTGCATAGTGTAGGTTTAGGTGCCATGAACTTACATGGTTTCCTGGCTAAGAACTTCATCATGTATGAAAGTAAAGAAGCCTTAGAATTTTGTCATGTGTTCTTTATGATGGTTAATTTCTACTCTATCCAGGCTTCTATGGAGATTGCGAAAGAGAGAAAAGAAACATTTGTAGGCTTTGAAGCTTCAGAATATGCCAATGGAAAGTATTTTGATCAGTATGTAGAGAAAGATATTACCCCTGCAAATCCTAAAGTGGCTAATTTGTTTGAAGGAATGGCTATTCCTACCGCTGCAGACTGGATTGAACTGATGAATGACGTGAAAGTAAATGGTTTGTACCATGCGTACAGATTAGCTATCGCACCTAACCAATCTACTTCTTATATCATGAATGCCACTGCTTCTGTGATGCCTGTAGTTGATGTAATTGAGGTAAGGGAATATGGAGATAGCACTACGTATTATCCTATGCCATACTTAGATAACGATAATTATTTCTTCTATAAATCTGCTTATGATATGGACCAGAAGAATGTACTTAGGTTAATCTCAGTGATTCAGAAACACGTAGATCAGGGAATTTCTACGATCCTGCATACCAACACAAAAGACAGCACGCGTGATATTGCTAAGTTTTATATCTATGCACATAAAATGGGTTTAAAATCATTGTACTACACCCGTACCCGCAAAGCATCTATTGATGAATGTGTGTCTTGTTCAGTATAAGGAAGTAGTTTTTAACAAATTAAACAGAAAAAAATGAGTCAATATAAAGCAGTTAACTGGAATACACCGGAGAATGATTACGCCGGATTATTTTGGGAGCAGAACCTGCGTCAGTTCTGGATTGATACAGAATACATTCCTTCAAAAGATATCGATAGCTGGAAATCTTTAACGCCAGAGATCCAGGAAGCTTATAAAAGGGCATTAGGCGGGTTGACGTTGTTAGATACGATCCAAAGTCATACCGGGATGCCTAAATTACTGGATCATATAGATGGTTTGCAAAACAAGGCAGTGCTTTCTTTTATGTGTATGATGGAAGCCATCCATGCTAAGTCTTATTCTACCATTTTTACCACAGTGAACAGCACTGCAGAGATCAATGAGCTTTTTGAATGGGTAGAAAATAATAAGTTACTGCAATTCAAAGCGGCTACGATTGATGGTTTTTACAGAAAGCTGGATAAAGATAAAGTGACCGATGAAGAGTTGTTTATGGCGCTTGCAGCTTCAGTTCTACTAGAAACTTTCTTGTTTTACAGCGGGTTTTTCATGCCTTTATGGTTGTCAGGACAGGGGCAAATGGTGGCCAGTGCTGATATCATTAAAAAGATCGTTGCGGATGAATCTATTCATGGGGTCTTTGTAGGTTTGCTGGCGCAGGATGTTTACAAAAAGTTACCAAATCCGGAAAAAGCGAAGACAGAATTAGTAGAGCTCTTAATGGAGCTTTATGAAAATGAATTGAAATATACGGATGAATTATATACGGAAGTAGGGCTTACTGCGGATGTGAAAGAATATATCCGGTATAATGCAAACAAGGCCATGATGAATTTAGGATTTGAAGAGTTATTTGAGGCTAAGCCTGTTAACTCTATAGTTTTAAATGGGTTAAACGGGGAAACTACCCAGCATGACTTCTTCTCTAAGAAATCTACCAACTACGAAAAAAGTACAGAGGTCCTATATCTTCATGATGAAGATTTCCAGATGGACACTGAAGTTGTATTTTAAAAACATGCTAACAGTCCGCGGTTTCCGCGGACTGTTCATTTAGAGGCATTTGACTATTTTAATTTCAATGTAATTAGATTATATTTGTTATATAGATCAAAAATGCGCTTCTTACTCTTCCTCTTCTTGTCCTTATTTTCATCTGTTGCCGATGGCAAGGTGAGGGATATGAATCAGGATTTTCAGCATTTATCTAATTTAAAAGCTGCTTTGCAAATTGCGGCTCCTGTGAATAAAAATATAGGGAATGGGCAGGATTTTGAGAATCTTCAGTTAGAGAAAAGAAGCATTACCAACATAGAGCGCTTTGAGGCGATTTATATTGGTGTACTGGTTGCGCTATTTTTCTTTAATCTTTTTGTGTTTATCAGCTCTAAGGACAACACCTATCTATTTTACAGCATATATATATTTGCGCTTTTCTTCTACGTGCTGCTATATTTTAGAGGGTATAGTAATTTATATGGTGAAGCTTTCCGTGATTTTATTCATTTTTACCCGCATCTTTTCCTGGGTATAGGTACGATAGCGGGGATCTTGTTTTCAGCAAGCTTTCTAAATTTATATACGGTTATACCGGGTTCAAAGAAAATAATCCAGCTATTGATGGGCGGCTGGGTATTGACGTTGTTAATGTGCCTGGTTTTTCCCGGAACACTCATTTGCAGTGTTGCTGAAGCACTTTCAGTGATCAGTTCATTGGTATTATGGGGGTTTGGGATGGTTGCTTACCGGCGTGGATTTAAGCCAGCATCGTATTATGTACTGGCCTGGGCGTTTGTCTGTGTTGCTACAGTAGGTGTTTGGTTGAACTTACACAGGATGTTTCCTTACAGCGAGTTAACGTTTCATTTTGTTCCACTTTGTTTTATCTTTGAACTGTTATTGCTTTCACTGGCATTAGGTGACAGGTTAAAAGATCTAAAGCAAGGTAAATTAGAAGAACAGGCCGATAAGCTGAAGATGCAGGAAGAAAACCTTTACCTGATTAGTACGCAGAATGAACGTTTGGAGCGTGTGGTAGAATCGCGCACAAGGGCACTGAAAAAAATCGTGCAGTCACTGGAAGCGGCAAATGCTGATAAAAGCCGGTTGTTTTCTATCATCGCACATGACCTGAGAAGTCCTTTTAACAGTTTAATTAGCCTGTTGTCTTTAAATGATATGGACCTGCTCACTTTTGAAGATGTGAAGATGCTGTTAAATGATAGCCGCCGGAACATTGATAATATTCACAATACACTGAATAACCTGCTTTACTGGGCACAAAGCCAAATGGAGGGAATTACCACTGCACCTTCCAGGGTAAACGTACGCGTGTTAGTAGAAGACCTGATGCTGGTTTATCAGCCTCTGCTTCATAAAAAAGGGATAAAGATTGAATTAGTGGTGGAGGATGATATGGATGTCTTTGCAGATTTGAACCAGATTAGCCTGGTGATGCGGAACTTGATTGATAATGCGATTAAATTTACTCCTTTGGCACGTCAGATCCGGATCAGGATCTGGGGTATAGAAACCCATCTTTATATAGAGGTCTGTAATCCTGTGGCTGGTGTACTGGATATCACTAAACTGGATAAAAAAGGGGATAGTCAACCTTCATATGGCACTTCTAATGAACGGGGAGTGGGATTGGGATTGCACCTTTGCAGGGACTTTGTAGCGCGAAACAACGGTACACTTAAAGTAAGTAAGGAGGAAGAATGTGTGGTACTCCGGTTCAACCTCCCTAAATTCATCTAAATTATTTAAAAAGTTTACTCAAGTTCGGCTTAATTCCGATAGTGAACGGGATAGCGTTAAAAGGCTGATTTCCTACCTTTCCTATGCCATGCATATAGCTGCTTTCTATAAACAGGTTTGCACCTCCAATGTTGTATTCTACTCCTGCACCAGGCTCTATAATGGCCATATGATTGGTTTTGTTATTCAGCGTAACTGTATTTGTTGCTGCATTTAAAGAGACTCTGGGGGTAAGGATAAAACCACCACCGGCACCTGCAAAACCATAAAATGCAAACTTATTTACTATTTTACGATACCCTAAGGCAACGTTTAATAGGTAGGTTGTTGCTCTTCCCTGTAAAAGCTGGGCATTGAAATCCGGGTTTAAAATGAAGTTGTCATAACCAAAAACATGCAGGCTGATCTTTGGATATAAGAACAGTCCGCCATCTCCCAGGCCTAAATTGACACCTACTGTGGTAGAGAATTTTGGGCGCATAAAATCACTGCTTTCTCCAACAGGAAAAGAAAATCCAAAGCCGCTCATGGTATAAAATTTGTCTGGACGGGTAGGGGTTTCCTGAGCGAAAACAGGAATGGAAAACATGAATAAAACTAGGCAGGACAGGGTAGAGTGGAATGTCGATTTCATAAGGTAAATAAGATGGTATTCAGGTACAACAGCAGATCATCTATATTGTTTATAATAGGCTACTCTGTGTGTGTTTATGGTATGATTATTGAATAATTGAGGTATACTTGTAAGGGTTCAAAAAGCGGGGTGTTTCTGATTTTCCAAATTTAATTTGGCTATTTTAGCATAAAAATTTAATTCTTTTATGATTTTTAGTTTGTTTAAAATCAGTTATTTAAGATAATTGTATTAAAGTTTTTATTTGTTTTAATGATTTTTATGAGGCTTGTTTTGGTGAATTTGTATTAAAATTCAAAATTAAATATTGTTTCATAAATATTTAATCTGTTGTACAGTAAGTTATGGTATCTATGTAAACTAATACTGCTGACGATTGTAGGCCTCAGAAAAATCTGTTCTCATCAACTTAAAACGTGCAACAACGGTAGCAATAAATGCATCGTCAAGAATTTGAAAGATCTCATTTGCGCCACCCCCGCTTAGATCTAGTTCCGATAATTTATAGCTTTGCTCCAGGGTTCCCTGTTCAAATTTTACGATATATTTTTGGTTCATATTGAACAGGGTGATCTTACAATCCGGATGCGGCAGTTCTGCGATTACTCTCATTTTTTGGAATTAAATATTTAAAGCTAATTTTTCAAATCTAAGAATATTACCTGTTGTTTACATCCGGGCATAATCAATTGCTTATTTTAGACCTCTGTAAAAAAAAGCGCGTAGGTTGCGGTGGGGATAAATTGAGCATTGCGATAGGGAAGGATTTCAGACCTCTGTAAAAAAAAGCACGTAGGTTGCGATGGGGATAAATTGAGCATTGGGATAGAGAAGGATTTCAGACCTCTGTAAAAAAAAGCGCGTAGGTTGCGGTGGGGATAAATTGAGCATTGCGATAGGGAAGGATTTCAGACCTCTGTAAAAAAAAGCGCGTAGGTCTGAATTGAAATATCGCTATCAGGTAAATTGGTAGCATTGCAGTAAATTTTTGAATTAAATAAAAATCTTATAAAAATATAAAATGGCAGAAGATCTGATCATCATCAAAACTGAAAGTAAAGAACAACAATACCAATCTCTGTTACCGCAGATCGCGGCACTGGTTACCGGAGAGAATGACGTAATAGCAAATCTGGCTAACATCGCTGCTGCTTTAAAAGAACAATTTAACTGGTTATGGGTTGGCTTTTACCTGGTCAAAGAAGATGAATTAGTTTTAGGGCCTTTTCAGGGGCCGGTTGCCTGTACCAGGATTAGAAAAGGAAAAGGTGTTTGCGGCAAAGCATGGGAAGATGCGGTATCGATTATTGTAGACGATGTAGAAGAGTTTCCTGGTCACATCGCTTGTAGCTCCGCATCAAAATCTGAGATCGTACTGCCGGTTTTTAAAAATGGCCGGGTAGCAGGGGTATTAGATGTTGATAGTGCAGAATTGGCGCAGTTTGATGAAACTGACAAAAAATACCTGGAGCAGGTAATTACACTGATCAGTTTGTAGGTGATAAAACTATTGATGTTTGTGAAAAAACAATTTTATTAATCCGGTGTTTTTCTGGAAAGCTTCTTTAGCAGTTAGAAGACAACTGAAGAATAATAAATACCAGGATAAAATCAAACATCAAATTATGAAAAACGAGAAAAACATCGACATACTAAAAACTAAAATTGAGGAAGTAAGAATTTGTCTTTTCACCACCTTATCACAAAAAGACGAATTTTCCAGCAGACCTATGGCTACCGCAAAAGTGGAAGAGGATGGAAGCATCTGGTTTTTTACCAATGAATTTTCTTTAAAATCTAAAGAGATCTCTAAAGAAAATGAAGTTTCATTAGGTTATAGCGATCCGGCCAGCAATACTTACGTAACGATTAACGGCAAGGCAGAGTTAGTAGATGACCGTGTAAGAAAGGACGCGTATTTTTCAGCTCCTGTAAAAGCATGGTTTCCTGATGGAGTAGATGACCCAAGGCTGATCCTGATTAAAGTAACCCCGGCAACGGCAGAATACTGGGATGGCAGCGCTTCAAAAATTGTGGTAGCTTTTAACATGCTTAAAGCGGTAATTACAGGCGAACAATATGATGAAGGCAAACACGATAAGATTAACTTCTAAAAATAAACAGCTATCTTGATAGCGGTAAACAAAAAGATCCCGGTTGCCAAAAGCAGCCGGGATCTTTTTGTGATAAGATGGATATTTCTATTTGCTATACTTCTGGTCCAGGAACAAATATCTTTTTCGCTGTGTTTCCTGTGTTTTACGGGAGTTTGTGTCAATGTTCATAAAAGATACTGACTCATTGTTTTTAATGGCTTCCCAGTGCGGTAAATTGCTTTGATTAGGATTACCTGTTTTGATAAAGCTGGCAAAATAGCCAAGCATGGTTTCAGATACCTTAAAATCATCCGCTGTCCAGTCATATGCTTTATTTGTTTTCAAATTACCCATGGCATATTCAATTTCAAAAGCATGGGGCGCACCTTCTGATACCATTGGTTTTTGTGCCGGTTTTGGAGATTTGCTATCATTTGTCTTAGTAAAACCACCTGCAAGCCCTGGCGTAGCATTTTTCATTTGCGCAGACATTGGTGGTTTTGATTTAGAGAACAGGTACCGGTAAACAGGTTTTTGCGCTGTAGTTTGATGTAGATCGGCCCATTTCCAGGTACTGTAAACAATAAAACGATCGCTTGCTAAGTCTGTAGCAGATTCAATCACCTCTTGGGTAGTTGATCCGGGATAAAGTTTTAACGCTTCACTGGTTTTATCTCCGTATATTGCCTGTACGGCTTTCATATAGTTTTCTGGCGTAGGTGCTTCTGTTTTTAATAATGCCTGATAAGGAATTTCTGCAGAGTTCCAGCCAACTAGTAAAGGTACTTTGGCTTGTTTACCATTCTTAAATGTGGTTACAGGAAGTTCTGTCAGAAAATAACCATCTATAGTAGCAGGTACCCCGCCCATTCCGTTTTTATAGGAATCATCCAGCAGCTGAACTGCAGAAAGCTGACGGAGGCTATCAATAGATGTTATACCTATTTTGGTAGCAAATTCCAGCCCTTTCTTTTCTCCATCGGCTAAAGAAATTGGTGCCATTGTTGGATGGATCATAGCCCCGCTTTCTCCAATTGCGCCTGCAATCAGATCTTTTGATAAGGGAGATGCCATTTGGGCGAATACAGAAATAGAACCTGCAGATTCTCCTGCAATGGTTACCCGTTTTGGATCGCCCCCAAAAGCTGCAATATTTTCCTGTACCCATTTCAATGCAGCATGCTGATCAAGCAGGCCGTAATTTCCTGAAGCATGATGCGCTGATTCTTTTGTCAGATCAGGATGTGCTAAAAAACCAAAAATCCCTAATCTATAATTTACAGTAAGGGTTACAATTCCCTTAGCAGCCATATTTTCTCCATCATAACGCGCTTCAGAACCATCTCCGGCCATAAAACCACCGCCATAAAAATAAACCAGTACAGGAAGTTTCTCTTTTGTAGATTTGGCAGGGGTCCAGACATTTAGATAAAGACAATCTTCACTCATTTTAGGGGCTCTAAAATTCATATCCCCAAAAACTGGTTTTTGCATGCCGCTATTTCCAAATGAAGTAGCCATTAACACCTGGTCCCAATTTTTAACAGGCTGCGGTTCTTTCCATCTTAAATCTCCAACCGGAGGCTGTGCAAAAGGGATTCCTTTAAAACTTCTGACTCCGGAGATTTCCAGTTTGCCTTGCAATACACCATTCGTAATTTTTACCTTCGCTGAGGTGTATTCAGCTGTACCCGCTTGCCCAAAAGCAACAGCGTTACTACACAGTAAAACTATAATTAGTTTAAAAGTATTTTTCATAAGTTGTTTTTTTTAAAGGTGATGAAGCTGGCATCGTATTTATCCTCACTGGTAAGTGATAATCTATTGCAGCTTTCATTGTTTTATATGGTTATTTATCGGTGAGGAAGCTTGCATTATGTTTATCCTGATTCATAAGTGATAACCTGATGCAGTTTTCATTATTTTATATTATTGTTTATCCTTGATAAACCTTGCCTAATATTGATTCCATTTTGTAATTGGTAACCTGATGCAGTTTTCATTTTATTGGTTTTAAAGGAAGGGAAATCAGATTATCTTTTTTACAGATCAACCTGATATAGTTTTTCTATTAATTTAACCAAAAATCATCAATTCAGTTTGATATTTGAATTATTATTTAACATTTTAACTATTTTGCTGTTATCAATTGTAAGCTTAAACTACTAGATAATTAAAACATAATTTTTTTTGGCCTGTATGGAAGATATTATATACGAAGGGAACGTATTGTGGGCATATGACACCGAAATACAATTAATGGATTTTTCTGAAAGATTTTTAGCCAGGCAGTTTTCTTTTGTACCGCCGCTATCAAAACATAAAGGGATTATTTGTTTAACTGACCGTTCCCTGATTATTGAAGGAGATGAAGACCTGGTTATCCCGCTTTCTGATATTAACCAGTTGTATCTCGGTTTTGACGATGTATTTTCTGTTGCCTCCGCTAAAAATTTCGGGATGCTATGGCAACCTCTTCGGATCAACTATGGAAATGACCTGACCATTTACCTGATTATTGATTTTAATCTTTTAACAGCCCGGAACAATAAATTCTTTAATATCTTAAAGGAAATGCTTTCTTAAATTTTTAGTATTTTTTATTTTAGAGCGTCATTACACTTAAAATCGATAAGGACGGAACGTTGGACGTAATGTCATAACGCTACATTTAGAGCATCATTACACCTAAAATCGATAAGGACGGAACGTTGGACGTAATGTCATTACACTGCATTTAGAGCATCATGACACCTAAAATCGATAAGGACGGAACGTTGGACGTAATGTCATTACACTACATTTAGAGCATCATTACAACCTATATGATCTTATTAAATTATAATAATCAATGATCCTTAATTTGGGATGGATTTATCGTGTATTATTAGAATAAAAAATACAAGACTTTAAAAATATTTAATCTTCAACTCTTTCTTTTACAATAACTATTGTTCGTCAATGCGCTGAAATGTACACTAGTGGTGTTTTAAAGCGGTATTCTTGCGATTTATTTCGTATTTAAAAGGTCTTTAATACGGGGTTATTACGCTGTTGGAACGCTCCAAAAGCGTTTAGACAACGTTTCAGTAGCGAAACACATACGTTTCAAGCCCGTCTCAACCCCCAGCAAAACAGCTTCAAAAATCCAGTAAAAAAAAGGCCGGTACACCTTAAAGTATACCAGCCATTTTTTATTAAGATCCAGGAAGTTCAGCCAATTTTTATTTTTTTCTTTAATTGATAAGTCTGTTTAATGGATCACGCTTTTAAATTTATCAGCCAAGCTTTGAAATTTCAAGACTCCTTTGGATAGATTTTCATACGGATACTTTGAAATTTCAAAAATCCTGCCTATCGATTTTTAAAACCATGATTTATTTTCCAATAAAAAACACCTTATTTTTAAAGCCGGCTAATTTCAAATCTTCTCCATTGATAACTCATTAATGCCAATAAGATAATTATGCCAGCCAGATAGACGGGATAATTAGCAGGATGATTTACCCCGCCGAAATAATCAATAAAAGGGATTTTATTTACATTTGAATAGGTAATCAAAAAGAACAGGATTTCAAATAGTTTTTTTCCTCCAGTGATCAAGCCCACAAACACGGCGAGCAGCACAATAAATATTGCACCCATCAGGATATACAAAACCGGCATCAGCTGCGCTGTCATTAAAAGTCTGATCATCAATGGCGTTGCAAGACCAATAGACAATAGCATCCCTGCAAGCAATTGAGCAGAAAACAACCTGCTTAGCGGTTGATATGAAGTATAGCTGAAATAATGAACGCGGTAAGTTTTCTCTTTGGTTACCAGATCTGACCAGCGGCCTATTTGTAAAAACCACAATACAGGCAATAAAATTTGATGGGCGATATTTAGCGGGCTAAAGATCAAGGCCAGCATACCGGCAATATTAACCAGCCAAAGCCATTTAGGGCCTTTACGCAGCAGCATTATCAACTCCGTTTTGATCAGCGGACTGATTTTATAAGAGGCAGTGATTTTTGCCAGTGATAACAGTTTGATCTCTTGCGGTACAGTAAAACCAGCAGAGACCGGCGGAAATTCTTGCACACCTGGTATAACAGGGGCTGCAGGTTTCTTTTGTTTTTTTACCCGGAGTTTGATTTCGAAACGGTGAAAGAATAGAGAAGATACATAAGTAAGCCCAATACCCGCACCAATCCATAATAAACGGGTAAACACGTAAAACAAAGACCAATCAATCCCCTGGAAGGTAAAATAACTGAGTTTTGTTTTACCGCCAAAAATAAACCCCATTGATGCCTCTGGGTCAATTACCCCGTACCGCTGGCTAATTAATTCTTGCATCCCTAAAGTAACTGTTTTAATCCCAGTTACATCAAATATTACTGATAGATCTGACTTTGCACCTAAAATAGGTAGAAATATAAAGAAGAAGCCAATATTTATCAGGATTGGATACCGGTACAAGAAGACCTCTACAAACACTGCTAGCGAAGAAATAAAAAATATAGCGGGTAAAGTGATCAGGATAAAAGGAATGGTAAAATGAATGATTTCAAAAGGATAACCAGCATGACGAAACAGGAATACAAATATGCTCATCAAAAAGATGAGCCCGGTGATGCTGAGCAAAACTAAAAAATTGCTTACTGCTTTTGATAAAAGATAACGAAAGTTGGTGATTGAGGTGGTGGCAATGATCATTCCAACACCGGTATCTACATCTTTTTTTATATTGCTGTTAACCAGGTAAAATCCAATAAGAGATAGAAAAACGCTCGTCATCATCGCGGTTACGTAACCTGTCCATGCAGCATTGTTAACGCCCACAAAATTCCCGATGCGTAAGGTCGTATAACCAGCATCAGGCAGCGGGATAAAAGAATACGTAGCATACAAGCTAATAGCCAAAGTAATTAAGAACGCATAACTTCTGGTACGCTGTAAATAATCTGAATGAACGATTTTATAAAAATGATTCATATCAGTTCTTGTTTTGCGTAAGAAAAAGATAGGCATCTTCTAAAGAAGCGGTCACGGGGATTGATCCGTTTTGAGGCATATTACTGATATACCTGGTTCTGATTCCATCTTTCTGGCGCATGGTATTTACCACCTGGTGTTTTGTTTTGAATATAGCCAGCTCGGTATGATCGATGATGATTTCAAATACTTTTCCTTCTGCCAATTGAATTACATCGGCTTGTATACCTTTATTTATAAGCGTACCGCCTTTCATGATCGCTACCTCATCTGCAATGGTTTCAATATCAGAAACAATATGGGAAGATAAAATCACGATACAATTTTGCGCCAGATCGGAGATGAGGTTTCTAAAGCGCATCCGCTCTTCGGGATCAAGCCCTACGGTAGGTTCATCAAAGATCAATACTTTTGGATCATTTAATAAGGCTTGTGCAATGCCAACGCGCTGCTTCATTCCGCCAGAGTAAGTGCCAATTGGCAACTTTGCGGCTTCAATAAGATTTACACCTGCTAGCAGACTTTCTATCCTTGGCTTTAAGTTTGGACCTCCCACACCTTTCATGGCAGCAATATAGGCTAAGAACTCATAGGCATTTAAATTATCATATACGCCAAAATCCTGTGGCAGGTATCCTAAAAACTTCCGGATATAATCTGGTTCTTTTACCAGGTCATGCCCATCCAGGATAATCTTTCCATCCGTTGGTTTACTGATGGTTGCTATCATTTTCATCAGTGTAGATTTTCCTGCACCATTTGGCCCAAGCAATCCTAAAATTCCATTTTCTATCGTGATAGAGAAGTCTTTTAGTCCGAATTTATCTTTAGTGTATTGTTTGGAAATGTTTTCTATACTGAGTTTCATTAGAAATGGAGAGGTTAGGGTAATTTATTTGTGCGGTCTGATAGGTATGACTGCTATGATGCAAATAAGTTACACCTTGAGGTTTTAAACCTTCTCTTTCTTTTCTTTTGCCATTTCAATATCTTCCTGATCTGGTTCTAAAGGCTCATGTATCTCAGCGGCTGCGGCTTCGTATTGCAGGCTAACAAACATGGGAAAATGATCTGAATCAAAGTTAGAAAGGCGGTTGAGTGACTTTAATTTAAATTCTTCTGATATAAAAGCATGATCTAAAGGAAATCGCATAAAAGAATGATGTGCATGAAAGGTGTTATAAAAACCTCTTCCACGTCTTGGGTCCAGTAACCCGCTCATTTTTAAAAACAATTCTGTTGTATAACTCCAAGCCACATCATTGAGATCGCCCATGACAATTACAGGTATGTTTGCCGCTTTAGCCAGATCTGCAACGAGTAATAGTTCTTTATCACGTTCTGCAGAGCGTACATTTTCTTGTGGAACTGGTGGGGTAGGATGTACGGCATAAAGCTGGATGTCCATTCCGTTTTTTAAAGTGATTTTTGTATGGATGGAAGGGATATCGTCTTCTACCATAAACTTAACTGCCGTGTCTGATAGTGGCAGCTTTGAATATAATAGCATCCCATAAGTGTTTTCCATGGGTACTAGTACTTCGTAAGGATAAGAATTGGCTAAAGATTTGGTTTCCCTGTTCCATCGTTCATTAGTTTCTAATAATAAGACTACGTCTGGATTTGCTTTTTTAATTTCTGCCAGGCAGCCTTTGCTATTGGTATTGTCTTCATAAACGTTGGCGATCATCAAGCTGATGCTTTGGTCTGGTAGATCATGGGTTGCACAAACAACTTGCTTTTTGCTTATGACGGTAAAAGGAAAAATAAGCGAAAAAAGGTAGCAGACATGAACTGACATCGTGATCGTTAACCCCCAATATAATCCGGAATTTTCAAAAAAGCCTAATAAAAGGCCCAGGCATACCACAGAAAGTACTAACATCTGCAAACGAGGGTAATCAAATACGCGAAACGTCCAGTAATCATGTTTAATCAATGATAATAAACTGCATAGAATAAGGATTGCCGAAAGAATAGAGAGAAAGAGGTTCATTAAATAGCCAGTTAATTAAGAGAAAGATGTTAACATGGAAACCGGCGACAATTATCTTGCCATACTTATCCATTAAATAAGACTACCTTACACAAGGTACGGCGAATCTGCCTTCTACTGCTATCAATCAATTTATTGGAAAAGATCTTTAATACCCTGGTCAACAGTTTCATCGACGATGAAGTTGGCATAGCAGAACATTTCTTAAGCGTAGCCCTTGCCGGGCATTTAAGAGAAAATTTAACTTCACTATACAATGATAACAAACTCAAATCTGCTGGTATAGGGAATGAAACTATTGTGGAGCATGACAAATTATACAGAAGTGATATGATTTACTGGCTGGACCGCGAACATAATGACTTGCATGAAAATCATTTTTTTGATCTGATGGATAGTTTTGTCAGCTATCTGAACCGCACGTGTTATACTGGGATCACGGGGTATGAATTTCATTATGCTTTATATGAAGAGGGCAGCTTTTATAAAAAGCACCTGGATCAGTTTAAAAATAATGAAAGCAGGCAGTATTCAATGATTATGTATCTGAATGAGGGATGGAAGGAAGCCGATGGCGGACAATTGTGCATTCATCATATCGATAATTTACAGCATATTACTCCTGTAAATGGTAAAAGTGTTTTTTTTAAAAGCAGCGAAATTGAGCACGAGGTTTTACTGGCTCATAAACCAAGAATGAGTATTACGGGCTGGCTGAAAGTAGATTAATTTTTACGGCTGCCAACAGGCGTTATATTATTCGTTGCAGGTTTTTTATCAGCTACCTGCAACGAATAGGCTTAATTATTTTGCAGCAATAAGTTTATTTTTTATTCAAACCGTCTTTACTTGCTTTTTTCTCTACGGCTGCTGCTCTTGCGCCACTATCTGGGTGAGAACTTAGCATTTTTTGCATTTTGCTTTGTTTAGCACCTGTGCTTAATGATTCTAGTTTTTTAAATGCAGTAGCCATTGCCATTACATTATACTGGTGTGATTTTAAAAACTCATATCCGTAATCATCTGCTTCTGCTTCTTGCTTACGGCTATATCTTGATTCTAGCATCGCATTTGCAAAGTCACCAATCTGACTTTGTGATAAAGTGTTTACAGCGCCTGATTGTGAGGATGCGGCATCTGAAATTGCAGCGCGTTTATAAGCTGCACGCATACCATCACGTGTGTCATGATTTTTTACATGTCCGATTTCATGACCGATGATAGCAAGAAGTTCTTCATCAGACATCATATCCATTAATGCAGAAAAAACACGGATACTTCCATCTGCACATGCAAAAGCATTAATATCTACAACTTTATAAACTTTATAATTCAGGTTAAGACCATCTTCATTTTTATGTTTCCCGAAAATCTTATTTAACCGGATCGTATAGGGGTCTTTTGCTGCTGCTACGGGATTATGCTCATCCATATAATCAACGGCTTCTTTTGCCAGTTTTGAAGCATCCGCATCACTAAATGTAACGGCTTTACTGCCTTTGGTTACTGCGGATACAGCTTTTTTGTTGATCTTGAATTGTGCAGATACAGTGCCAGCAGTTATTGCAAGTATAAAACCAGCAACGATTGTCTTTTTCATCATAAGTTTGTTCAGTATTTGAGTAGAAGTTTCCTTTAATAAACAACGGGTAAGTAAATTTTGTTTTTATTAAACATTTGTTTTAGTAAAGTTTAAATTATTAATTACTATTTTCTTAGCCATAAAAATCGCTTCAGATTTATTTTTAACGCGTAATTATTAGTGCTTTTAATATAAAGACGTAACATTTATATATATATGAATAATAAAATTTCTGTTTTAATTATAGTTAATAAATTTAATTGTTTATAATTATAAAAAAATCATAAATATGAAATTAAAATTAAAAAACTATTTAAAAATTGTTTTTTACGTTATTCTTACAACTACCGTTGTGAGTTGCGCAAAAGACAAATCCAAAGTAACAGACACAACAAAGGTGGAACAGAAAACTGACTATACTAAAATAATTAAATTTTTATCTATCACATTGAACGTAGATAAAAGTGAAATTAAATTGAATAAGGAAAGTGGTGAATTTATTATAAGAGGCGACAAATATAATATTGATGAAGTAACTGAAAGGTATAATAATTCTAATGAATACAAAGCTAAATATGAAAACTAGTCCTATGAAATTATAATAGCTATTCTTACTATTTGGAATAGTTAGTAGTTTCCAACTATTTGCTGTGCCAGGAATTTCAATTTTTATTGGTCAACAATAACATAGATGGACTTAATCTAACAGTTCTTAATTCTACTGTTGAAACATTACTATACCCAGTATATGAATTTACCCGTGGATATAAAGTCAGGTATCAGTACTTGAAGATGTAAATATGAGTGTGGATTGAAAATTTAAAATCGCCCTTACAATAATCCATTTTTACAAGGGAAGATGGATTTGGATCTCTCAAACATTAAGTTGCTGATAAAGGTTAACTCATTTTATTTCTATAAAAATGTTTTGCTTTGAAATTTCCAGCTGATTTATAAAACAAAGCGCCCTGTACCATTTTATAAAATGATACAGGGCGCTTTTACATTTTTATAGAGATTACCAGATTTTTACACGTTCGTTTTCAGGACGATAAAGTTTATCACCTGGTTTAACATTAAATGCTTTGTACCACGCATCTGTATTTGATAACGGGCCGTTTACACGATAAAGTGCAGGAGAGTGTGGGTCTGTACTAATCCTCATCCTTGTCGCTTCATCACGCATTTTTATGCGCCATACTTGTGCATACGATAAGAAGAAGCGCTGATCTGGCGTGAAACCATCAATCTTTTCTTCACTTTTTCCTTGTGGCGTATTTTTAAAAGCTTGATAAGCAATCGCTACACCACCAATATCGGCCAGGTTTTCACCAAGCGTCAAATTACCGTTAACATGCAGATTATTTAACACCGTATACTTGTCATACTGACCAGCAACAGATTGTGTTTTAGCTTTAAATTTAGTCGCATCTTGCGGAGTCCACCATACTTTAAGATTTCCATCTTTATCATACTGGCTGCCCTGATCGTCAAAGCCATGCGTCATTTCGTGACCGATCACCGCACCGATAGCTCCATAATTGATTGCATCATCCGCATCTTTATCAAAAAATGGAAATTGTAAAATACCTGCCGGAAATACAATTTCATTAAAGCTTGGGTTATAATACGCATTCACCGTAGAAGGTGTCATGCCCCATTCTTTTCTATCTACTGGTTTGCCCACACGCTCAATCATCTCCTTATAGTTGTGTCTGGCAATAGATTGCAAGTTTTTGTAATACGCATCTTTTGAAATTTCGATATCATCGTATTTTTTCCACTGATCAGGATATCCGATCTTCTTTGTAAAAGCATCGAGCTTCTCTGAAGCTTTCTTTTTAGTCGCATCGCTCATCCAATCCAGTTTATCTACGCGCTCTTTGTATACTCCCTGAAGGTTGTCAACCAAGTCTTTCATCCTTTTCTTAGCATCTGGAGTGAAATACTTTTCTACATAAACCTGTCCCAGTAATTCTCCCAAGCCACCATCTACAGTAGAAAGCATTGTTTTCCATCTCTCTTTTGGTTGTTTTTGGCCATTCAGTACTTTCCCAAAGAAATCAAAGTTTGCATCTCTGAAATTTTTGCTTAAAGATGGAGCAGCATCACTGATCGCTGTAAAAGCCAGTTTTGTTTTCCAAAGTTCTACCGGCTGGCTTTTTAGTAAAGTATTTAATGCTTTATAATATTTAGGCTGGCCAACTAAAACGGTATCCGTGTTGATTTCCATGCGTTTGAACAGGTCTTTAAGATCCAGATCTGGTAATTCTTTCTGGATGGCAGCTACAGAAAACTTATTGTAATTTTTAACCGGGTCACGTAATTCTACAGGGGTAGAATGTGATTTGGCAATTTCTGTTTCCAGCTTTAAGATATCAGCCGCATTTTTTGCAGCAGCAGCAGGAGCAGTACCGGTTAAGGTAAATAATTTAGTAATATAAGTAAGGTAAGCTGCCCTGATCTTTTTAGTTTCATCGTCGGTGTTAAAATAATAATCCCGGTTAGGTAAACCTAAACCACTCTGGCCAAACTGTACCATGTTCTTCGTGCTATTCTTATCATCCGGGGCCACATAAAACCCAAATAAAAATCCATCACCATCTTTATATCCATCTGCTGCCAATTTAACCAGCTCTTTGTTGTCTTTTACCGCATTGATTTTTGCAAGCAATGGCTTTAATGGTTCATAACCCAGTTTCTCTATGGCAACTGTATCCATTCCACTCAGGTACAAATCAGCTATTTTTTGCTCATTGCTGCCTTTATCGTGCTCTTTTTTAGTGATTTCGTCCAGAATGCTGCGAAGATTCTTTTGATTATCATTATATAAAGTAAAAAATGATCCCCAACCGGTTTCTGAACCTGGTATTTCCGTTTTACTAATCCAGTTACCACTCGCGAATTTGAAAAAATCATCTCCCGCTTTAACCGTGGTATCCATTCCCGCTTTATCCAGAAATACTGTTCTTGCGGGTTCTGATGATTTACCGTCTGGTTTACATGCCGAGCCAAGCATTGCTGGCATAGCGATCCACATCAAGTTTTTTAGTTTCATTATTAATTTGGTTTTGTATAGCTAAGATGTACATAGCTAAATCAAAATACAAAAACTCTTGTACTTATTTCAAATTAATTAAAGAATGTTACCCTGATCGGATAATAAATGTATAAATTATACTATATGCTCTATAATATGCTTTTCCTTCCTAAAGCTTCAACAGATAGATGTCTCTGGGTTTGATTTAGAAAAGGTAAAAGACAAGATTTTTGGGCTATACCAGGTATTTTATGACCATAAAGAAAGTAAAGGGATTGGGTTACATTTAGTCCATACCCATGTAACTGCATTAGGCGGGGTAATTAAAGTAGAAAGCAAAGTAAATCAAGGAGTCACTTTTATTGTTTCTTTTAAGAAATAGTTTTTTTACTACCTCTTTATATGAAATAGTCGTAATTTAAGAGTTCTTTCCATGCAATGGCATGGAGAGAAGATCTAACCAGGTATTTACAGATTAAACGGTCTCTTTTGAGCAAGGTGCAGCAGCTATTCTTTTTTATGGTGTCATTGGTTACGCTTGGGCTAACCTCTGAACTTTCTGCGCAAAATCCTGAAATCAGGTTTAAACACTTGTCTTTTAAAAATGGACTGGCACAAAGCCCTATTTCCTGCATTACTAAAGACAGTAAAGGATTTATCTGGTTAGGGAACTGGAAAGGGCTCACCCGGTATGACGGATACGAATTTAGAACTTTTCATCACGATAACAATAACCATAAAAGCATCAGCAATAACCGGGTAAACTCGATTAGCAAAGACCGTAACGGGAAGCTTTGGATTGGCACCTCTAATGGCGTTAATTTATATGATGCAGGAACAGAAACTTTCAAAAGGGTAGACATCAGGAATCTCAAAGGGGGAAGGAATTTTATTTCTGATGTTTTCCAGGATAGTTACGGGCAAGTATGGGCGGCAACATTTGCAGGGATCAAACAAGTAGATACAATTAAAAACGCTTTGCATGACCTTTCTTTTCTAAAGGAACAACAAGATAGCAATTTATTTGCGGGTATTACCTTTAGGTTGTTTGAAGATCAGCAAAGGACAATATGGGTAGGTACAAAAAAAGGAGTGAAACGATTTGACCCCCTCAAAAGAAAGTTATTGCCCTTGCCACTGTTGATCCAGCATTCAGAAGAACTTATGCAAGCCAAAGTACTGGTCATGCGACAGCAGAAAAATGGTGTCATCTGGTTTGGTACAGAGACCTCTGGGTTATATGCTTATGATCCTGCAAAAAACACCCTTCGTCATATAAAACAAGAAAGCTCGGCTAGCCAGGGTTTACTCTCTAACTGGATCAGGGATATTTACATTCCTGATGAAGAACATATCTGGATTGGTACAAGAAATGGATTGAGCATTTATAATACCCGTTTGCAAACTTTTTCTAATTACCATCACCATCCCCTGGACCCTGATGGGTTAAATGACAGTACCATATGGAGCATGATGCAGGATCAGGCTTCTGGTATCTGGATTGGTACATTTTCTGGTGGTTTAAATGTGTATTACCCTTCCAATGCTAATTTCTCCAATATCGGGGAGCGTGCCGGTATGCAGATTGGGCTTTCTCATCCCGTAGTGAATGCTTTGCAGGAAGATAATAAAGGAGGATTATGGGTAGGTACGTATGGCGGCGGGATTAATTACCTGGAGCGCAGTGCAAAAAAATATCAATATTATCCGATCAAACAAGGTACACAATCCAGAAATAGAGTTAAATCTTTAGCGCTGGATGCTGCGGGAAATTTATGGATAGGGACTTTGGACGGACTTTGCCGGATGGACAAAACTACCCGGCAAATCAAGTTTTATGAATTTGCTATCACACAGGGTAAATTTAGTGAAAACCTGATCAATGCTATTGTACCGGATCATGGAGGGGTTTGGGCGGCAACTAACGGAGGTGGATTGCGTTATTTACGGCCAGATGGAAGCTATGATACTTTTACCCACTTAGTTACCAATTTAAGCAGTTTAAGCGATAATTTTGTGACGGCGCTGCTTAAGGATCAGGAAGGTAATCTTTGGGTAGGTACACAAAACGGATTGAATTACTATGATCAGGATAAGAAAGAATTTAGGCGTTTTATAAAAAATGAACGGCCTTATAGTTTAAATAACAATAGCATCACTACTTTATTAAAAGACTCAAAGGGCAGGCTTTGGGTAGGTACCGAGGGTGGTGGCTTGAGTTATTATGATGTAGAGAATGAAAGGTTTTATGCACTTAACCAAGGTAAAGTGCTTACAGATGAGGTGATTCACAAAATTCTGGAAGATCAGTCTGGTGCAATTTGGGTGAGTACCGATAATGGACTGTACCAGTTAAGGTTTAAAACTTTCAAAGTTCCGTTTAAAGAGGCTGCCGTGAAGGTGACCCATTATGATGCTACGGATGGATTGGCCAGTAACCAGTTTCTAACCAACTCTGGTTTGAGCTTAAAGAGTGGAGAATTACTTTTTGGAGGAATTAATGGGCTTACATCCTTTTTTCCAGACCGCATTATTAAAAATAAGGTGAAGCCAAAAGTGGTTTTAACAGAATTTCTGATTCGGAATAAGGCAGTGGCTATAGACTCGGCATCTTCTCCATTAAAACAATCCATCAGTTATACTAAAAGTGTGGTGCTTAACTATGACCAGGGATATATCACCATTAAGTTTGCTGCGCTTAATTTTATCAATGCTGGCAAAAATGCGTATTCCTATAAACTTGAGGGGCTAAGGGGAGAAGACTGGCATTATGCAGGTAACCAGCGTACAATAAATTATACCAACCTGGAACCGGGTGATTACGTTTTTAAAGTGATTGCCGCTAACAATGACGGGGTCTGGAATAAAATGCCAACTAATTTGTCAATTACTGTTTTACCACCTTGGTGGCAAACTTGGTGGGCTTATCTTCTTTATTTTTTAATTGCAGGTATGATTGCCCGTACGATCTATGTTTTCCTGATAAACAGAGCAAAATTGAAAAAAGAGCTGTATTTGGAACACTTGTATAATGAGCGGCAGGAAGAATTACACCAGATGAAAATTGACTTTTTTACCAATATTTCTCATGAGATCAGAACACCGCTTACCCTAATTTTAGGGCCTTTAGAAAAAATGGTACAAAGTCCTGGTGCCTCTGAAAGCGGATTTTTTAAACCCTTGCTCCAGGTACAGCAAAATGCTTACCGGCTAATGCGCCTGGTAACCGAACTAATGGATTTCAGGCAGGCAGATACAGGGAATTTAAAACTTTCATTTTCTTTATGTAACCTGGTGCAATTTACAAAAGAGATCTACCTTTCTTTTCAAAACTTAGCGGAAGAAAACCAGATCGAATATGTTTTTGAATCTCCACAGGAGCAGGTCATGGTTTATTTTGATAAAGACCATTTTGAAAAAGTGCTTTTTAACCTGTTGTCTAATGCGTTTAAATTTAGCCATACAGGGGGTAAAATCTCCGTGATAATCCATTCGGGGCAAGATTGGGCAGACCTGCAAATCAGCGATACCGGCAAAGGAATAGAGGAAAAACACCTGGGCCAGTTATTTAACCGGTTTTTCCAGGTGAAAGAAGATCAGGCTGCTGGCCAGGGTTATGGAATTGGGCTTGCCTTATCTAAAAGTATTGTTGATCTGCATTTGGGTAAAATTGAAGTGAAAAGCCAATTGCAGACAGCAGCAGGATCCGGTACCACTTTTACTGTTTCTTTGCGAAAAGGGAGCGCACATTTAGAGCAAAGCAAGCTGGTGCCCGAATTTATGAACAGTAATAATCCGGTACATTATTATTTGCAATCTCAGGAAGATCGTATTTTAACCCCTTACTCACCGGCATTGCCAAAATCTAAATATACATTACTGATCATTGAAGATAATGATGAACTGAGAGCCTTTATTAGACAGTCTTTTAGTGAGTTATATAGTATTCTGGAGGCCGAAAACGGGCGTGCAGGCTTAGCATTGGTATTAGATCAAATGCCAGATTTGGTCATTAGTGATGTGATGATGCCTGAAATGGATGGATTGGAATTGTGCCGCCGGATGAAGACAGATTTGAGGATCAATCACATCCCGGTAATCTTGCTGACGGCCAGGGCAGCCTATATCCACCAGGTGAATGGATTGGAAAAAGGTGCAGATGCTTATCTCACCAAACCATTTAGTATCCAGGTGCTGGAATTGAATGTGAAAAATATACTGGCGACAAAAGAAGCACAGAAAAAACGGTTTTCTGCAGAACTGGTATTAAGCCCGGCTTCGTTTTTATCGGATGCGGCTTCTGCAGATGAAAAGTTTTTGCGGAAATTAATGGATTTGGTGGAAGCTCACCTGGATGATCCTGATTTTGATGTCACAGCCATTTCACAGGAGATCGGAATGAGCAAAACTGTACTCTATAAAAAAGTACAGGCACTCACTAACCTGACGATTGCAGATTTAATTAAATCCGTTCGTTTAAAAAGTGCAGCAGCTTTGCTGGAGCAAAATAAAACAGGGATAGCAGAAATTGCTTTTGCTGTTGGTTTCAGCGATAGAAAATACTTTAGCAAAGAATTTAAAAAATTGTACAAAGTATCTCCGTCGGAATACGTCGCTTTACATGCAGTCCTTCCTAAGGATTAAAAAAAAGCTTTCTACGCTTTATTCCGTACAAAAATACCCCTATTTAAGGAAGATTTTACCCCTGCTGATCGCCTTGGTACGTCCATATTTGCTTCAACCAAATATAGAATCCATGAATAAAAATTTACTTCCATACATCCATCCCGGATGTCAAAGCGGTGTATCTGCCCTGGTGCTTTACCCGCAATCAAATCTTTTGTCTTCTATCACCATATAGTAAATCTGAACTAAATGAAACTATGCTGCAACACCTTAGTGGTTGTTGCTTTGGCTATGATCGGAATTGGACAAGCTAAGGCACAATCACAAAAAATAACTGGTACAGTGCGGGACAGGGCTGATCATATGCCTATTCCGGGTGCTTCTGTACGTGTAAAGGGGACCCCTAATGTGGTGATCACCAGTACGAATGGTAAATATTCAATTGATGTGCCTGCTGGAAGCACGACCCTGGTTTTTTCCTATATCGGCTATGGCAGTCTGGAAGAAGTATTGGGCAGCAGGAACGTAATTGATATCGCTATTGCCGAATTAAAGAATGACTTAAATGAAGTTGTGGTGGTGGGGTATGGTACACAAAAAAGGGCCGATATTACCAGTGCCGTTAGTACTATTGACAGTAAAGAGATCCTTAAATCGCCTACTGCAAACGCCACCAATAGTTTGGTCGGCAGGGTAACTGGTTTAGTTGCTGTACAATCTGGCGGGCAGCCAGGCAGAGACGCGGCAACTATTAATATCCGGGGGATCTCTACGTATAATAATGCTGGCGCGATTGTAATTGTGGATGGCATAGAACGGCCTGATTTTGGAAACATTGATCCCAATGAAATTGAGAATATTTCGGTATTGAAGGATGCAGCATCTACTGCAGTTTATGGGATAAGGGGGGCTAATGGTGTTATTGTAGTAACTACTAAAACCGGGAAAATTGGTAAACCCAGGATTAGTTATAGCGGCAATGTAAGTATGCAGGCCTTTACCGGGTTACCAAAAACCTTAAATTCTTATGATAACGCTTTTTTGATCAATGAAGCCATTAGAAATGATGATCCCAATGCGACCTTAAGATGGACAGAGGATGAATTGCGAAAGTTTAAAGATGGTTCTGACCCGCTCGGTTATCCGGATGTGGATTGGCTAAAATTTCTGACTAAAGATAAGTATGCGCAAACACAGCATAATATCAATGTAAGTGGCGGAACAAAGGTGATCAAGTATTATGTGTCTGCTGGTTATTTATATCAGGATGGGATCTTTAAGAAATTTGATTCTCCATATGGGATCAATTCTACACCTGATTATAACCGGTATAATTTTAGGTCTAACCTGGATATCAACCTGACAGATAACCTCACCATTGGGGTAAAACTTGGGGGCAGGTTAGAACGGATCTATACGCCTTCTGGATTACGGTCTACAGGTTTCCCTTATAATAGTTTTGAGGGATTGTTTTCACGCGCATTGCAGACACCTAATTTCGCTTTTCCGGTGATGCTGCCTGATGGCCGGATTGCACAAAATTCTGATGTAGGGACAAATATATGGAATCCTTTAGCTGCTATTACGCGTTTTGGAACCAGAAATGATGATAATAATACCATTGAAAGTACATTTAATGTGAATTATAAAATGGATTGGCTAACTAAAGGGCTTTCCTTTAGAACTACTTTTGCCTATGATTCTTATTTTACCAGCAATACCGAAAGGAACGCCAATTGGGCGGCTTATATTTATGACCGCAGAACTGGCGTAATTTCTTTAAGTACAGACCGGATAAGGGATGAGCCTTTAAGTACTTTAATAGCCACCAGTGGCGGAACGATCAGTACAAATATTCAATCTGGGTTTAATTATAAGCGCAGTTTTGGATCCCATAATCTGACTGGAATGATTTTAGGGACCAGGCAGCTAATTAATGTCGAAGGCAGTGACGCACTTTCTGCCCCGCCCAGGGCCGCGCAAGGATTGGTGTTTAGAGCGGCCTATAATTACGATCAAAAATATTACGCAGAATTTAATGGGGGCTATAATGGGTCAGAGAATTTTGCACCTGGCTACCGTTATGGATTTTTTCCTGCCGTTTCTGTGGGATGGAACCTGCATAAAGAGTCTTTTTTAAAGAACTGGAAAGCATTAAGTAGTTTTAAACTGCGCGGTAGCTATGGTTTAGTTGGAAATGACCAGATTGGTTCGCGGTTTTTATACCTCACCAATTACCTGATCAATACTGGTACAAATGGTGTACAGTTTGGTTTGCCAAATTCGCTCGTTAATTATCCTACCATTAGCTTACCGGATGATGCCATTGGCAACCAGTTTATCACCTGGGAAACGGGTACGAAACGTGATATTGGTATAGAGAGTAAGTTTTTTAAAAATTCGCTGACCATTAATGTTGATTTCTATGATGAAACCAGGCGGGATATTTTAACTGCCCGGCAGTCTGGCTTTCTCACCTTTGGACACGTTTATCCAAAACTAAATATTGGAGAAGTTTACAATAAAGGCTATGAAGCTGAAATTGATTATCAAAGCAAAATTGGAAATGTTAACTGGGGTATCAATGCACAGCTTAGTTTTTCAAGAAATGTCATTAGAAATAAAGATGAACCTGTAAATAGCCCCGGTGCTTTAAAAGAAGCGGGTAATAGGGTAGGTCAATTTTATGGTTTCCGTACCAATGGATTTTATAGTTCACAGGAAGATATCAATACTTCGCCGCTTAACCAATTGGGGAAATCTATTCCTGGCGATTTGAAATTTGTGGATGTAAATGGGGATGGTGTGATTAATAACGATGATAGAACGGCTATTGGTTATTCCCGGAGCCCGGAATATACCTATAGCTTCTCTCCAAGAATTGAATATAAGGGTTTTTCTGTGTCGGTATTGTTCCAGGGTGTGGCTAATGTTAGTTCTGATCTGATCCTGAACGAGCAAAACAATGGTTCACAAATGTATGAATTTATGTTAGACCGCTGGACTCCGGCAACAGCTGCGACAGCAACCTGGCCTGCCTTACATGCGCGGTCCACACCTTCGGCCAATTATAGCTTAAATGATTTTACACTGCAAAATGCGGCTTATCTGAAGGTAAGGAATGTAGAGATTTCATATAATATTCCTCAGCGTTTCCTGAAATCCTTACGCATTCCTTCTCTGCGGGTTTTTCTGAATGGCCAGAATTTGTATACCTGGACCAAATTCAAAATGTATTATGACCCGGAAAATATCAATCTGGGGGTCAGTAATTTTTCTAAACAGTCTGTGTATCCTTCTTCTAAGGTATACAACTTGGGTGTTAACATTCAATTATAATGATCATGAAAATTCTTAACTATAAAATATTCAGTATAGCAGTTTTTGTGCTGATCGGTATGGCTGCTTGTAAAAAGGATTTCCTGGAGCGTACACCAGGGGTAAGTTTGCCTGAAGAAAATGTTTTTGCCAATCCGGTGCTTGCTGTTCAGTTTGCTGACAATGCCTATAAGTTCCTTATAGATGATTATGCACGCTTTGATTCCCATCGTGGCTCTAGTTCACAGGCTTCAGATGAAGCGGTTTCTGGAACCTCTAATGGCTCTGTCCGTTATTTTAACCAGGGTTTGTTTCATGATCATTCTGAAAGGGTTGCTTCTTTAAATGATATCAGAGATGTCTGGGCCAGAGAGTATGAAGGGATCAGGGTAGTCAATCTGATGTTAAGTAAAATGTCTGTGGTGCCTTGGACGGCTGTGCAGTCACCTGTCCGGATTGAAGGGGAAATGCACTTTTTACGCGCCTTTTTCTATTTTGAACTGATCAAAAGATTTGGTGGCGTACCGCTTATTGACCGGGTGTACCGGACGGATGAAAATATCGACCTGCCAAGAAACTCGTACCAGGAATGTGTTGATTTTATCACTAAAGATCTGGATGCGGCAGCAGCACAATTGCCGGCTTCTTACGCAAATTCGGATTATGGAAGAGCAACATTGGGCGCTGTAAAAGCATTGCATTCGAGGGTGTTGCTGTATGCAGCGAGTAAATTGAATAATGAAGCCAATGAGCTGACAAAATGGGCTGCTGCGGCTAAAGCGGCTAAAGAGGTGATGGATTTGGGTGCTTATAGCTTGCAAGCTACGTATGAAGATTTGCTAAATGTGCCAGAATCGCCAGAATATATCATGATTAAGATTAGAGGGCCAAGGGGGGCTGCCGAGAATAAAATCGTAGACTTTTCTCAATCGCCGGGCTCTAATTCTATTTCTGGCAGTATGAATCCTACACAGAATCATGTAGATCTGTATGAAATGAAAAACGGGTTACCGATCAGCGATCCTGCTTCTGGTTATAATGCGCAAAACCCTTATATAAACCGGGACCCGCGTTTAGCGGCTAATGTGCTTTTTAATGATCAGCCCTGGCAGGGCAGAAGGCTGCAAATGTGGGATGGTGGCAGAGACTATAGTTCTACCAATGTGATCTATACTGCCACCAGGTATTACTGCCGTAAATATTGGCCAGAGCCATATATCCGCGGACAATCAGGTACTGCTTTGCTCAACTTTGTCTTTTTCAGATATGCAGAGGTCTTGCTTAATTATGCCGAAGCCCAGAATGAAGCGGAAGGGCCTGCATTAGCTTACCCTGTAATAAACCAGATTAGGGCCAGGGCTTCGGTAGCGATGCCGCCTTTACCTGCTGGCCTTACTCAAGAACAGATGCGGGCAAGAATTAGAAATGAACGGGCTGTAGAGCTGGCTTTTGAAGATCACCGCTGGTATGATATTATGCGCTGGAAAGCCGGACCTGCAATTGTTGCTCAGCCTATCTATGGAATGAACGTATTGAGAAATGCAAATGGATCATTTGTTTATTCAAAAATATTACTGCCTGCTGCATTCCAGAAAGTTTTTCTGGAACATATGCACCGGTACCCGGTTCCCCGCCAGGAAATTTTTAAAAGTGCGGGGATACTGCTTCAAAATCCAGGCTGGTAATCTAATGTTAACAATCTAATCTATAAGATATGAAATTTATCAATTTAATATATATACTGTGTTTGTTGCTGCTTTTTAATACGGCAATGGCACAAGACCCTGAACAGCAAATTAAGGTTTCTGGTAAAATAACCGGAAAAAATAACCTGCCGCTTGCGGGGGTAAACATCCTGGTGCAGGAAAAAAGAAAAGGTATTGAAACGGGTGCTGATGGTACTTTCTCTTTTATGGCGAGCACTAATGACCAGGTTGTTTTTCAAAAGGAGGGCTATCTATCTTTTGACAGATCTGCTTCGGAACTGAGTAATGTGAGCTTGCAAATGGTAGCGGCATTAATTGATGCGGGTGATGATGATGAGGTGTTTATCCCATTTGGGGTACGTAAAAAACGTGAATTGACGGCTACGATTGCTACGGTTAAAGCTGCTGATTTACCACAGATTCCTTCTTCTACTTTAACTAACAATTTTGCAGGCAGATTGGCTGGGCTGTATACCCAGCAGACTGGAACCCGGCCTGGAACGGATGATGCTACTTTTTTAATCCGCGGAAGATCTTCTTATAACAATGGCCAGGCACCTCTGATCCTGGTGGATGGGGTAGAACGGGATTTAGTAGATATGGACTTGAATGAAATTGAAAGTATTAGTGTACTGAAAGATGCAGCTTCTCTATCCTGGTATGGAATGAGTGGCAGCAATGGGGTGATCTATGTGCGCACTAAACGTGGAAGCGCTACCAGTACCAAGGTCACTTTTGATGCACAGGGCGGCGTTCAGTTGCCTATCACCCAAACCAAATCTCTGAGTGCGCTAAGTTTTGCTACATTATATAATGAGGCTCAGGCAAATAACGGTATTGCTCCTTTGTACAGTGCAGAAGCTTTGAGTGCCTATCAAAATCAAACCGATCCGTTTAGATATCCTAATAATAACCTGATTGACCAGTTTATCAATGATAAAGCACCTATCCAACGCTATGTAACTACGATAAGCGGTGGAAATGCTTTTGCAAAATACTTTACGATGCTGAGCTTTTTTGATCAGGATGGATTATATAAGGGGGGGACAAATGACAGTTACAATGCGAATACTAATTTTCAGCGTATTAATTTTCGTACTAACCTAGATCTTCATGTGAATAAGAATCTGGATGTGCGATTAGATGTTGGCGGCAGATCTGCTAGTTTACGTTATCCAAGGGATGGAAATGGTGGTTTTCTAGCCGCGGTTTATGGTACCCCGGCAAATGCTTTTCCGATCCGTAATGCGGATGGGTCTTATGGCGGAAGTTCTTTGTTCAGAAATAATCCTTTAGCGATGTTACAGAGCAGGGGAAATGTGAAAGATTTAACACGGACTTTGCTGGCTACTGCAGATGTACGGCATAAACTAGACTTTATCTTGCCGGGCCTTTCTGCTAATTTATTTTATACCTATGATGTAACTAGCTTATATACCTCTGGATTTATAGGGAATTATGAGGTTTATGAAGCGTCGGCGGCTGGTGGTTATACCAGGTATGGTACGGAAAGCCCATTAAACTATGCTTCGAGTGATTTTAATGGGAATGTAAGGCGAAATGAATTTTGGGGCGGACTTGATTATGACCAGGATTTTGGGAAGCATGGGATTAAATTTTCTACCCGGCTGATGCGTGCTGTGGTTGCTGCCCCTGGTAGTTTACAGGAGAGAAGAGAGCAAATTGCTAACCGCCTTTCTTATCGTTTTAACAGCCGGTATTTTGCCGATGTGATTGGTACGTATGCCGGGTCGGAAACGTTTATGCCGGGTAAAAGATGGGGGTTTTTTCCTGCGGTTTCTGCTGGCTGGATCGCGTCTGAAGAAAGTTTTTTAAAAGGGGCAACTTTCCTGAGCTATTTAAAGGTTCGTGGTTCTTATGGAATTGTAGGGAATGATGCGGTGAGTACAAGCAGGAGATATGCTTTTAATAATTATTATAACCGCGGAGGCACTGGGTATCTTTTTGGAACGGGGTATGCTGCTGGCCCAAATACCAATGAAGCTGAGCTGGCTAATGCTAATCTGACTTGGGAAAAGGCACGTAAAACTGATGTCGGCTTTGATGCGAAATTCTTTAACCAGCTGCTCTCTGTAACGGCAGATTATTTTCATGAAAACCGGACTAATTTATTAACTAATGCGCTGTTACCTGGCATTATTGGGCAGTCTGCAGTTCAGGTGAATGGTGGAGAGGCCGCTTATAAAGGGGTTGAAGGAAGCTTTGATCTTAAAAAGAAACTGGGTAAGGTAAACCTGAGTGTGTATGGTAATTATACTTATGTAAAAAGTAATATTATCAGTTTAAACCAGGAAGCTGGTTTGCCGGATTATCAAAGGGAAGAGGGGTTTCCAATTAGTGGGGTAGTGCAGGGGGATGCCTTTAACCGGAAGTTTTTGTTGTCTGATGGGTTATTTCAAAATCAGGCAGAAATAGACCGGTCGCCTGTGCAGCGTTTTTCTGGTGTGGTGAAGCCCGGAGATATCAAGTATAAGGATATTAATAATGATGGTGTGATTGATAATTTTGACTTTGTACAGCAGGATTATTCTAATGTGCCTACCTCTTATTTTGGAATGGGTGCTGCGGTTGGGTATAAAGGTTTTGATTTTTCTTTCCTTTTTCAGGGGAGTACGGGCAGGAGTATCCAGATTAGTACGCTGGTGAATGCCGGGACCGCTAATACTGGATATCTGAACCAGTTTAGTGTAGATCGCTGGACACCTGCTACTGCTTCTACAGCATTGTATCCAAGGTTAACTATTGCGGATCGGGGTAATAATACCCAGGTTTCGGATTTCTGGATCCGTTCGGCAGATTTTATTCGCTTAAAGCAGGCAGAGTTAGGATATACGCTTGCTCAGTCTTTTACAGATAAGCTGAAACTGCAATCTTGCCGGTTTTATGTGACTGGGTTCAATTTATTCAATTTCAATAAGCTGGGGGATTTACCTATTGATCCTGAAATTCCGGAGGCAGGTTATCTGAACTCCTATCCTTATATCCGTTCATTTTCTGCTGGTATTAGTGTAAAATTTTAATTAGAGAGACATGAAAACAACTTATACTAATCGCATAGCCCTGTTTGTTTTGGGGATGATACTTTTCTCTTCTTGTAAAAAAGGCTATTTACAGGATGGTTCTCTTTCTGAAGGGCCAATTACGGAAGAACAGACTTGGGCTAATGATACTTATGCCCGTGGGGTTTTAAATAATGCTTATTTCTCGGTTCAGGATCGTTATGATCTGGATGGTGATGGGGCGATGACGGCTTCTGGTACGGATGAGGCGGTTAATTCTAACCTAAATTCTGCGATCAATATTTTTAATAATGGTACCTGGAGCCCGGTAAGAACGGTAGATGAAAAATATAATACGCTTTATGAGGGGTTAAGGAAGGTAAACTTGTTTTTAGCGAATGCTTCTGCGAGTGGAATTGTTTCTAATCCTGCAGAATTATCTACCACAACGCCTACTGATTTTCAAAGATCTGTTGCTGGTCAAATTTCCAGGTTAAAAGGGGAGGCTTTCTTTTTGCGTGCCTGGTTCCATTTCGATTTGGTACAGCGATATGGTTCTGCGGTGCTGGCTACACGCGTGTTTGACCGGGATGAAGATCTGAATTTACCGAGAAATACGTTTGATCAGTGTGTGAGCCAAATTTTACTGGATTGCGATTCCGCGATAGCGAGGTTGCCGGAATGGCAAATGTCTTATGCCACTAGCCAGCGCGGAAAAGCTACCCAAACGGCCGCAATGGCGTTAAAATCAAGGTTGCTTTTGTATGCAGCGAGCCCGCAGTACAATAGTTCGGGCGATATTTCTAAATGGCAAAGGGCTGCAGATGCAGCTAAGTTACTGATTGATAAAAACCTGCATAGTTTGCTTACTTCTTACAGCAATGTGTTTCTGTTTGGCGGACAGCCTTATAATGTGGAATCTATTTTTGCTACGCAAACCCCAAATAGAAATGATATTGAAACAAATAATGCACCGGTTAGCTATGATGGTGCTTTAGGACGGACTAATCCGACGCAAGAATTGGTGGATGCTTTTGAAATGCGGACTACTGGCAGGCTGATTAATGTTACTGGTTCTGGGTATATGGATACGGCACCGTATACCAACCGCGATCCAAGGCTGGGATTTGCGGTTGCTTTTAATGGCGCTACTTTTAAAAGTAAACCTGTAGAAACATTTATTGGGGGTAAGGATGGAATTGGTGCTAATATTAATGCAACTAAGACGGGTTATTATCTGCGCAAGTTTATGAATGAGAGTGTGACCTGGAATAATGCTTCGCCTACTTTGTCCCGCCGCCCATGGATGATCTTCCGGTATGCCGAGATTTTACTGAATTATGCGGAAGCACTGAATGAGGCGCAGGGGCCAGTGGCCGAGGTGTATCGTGCTATAAATATGATTAGACAGCGTACCGGGGTGGCTTTGCCGGTTTTACAAAGTACTAACCCGAATGGAAATGGTTATGTGGCTGCTACTAAGGATGCGTTGCGGGAAAGGATTCAAAATGAACGACGAGTGGAATTGTGCTTTGAAGGTCACCGGTTTTTTGATGTGCGGAGATGGAAAAAGGGAGAGGAACTTTTGAATAAAGCGGTAACTGGAATGAGGATTACGCGGTTAAGTACAGGGACTTTTACGTATGAGCGGATTATTGTGGAGAATAGGGTGTTTACAGCTAAGAATTATCTGTATCCTATTTCCCAGGGTAATTTGAACAGGGCGCCAGCTTTGCTGCAGAACCCAGGTTATTAAATGGAACCTGCATAAGATTACCTCTTAAAAACCGGGATGAATAGGATGCAAGTTTCTAAACAATGAACCCGGCGCAGGCAGCTAGAAGATAAAAATTAAAGCATCTCTGATAAAACAAATATATTCTAATGTAACTAATATGAAAAAACTATTTTATTTATTCCTTCTTTTACCAGCTGCTTTTTTGCCAGCTAGAACATCTGCTCAGCAGGCTGAGCAAGGTTTGCAAGGCACTATACAAAATATCCAGTCACGTAAAATCCAGTCTCTTAACGGACAATGGAATTATATAGCAGATCCGTATGAAAACGGTTATTATGATTATAGGCATCAGCCTTTTGATCAGTCTAAGTCTGGTACTGGTGGTTATTATGATGATAAACAGCAGACTGATAAATCAGAATTGCTGGAATATAACTTTGACCTTTATCCAACGATGAATGTCCCAGGTGACTGGAATTCTCAATCGGAAAGGCTAGCGTTGTATGAGGGCACCGTTTGGTTAAGGAGAAAATTTAACCCTCATGTTCAAAAAGGAAAACGGTATTTGCTTTATTTTGCGGCTGTAAATTATGAAGCGCATGTTTATTTAAATGGTAAAAAACTAGGCGTTCATAAAGGTGGTTTCACTCCTTTTGAATTTGAGGTGACCGGTAAGCTAAAAGAAGGGGATAATTCTATTGTTTTAAAAGTAGATAACGTGAGGAAGCAGGATGAAATACCAACTATCAATACGGATTGGTGGAATTATGGTGGAATTACACGAGATGTTTTCCTGGCAGAATTACCCCAGCACTATATTACTGATTATAAAGTTCAATTGGCTAAAGGCAGTATGAACCAGATTAGTGGTTATGTTCAGCTGTCCGCTTCTTCGGCCTCTACGCGTGTAACGATTGATATTCCAGAATTGAAATTAAAGAAAACCGTCAGTACTGATGCTAGTGGAAGGGCAGAAATAAATATTCCAGTAAAAAATATTAAATATTGGTCGCCCGAAAATCCTTACCTCTATGCAGTAAATATCAGCTCTGCTGATGAACAATTAAAAGATAAAATTGGGTTTAGGACGATCGCTGCTAAAGGTGAGGAAATCCTGTTAAATGGAAAATCAATTTTCTTAAGGGGCATATCTTTGCATGATGAAAATCCATTAACGGCTGGCAGGTTGCGTGGTGACGGAGATATGCGGATGATGCTGCAATGGGCGAAAGAGATGAATTGCAATTATGTACGTCTGGCACATTACCCGCATAATGAAGAGATGATCCGTTTGGCAGATGAAATGGGGCTGCTGGTCTGGGCAGAAGTTCCTGTGTATTGGACCATCTCCTGGGAGAATCCTGATACGTATGTTAATGCTAAACAGCAACTTACGGATCTGATTGTGAGGGATAAAAATAGGGCGTCAGTAATTGTCTGGTCAATTGGGAATGAAACACCTTTGAGTGAACCGAGACATAAATTTATGGGGAACCTGGCAAAGGTTGCAAGGGGTTTAGATGATACCAGGTTAGTTGCTGCTGCTTTAGAAGTGCACCGGGAAGGTAGAACGATCATTCTTAATGACCCTTTAGGAGAGCAAATTGACTTGGTGAGTTTTAATGAGTATGCAGGTTGGTATTGGGGTGGTACGCCTACAGAAATATTAGATTATAGTTTTGATATTAAGTATAAAAAACCTGTAGTGATTACTGAGTTTGGTGGTGATGCGCTTGGTGGTTTTCATGGGGATGCCAATACACGCTGGACGGAGGAATATCAGGAAGCTTTATATAAAAACCAGTTGATCATGTTAGGGAAGATTGATGGGTTAAGAGGAATGACGCCTTGGATATTAGCGGATTTTCGATCGCCCCGCAGGCCGCATCCTGTTTATCAGAAGTTTTGGAACCGTAAAGGGCTGGTCTCTGAAACTGGAAAAAAGAAGCTTGCCTTTTACACATTGAGGGATTTTTACCTGAAAATGCAGGAAAAATATAAGTAAAGTTTTTCTGGGATTACCTCTTAAAAACTGAGATAAAAATTATGCAAGCTTCATAACAATTAAAAAGCAATAGAAACTAATGAAACCTGCATAAGATTATCACTTAAAAACTGAGATGAAAATTATGCAAGCTTCATAACAATTAAAAAAAATATATTCTAATGAAAATACTAAATAAACTATCAGTTGTTTTGATGGTGACATGGACCATCTTTTCCAGTTGTATTAAAAACGACCAGGTTGAACTGGCTAATACAGCAGTAATAAATCCAGGCGGGGAAACTTTAATGCAGAAAGTTCTTCCTTTTCCCATTGGTGCAGCGGTTAATGTAAACTTGTTGAAGGATAATGCAAAATATCGGGCATTGGTCATTAAGGAATTTAATAGTGTAACCGCAGAAAATGCCATGAAGTTTAATGCCTTGCATCCTTCAGAAAATTCTTACAACTGGGCTGATGCAGATTACCTGATCGATTTTGCAGTTCAAAATGGAAAGCGTGTGCATGGGCATACTTTGATTTGGTATAAATCATTACCTGCATGGGTTACTAATTATAATGGAACGGCTGCACAGTGGGAAAATTTATTCAAAACACATATCCAAACTGTTGTTGGTCATTTTAAAGGTAAAGTGGTGTCCTGGGATGTTTTGAATGAGTTATTTGAAGAAGACGGTACTTATCGGAATAGTATCTGGTTAGAGAAATTAGGTCCTGATTTTATTGCAAGGGCTTTTGTGTATGCAAGAGAGGCAGATCCAAATGTGCTGTTGTTTTATAATGATTATGGAAATGAGTTTGGACCTACTAAAAGAACGGCGATCATCAACCTGGTTAATAGTTTAAAAAGCAGGGGGATTCCGATTGATGGGATTGGCATGCAAATGCATACCCGCGCAACGCAAACTGATGCTAATCTTTTGGCAGCTATTAATACTGCGGCGGCAACTGGGTTAAAAGTGCATATTTCTGAGCTTGATATCGCGATTAATTCTGATAACAATCCTGCTTTAACTTTTACACCTGCTTTAGCAACCTTGCAGGCCGGTAAGTATAAAATGATTGTGAAAGCTTATCGTTCGATTCCTAAGGTACAGCAGTTTGGTATTACAACCTGGAATGTGACTGATGGGGATAGCTGGATTCCAACACATTATAACCGTCCAGACTGGCCTTTACTTTTTGATACAAATTATGAGCGGAAGCTTGCTTATCAGGGCGTATTGGACGGAATGAATGATTAGTTAATGATATTTTTCTGTTTGGGCCATTGATCTTTAATAAAAACCCGGCAGGAAAATGATAAGTAAAGACTGCAAATTTGGTTACAGTCTTGATTAGTAGATAAAATGCCCCGATATGCTGCTCTGGATGGAGTAGCCAATATGGGGCATTTTAATTTAAGATATAATACTTGCTATTAATTAGCGTAAATAATTTTTTCTATTCGATTTTGAATCGTATATGTTTGAATCACGTTTCTATTTAAAATGCAGCTATTTGAAAATGTGATGTGTTTTCAAATAGCTGCATTAAATTTTATTCTGCGTTATTTCTAGGGTCTGTTTTGGCTTTTAATAAATAATCGTATGGAGGTTCTTTGTCTAATAGGTTGCGGACAAAATAATCCCACCGGCGGCGTGTCATATAATTGGAGTAAGGCCCAAAACCGTGTGCGCTATTTGGAAATATGACCAAGTCAAAGCTTTTATTTGCTTTTTCCAGTGCTTCTACAACTAACATGGTGTTATAGGGGGGTACATTATTATCCATCATGCCATGGGCAAGCATTAACTTACCTTTCAAATTAGCAGCATAATTTTGATTAGCCTGTGCTTCGTAATTAGACTTGCCATCGGCTTGCATCTGGAGTAATCCATTATAGCGTTCGCCCCAATCGTCTTCATAATTTCTATTGTCGTGGTTTCCTGATTCAGAAATCCCTACTTTAAAGAAATCGGGATATTTGAACATCGCTGCTGCAGTAGCAAATCCACCACCTGAATGGCCCCATATTCCAACCCGGTTTAAATCTATATATGGATATTGTTTTGCAAGATCTTGCATGCCAGCAATTTGATCAGGCAGGGTATTGTCAGCCATATTCCCGTAATTCATATCGTGGTAACTTTTTGACCGCATTGGGTTGGAAGTGCCTTCAATTTCTACGACAATAAATCCCAGTTCTGCTAGCGATTGGTTATCTCCTCTAGATGCGTTAAAAGACCAGTTACCAACACTGCCACCTTGTGGGCCTGGATAAATCCGGTTAATCACAGGATATTTCTGTGTTGGATCTAAATGGGTTGGGGTATACATTACACCGTACATTTCTGTGTTTCCATCACTCGCTTTTACGGTGATTGGCGTAACAGGTTTCCAGCCCGTAGCTTGTAGCCTGGAAATATCTGTCTTTTCTAACTGGCTGATTATTTTGCCATTTAAATCCCTCAAAACAGTAACAGCAGGTACATTTAACTGAGAATAACTGTCAATAAAATAGTCCTTAGAAGGGGAGAGCGTAATCTTGTGGTTTCCATTTTCAGGAGAAAGTGGTGTTAAGTTTTTTCCGTTAAATCCGATTTTAAAAAAATGACTGAAGTAAGGATTTATTTTATCGGTACCTGTAGCTTCAAAATATAAAACACGGTTCTTTTCATCTATGCGCAATAACTTAGTAACTACCCAGTTGCCTTTGGTGATTTGATTTTTTACTTTTCCTGTTTCTGCATTATACAAATATAGATGTCCCCAGTTATCGCGTTCAGAATACCAGATGATTTCTTTAGAACGATCTAAGTAACGCCAGTTAATACTGCCTCTTCCAGATTCAAATTGTGTGGCTACTGTTTCTTCAAAAATCTCCCTTACTGCACCTGTAGCTGCATCTGCAAGGCGAAACTTCTCTTGTTTATGATCACGTGAGGTGGATACAAATGCCAGTTTTGAAGCGTCGTCATTCCAATCTACATCATCCAGACCGTTACCACCAGAAGAGATATCATCAGAAAGTGTTCCGCGATGTGGGTCTGGTTCAACTTGCAGATCTACCACCTTTTGGTCATCTATGCTGATAATCACCCTTTTAATGGTCGCAATTTCTTTGTCTCCTGGCAATGGATATTTCCATGATTTTAAATTGGGCTTACCTACATTTGTAGTAACCAGGTACATATCACCTACATTCCGCTGGTCTTGTTTAAATGTTGCAATTTTTTTAGAATTAGGTGACCACCTGATAATTGGGCGGTCACTGCTTGTCCAACCTGCATTATCTGTTGCATAGCCATAGTCTTTGATTCCGTCTTTGGTGAGTTGGGTAACTTGTTTAGTCTGGGTATTGCGTATCCATAAATTGTAATCTTTAATAAAGGCTGCAAGTTTGCCGTCAGGAGAAAAAACTTCGTCCATTATTCTCTTCTCTGTGTTCAAAGAAGATGGGTTTTCTGTTAACTGATAATTGCTTAAATCAGCACGCCATTGCTTTTTGTTTAGCTCAAAATTAAGAAACTTAGCATCGGCTGAGAAATTAATCTTAGCGAATGGCAGGGTTGCGGCGGAATACATTTTTCCCGTTGCTTTAGAGAGTGAAACAGCTATTTTTTGATGATCAAAGGCGGCTGACCGTGTTTTTTTTAGCGGGTTAACCCATATAAATTCACTTTTATCAGGCCCAAGGATGCGATACCAGAACTGGTCGCCATTAATCCAGTTTGGAATAACGGACGCATGATCAACATATTGCTCAGTTTGGTAGGCCATAAAACTTTCTGCATGTTCGTAATCCTTTGTAGTCAAAGCATTACGCTGTTGTGCAAAGGCAGAGAAGGTAACAGCAAAAGATAGTGACGTGATTAAATATTTTTTCATAACTGATAAATATGGGCCTGTTATATTTAATTAGGTTTAGCTGGCAAACATAATTATAATTTACAAAATATTAGTGGGTTACAGTGGCCCCATTTTGGCCCGTCAAAACAAAAGCACTTTACTGTTGTTCTTTATTTTTAATCCTGCAGCATTTTATTTATGTCAATTTATTTGCAAATTATATGGCTTTTTCTACTTGCTATCCCTATTGCTTGTGTAGCATGGACGGTGACACATGAAGAAGTGTTTAAAGAACCCAGGGAATATTGCATCCATAACAGTCAGCATTGCCAAAACATCCTGGTACGAAAGTTCTTTTATCTTTTTACCTGTGAATATTGTTTTAGTCATTATGTAACGCTTGCATTTTTGTTTTTAACGGAATACAAACTTCTGATGACAGATTGGAGGGGATATTTAATTGCTGGATTTGCATTGGTATGGGTGGCTAATGTTTATATGAGCTTATTTGCATTGCTTAGACAAGGTATTGTAAAAGAAAAAGCGGTGATCCAAAATCTAAAAGAGGGAGTTGAAAAAGATTTTCCTTTATAATTTTAATCTATTTCTATTATAACCATTGATTTTAGCCTCAAACTGTTAATTTTGGATATATAGGTTAAAATTTTCATGTCAGCAAATAACGATCAGTTTTATTCTAATCTTTCTGCCAATCAAATTCCACTGAGTGATCTTCTTCAGCGCGATGAACTTTTTCAAAATGTTCCTGAAAACTGGCATGTGATCTTAACGGATATCAAAAATTCTACCATTGCAGTAGCCAATGGGATGCATGAAAATGTCAATTTGATTGCTACCGGAAGTATTGTGGCGGTATTAAATATTGCTTATAAAGCGAACATCACGGTTCCGTTCTTCTTTGGGGGCGATGGGGCAACTTTTATCGTGCCACCTGTAATTGTTGAGGAGGCCATGCATGCGTTGTTGTTGTTCCAGGAAAGTACGCTGCAAAATTTCAATATAGAGTTGCGTGCAGGAACGATTAAGGTAAGTGAAATTTATGGAAAAGGGGAGGAGCTGCGGATCAGCAAATTTAAAATCTCTTCTGTTTTTTCTATTCCGGTAGTATTGGGCAATGGTTTGGCTTTTGCAGAAAAAGTGATTAAAGGAGAAGATTATCTGTTCTCTAATACATTTTTAACGCCATCTGAATTAGATCTTACTGGTATGCAATGCCGCTGGGACAAAATTGGCCCTCCAGAAGATCACCATGAAATTGTTACTTTATTAGCCATAGCCGGGATCGGGTTTAAACAAGCGGAAGCATTTAGAAAAGTGATTTGCCTGCTGGATGATATTTATGGAACGCCAGAAAAAAGACAGCCGATCTCGGTTTCCAAACTTAAACTTAAAACTACTTTTAGCAGGATTGAAATGGAAATGCGGGCCAGGATGGTGAGTTCTGGTTTTTTTAAAGTGCTGTATAACTGGTTTACTTATTTGTTTGGTTATCTATACTTTAAAACCCAAACGGGTAAAGATTACCTGACGCGCCTGGTGAATATGTCTGATACCTTAGTGATTGATGGAAGGATCAATACCGTTATTTCGGGTACAGAAATGCAACGGGTCCAGCTGGAAAAATCTTTAAATGTATTGGAGAGTAGCGGGGAGATTAAATTTGGGATGTTTGTGAGTAAAGAGTCTGTAATGTCTTGTTATGTACATGATTTACAGGATGATCATATCCATTTTGTAGATGGTTCTGAAGGTGGTTATACACATGCGGCAGGTATTTTGAAAATTAAAATGCGGGCTTAAATCAGTAAGTTTAAGCTCTCCGGCTTAACTGGCCGGGTTTTCCTGTTGCAATTAAATATTTAGCGGAGTGTAGCATAGTTGTAGAATTGGATTCTTCCATTTCCGTTTACTTTAATGGTTTTGGTTTCTTCTGTTCCCTGGCTGGTTTTTAGGGTTAGCGTAATTTCGTTTTCGCCTGTTTTTAAAGAGATGCGGGTATAAGAAATACTGCTTGGTAAGGATTGCCAGTTGCGGGTGTCGGCTTTTTCGGATAATAAACTGTAGAGCTGCATTCCATATCCAAGACCTTCTAATAGGGAATTGTTTTTCTGGTTGTTTCCTTTTGCACTTTCCCGTAATGCATATTCTGCAAATTTCTTAACGGCTAACCTGGAAAGGACTTTGCTCATTTCTTTTAGCGTACGCTGCTGAAGTGTTTTTATCGCAAGTTCATTAATGTCCTCTGCTTTTTCTAAAGTTACCTCGTTTTGCATACTCTTAATTGATAGGGAAGAATAATAAGAAGGTTGTGCTGCGTATTTAGGGAAGGAAGCTCTTAAACTTTCTACTGCTGTAATATTTAATTTATCTCGGTCACCGCTGTATACAAAGGGGATCAGTAATCCGCCAGCTGCGTTGCTAAAGAATAAGTTTCCGCCATCGCCACGGGTGAGGGTGAAAAATAAGTCTTCCTGTTTTTTAACTGGTGCTAAACCGTTCTCCCAAAATAAAATGAGTTCTCCTCCTTCCGGGGCTTTTTCTGGTTTGTATTTGATACCAAAAGCATTTTCAAATTGTACCGCTTCTGAAGTAAATCCCATTAAATAAGCGGTTCTGATTACATCTTGCTGAAGCCCTAATGGCATTTTTGTACCGTAATAAGTTTTATCCGGGCTTTTCTGATAAATTTCAACGGCATTACGGTATGATATGAAAGCGTTATTGATGTCTTTATTGCTTTCATAGATCATGCCTTGCAGCATTAATGAGAATGCATCCTGTGCATAGCGCTTGTCTTTATTCCTGAATTTATCATCTTGTTCTTGTGCTTGCAATGTGATTCGCCTGGCTTCTACCACTGCTTCGTCTGTTTGGTGCAGGTACAAATAGTTGAGCGCTTTATAGTAATGGATCATGAATTTTTCAAAATCTTCCCCCTTATAACTTTGTGTCATCGGGTTGACTAATATGCCTACTGTTGCATCTAAGGTGCTGGTTAATCCTATCTCCAGCATTTGATCGGCTTCGTTGAAATACCGGTTGCTGTTTTCGTATTCTCCCAATAAATGGCTTACCCTACCTTTCTCCATCAGGAAAAGCAGTTTGTTTCTTGGTTTCTGGATCAGGCTATTTTTGTCGAGTTCTGTTTGGGCCTCTTTGTAATTTCCTGTAGAAATGTTTTTATAATATGGGGTAATACGGTCGTTATAACTTGCGCAGCCAAATAAAAAAAGCATCAGTCCTACAACTGATGCCTGAAGAGTATAACGACGAATGGTTGTCATATGATTTATTAATTGCACCTGATTTCTGTATGATCTCTAGTGCAATGAGAAATTTCGAACTTAATTTTTAACGTATTTAGCTGTCTTCTTTTCGCCAATCCAAACTACTTCATTGGTTTGAATATTGGTGAGCTCAAGATTTACCTGGTAATAAACTACTTTCTGACGTTTGTGGGCATCTACAATAGAGTTTATCGATCCCTGAAGGATATAATCTGCACCATTTTCTAAACCGAATTTTTTAAGAGTGGAAACAGATGCGTTAGTTTGCTGATCTGCTTTTTCTGCGCGTAATTCTTCGCGTTTTTTACCGCCTTGTACTAAACGTACTTTTTGAGTTTGAATGAAAGCACTTTCTATATCTTTTACAAATGTCTCTGCATCAATGTGTTCATGACTTTTGTTTTGTACAAATCCAACGATCACTACTGGTTTTTTACCCTGATGTTCTTCCTGATGGGTACTGATCCAGTTAGCGCCAAGTATGTTTTTAGTGAGTTCATCTGCTGCTAAACGTGAATCACTGTTATTCCATGATCCGCTGATGTCTATGGTTTGATCTGTATCTACTCTTGTAACTTGTCTGGAAGCGCAGGAGGCCAGCATCAATCCTGAAGCGGCAAGCGCTGTAACCGTTAATAATTTATTAAATTTCATCTGTGTTATTCGGGTTTTTATAATTGTTAGATCGTATTTCAGGTAATTAGTTACCAGCCTAGCCAAAAATTATTACGTCTTCCGTAATAGTTTCCAAAGTTATTCCCTCTGTAAGGGAAATAGCTGTTTCCAAAGCTCATTGAAGGGTAAAAGTCATTGTAATAGCTATACATCCTATTTTCATTTCTCCATTCCCTGCGCTGTTTACGGCGTTCTAATTTGGCTTCATACCAGTCGTATGCTTTATAAGTGTTTTGAACAGTAGTTCCCTGCTGACTGGTTAAAGAGTCTGCCATCAGCGCATATTTCCCCTGGCTTTCTTTATACCTTGGGTTTTGATCCGGAGCTAAACCTTGCTGTTGTGCAGTTGCTGTTCCAGCGTAAAGAGCGCCAAGGAGCAGGCTTGAGATAATAACTAAATTCTTTTTCATGACCATGAATTTAAAGTTTAGCAAAAATAAACAATATTTAGATAAGCTGTATGGCTCTGCCGCTTTTCCTGTAGTTAATTTAACGTTTTTTAACGAAATTCTGATAATTGTGTTAATTGTTGATTTGATGTAGGGTATATTTGTATATAAATCACCAAGATCTATGTTAGACAATTTTCGCCAGTATCTAGATGCTAAGATTTCCCTTACCCCGGCTGAATGGGAAAAGATCAAATCAGTCTGTATTGCTAAAAAACTAAATAAGGGCGAGTTTCTTTTACAGGAGGGAACCGTTTGGCAATGTGTCGCTATTGTTATTAAGGGTTGTTTGCGGACTTACCGTTCTGATGAGAATGGCAGAATCAGAATACTTGATTTTGTGATAGAAAATGGATGGCTGGGAGATACACAAAGTCTTCAAACTAGTGCTCCTTCAGTATTTAACATTGATGCCATTGAACCTTCAGAGATTGTATTAATTAATAAAACAGAATTTGAGGTTCTTTGTGAGCAAATACCTCAGCTTAATCAAATGATGACTAATAATCTTAAAGAATGTTTATCTATTAGCCAGAGCCGTATTGATTTGGCTACAATTTATACTTCTGAAGAAAAGTACCGTTATTTTTCTACCTATCAGCCCCAGCTTTTACTGCGTGTACCACAGTTTATGATCGCTTCTTATTTAGGGATGACCCCAGAATCATTAAGTAGAATAAGAAAAAGACTGGCCAAAGCACCTGTGGAGAAGGATAGTCTTAAGGTCACATTGCCTGCAGAAAAACCTTTAATTTCTTATGCATTTGCATTGAAAACGGAGTAATGTTTTTAAATCGGGAAATTATTGAATATTTCAAATGTTTTGACTTAGCTGGTTATTATTCTTTCAAAATTACATTATAGTTCGGAGATAAAAGATCGATATTGGCTTCTTTAAGTTCATCTTGAATGTGCTCTAAAAGACTGCTATAGATCAATGCTTGTTTGCCAGCTTCTTTGGTATAAGCGTTGATCTGATAGGAGACATAAAAGTCATCCAGTCTGGTCTGAAGGACGAATGGTCCGGGAGTTGGCTCTATGTAACGCGTCTTTAATGCGGCGTTGATTAAAAGTCCGTAAACCTTTTTCCATGGTACATTGTACCCGATTGTTACCTCATAATTTATAATTAGACCCAGTGATTCTGCCTGGCTGGAGTAATTAACAGTACTGCTTGATAAAACCATTGAATTGGGAACAGTGATGTCCTCGTTTTTTATTGTTCTGATTCTTGTGACTAGCATTGTCTTTTCAATGATATCGCCAGTTACTTCGCCAATCTTTACCCGGTCTCCAATTTTAAATGGTCTCATGTAGGTAATCACCAGACCTGCAACTATATTAGTAATTGCACTGGAAGAGCCTAGTGAGATTAATATTCCAAGGAAAACAGATACACCCTGAAAGGCTGGTGAACCTGAACCCGGCAAATAAGGAAAAATAATGACCATCATAAAAGCATACAGCACAAAGCGAAGTATGTTAAAGGTTGGGATAGCCCAATCAGCATGGAAACCGCTGATTAATATATTGCCGCGTTTGAGCTCGTCAAAAAAGTATTGGATAGCTTTCAATGTATACCTGAAAATCAGGTAGATGACCATTATCGTAAATAGGTTAGGCAGGTAATGTATAATGCTGTTTAGCGCAATCTTTAATGGGCCAAGTACCCAGTTTAGCAGTGTGCTGGTCCAGGCTTCTGTTTCAGGAAATATACTAAAAAGTAAAGGCAGAGACAAGTATATGATCAATAAGGTTACCACGAGCTGAATGATATTATTTAATTTAATAAATATCATTTCGAGGTCTTTTGCAGCGATGATCTTTATACTTCCTATTGATAAGCCCCTAATCAGTTGCCTGCTTTTTTTGATAAGAAACCCGCGGCTTTTGGAAAATAACCAGTTTACTGCTTTTACCATTAATATAAGCAGAAGAATAATCAATATGGATAGCCCGATCCGTTTAGCCCAGTTAATCAGACTGTGAGATTGACGTTCGGCGGTGATGGATGCCTTGATTTTGGATAGATATTCTGTAGCTAGTGCTTTATTGGTTTTGCCAAACCATAGCCCTTCAAGATTGGACACGGTAAGTATGACATCGCGGTTTTTATAGATAATATCAAAATTATCTGTACTGGAATTGATCTTTAATGAGTCAGGAGAGTAGAAGGCATCTTCATACAAACGCGTGATCTTTTTAGAAATTGCTAATGCACGATCTTTGGCATTAAATGATCCTGTTCTGGTATAAATGTGAAACAGCGTGTCCCGGTTAAGGGTTACAGGAAATCCTACGGCATGTTCTTTTAATTTTTTGATTTCTTCAGACTGGGCGATATTCCTTAAGGAGTCGCTTATTGCGATCTTTCTTAATTTCTCTTCCAGCATGATGGTTTTTTTCTTATCGCCTGTAGCTGCAGCTAATTGTCTGTTCAACTGAATCTTTACCAGGGAATCAATTTGCTTTTGCTGATGATCCTTAAGCATCTTTACCTCGTTTATTGCATGGTTTTCTTGGTTAACTGTGTCAGCAATTGGCTGTTGAGCGTAAAGGCTTGACCCTTGTTGCAATAATAAGAGTAGAAGAAGCAGACGTAAATTGTGCATAAGATTTGATATTGAAGCTGTGATGCTTTGAACACCGGGTGTTTAAAATAGAACTTATAAATTCGGTCAATATTGAAAACGCAAAGTAATAATGACTATTCTTTTAACAGCTTATCGATGTTTTTATGATCAAAAATAGCAAAATATATAATTCATTTAGAATATCTGCCTTATAAAAGACAGGTGTTTGGTTCTTTACAACTAAACTTATTATGAATTATACGAATAGAATCCCGCTATGATTCAAGGTTTAATTGATTACTGTTACAAGTCTGTTACACCTTAAATTGCCTTGGCAGAGGTCAAAACATTATATTTGGCGCTTATACTAACGTGATTTATGGATTTAAAAAGCATCTTGAGTTATAAACGATCAAAAATGTACAGCATCGGACTGCTTGCGTTTTTGCTGTTGTTCATAACAAATGGAAGCGGTTTTAAAAGCAACATTTCCAGTAATCGCAATTTTATTCCTGCTGCGCTTCAGCTAAGTTTTAACCAGACTGAAAAGATATTTAAAGGCAATGATTTATTAAGTAACACCGAATCTTCTTTAGATGGGAAATTTCTTGCTTACCGTAAGAAATTTAAGCAAATTATTGAAGGTGATGATGATCATTCTCCTTACGTAAGAGCATTACAATATACGCGCTACCTTCCTTCTTTTGTTAGACTAAATTACGAATCGCCTCATTTTATCTCAGAGCAACAGTCTTTTCTTTTCAAGCTATCTGTATTCTAATATTACCCCATTTTATTAATTGCTCTTGCATATAATTGCAAGAGATCATGTGATATAGCCTATATGATCACCGGGCAGGCTATATGTGGTTATTTTATTGGAAAAAAGAGAAATAGAAAAATGAAGATATACTGGTTATTCATAATCATTGCAGTAGTGGGCCTTGAGGCTTGCTCTACGAATACTGCTAAAGACAAAAAAAAAGAATACGCGGAGATTCCTGTAATTAAACTTAAAGTTGTAGATACTACATTGGCTTTTAATTATGTAGCAGACATCCAGGCCTCTCAAAATGTAGAGATCAGAGCGAGGGTTAAGGGGTTTGTCGATAAAATATTTGTTGATGAAGGGCAAAAGGTGAAAAGGGGACAGCTGCTTTTCAAGATGAACGACAAAGAATACCTGATTAAATTGAGCCAGGCTAAATCAAAATTAGCTAGTGCCAGGTCGGCTGTGCAGATTGCAGAAGTAGAGCTAAAAAGGATCACTACTTTGGTAGAGAAGAAAGTGATCTCAAAATCAGAGTTGCAATTGGGTACAGCGAGGCTGGAAGAGGCAAAAGCAAAAGCTAGTGAAGCATTGTCAATAATTGATGATGCGAATCAGAAACTTTCTTACGTTTCTATACGTGCTCCATTTAATGGAGTGATTGATCGGATACCTTTTAAAACGGGTAGTCTGGTTAACGAAGGTGCGTTGCTTACTACACTTTCTGATAATCATGATATGTATGCTTATTTTGATATTTCTGAGAATGAATATCTGCAGTTCGTGCGCAGTGGGAAAGGACGTTTTTCACCCAATACAGTAACTACACTCATACTTTCTGATGGAACCATGTATCCCTTGAAAGGAAAAATACAGACTCAGGAAAGTACTTTTTCAGGTAATACAGGTTCGATAGCTTTTAGGGCCATATTCTCAAATCCTGATAATATTCTTAAACATGGTGCCTCGGGTAAGGTTCAATTGTTATCTCAACTCGATAGCAGTTTATTGGTGCCACAAAAGTCAGTATTTGAATTGCAGGACAAAAGCTATGTGTTTGTAGTTGGAAAAAATGATAGCGTCAAAATGAAGAGCTTTGTGCCTACAATGAGAATTGCTGATTATTATGTAGTGGGAAGTGGCCTGCTGCCTGGAGATGATATTGTTTATGAAGGAGTACAAAATATTAGGGATGGAGTGAAAATTATTCCTTTGTATTCTAAAACTGACGGTCATTTAGCAAAAAAATAATAAAACTTATTCATTCATAATCAGCTCCCTTATAAAATCTATAAGGTGAGCCGCTGCATTTATATTCAAGAAAATGGTTGAAACATTTATCAGAAGGCCAGTGTTGTCGCTGGTCATCTCACTTTCATTAATTTTATTAGGCGTATTGGCACTTTTTAAATTGCCTATTACACAGTTTCCAGATATTGTGCCACCTTCTGTAGTGGTTACTGCAAGTTACAATGGTGCAAATGCTGAAGTATGTGCAAAAGCAGTAGCTACACCGCTTGAAAAAGCAATTAACGGAGTTCCTGGTATGACTTACATGAACTCTGTTAGTAGTAATAATGGTGTGACTCTGATACAGGTTTTCTTTGATGTAGGAACAGATCCCGATCAAGCTGCTGTAAATGTACAAAACAGGGTGACTACCGTATTGGATGAACTTCCTGAGGAGGTGATCAAAGCTGGGGTAACTACAGAGAAAGAAGTGAATAGTATGTTGCTGTATCTGAACGTGACCAGCACTGATTTGGATATGAGCGAAGAGTTCATTTATAATTTTGCGGATATCAATATCTTACAAGAACTGAAACGCATAGATGGGGTTGGTTTTGTTGATATTATGGGTGCAAGGGATTACTCGATGCGGGTGTGGCTAAAACCTGACAGGATGTTGTCTTATCACATTTCTGCTGATGAGGTGATCACTGCTATGCGTAAGCAAAATATAGAAGCTGCACCTGGTGTTGCAGGTGAAAACTCGGGGAAGGGAACTGAAGTAAAACAGTATGTTTTAAAGTATACCGGCAAATTTAATAACAAGGAGGATTACGAGAATTTAGTTTTAAAAGCAGAAAAAACAGGTGCATTGATCAGGCTAAAGGATATTGCTGATATTGAATTTGGAACCGTAAGCTATGATATGGTATCCAAAACTGATGGTAAGCCATCAGCCTCTATTATGATCAAGCAAAGGCCAGGGTCAAATGCTAGTGAAGTTATTGATAACATCAAATCAAAAATGGCAGAGTTGAAAGGTGCCAGTTTTCCACCTGGAATGGAATATAATTTTGCGTATGATGTGTCACGCTTTCTGGATGCCAGTATTCATGAGGTTTTACGTACTTTATTAGAGGCGTTTGTTTTGGTATTTATTGTGGTGTATATCTTTTTGCAAGACTTTAGAAGCACACTTATTCCTGCGCTGGCTGTACCTGTAGCATTGATCAGTACGTTGGCATTTTTACAATTGTTAGGATTCTCTATCAATATTCTTACTTTATTTGCTTTGGTTTTGGCCATTGGTATTGTCGTTGATAATGCTATTGTTGTAGTAGAGGCAGTGCATGTGAAGATGAGCGAAGATCACCTGCCGCCAATGGAGGCTACAATTGCTGCAATGAAAGAAATTAGTGGTGCAATTGTAGCAATTACACTAGTGATGTCTGCGGTGTTTGTTCCTGTTGCTTTTCTATCTGGGCCGGTAGGGGTGTTTTACCGGCAGTTCTCACTGACACTTGCCATAGCTATTGTGATTTCAGGAATTAATGCGCTAACACTGACACCTGCACTTTGTGCAATCATGCTAAAACATGATGAGGGGCACACAACAAAAAATGGCCTTTTGGGTAAGTTTTTTAATGGCTTTAACAGCGGTTATAATAAAACGGAAAAGAAATTTAGTGGCTTGGTAGGTTTTATTATAGGCCGTAAACCGGTAACTATGTGCCTCTTTCTTTTCTTTTGTATAGCGACTTGGGCAGGTAGCAAAATCCTGCCATCAGGATTTATTCCAACGGAAGATCAGGGTATGATTTATGTAAATGTAACTACACCACCGGGTTCTACAGTTGAACGGACAGAGAAGGTATTGGACCAGATACAAGCAGTTACCAGCGAATTTAAAATAGTTGAGAATGTAAGTACTCTGGCTGGATATAGTTTAATGAGCGATATCACTGGAGCATCTTATGGGATGGGCATGATCAATTTGGCAAAGTGGGATGAGCGTACCGAATCTGTTGATGAAATAATTGCTCAATTGAAAGAAAAAACAAAGGGGATCAACGATGCGTCTATTGAGTTTTTTGCGCCGCCAACAGTTCCTGGATTTGGTAATGCCAGTGGATTTGAGCTGCGGTTGCTAGACAAAAATAAAAGTGAAGATCTTAATAAAACGGCTAAGGTAACTAATGATTTTCTGGAATCTTTACGTAATAATGAGGCGATTTCTGGTGCATTTACCAGTTTTGATCCCAATTTTCCACAGTATATGATTCATATTGACCAAGATATGGCTGCACAAAAAGGTGTGTCAATAGATGATGCGATGAGTACACTGCAAACTTTGGTAGGAAGTTATTATGCTACTAATTTTATCCGGTTTGGACAAATGTATAAGGTGATGCTTCAGGCTTATCCTCAGTACCGCAGCAAACCTAATGATCTATTACGTCTGCATGTAAAAAACGATCGTGGTGAGATGATCCCGTATTCTACCTTTGTAACTCTTGAACGTGTTTTTGGCCCGGAGCAAATTAACAGGTATAATATGTATACTTCTGCAATGATCAATGGTGATGCTTCTGCGGATTTTAGCAGCAGCGATGCGATTGCAGCAGTGGAGGCAACGGCTGAAAAACTACCTAGAGGTTTTAGCATAGAATGGTCTGGCATGACCCGCGAACAAATTTTGTCGGGAAACCAGGCGGTGTATATATTTATCATCTGTTTAGTCTTTGTTTATCTGTTGCTTGCCGCACAATATGAAAGTTTTCTATTGCCTTTACCCGTCTTATTTTCGCTGCCAGCAGGGATAGCTGGAGCTTTTTTTACTTTGAAGTTAGCAGGACTTGAAAATAATATTTATGCACAGGTATCACTGGTCATGCTGATTGGGTTGCTGGGGAAAAATGCTATCCTGATTATTGAATTTGCAGAGCTGAAACGTAAAGAAGGTGCTTCTGTTGCTCAGGCGGCAAAAGCTGGAGCAGTATCGAGATTAAGGCCAATTTTAATGACTTCTTTCGCGTTTATCGCTGGATTGATTCCTCTTTGTGTCGCTACTGGTGCTGGTGCTGTGGGAAACCGGTCGATTGGAACTGCTGCTGTTGGTGGAATGCTGATTGGTACGTTATTCGGAGTGATTCTGATCCCAGGTCTATACGCCATTTTTGCAGGTATTGGCAATAAAAAATATAAAATAGTTGAAAAAGATATTAATAAGAAAGCAGATGAAATTAGCCTATAAAATAAATAACAGGACATATTGTACAATGCTTGTTTTATTGATCATGATAGCTTTTGCAGGATGTAAAACAATGAAGCCATTATTGACGCCTAAAACAGCCATTATACCTGAAAGTTTTAACAAAAAGAGTGATACCGCATCTACTGTGCCATTGCTTAATTGGAGAGACGTTTTTACAGATAAGGAACTTAGGGCGTTGATCGATACAGCACTTGAAAATAATTATGAATTGAAGTCTGGCGTACAGCGAATTATTATTGCTGGTGCAAATCTGAAAATAGCCAAAGGAAGTATGCTGCCCAGTTTAAATGCGGGGATGAGTGCTGGGGTAGACCGGTTTGGAAAATATACTATGAATGGGGTGGGTAATTATGACACCAATCTCTCGCCTAATGTAAATCTGGACCAAATGATCCCTTCTCCAACGGAGGATTATTTTATAGGGTTTAGAAGTTCATGGGAGATTGATATTTGGGGCAAATTATCAAAACGTAAAGAGGCTGCATATTCACGCTATCTGGCAACGCAAATGGGACAGCAGTGGTTTCAGACGCAGGTGGTTGCTCAAGTTGCTAATCTGTATTTTGAATTGATCGCTTTAGATAAACGTGCAGAAATAGTGAAGCGTAATATTGCATTACAAAAAAAAGGTGTAGAAATAGTAGCGGCTCAGATGGTGGGTGGTAGAGCTACAGCTTTAGCGGTAAGCCAATTTAAAGCACAAATGCTGGCTACACAGGGGAGTGAATTTGAGATCAGGCAGGCTATCTCTCAGACAGAGAATAAATTAAATAATCTTTTAGGTAGGTTCCCTTCAAAAATTGAACGGGATACTTCATCTATTACAAAGATATTGCCTGATAAAGTTTATGCAGGTATCCCTGCTGAAGTTATTTTGAGACGCCCGGATGTGCAGGAAGCTGAATTGGAGCTGAGAGCTGCAAAAGCTGATGTTAGTGCTGCACGCAAAGCGTTACTTCCCTCATTAACATTAAATGGATATACAGGATTTAATGCCTTTAAATTTCCACTGCTGTTTTCGCCTGGTTCTCTTGCTTCAGGAGTTTTAGGAGGATTGACAGCGCCTATATTCAATAGGGGAGCGCTAAAAAATGGGAATAAAATAGCGAGTGCAGCGCAGTTAGGTGCATTCTATAATTATCAGAAAAGTATCTTGCAAGGATTTGAGGAGGTCACTACTCAATTAAGTGCAATTGATAATTATAAAAGTGCCTATCAGCTAAAGACAAGTGAAGTTAGGGAGCTGAAAACAGCTTTGTCTACGGCAAATGAATTGTATCTTGCTGGATATGCTTCTTATTTAGAAGTTATCGTTGCCCAGGGAAGTATGTTAAATGCCGAACTTGAGCAAGTTCATCTCAAGAGAAATTCTTATACTGCGCTGATTAATCTTTTTAGAGCTTTGGGCGGAAATATCACCGATTAAAGTTATTCTCATAAAATAGTTTTCAAGTTCATTGAACTTGAAAACTATTTTATGAGAATAACTTTTGCTGTTTATTTTGCAGATATTTCGCGGAATTATTTTTGAAGGAATGAAAAATGGGTAAGTCTTTGAAAGCAAAGGTCAAGATAGATTGCTGATGATAACTAACTCTCCGGAAATGAAATGGTAGATAAAAAGTAAATTATTAAAATAAACATAATGATGAAAAGACCAAATAGAAAAAAGCTAATTGGTCTGGCAAAATTTATCGTATACCCAGGCATTCTTGATAGTTTCCTTGGGATTAACAAACGTGAATCAGCAGCGTTATAATAGAATACACCAAACTTATAATTTTTCAAATCATCCATTTTCAAAAATTCTTATTGATATTATATAACTTGGTTACAGCTAATATATGAATATGCAATTTTCTAAAGTTACGCATTAAAATTTATGTGAGGCATTTTGAAATTGCCAATAAATTACAAATAGTACTTAACTGTATTTATCAGTGATGTAGCGATATCTATTCTTGCTTTGTAGAATGTGCTTTGCTGCATTAACTGATCCTTTATCAAACCGTATGGCAGCATTTTTCGCAGAGCTACGTGTAAAAAAAAAGCTTTAAATCGAAATTTAAAGCTTTTTTTATTTTGGCGGAGAATGGGGGATTCGAACCCGCGGACCCTTTAACAAGTCAACAGTTTTCAAGACTGCCGCAATCGACCACTCTGCCAACTCTCCGTGACAAAAGTACAAATAAAGTTGATTTCTGCAAACAGTGTCTTCAAACAATCGTTTAACAGCCTCATTATGAATTATATTTTTTTTAATCAGGTGGATTTAAATCTGTTTTTTGATGAAATTGTTGCGCTAAAGATCAGTCAGTACCTATAATATCCTTTATCTTATGACAGATCATTTAATATATGAACACCAGTATCATTTTATACTGGAATGAATGTATTCTCTTTGTTAAATTGTATTATATGTTTGAATTTTGCAATTAATGGTTTGATGAGGGTAATTTAAGAATGAGAAATACCACTAACTTTGTTTGCTAAACAAACTATGATATATGCATTTAAGGTTTGCGGTTGTATGAGATTAAATATTGTTTAACTGACATCAGTTAAATACTTATTGATGAAATGCGTTCATTCCTTATATTTATTGTAATCACTACTGACAGAACAAATATTTACCAATGAAAAAGCCTGAAACACTCGAACATTTTTATCAGCAGAAATTTAATGAAGTCCCGCCAAGGTTACAGGAAGGGGTAGGGCATTTTAATGTGTTTAAGCTTGAAGATTGTACTGGACCTGGTAAAGAGCCTGTCTCTTATTCCCGCCGTGATTTTTATAAGATTTGCTTGATTCGAGGGAACAACCTATATCATTATGCAGATAAAAGTTTGTTTATAAACGGTACAACTTTAATGTTCTTCAATCCAACTGTTCCTTATACATTCCAGTCACTTTCTGATGACTATACAGGCTACTTCTGCATATTTACTGAATCGTTTTTCACGGAAAAGATCCGTGGAGGGTTAAGTGATCTTCCAATGTTTAGTCCTGGGGGTAAACCTGCATATTTTATGAACGAAGCGCAGGAGCAGGTGGTGGTTACTATTTTCGAGAAAATGATGGAAGAGATTTCTTCTGATTATGTGTTTAAATATGATTTACTGCGAAACTATGTAACAGAGCTGACCCATTATGCGCTAAAATCTGAACCTTCAGAAAACTTATATCAGCACCCCGATGCTAAATCAAGAATCACCTCTATTTTTACAGAATTACTGGAGCGGCAATTTCCAATTGAAACACCTGCTCAGCGTTTTTCACTTCGTTCTGCAAAAGACTTTGCAGAAAAACTTTCTGTGCATGTGAACCACCTCAACAGGTCAGTAAAAGAGACTACTGGCAAAACAACGACAGACCTGATTGCACAGCGTTTATTGACGGAAGCAAAGTCACTGCTAAAACATACAGATTGGAATGTTTCGGAGATTGGTTATTGCCTGGGATTTGAAGAAGCAGCGCATTTTAATAACTTTTTCAAAAAGCAAACCACCTTTACGCCTGGGTCATTTAGGAATGTTTGATTTTTGTAATCATTTGCTTGATCCTTGTAACCTGTTAATGTGATTACTGAGGTATTTTTGAATTATGAAATTCGAAACTATGAAAACTCAGGAAAAAGTATGGTATATCACAGGTGCTTCTAAAGGACTTGGATTAAGTTTAGTAAAACAATTATTAGATGCTGGTCATAAAGTAGCTGCTACTTCCAGAAATTTGGCCGATCTGGAAAAGGCTGTCGGAACAGACCAGCCAAATTTTCTGCCCTTGACTGTGGATCTAACCAGTGAGACTAGTGTAAAACTATCTATTGATGCAACAATTGATGCTTTTGGACAAGTTGACGTAGTGGTTAATAATGCGGGTTATGGTTTATTAGGAAGCTTGGAGGAACTTAGTGATCAAGAATCCAGGGAAAATTTTGAAGTAAATGTATTTGGAACGCTTAACGTGATCAGAAATGTGATGCCCCAGTTAAGAAAACAACAATCCGGTCATATTTTTAATATTGCTTCCATTGGCGGCTTTTATGGTGCCTTTCCTGGATTCGGTATCTACTGTGCCACTAAGTTTGCTGTAGTAGGGCTTTCTGAATCGCTTTCTGCGGAAGTGAAACCATTTGGTATTAACGTAACAGTAGTGCAACCAGGGTATTTCAGAACAAACTTTCTTTCTTCGGGCTCATTGAGTATACCAGTGAATCCGATGGAAGCTTATGCTGAAGTGAGAGAAACACAGCAAGCGCATCAGGAAGCAATTAACGGCAATCAACCTGGTGATCCTGAAAAAGCTGTTGCTTCAATGATCACCTTATCAAATGCTGAAAATCCTCCCCTACACCTTTTTTTAGGTAAGGATGCTTATGATATGGCAGATAAAAAAATGTTAGCTGTTCAAAATGATATGGATAAATGGGAGCAATTGGCTACAGCTACTGGTTTTGATAAGTAATAATGTATTATTCATCTATCAATAGGGGACAGATATGTCCCCTCAGTGCTTCAATACCATGATATCACTGCGCTATTTAAACTAATTCTAATTATTTTCATATTTAATTTGTATCAAGTCTAAATAATGTGAATATTTGCAGTACGACATCAATATAAATTCATTAATGCAAAAAGTAGCTACCGCACCTTCAGTTGATTTTGTAGAAGTTTTCCAAACTGCTAAAGGATCTGTTTTTCAGTCTGACAAAGAAAATTGCTGGTATGTTGATTTTTCAAACAAGCTTGCACGTTTTGATTATCGCTGTATGATGCGCCTTAAAAAGGCTGTTTATGCGATTGATATTGAAAGTTTGTTACTTAAATCTGAGCGTTCTGCAGATCTTGAGATCGTATTTATTTGTGCCTGTGATCATTTCTATGTTCTAACTTTCTTAGAAATTATCGCCTTTAAAGAGTTGCTGGAAGGTACTTTTGTGATGCTCGAACTTAACCGTATTCTGCATGACAGGGTATATCGCTTAGCTGTCTAAGCTCCTTCTTTAGACTTAGAATCTTTCCATATTTCATGTAAATGACGTAAAGTTATTTTATAGCACTACTTTTGTAATAGAAAAATAGGCAATAACTTAATTATAAGCATATGAAAGATATCATTCGCGTAAAGTCTCTACTCTCTACAGAGGTTGAAGCACTTTTGAATCAACAAATAAAAAAAGAAGCACAATCATCATCAGCATATATCGCAATGGCATCATGGTGCGATAGCAATGGATTTGATTACTCATCTGACTATTTTTTCAAACAAGCAGAAGAAGAAAGAATGCACCAAATGAAGATCTTTAAGTATGTTCTTGATATGGGCGGAAGCGCAATTTCTCCGGAAGTAACTAATATTAAAACTGACTTTAGCTCATTCAGAGAAGTTTTTGAAGAAGCTTTGGAAGCTGAAATTAGCGTAACACAATCTCTTAAAAATATTGCTGCAAATTGCTATAAAGAACAAGATTTTGTGACGATTGAATTCTTAAACTGGTTCTTTAAAGAACAACGTGAAGAAGAATATAAAGCTAGACGTGCAGTTGAGTTGTTTGATGTAATTGGCGAAGAAGGAACAGGAAGATGGGAAATCGATAAGCATGTTAACGATATTGAATATACTAGCGAAGCTTAGTCTTAGCTATCTATTAAAAACCCGGTTTATCATTAAGATAAACCGGGTTTTTTTATGGAATCTAGTGCTGATTCATACAAAAAATGCCCTGTTACTGACAGGGCATTTTTTGTAAAAGTATGATAGTTTATGAATGCTGCTTATTTATTTCTGTTCTGCTGCTTTTTCTTTCTCTTTAGCTTCTGCTTTCGCTTTCTTTCTGAAGAACCCTCTTAAAAGGAAGTTATGCTGTAAAGCTTCCATATTTTCATCTAGCTTCTTTGTGCTGGACTCTAAATTAGTCACTGTGCTTTTTAACCTGGCGCCAGTTTCTTCATCATTTAATAAAACACCCACTGCATTTTTATCTGAGTTTAGTTTATTGGTCGTCGTTTTTAAGTCAGTTGTCATTTCTGAAGCCGTAGAAGCGGTTTGCTGTAAGCTCTTAACAGCTGATTTAAGATTGCTGAACACAGTGGTATCAGTAAGCAATTCAGTGGCAAGTGTGCCTTTATTATTCAGTTTAGAAGTATACTGTGAGACCGCAGCAGTTACTCTTGCAGTAGTTGCAGAAGCATTCTCCAGGTTCACAGTCATTTGACGAAGACGGTTAGCCATTAAGGAATCTGTAAGTAATGCACCTAATGTTCCATTTCCTTTAAGCATGCCGCTACTTACTTGTTTAAAGTCATTGGTGATCGCTAAAATATTCTTGTTGTTGTCTTGCAAAGTTTTCATGATATCTTCAGGCGCTAATGCAGCTGCAATTTGTAGCCTGTCACCATCTTCCACTATTGGTGCTTCTGCAGTACCACCAAGTATTTCAATCATTTTATTTCCAATAAATCCTTCAGAGCTTAGTTTTGCTAAGGAGTTTTTATGCAAATATTTTTGTGAAGCTTCTTCAATATGCATCGTTACCTCAACTTGTGCATTGCCAGTGAAATTGATTTTACTCACCGTACCGATCTTTACACCGGAGAAAAACACATTGTTACCTGCCTGTATCCCATTTACATTATTGAAAATGGCAGTTAAAGTAATGCTGCTGACAAAACGTTTTTGTTTCCCACCTAAAGTGAGTACCCCGGCAATAAAAATTACTATTCCGATGAAGATGAAAATTCCTACAATGATTGATCTTTTGTTTTCTGAAGCGCTCATTTATTCTGTGAAATTATAATGGTAAAAAGATTGGACACGTTCATCTTTGCTTGCGAAAACTTCATCAAAAGTTCCCTGAATAGCAAACTGACCATCCAATAACATAGCAATTCTGTCGCCAGTTTCTTTGGCACAGGTTAAATCGTGTGTAATAATAATTGAAGTTGTTTTATATTTTTCCTGAACCTCGTTAATCAGGTTATTAATTTCGATACAAGTAATCGGATCTAATCCAGCTGTAGGTTCATCATATAACATGATTTCCGGCTGTAAAATTAGTGTGCGTGCAATACCAATCCTTTTACGTTGTCCGCCAGAAAGTTCTGAAGGCATCTGTTCTATGGTCTGTGATAAGCCAACGGCATCAAGCACGCTTTCAACTTCAGTATTGATTTGTTTACGGGTCAAACTTCTTGAATTTCGTACTAACGGAAACTCCAGGTTCTGTCTAACGGTCATACTATCATATAATGCGCTGTTCTGGAAAGAAAAACCAACTTTTAAACGAAGTGCCATGAGTTCTCTGGAAGCGAGCGTGGCTACTTCTTCTCCTAAAACATTCACCTGTCCTGCATCTGGTAGCAGTAACCCTGAGATGATTTTTATTAATACTGATTTTCCGGTACCAGAGCGGCCAAGTACCACCAGGTTCTCTCCGCGAAAGACATCTAAGTCTACGCCTCTTAATATATGCAGGTCGCCAAATGCTTTTTGTAATCCCCTGATGGAGATAATTGCATTGCTTCTGTCTATTTCTTTATGTTGTTTTTGCATGAATACAGATTATCGGAACGCATTAACAATAGCAACAATAACAATCTCTTCTACAAAGATCAGGAACATGGCCGCCACTACTGCGGAGTTAGCTGCTTTACCTACGCCTTCAGTACCCTTTGATGAATTGTATCCATGATAACAACCTACAAGGCCAATAGTGAATCCAAAAACAGTAGATTTAAAAGTTGTAGAGAAAAGATCCAGGAAGCTAAGCGAGTCAAATACTTGTGAAAAGAACATGGCAAAACTCGTCTGCTCATTACTGTGTACACTTAAAAATGCGCCCATTAAGGCCACAAAAGCTGTGTACATGACAAGTAAAGGGATCATAAAGGTAGTGGCCAAAACCCGGCTTACTACCAGATATTTAAAGGGGTTGGTGGCAGATACTTCCATCGCATCAATTTGCTCTGTCACTTTCATAGAACCCAGTTCTGCCCCCATATTGGAACCAACTTTACCTGCGGCAATTAATGCAGTAACCAATGGGGCCAGTGCACGTACAATTGCAATAGAGATTAATGAAGGTAGCCAGGATGTTGCACCAAAGTTTGCCAGAGAGGGGCGAGACTGATTAGTAAAAACTACACCTGTGATAAATCCAGTTAGTGAGATAAGGGGTAAAGATTTGTAACCAACTTCATAACATTGATGAATGATCTCCTTAAATTCATAAGGCGGAACAAATACTTCTTTGAAAAAACGAAGGATAAACTGGTAAACATGATAAATACTGAAAAAGAAACTGTCGAGTTTTTTTGAAACAACGTGTTTGTGAGGCGTGATATTCGGATTTTCTGTGTTAGGATCCATTATTTATGATTGATGCGGCCAAATATAATTTAAAACGAATAATTGTTCCATTATTAGAAAGCATAAAATACGATTAATTGTTTTTGTTTTTTGTGCTGACTATAGCTGCATATTGGTCAAATGTAATACATCAGTAAATATTACCATGTTGGATTACATTAAAATGACACAATAATGATGTGTTTAAAATACTCAGATAGCTTAGGTTTGTGAAAGGATGTCATTTTTAATTTCTTTTATATGCATAATTTAATAAAATCAATTTTGGTTGGACTTACATTTCTTTCCCTATCTAGCGTCAATTCTTTTGGTCAGGACAAACCTCCGTTTTGGAATGATGTGCAAGCAATTAAAGAATATGATAAAATATACAGTCCGCCACAACATCCTATTTTATTTATAGGAAGCTCGTCTATCCGCTTATGGGTTGGTTTTGCTAAAACTTTTAAAGATTATACCGTATTAAACCGGGGTATCGGTGGGGCTGTTACAGCTGATATAAACCGCTATGTTGAAGATCTTGTTTTTCCTTATGAGCCAAAACAAATTGTACTTTATGTAGGAGAAAATGACTTATTGCAATCTCCGGATGCGGCAACTGTCTTTGCAGATTTTAAAAAATTATACGCTCGGCTTAGAACCAAATTGCCTGTTACCCCATTAGTTTATATTGCGATTAAGGGAAGTCCTTCAAGGGCACAATATCAAGATAGGGCAAAGCAAGTAAACCTGCTGATCAGCAAGTTTCTTAAAGGGGAGAAGAATACAGTATTTGTGGATATTTATCAGCCGATGCTTGATCAAAAGGGTAATATGCAGCCATCGTTGTTTAAAAAGGACATGTTGCACATGAATGCTAATGGCTATAAAATTTGGAATAAATTATTATTTCCTTATCTATTAAAAGATTAAGAACACCTTTTAGTCGGTTTCTTTTAGCTCTCCGTCTATTTTATTTTTATTTATTGGTTTAAGTTAGTTGATTTGAAGCTGACTATCATGCTGTAGACATATGATTAAATCTTGTCTGATAGGATAATGGTATGATATATGTTTAGACATCTTTTGATATGTTTGTTTAACAATTTTGTTAAACATTACTATTGAATTAAGGAAAATGGCTGCAAAAGATATAGGAACTGAACAATTGATTAAAGATACCGCAAAGAAAATATTCTTTTCTGAAGGAAGGCTTCATGCAACTACGCAGGAAATAGCTGATACGGCAGGGGTGAACCGAACATTAGTACATTATTATTTTCGCTCGCGTGATCTGTTATTTGAGTTGGTTTTAAAAGAGGCGAAAGATGAACTGAGAAAAACATTGGATAGTGTATTGGGTGGTAAACGGTTATTTAAAGAGAAGCTGAAAAAACTAATTGATGTATTTATTGATCAAACCCTGGCTTACCCTTTCCGCGAGCTATTCATTATCAGTGAAACGAATATACATCAGGAAATTCATGCAGATGAAATTCATGAAACACATATCAAACCTTTTTTAGAAGAAGTGAAGCAAGAGATGGAGAATGGCCGCCTCAAAACTATGCATCCTAAACAGTTTATGATGAATTTGTTTTCGCTAATGGCTTATCCAGTTCTTGCTGGTTCCTTAAATAAAAGTTTTTTAAAGATCACTGAAGCGGAATACAATAAACTGATGAAGCAAAGAAAACAAATAATTTTTGACATGATCTATATAAGCGCTTAAGTCGTATAACTAAAACGTATAACTACTATTATAAACAGCATCATCTGGTTGAATACCTACAAAGAAAACACATATAATGAATACTAAAGTACAGATTGGACTCCTGCTGCTGGCAGGAATTACCCTCGCCTCATGTGGCGGAAATAAAGATCAGGCAGCTCAGGCAGGAGCAGAAACCCAGGCTAAAGATTATAAGGTACTCACCTTAGATACCAGGTCTGCTACGTTAAATACAGATTATCCTGCCAGTATCCAGGGGCAGCAAAACATTGAGATCAGACCTAGGATTGAAGGATATATAGAGAAGATTTATGTAGATGAAGGTGCGCTGGTAAAAGTAGGACAGCCTTTATTTAAGATCAATGACCCGCAATATGAACAAGCAGTAAGAACAGCTAATGCGGGTATTAAAACAGCTCAAGCTACTGTGAGTACAGCAAAACTTGCTGTGGTGAAGGTAAAACCATTGGTAGAGAAAGATATTGTAAGTAAATATGAACTTGAATCTGCTCAAATTACTTATGAATCTGCTTTGGCCACTTTAGCTCAGTCTAGAGCGGCTTTGGTTAATGCACAAACTAATTTAAGCTATACTACAGTCACTAGTCCGGTAAATGGAGTAGTGGGGTCTATTCCTTTTCGTTTAGGAAGCCTGGTAAACTCTGCTACTGCTGATCCATTGACTACGGTGTCTAGTATTGGTAATGTGTATGCTTATTTTGCCTTGAATGAAAAACTGCTGCTGAGCTTTACTAAGGATAGTACCGGGAATACTTTTGCCCAAAAGATTGCTAAACTACCAAAGGTTTCTTTATTGCTTTCTGATGGATCTGCTTATGCAGAACAAGGGCGTATTGAAACAGTGAACGGATTGATTAATACAGCGACTGGTACCGCAAATATCAGGGCTAAATTTCCAAATGCTAAAGGTATTATCAGAAGCGGGAGCAGTGCTACGGTAAGGATTCCAAATAGCTTAACTAATGTGATCTTACTGCCGCAAAGTGCAACTTATGAATTACAGGATAAGCTTTTTGCAGTTGTTGTGGGTAAAGATGGAAAGACTAAAAGTGTAGTGATTACCGTATTGGAAAATACTTCTGGAACTTTTTATGTGGTGGACAGTGGTTTAAAAGCAGGCGATCAAATTGTATTGGAAGGGGTGGCTACTCTAAAAGATGGTACCCAAATCAAAGCGAATGCAGTAAATGCAGAAACTGTTTACGCAGATTTAAAATAAGAACAGATGTTTAAAATATTCATACAGAGACCAGTTCTCTCTACAGTAATCTCCGTGATTATTGTGATTCTGGGTGTACTGGGACTCACTTCCCTGCCAATTGCGCAGTATCCTGATATTGCGCCTCCAACTGTTAATGTGTCTGCATCTTATACGGGTGCAAATGCGGATGTGGTTTTAAAAAGTATTGTTATCCCGTTAGAAGAGCAGATCAACGGGGTTGAGAACATGACTTATATGACTTCTACTGCCACCAATGATGGTGCTGCGAGTATCAAGATCTTTTTTAAAGTAGGTACTGATCCCGATCTTGCTGCTGTAAATGTACAAAACAGGGTGTCCAGGGCAACGAGTTTGCTGCCTGCTGAGGTGACGCAGGCTGGGGTTACGGTAACAAAAAGCCAGAGTAGTAATTTACTAATCTTCTCCTTGTATAGTGAAGATAAAACTTATGACCAGACTTTTCTTCAAAATTATGCAAAGATCAACCTTGTTCCTCAAATTCAAAGGGTAACTGGTGTTGGAGATGCAACCGTATTTGGGTCTAAGGATTATTCAATGCGGATCTGGTTAAAGCCAGATATTATGCAACAGTATAGTTTGATACCAAATGATATTTCTGCGGCACTTGCTGAACAAAATATTGAAGCTGCACCGGGTAAATTTGGAGAGAACGGTGACCAGGCTTTTCAATACGTGATTAAATATAAAGGAAGGTTAACTACGCCACTTGAATTTGAAAATATTATCATCAAATCAGTTGGTAACGGACAGATCTTGCGGTTAAAAGATGTAGCTAAAGTGGAGTTAGGCTCTTTAACTTATACCGCTACGATTAGCATGAATGGCAGTGAATCTGTAGGTGTAGCTATTAGTCAGACACCCGGATCTAATGCGCGTGATGTAATCAATAACTCTAAAAAGATCATTGAAGAAGCTTCTAAAACATTTCCAAAAGGGATCAAATATACTTACCTGGTAGATGTAAATGAGAATCTGGATGCATCTATTGAAAAAGTAATCCATACCCTGGTAGAGGCGTTTATATTGGTGTTTATTGTTGTATTTATCTTTTTACAAGACTTTAGATCTACGCTGGTACCAGCTATTGCGGTTCCGGTGGCTATTGTGGGTACATTCTTCTTTCTTAACCTGTTTGGGTTTACCATTAATTTGCTTACTTTATTTGCATTGGTACTGGCTATTGGGATTGTAGTGGATGATGCCATTGTGGTGGTAGAGGCAGTGCATGCTAAGCTTGACAATGGTTATAAATCTGCTAAAAAAGCAACCATTGATGCGATGGATGAGATATCTGGTGCGATCATTTCTATTACACTGGTGATGGCGGCTGTATTTATTCCGGTAACTTTTATTACGGGTTCTACTGGAGTGTTTTACAAACAGTTTGGGGTCACCCTGGCAGTGGCTATTATCTTGTCTGCTATTAATGCATTGACATTGAGCCCGGCTTTATGTGCATTGTTATTGAAACCTCATGCAGATGATCATAAACATAAAAGTTTCATCCAGCGTTTTTATACTGCATTTAACGTAGGTTTTGACCGGATCACTAATAATTATAAACGTTCTGTAGAATTTCTTTCCGTTAAAAAATGGATTGTTATTGCTTCTATTGTTGTTGCTGGGGCAGGTCTGTTCTATATGATGAAAACTACCCCTTCTGCATTTGTACCCGCAGAAGATCAGGGAACTATTTTTGCAAATATCAGTTTGCCGCCATCGTCTTCTATGGAACGTTCCACTGCACTGGCTAAGCAAGTAGACAGTATCGCACATACGATTCCTGAAGTGAGCAATACTTTACGTATTGTTGGACAAAACTTTACTGCTGGTGCAGGTAGTGCATATAGTATGGTAATTGTCCGTTTAAAAACTTGGGATAACCGTAAACGTACCGTAGATGATATCATTAAAGAACTTTTTGGTAAAACTGCAGGTATCCGTGAAGCGAGTATTTTCTTTATCTCTCCGCCAACGATACAGGGGTTTGGACAAAGTGGCGGTTTTGAATTTCAGTTACAGGATAAAGGTGGGCATAGTACGGCTGAGTTCTTTAAAGTGAATACTGATTTTCTGGCTAAACTTGCACAACGCCCTGAAATACAGTATGCGACTACCTCGTTTAATCCAAACTTTCCACAATACATGATGGCTGTAAATCTTGAGAAATGTAAGGAAGCTGGGATTACGGTGAATGATGTGCTGGAAACGATGCAGGGATATTATGGTGGATTGTATGCTTCTAACTTTAACAAGTTTGGAAAGCAGTACCGCGTAATGATCCAGGCTTCTTCAGAATATCGTACTAATCCAGAAGGATTAAACAAAATATTTGTTAGAAATTCTGCAGGGAATATGGCTCCAATTACTGAATTTGTAAAATTAACCAGGGTGTTTGGCCCGGAATCTATTTCTAGGTTTAACCTTTTTAGTTCTATTGCAATTACGGGTGCACCAAATGTTGGTTATAGTTCTGGAGACGCAATTAAAGCTATCCAGGAAGTGGCACAGTCTTTACCTGCAGGGTATGGATTTGATTTCTCCGGATTGACAAGGGAAGAGCTGGCGTCTGGAAGTGAAACTGTCTTCATTTTTATCCTGTGTTTAGTGTTTGTTTATTTCTTGCTAAGTGCACAGTATGAAAGTTATATTCTTCCTTTCGCGGTATTGCTGGCTATTCCGTTTGGTTTGGCAGGTGCCTATATCTTTGCCATTGTGTTTAAATTGAATAGTAATATTTATCTGCAGATCTCTTTGATCATGCTGATTGGATTATTAGCCAAAAATGGGATCTTGATTGTGGAGTTTGCACTAGATAGAAGGCGGAATGGATTGCCAATTATACAATCAGCTATTGAAGGTGCTGTGGCACGTTTAAGACCAATTTTGATGACTTCATTTGCCTTTATCTTTGGATTGGTGCCTTTGATGTTTTCTAGTGGTGCTGGTGCAGTGGGTAATAAATCTATTGGTACTGGTGCTGTAGGAGGGATGCTCATTGGAACAATTATCGGAGTATTCGCTATTCCAGTACTGTTTATCATTTTCCAGTCTTTACAAGAGAAAATCAGTGGACCGGCTAAGAATGGTTACGACGAGGAGGAGGAAGAAGAAGATAAGTCCGAAGCGCAAAAAAGAATTGAAGGCGCAGAAGAACATAAATTGATCGAACCGCCAAAAGCATAGCAGATATTATCCATATTAGAAGAGAATAAGATGACTTATAAATATAATAAACAAGTTTTTGTACTGCTGGCAGCCACTTCTTTGTTAAGTGCCTGTGCGGTAACAAAAACGTATAAAAGCCCGGACATTCTGACGGAAGGACTTTACCGTGATCAAAGAACTACCGATTCTGCAACCATAGCAAATATGCCTTGGCAGAGCGTGTTTGCTGATGAAAAACTGAAGGTGATGATCCAGAAGGGGTTGGATCAGAATATTGATCTTAAAAATGCCATACAGAATATCCTGCAAGCGCAAGCTACCTTAAGACAAAGTAAACTGGCCTTTTTGCCAACTTTAGATGCTTCGGCAGATTATACGCATGCTAAACAATCAGTTGCTGCTTTGAATTTTCCGGCAGGAATCAACATTAATACCTTAACTAATACGTATAAACTTTCTTTGAGCACATCATGGGAAGCTGATATCTGGGGTAAGCTGAGTAGTACAAAGCGTGCTGCTTTAGCAAGTTACCTGGGAACGGATGCCGCTAGAAAAGCAATTCAGACACAGCTGATTGCTGATATTGCCAATAATTATTTTAGTTTGATGGCTTTGGACCAGCAATTGGCTATAACTAAAGAAACGCTAAAAAGAAGAATTGAAAATGTAGAAACGATGAAAGCCTTAAAAGAAGGTGCTGTTGTGAATGGTGCGGCAGTAGTGCAAAGTGAAGCTAGCCGTTATGCTACTGAGGTGACTATTCCCGATTTAAACCAAAGCATCAGGGAAACTGAAAATGCACTGAATATTTTATTGGCGCAGGCACCAGGGCCAATTGATAGAAATACGCTGGAAGTACAGGTTACGCCTGCAAATCTTGCTGTTGGTTTACCAGCACAACTTTTACAAAACCGTCCGGATGTACAACAAGCAGAGTTTGCTTTAAGAACTGCTTTTGAGAATACCAATGCGGCCAGAACTTATTTTTATCCTGCATTAACAATTACTGCGAGTGGTGGTTTCTCTAGTTTGCAGCTGAAAAATATATTTGATAATTCAATATTTTACAATTTAGTTGGGGGTTTAACACAACCGATATTTAACCAGGGATTGAATAAACAAAGGTTAGTAAATGCACAGTCTCAGCAGGTACAAGCGCTGAATAATTTTCAGCAAAGTTTGTTGGTTGCCGGACAGGAGGTTTCTAATGCGATGTATGCTTATCAGGCCGCAACAGAGAAAACAGATGCAAGGTCAAAACAAATTGTAGCTTTAACTAAAGCGGTAGATTATACGCAAGAGTTATTGCGTTTTAGCTCTGCTACGAATTATACTGATGTATTAACTTCTGAACAGAGCTTGCTGGCCGCACAGCTAAGCGGGGTAAGTGACCGTTTGCAGAAGTTACAATCGGTAGTTAATCTTTACCGTGCATTGGGTGGTGGCTGGAAATAGCCAGTTTACCAATCAATACCTTGTAAAGATTCATGATATTTAACAGGATCAAAGCTGTAAAGGTTGGGTGATTTATGCGCCCCGCCTTTACGCTGATCTTCGTGTTTAATTAATATGGCAAACCGCATGATCCGGCGGTAAAAATTCCCTCTGTTTAGTGATCGTCCCAGTATGGTTTCGTAAAGCTTTTGTAATTCTGAGATCGTAAAACGATCTGGCAATAAATTCATACCTATGGGTTTGTAGCTGAGCTGCTGTCTAAGAACTGTCAGTGCAATATCATAAATTGATTTATGGTCCATCGCAAGTTCTGGCATATCATGAATAGATTTCCATTCACATTTATCACTAAAACTATCAATTTCTAGTTTTACCGCAGTATAATCTACCAGGGCATAGAACCCTATAGAGATGAAGCGCTGTTTGTGCCAGAGATCATCGTCGTATGCGGTGAAAAATCCTTCTGAACGGTTTAAATTGCTAAATGTACCAAACTCTTGTAAATAGATCTTTTCTGCACCTGTGCGCTCTTTAAGTACACGATGTGCAGCTTCTGGCATGGTTTCATTTTTCATAACATATCCACCAGGCAGCAGCCACATGTCAGTGGTTTTCATTTTTGTTAACAGTACTTTCAGCTGGTTCTCCTGAAAGCCAAATACTACACTGTCTACAGAAATATGGGGTATAGCCTGTTTCCATAACAGGTTACTCATCTCGATGATCTTATCGTCTTTTTCCATTTTAAACAATTATAAGACTAAAATTAATATTTGCAGGTTTAAATAAAATAATTTATCATTGCTTCATAGTGAAACATTAATGAGCCTGCGCTATCTATATAGCTTTACGGATGAGGAAACTTATCATTGCCCCAGTTTTATAGGGAGATTTTTTAATATTTTGCAGATAAAATAAAATTCTGCAATCTTGTGATAGCGGAGATGATTAAATGCTGCTATGAAGATTCATCTTTTTTATCCCGTTTTTTACAAAACAAACTAAATCTGCACCTCAGCAGTTCAGAAATAATCTATAACGCTAGATTAATTTGCTTTCTGATAAAAAAACCTGTAACAAGTAAAAAATGTTCATTGCTATCTTGGTTTTATCCTTGTACTTTTAAGGAGTTCAATCATTAAAAAACAAAAATATGAAACGTAATGCAACTGCCGTTTGGAACGGAACAATTAAAGAAGGACAAGGACATATCACTACACAAAGTACTACGCTAAACAATACTCAGTATTCTTTTAACAGCCGTTTTGCTGAAGGTGTAGGAACTAATCCTGAAGAGTTAATGGCTGCCGCGCATGCGGGTTGCTTTACGATGAAACTGAGCCTGGATTTAACTACAGCAGGTTTTAATCCTGAATCTTTAGAGACCGTTGCTACCATTTCTTTAGAAGATGGCGTGATTACTAGTTCTAATTTAGTCTTAAAAGCTAAAATTGAAGGAATTACAGAAGAACAGTTTCAGGAAATCGCTGCTGGTGCAAAAGAAAACTGCCCGGTTAGTAAAGCTTATAATTTATCCATAACATTAGAGGCTTCTTTAGTTTAAAGCGAATTTGCATTATACGGTTAGTTTGCTAGCTTAAGGTGTATGATAAGTTGTTTTGCTTATTATACACCTTTTTTGTGCGCAAATAATCAGAAAATTATCCAGAATTAAGCACGGGTAATTAAGATTGCACACTTATTTTTTTTACGATAAGAAACCAGGATAGCTATAAGAAAGCCTAAGAATACCATAAACATGCTAAATGGAAAAATATACCTCATTCCGAAATGACTGGCGACCGCGCCAACTAATGGCCCGGTGATCCCTAAGGAAATATCAATAAATAACCCATAACCGCCTAATGCTGCTCCTTTATTAGAGGCTGGTACTAACTTTACTGCTTCTACACCAAGCGCTGGGAAAATTAATGAAAATCCCAATCCGGCAATACCTGCACCGATCAATGCTACATGAGGGGTATTGGCTAACCATAAAATCATTAGTCCTGCTGATTCTAAAGCCAGGCAGTAAATAGCGGTTTTCATCCCCCCGTAATTGGTAATTGCGCGTGCAAAGATGACACGGCCAAGAATAAATAATATGCTGAACACAGACAAACATAATACAGCACCTGTCCAGTTTAAACTGGCATAATACAAAGTAATAAAAGTAGATATGGTTCCAAATCCTAAACCTCCAAGGGCCAGGCATATACCGTAAGGTGAAACGGTTTTAAGTACCTGTAGAAAAGGTAGCCTGGGTACATCTGTATTTCCTTTTAATGCTTTTTTTCCTTTGGCATAAAAGAACCCGATTACTCCAAAAGCAATAATTACAATTCCTATGCTGCCTATGCCATAACTATTGCTAAGAATAACGCCCAGGGGAGCACCTGCAGCTAATGCGCCATAGCTCGCTATGCCATTATAGGAAATTGACTTACCTGTGTATTGATCACCTACTGCAAATATGGCCCAGTTTATTGGACTTGCACCAATTAAGCCTTCAGCAAAACCCGTCATTAAACGGGTAATGATTAATGTGCCAAGACTAATAATAGGAACAGCTTTAAAAAGATAAGCTGTAAATAGTAAGATACCACTTAGGGCAAAACCAATCATTCCTAATAATACCGCTGGTTTAGGTCCTTTTTTATCAACTATACTTCCTGCATACCCGCGTAAAAGAAAGGTGGTGGCGTATTGTATACTGATTACCACACCGGCTATCATGGTGCTATATCCTAAATCCTGATGTATAAAAATTGGCAGAACTGCTAAAGGCAGGCCGATGGTAAAGTATCCGATGAAGGTAAAGGTGACGAATCCTGCGATGGTTAAACTAACTTTTGATGAAGTAGCACCCGCACTTAATTCTGACTGCATATTATAAAATCAATGATTAAGTGCCAAAGTTAAAGATAATTAGCCTTATGCTTCATTTTGAATCATAAGAAAATGAATAATTACTTTAGTACAACATATTCCTTGCATCGGTCTATTATAATTATAAATTTACAGTATCGAACTCTTATTCTTTTTAATTACCAAAACAGATCAGCAAAACATGAAGAAAATTGTACTCTTACTTTCTTTTTTAGCCTTAGCAAGCCTTAAAAGTAATGCTCAAAATCAGCCGCGATGGATGCAGCAGCCAGCAATATCGCCAGATGGCCAATGGATCGCATTTGAATATAAAGGAAATATCTTTAAAGTGCCTTTTACAGGTGGTGATGCGGTGCCGCTAACTATTGCCAATTCTTATAATGGGTATCCAATCTGGAGCCATGATAGTAAAAAGATAGCCTTCGCATCTGACCGTTATGGTAATTTTGATGTGTACCTGATGAATGCTACTGGTGGTGAAGCGAGTCGTTTAACTTTTAATTCTAGCCGTGATATTCCTTATGATTTTTCTATTGACGATGCGCATGTAATTTTTGGTACAGACCGTCATGACATCTATTCTTCGGCACGTTTTCCATCAGATGCGATATTTACTAAACTTTATGAAGTACCTGCTAAGGGTGGAAATAGCAGAATGATCAGCAGTGCCGGGATTGAGTATGCACATTATAATGAAAATGGTGACCAGCTGATATTTCAGGATAGAAAAGGATATGAAGATGCCTGGAGAAAGCACCATACTTCTGCGGTTACACGTGATATCTGGACTTATAACATAAAGAATAATACCTATACCAAAGTTTCTACTTTTAAAGGAGAAGACCGTGAACCAGTTTGGGGTACCGGAGATACGTTTTATTACCTGAGTGAACAGAAGGGGACGCAGAATTTATTTAAATCTTCGTTAGCTCATATAAGTTCGGTTACACAGCTGACCAGTTTTGAAAAGAACCCGGTGCGTAACCTTTCCAGATCTGCTGCTGGAAATTTTGCGTTTACTAATAATGGTGATATTTATACGTTTGCCGAAGGTAAGCAGCCGCAGAAATTGGCAATTAATCTGAATGCTGATTTTGCAGGTGATCAAATCGCGACTTTCCCGGTAAAAGGAGAGGCTGCGGAGATGACTGTTTCTAATGATGGTAAACAGGTTGCTTTTGTGTATCGCGGTGATATTTTTGTGACTTCGGTTGATGGCGCGACCACTAAAAGAATTACCAATACACCTTACCAGGAAAGGATGGTACAGTTTAGTCCGGATGGACGTAAGTTACTGTATGCTGCAGAACATACGGGTTCATGGGATATTGACCAAGTGACGATCGCGAATAAATCTGAGCCATATTTTTATGTAGCCACTGTGTTAAATACAGAAAGTATCATTGCAGGCCCTAAGGATGAATTTCAGGGGGTGTATTCTCCGGATGGTAAAAAAATAGCTTATCTGGAAGAACGGAATATTTTAAAATCTTACGATATCACTGCTAAAACAACTCATACTTTATTAGCAGAAGGCTTAAACTATTCTTATGCTGATGGAGATCAATATTTTACCTGGTCTCCTGACAGTAAATACCTGCTTGCGCAATCTACTGAGGGCGGTGGATGGTTCCAGAATGAAGTGGTGCTGATTAAAGATGATGGATCTGGAACACGTACTAATTTAACCGAAAGTGGGTTTAGCGATGAATTGCCGCAATGGGGTTTAGGTGGTAAAATGATGTATTGGTTAACAGATAAAGATGGGATGAAGAACCTGAGCAGGGGAAGCCAGTCAGATATTTATGCCATGTTTTTTGATCAAAAGACCTGGGACAGGTTTCAGTTGAGTAAAGAAGATTTCGATCTTAGAACAGATGCAGAGAAAAAGGATACGATCAATAAAAAAGCAGAGGTTAAGAATTTAAAAAAAGGTGACCAGAAAAAGGAAGCTGCTAAAAAGGCCGTGGAGCCGGTTAACTTATATCTAAAGAACCTGGAGTACCGTACAAAACGTTTAACGATGGCTTCTACAGCGATTAATGGAGCGAAATTATCTGCTGATGGAGAAAAACTTTATTTTCTGGCTAAGTATGATAAGGGGTTTGACTTATGGGTAACAATGACTCGTACCAATGAGAGTAAAGTTCTGGCTAAACTGGATGCAGCTTCCGGAGAGCTGGAAATGAGTAAAGATGGGAAAGCACTATTTGTGCTGGCTAACGGAAACATTATGAAAGTTGGTATTGATGATGGAAAAGTAACTCCGGTAAAGATTAGTTCCGAAATGGAATTGAATGCTTCAGCAGAAAGAGCTTATATTCTTGAGCATGCCTGGAAACAAGTGAAAAAGAAATTCTTTGATCCGAAATTACAAGAAGTAGATTGGGATTATTATTATAACAATTACAAGCAATTTTTGCCTTATATCAATAATGACTATGATTTTCAGGTGTTGTTAAGTGAATTTTTAGGTGAGCTAAATGCTTCTCATACCGGCGGGCGTTATAGTCCGTTGTTCCCTAATGGTGATGAGACTGCAGCATTGGGTTTAACTTATGATCTGACCAGAAGTGGAGATGGATTGCTGGTTAAGGAAGTGATTCCTGCTGGGCCATTTGATGTTGCTGGGACAAAAATGAAAGCGAATGTAATCATTGATAAAATTGATGGAGTTGCGGTTAACGCTGCTTCGGATTGGTCTAAGTTATTAAACCACAAAGCTGGACAGGTTACAAGAATCTCTTTTCATGATGGTAAAAATGGAGCTTCTATAGAGGAAACAATAAAGCCGATTAAACCCAGAACAGAAACAAGTGTATTGTTATATAATAAATGGGTGAAATTGATGGAACACCTAACGGATAGTTTATCTGGTGGTAAAGTGGGTTATGTGCATGTGCGCAGTATGGATGACCCAAGTTTCCGCGTTACTTTTGATAAAGTTTTAGGGAAGAATAAGAACAAAGAGGCATTAATTGTAGATTCCCGTTTTAATGGTGGTGGCTGGCTGCATGATGATCTGGTTACCTTTTTGGGCGGAAAATTATACTTTACCTTGCGCCCGCAGGGCCATGTAACTACGGGTGGTGAACCGCTTAATAAATGGACTAAACCGAGTTGTGTGCTTATGAGTGAAAGCAATTATTCTGATGCATTCATGTTCCCATATGCGTATAAAGAATTGGGAATTGGTAAATTGATTGGAATGCCTGTGGCGGGTACTGGTACCGCGGTGTGGTGGGAAACACAGATCAATAACAGAATTGTATTTGGAATCCCAATGATTGGAACCTATGGTGCGGGTGAAACGCATGCGACTGAAAATTATCAGCTGGAACCAGATTTATTGGTGTTAAATGAATACAATAAGATACTTTCAGGTGAAGATCAGCAGTTAGCTGCTGCGGTTAAAGAAATGCTGAATACAATTAAATAGTTTAAATGCATAGTTTGCTGTTACCAAAATTTATCCGGATCAATTAGTCAGGTTGATCAGTATGAATTCATCAAGCCGGCTTCTGATAAATCAGGGGCCGGCTTTTATTTGCCTAAATATGGGGAACTTACTCGTTTTGAAGTTAAAATACGGTAGGAAGTAGCTAATATTTAACTTGAAACCCTTGGTCAATTTCCTAATTTTGAATGAAACACAAAACTTGATTATATGAAATACCTGGTCATTTTAACTGTCTGTGCCATGAGTAGTTTAACCAGCTACGGGCAGGCAAATAAAGTATTTACCCATGCGGATACCTTAAGAGGGAAAATTACTGCGGAACGCGCCTGGTGGAACGTGACAAAATATGATATTACCGTACAGCCTGATTATAAAGCCAAAACAATTGCTGGTAAAAATCTAATTAGTTACCGGACTACGGCCGCAAATGGTACCACACAATTGCAGCTAGACCTTAGGGCGCCTTTGATGATTGATAGCGTAATTTTAAACAAGGGTAAAAAACTGGATTTTATACAAGAGGGAAATGTATGGCATGTACAAATGCCAGGGCAGAAAAAAGCCACAGACCATCAGCTGGAAGTGTTTTTTCATGGTAAAGTGCATGAAGCTATTCGTGCTCCCTGGGATGGGGGCTGGTCTTTTGTAACTGACTCTCTGGGCCGGCCCTGGATGACAGTTACTTGCCAGGGGGAAATGGGTGCTTCTGTTTGGTACCCATGTAAAGATCACCAGAGCGATGAACCTGATCAGGGTGCTTCTTTGACTATGATTGTTCCGGATACACTGGTAGCAGTAGCTAATGGAAGGTTAGCATTTAAAAAGAATAATAATGACGGAACTGCTACTTATAAATGGGCAGTAACTAACCCGATCAGTAATTACTGCATTATTCCATATATCGGTAAATACGTGAATTTTAATGAAACCTATAACGGGGAAAAGGGAAAGCTTGACTTGGGGTACTGGGTGCTGGATTATAACTTAGCTAAAGCAAAAGCTTATTTGCCAAATGAAGTTCATCACATGCTTAAAGCTTTTGAATATTGGATGGGTCCTTATCCTTTTTATGAAGATAGTTATAAATTGATAGATGCACCTCATACAGGAATGGAGCACCAAAGTGCTGTAGCTTATGGTAATTATTATAAAGCTGGTTACAGGGGCCGGGATGGTTCTGGTACTGGACTAGGTTTGAAATGGGACTTTATCATTGTTCATGAAAGCGGGCATGAGTGGTTTGGAAATAATATTACTACCAATGATCTGGCAGATATGTGGGTACATGAAGGTTTTACCAATTATAGTGAGACGCTATATACAGAATATCGTTTTGGTAAGGATGCTGGCGATGCTTACAATGCGGGAATAAGGAAAGGGATTAAAAATGATAAGCCTATTATTCCTGCTTATGATGTAAATGCACAGGGAAGCGGAGATATGTATCCAAAGGCTTCTAATATGATTCATGCTATTAGACATGGACTTAATGATGATGTGCTTTTCCGTCAGATCATCAGGGGGTTAAATAAGACTTTTTACCATCAGACGGTGACGTCTAAACAGGTGGAAGATTATGTGTCTAAAATGGCTGGTTTTGATTATCGTAAAGTTTATGACCAGTATCTGAGAAATACAGCGATCCCTAATTTAGAATTTTACTTTGACCAGGATAAAAAGAATGTTTCTTTCCGATATACCAATTGTATCACAGGTTTTAACCTGCCATTAACGTTAAAGGATAAAACGGCTAAACTTAAGCTTATTCCAAAAGAATCATGGACAAAGATTGCGCTAAAAGCAGGGGAAGCTGACTTGTTTAATGCTGATAAAATTATTGGCCAATACTATATCACAGCCGGTTTAGTTAAACCATAATCTGATTAATGAATAAAAAAAGGCGATCAGGAATTACAATTCCCAATCGCCTTTTTTTATTTAAGTTAACCTTTATTAAAGCCCAGATAGTTGATTAGCCTGCTGAGATTCCTTAGTTAACTTTTACTCAGGCCGAGCTCATTGACCGGTTTGATGAACATTTAGTTTAACTGTTATTTAAACCTAACTTGTCAATAAGTCTGCTAAAGCTATCTTTGATTTGCTGATTAACTATTTTCTGATGATACCCTGCTGTCATTTTATCCAGCCCATTTAAAATAGATAATCCCATTTCTACTTCAGCTTGGTAATCCCGCTGAAATTGAGGGGCCAGCGTACTTACATAAGTAAACTCCTGCTCCAGGTAATCTGAGGTTTCTTTAGCGAGTTTATTTGCCTGATCGCTATGATTAAGCGCATATAAGTTCTGTATGGTATAAATTCTGTTCATGGTATCAGTTACCGAGTAATTTCTTAAAGGCAGGTCTTTTAAACTTTTCCGCATCACTTCATCTGCTTCTTTAATTTTTCCTTCTGTGATCAGGTTGCTGGCCAGGGTGTTATTGAGCATCCATGTGCTGTTTAATACTCTTCTGGTTTCAGGATCGAGATAACTCGATTTTTTAAAGCCAGTGAAATCCATTTTCTTCACCACATTGGTATACATCACTTCAGAATTTGTACGGTTCTTTTTATTTTCACCGTCTGCTGCTGATTTTATTGGTAACAACCGATAGGCATAACCTTCCAAATGAAGATACTTGTCTAACCCCATATAGGTGTCTTCTGAAGCCGATGTGGCAAAATAGATAGGGCGTTCCCAATTGTTATGTACCAGGATATCTAATAAAGCCAGGTCTCCTTTACTTAGATAAGATTTATTAAAATTCCATTCCATTAAAGACAATGCTTTATCCTTGTCTTTTGCGCTGATCGTATGTGTTTTAACGAGCTGGTCGCTATCTACGGTTAATTTTAGTTTTTTGGTAGGCAAAAAGTTCATATAACTTCCATCTGCCATTTGCACCTGGTCTTCCTGATGATCTGAGAGCATGACAGCCAGCAATTCTTTCAGTTCTACGCTATCTGTTAAGCCGTAATCTACGTATGGCAGGTAATCCCTTGTTCCAGCTGCATATTTCTCTTCAGCCATATTAATTGGCAATGGTGCAGAGCGTTGCAGCTGCTTTTTCATTTGGTTGATATAGGCCTCATCTGGTAAGAATTGAATACAAACTACGCGTACATCGGTACGGATACCTTCTACCTGTTGTGCATACCATAGGGGATAGGTGTCATTATCCGCATTAGTGAACAAAATGGCATTTGCTGCGCAAGAATTGAGGTAGTTTTTTGCAAAATCAATGGCTGTAGTTTTTTGTGACCGGTTATGGTCATCCCAGCCTTGTGTTGCCATTAACAGTGGAACGGAAATAAAACAAATTATTGTAGCAGCGATCGTGCTTAACTTTGAGGCCGCAAATTTTGCAATTAAGTCTTTTAAGGCCAATACCCCAAAACCAATAACTATAGCAAATGCATAGAAAGAGCCAGCGTAAGCATAATCCCTTTCTCTAACCTGCAATGGGTCTTGGTTAAGATACAGGATAATCGCAATGCCGGTAAAGAAAAACAAAATTATAACCACTAAAGCATCTTGCCTGTTTCTGCGGTATAACCAGATTAAACCAGCTATTCCAAAAATCAGGGGAAGGCCGTAAAAAACATTGTGTCCTTCATTGGTAGTCACACTTTTTGGTAAGTTAGATTGGTCACCTAAACGTGTAGCATCTAACTTTTTAATCCCGGAGATCCAGTTCCCATTGTTTATTTCTCCCTGTCCCTGAAAGTCATTCTGCTTACCAGAAAAGTTCCATAAAAAGTAGCGCCAGTACATAAATCCCATTTGCCAGGAACTAAAAAACTGTAGGTTCTGTGCAAAAGAGGGTGTTTCTCCATCGCTTAAGTTTAGCCATTGTTTATAAAAATCAGGGTGATTTTCTTTCTGACTATAGGTTCTTGGAAATAGTATGTTCTTGTCGTAAACTGTTTTATATGTTTCTCCGGAAACCTCATAGCGTGATTTTCCTTTTCTGTAGGTTTTGCCTGTTTCTATGTTTTCTACCGATTTAGCATCAAAGGTGTTTCCATAAGCCAATGGCGTAGAACCATAATTTGTTCTGCCCAGATAGCTGTAAAGTGAAAAAGGGTTATCCGGGTTACTTAAGTTGATATCAGTTTTTGCATTTGCCCTAATCAGGATCATGAAATAAGAGCTAAAGCCAAAAAGTACAAACACCAGGCAAAGCAAACCTAAATTTAAGTTATATTTTTTCTTATTAATGGAATAACTGATGCTCCAAACAGCAGCAGCAGCGAATAGCAGGATAAAGAAAAAAGCACCAGACCCAAAAGGAAGGCTTAATGTGTTAATAAATAGCAAATCAAATTTAGCTGCAAAAAGAACAAAATATTGGATCACTACAAATTGCACGATCCCAACAATTACACAACCGCGGATAAATGCTTTGAGCGTTCCTATAGCTGATGGCTGTATTGCTTTCTTGAAATAATAGACCAGGGTAACTGCTGGAATAGCAAGTAAGCTTAATAAGTGTACTCCAGTAGATAACCCTACGATAAATGCGATAAAGACTAACCAGCGGTTATTTTCGTCCTTTTCCCATTTTAATACTGCCCAAAAAGTGACCGCAGAGAATAAAGATGATAAGGCATAAACTTCGGCTTCTACTGCTGAAAACCAAAAGGTATCTGAAAAGGTATAGGCTAAAGCTCCAATAGTGCCCGCGGCAATAATGCTGAAAGTTTTAGTTTTGATCTTTTCTTTCCGGAATGCTTTTGCAGCTAAGGCAGTAATGGTCCAGAATAAGAACATAATTGTACCAGCACTAGCAAGAACGGCACTAAAATTTACCCAATAGGCTAATTTAGCTGGGTTTCCCATTGCGAGCAGGCTAAATATTTTGCCTATCATCAAAAATAATGGAGCTCCCGGCTGATGACCAACTTGTAATTTTGTAGCCGAAGATATAAACTCACCGCAATCCCAAAAGCTTACTGTAGGTTCCATCGTGAGCCAGTAGGTTAATAATGCAATGGTGAAGAGTATAAAACCTGCCATATTATTGATCCGTTGATAGGCTTTTTTTTCTGCTGGTGTATTGATCATTTCCGCAAATTCGGTATGGATCAATTCATTCACCTGCTTCATGTCAAACTTACCGGGTGGTCTATGTTCCAGTGCGGTAAGAATATGATCGTATAGTTCATCAATCATATGGGAAGCTAAGGCTACCCCTGATAGGTGTTTGCGGATATCTTGTTGCTGCTGCAGGGTAAGTTTCATGAGATCTTAGGCTTTAGATTAAGTAACAATTCCAGGTTGCCTATAAAGCTAATTGCCTCCTGAAGTTTAGTTTCTACTTCTATCTGTCCCACTTTTGTTAACGAATAATATTTCCGCATGCGGTTATCTACCATTTCTGTTGTGGTAAACAGGATTCCTTCTGCCTCCATTTTATGCAATGATGGATACATAGAGCCTTCTGTGAGCTTAATATCACCGTTTGTTATTTCTTTCACTTTTTGAGTGATTTCATAACCATACATTTTCTCGTTTTCCTGCAGCAGCTTCAAAATGATAGTTTGCAAACTGCCTTTTAACATACCGTTTGTTGTACTCATGCTACAAATATATAATTTTCCTACATACATAGATAAATTATGTATATTGATTTTAAGGAGTATAACTTCCGCTATGCGTTAATCCGTCTTTTCTCATGCCTTCTATGATCAAACAATTGTATACATAATCCCAGCTAGAGCTTACTTCTGAGTTTTGATTTAATCCATATGGCCACCAATGCTGGGTGTCGCCGCTTAATTGAACAGCTACCCCATTTTGGATTGCAGTTAATAGCGCATTTCCATTTTGTCCCTGGTATTTGCCGCCAGAGATCTTGCCTCCCCACCAACTGGTAGTTCCAGTGCCAAAGGTATGGTTCATTTCATGCAGCATGGTTCTTAAATTCTGGAAACCTGCATTGGAACCGAAACGCATCCAGCCTTCATTATTTGCATCTGCTGTAGGTACATTTGGATCGTAGTTCAAATACACATGTTTGGTAGCAGAGGTATAGTTTTCTACATACCAGATTGCACTATCTACTGCAATCTGCATACGTGCATAGGCGGCTAATTGTGCTGCTGTAGGATTTGCTGCTTTATTGAAGGTGTAGGTAATATGTCCTTTTCCTATAGTTTTGAAAGCAATATCGTTACTGTAGCTAATTCCAGTTGCAGTAATGGCATAGGCACGGACGTGGTAATTTGTTCTTTCGGAAAGTCCGGTAATTTGTGATCTGTATTTTCCAATCCCTGTACTGTTGTGTATTTTTTTGGTATTGCTCACCGTTGGATTAAGATTAAGACCCCAGCATATTCCTCTTTCTGTGATTACTTCTCCGCCAGCTGATAATATTTCTACATCAGTTGCTGCTACTGTAGAGCCAATAATAAACAGGGGAGAGACGTTAAAGGTAGCGTTTGCAAGGCTTTCTGTAGAGATTGATGCGGATGAATTTGCTGCGGTCAGTTCTTTGCTTTCTACTGGTGCCTGTCCTTTTTTACAGGCTACTAAAATTAAGAAGGAAAAAATTGTTAATCCCATACCCATGTTGTTTAGTTTTTTCATGCTGATTGTTTTTATTGGTAGATGACGGGTAACTTAACCAGCTTTTGGTCTTATTACCCGCCGGTACCATGGTGAATATTAATTTGCTATAAGTAAGAAGCTTTAAATAATTTGACAGATGTAATTTTTGTGTAAAGGCCGTCACTGCCTGTTCCACCTGTTAGGGTAGCGGCAAAGCCTATGGAAATAGTTTTGGTTTCTGTAAGGGTGAAGTTGAGATTGATATCTTCTGCTAAGGAGACATAAGCCAGGGAAGCGGTAGGTACTGTTGCTACACTTGGTAAGGTTGTACCTTCTGCTGCAACAATATATTTAACGCCACGCTTATCCTGGGTTACCCCACCTAATCTAAAGGAATAAGTACCCGCAGGCAGGGTAATGGTCTGATAAATAAGCCCATTGGTTATGTCGGGCAATCCCCATCCCGCTTCCATAGAGATCACCCCTGCGCCACCGCGTATTTCAAAGCCGCCATAAGTATCTCCTGTAACCGCTACATTTCTCATGCTTGCGCTGGTCGTCCAATCTGCTAAAACACCCCATCGTGTATTGGCTTTACTAGATCTGATTGGTGCACCTGCATTTTTTATATACGTTGCAGTGATATCTTCTCCAAGAAGAAATTTAGGCACATATCTGTCTACATAAGCAGTAGAGAAGGTATCAATACTAACCGTGTCTGGTAAGAATAGCGTACGATATTTCATCGCAGATGCAGGTTTAAAATCAGCGATTATGGTGGTGTCTATATTGATTGGTACCTTAATCGTTTTTAATACATTATTGATATTTGTATACGTTACTTCTGTTGCGAAAACGCCAGTTAAACGGTCCATTCCCTGCCAGATAATCGCAGTTTGTCCAGTTTCGTTAGTTTGTGCAATAGTAATTCCCCTGTTTGCCAGCGATGATTGATAGCGGTCTCCATAGGCGCGGCCTGTTACGTACACAGGAATAGACCTGTTGCCATCCTTGTCGTAGGTGTAGATCAAAAAATTCTGCACCCCTTCTTTCACGTTAGTAATGGAAATGTTTAAAGTATCTACAATATGTTCCCTCAGCACTGGAACCACTATAGAGTCTGCTTTGTTGTTCCAGTAAATCACACAGCGGCTAACTTTAGGGTCTGCTAAAAATAAGCCCCTCATCACTACCCGGTTTCGGCCAGACCAGGCTTTCACAGAATCAATTTTACCCGTGTAAGTTATCTCACCCCCGTTAGTAAATTTCTTATAATCATCCATCTTGGAACAGGAAAATATCAATGCAGGTAGGAGCATCGGGAAAGCCAGCCAGAGTAATGTTTTACCCTTATATTTTATAGGATTGTTCATCTTAATATCAATTAATAATTAAATAGTATTACCTCGGATCACCATACATCTGTAACTCACCAATAGCTTGGTAAGTTGTTCCCTGCCAGTTCTTTAAGCTTCGGATACGGATGTACCTGAATTTTTTAGAGAAAACATCAAAAGTGTAACTGATCCCTGCGTTTGCGTAATTATAATCCTCACTGGTTTGTACATTGTATGCGCTTCCAGAAGGTTTTTTGGTATCAAAAGTTCCTAGTTTTGTCCAATTGTTAAAACTGCCATCACTAGGCGGGCTATCGGTGCCCCATACTTCAAATTCTTTCAGGTTTCCTCCAAAATAATACATCCGTCCGGCATTTTGATACTCTGGATAACCCCAGATTACAATCCTGCTTAATACTGCTGGTTTCCCCATATCAAAAGTTACCCACTGAGGCGTTAATATTGCTGTATTGGTTAATGAAACTCTTGGCCAGGTCATGCTGTCGCCGTCCCACATAAATGCTAATGAAGTGGAAGTATAAGCTTGTCCTACATCTGTAGGCAGAGCAACTGCTTTGTACCCTGATTTTGGTATCGTAGTTTCATATAATGGTTTTAAAGTAGTATAAAGGGTGTCTGTATAATTTAACCAGCGGTCACGAATGGCAATGGCAAAGTTTTGCTTCAGTGTATCTAAACCTCTAACTGACTGGCTGATTTCTACTGCTGCAGTATAGATGTTTTTAGCAGTTGGCACATATTTACCTTTAGATTCTACCAGGATTTCTATAGAAAGATCTGCTTTAGTTGCATTAGCACCTGTAAATTTAAGTCCCCCAAAATCAGGAATTACTCTTAGGCTTCTAAACACACTCCAGATTGGATTCTCTAAAGGGGTTACTGTAACTATTACTGGTTCTGATGCTACTTCACTCCGGTTAACTGCATACAGTTTAACTTCATGATTTTTGGTATCAGCAAAACCTTCCAGTAACAGTGTGTTACTATAATAAGAAGCTTTTACTTCCATAACTCTGCCTGTGGCTAAAGTATAGACCGCTTTAACATATAGCAGGTCTTTATCTTTAGGGGATACATAAGTAAGCTGAGCAGTACCGGGCCCATTTTTAACGCTAATATTTGATACTGTACCTGGTGGCGTGGTATTGTTTTCTAGTGGTACGATGTCATCTTGCTTACATCTTGAAAGCGTTACCATTAAGGTTAAGAGAAACAAAAACAGGGAAATACTTATCTTTTTCATATTTATCTATTTAAAATTTGGAATAAATGAATTACCAGCCTGGGTTTTGGACCAGGTTTGGATTAACGGTCAGATCATAGGTGCGGATTGGCCATAAATAATCTCTTGGCGCTACAAAGTTTTGAGAAAAAATAGTCCTTACCTTATAATACTCTGCCGTAGTTGGCTGAAATACACTCCATCCTGTAATTTGCTGGTTAAAAGTTTCTGTAGCCATTTTCCATCTCCTGATATCCCAATAACGGCTCCCCTCAAAAGCGAGTTCTATGGCGCGTTCCTGGTGGATGATTTCCCGTAATCCATCTTTTGTGGTGTATTTTGCCGGATTGTTAGAATAGGTAGTCCAGGATTGTTCTACTGTTTTTAAACCTGCACGAAGCCTGATTTTATTGAGGTATTCATATACTTCCGCAGTAGGGCCGCTACTTTCATTTAATGCTTCGGCATACATGAGGTAAATATCTGCCAGGCGGATTTCTGGCCATGGATACCCACGATAAGATGCACCTGTAGTACCGTTAGTCATATTCCAATCCACTACTTTTTTGATAAAATAACCGGTTTCGTTGTACCAGCCATAATTTGCAGCTCCAGCTAATTGTGTAGACTTAGCTTCTACCACAAAAGTTCCTTCATCTGTTTTGGTCGGACTATCATATTTATACCATACTGCTCCATCAAAGGCTAAATCCGCGTAAAAACGAGGCTCCCTGTCAAAGTTAAGCCGGGCAGTTTGATAACCTTCTTTTACATGAAAGCGCTCTTTATAAACGCCTGTCCTTACAGTGTACCTATTGTTAAAATTTAGTGTTTTATCTTCATTAAGCGGAACCCCATTGCTGGTATAAAAAAGTTCGGCAATTTTAATAGGAGCAGCAAGTTGCTCTCTGGCATCATTGGTGCTTACTGCTGGAACTAAACGCGCCATGGCTGTTTGCTGCAAAAAGTTAGTATAACTATTTGGATTGGCCCATACGTGTTCCTTATTAAGATCAAAACGTTCTGTTAATGCGCCTCTGATGGTTAATTGCAATAAGGTGGTGTCGGATAATTCAAAATTGGTTCCGGGGAATTTATACAATTCAAATCCTGCAGTTTCTGAAGCTACAATAGCTTCTTTAGCTGCATCAGCTGCTTTTTTCCATTTACCGGGGTCATAAGAAGCATTAAATAAGGAAAGCCCGCTTTTATCTTTAAAGCCTGCGTAATCTGGGTTTCCATTAAATAATGGACTGGCTGCTGTTAACCATAATTTCGCTTTAATGGCCAGTGCGATTGGTTTGGTAATGCGGCCTAATTGTGTGCTTCTTTCGATGATTGATCCCGGAAGGTTTGCTATCGCTTCATCTAAAAGATTTGAAATGTAGTTGACGCATTCATCAAATGGCATTCTTTTAACCCTTACCTCAGACTCTGGTGCGCTTATGTCTATGTTTTTATCGATAATTGGAATTGGCCCATATAAACGCAGCAGGTAAAAATGATAGTATGCTTTTAAAAACTTCACTTCGGCTACCCAGCGCTGGCGTTCATCCAGGCTCAAATCTCTTACTTTAGTTTCGTCCTGCACGTTTTCTATAAAGATATTACAGGCCCTAATTCCTTTATACAAACTAAATAGTTTTCCGCCGTCGTTGTTATTAATCAAACTTCCTGACCAATAATCCATATAAGGTTCTGCTGCATTTTGACCGCCGCGTGCTATTCTAAAGCTGTAAGAGATAAACTCGCGCTCATCATTGGGTGTCCAAATCTCATCGCCTGCCAGGTAACTTACATTTTGTAACGGACTGCCATTTTTAGGTATGAAAGAATAACAGGTGAATAAATACTTTTCTGCCTCGTTACGCAAGGCAAATGCATTTTCTATGGTAGCTACATTGTCTGGAACAATATCAAGATACTTCTTACAAGAGGGCAGGAGCAATACCGTACTGCACAACACTGCTGTACAAAATGTCTGCTTTATATTATTCTTTATTTTTCTGATCAGTATATTTACTAATTTCATATTTCTAATAATTTAAAATTCAACAACTAAAAGGAGGTGCTCAGACCAAGGTTATATACACTTTGAATAGGATAGTCTAATCCATTGCCACCCATTTCAGGGTCCCACATTTTGAATTTGCTGAATATGGCAAGATTGGTTGCGTTGGCATAAACCCGAAGCCCTTTTAAACCCAATCTTTTTTGAAGCCGCTGGCCTAACGAATAACCGAACTCTATACTTTTTACCCTTAAGAAATTACCATTGCGCATCCACCAGGTAGAATTTTGATTGTTATTAGGTACAACTGTAGAACTTAAACGCGGCCAGAATGCATAGCTATTTCGGTTTTCTTCAGACCAGTAACTATCAGCTATTGGTTGAAGTAATCCATTTTGTGATCCATTGCTGTACAAGAAAGGAGCGATGTTCTGGGGATTAATAAAGAAAGAAGAGCGGGCAGAACCTTGTAAGAAAATAGAAAAATCAAAGCCTTTATAACCGATTGTTCCACCTAAACCGTAAACGATCTCTGGTGTTGTTGGGTGACCAATTGGAACCATATCCTGGCTGTTGATCACTCCATCACCATTCACATCCCGGTATTTGATGTCACCACCACCATAGGTGACGCCTGGCGTACCTGCTAACTGTAAGGGTGAATTTCTAGCTTCGTTGTCATCTACAAATAAACGTTCTGCAATGTATCCAAAAGCTTGTTGCGTAGAAAGCCCTACATGGTAACGATAAGATTCAATGGCGTCATAAGCAGGCTCATCATAGATTAATATTTTGTTTTTAGCATAAGTAAAATTGCCTCTTAATTGTAAATACAAGGTATTGCCTAGTGATTTATTGTAATTAAGCGAAAGATCTACACCATTACTTTCAGCTTTGTTGGTATTAGCCTGTACATTAGCTTGTAAGCCCATTGTAGTTGGTATGTAAGTACGTTGGGTGAGAATATTAGAACGTTCATTTTTATACACATCTACAGATAAATCAAGCGCATTAAAAAATCTTAGATCTGCACCCAGGTTCATTTGTTTAGATTTCTCCCAGGTAATTAATGGGTTTGCATACCTTGACATCGAAATTCCTGTTCTGTTATAAGTTGCCTGATCACCAAAATTTGAGCCGTAGGTGCCATTATTCATGTTTACTTCAGACATGTAAAAGAAACGGTCACCCGCTGCTCCAATCTGATCATTTCCGACTAATCCATAGGTAGCCCTTAGTTTAAAAGAATTAATTGTTGCTTTTATACCTTCGAAGAATTTCTCATTGGACACCACATATCCTAATCCAAAAGAAGGGAAAAAGCCAAAACGGTTATTAGCTGCAAAACGCTCAGAGCCATTGTATCCAAAGTTAAATTCTGCTAAATAACGGTTGTCAAAACCATAAGTAGCCCTTCCGGATACGCCTTGATTACGAGATGGTAATGATAGCTGTAAACTTCCCGGATTAGCGGCCAGGTAGTTTCTCATGGTCGTAATCAGCATACCGCTTACCGCGTGTTTTTCTTTAAAAGTACGGGCGTAATTTATAGCTGTTTCCATGTAAAAGGTAGAATTGAGATCTTTTGTGCCTTCCGAATAGCCTAAATATTCTGTTCCTACGGTTCCGATTGAACCAATTGCCCCACCATTCATCAGGTTCAACCCTACAGATCCGTCTGGTTGTTCTAAGGCTGTGTAATAGAATGGATTATATGCCCTGGAAATGTCAAAATAAGAGTACCGTCTGACATAGCTCATTAACCTGGCATTTAAGCCTGGGGTAATAAATTTTAAATCTTGTTTAACTTCAATCTGAGTTTGTAATGTAGAAGAATTGTTTTCCTGATATCCTTTCACCATCTCTGCGTAAGGATTTACATATAATCCGCCAGTTGGCGATACTGCATTACCAAACAATGGGTGGTTGGTGTATGGAGAAAGGCTTGCAGGATAATATGCCGGAAACATGACTGGATTGGACCATAAGGTTTGGTTAAAAATCCTTTTACCTCCACTAATTCTGTTACCATTTCCATCTATACTTCCTGTAGGACCAGAATAATCATCAAATTGTCCATATACCCGGATAATTGCCTCTGTAGTTTTAGTGAGCTGGATGTTTACTGTAGATCTGATTGAATAATTCTTCAGCTTAATGTTGCTGTTAAAATTATTTAAACCGTCTACTTTTAATACGCCATTATCTATGTTATAGGTTCCGGCAATGTAATAACTTGCCTTTTCGCCACCACCTGAGATATTTAGGTTATAGCGGGAATTAATCGTGTAATCTTTAATCAGCCGCTCTATCCAGTTGTTGTTAGGATAGAGTAATTCATTTTCTCCTGCTGCTGTGGCATCAATTTTAGGTTGGTTATAAGGAAGCACAGAAAGTGGGTTCCTGGTTAATGCTGCCTCATTAGCCAGGTTCATATAGGTGATGTTATCTGCAAATTGAAAGTTGTTTGTGTTTGCAGAAACTGATGATTCTGCTCTAAAGCCAAATTTTGTGATACCGGCTACGCCTGATTTAGTTAAAATTAATACTACGCCGTTGGCTCCCCTGGCACCGTATACTGCTGATGCAGTGGCATCTTTAAGAACGTTGAACGAGGATATATCATCGGGCTGTAGTCTTGCCATATCATTTTGGGTAGATTCTACACCGTCGATCAAGATCAGCGGATCTTGCTTTCCTGAACCAAAAGTGCCTAATCCACGAATAAAGAATTGTGCATTATCTGACCCTGGTTCACCAGTACGCTGATAAGCGATCAAACCTGCAACGCGTCCAGCTAGCATAGTAGTTAGATTACTGGTTGGCCCTTTCAGCTCTTTTGGATTAATTGCAGTAATTGAACTGATTACACTGGTTTTTTTCTGCGTACCAAATCCTACAACTGTTACTTCATCAAGAGCGTTATCATCACTGATTAAAGTCATATTGATGATATAAAAACCTTCTGCATTTTTTTCATAATCTGCTACGGAAACGGTTTTAGGTTTATAGCCAATCATGGTAAATAATAACCGGCCTGATCTGGGTACACTGATTAAGTATTTTCCAGTACCGTCTGTAGAGGCACCTCTGTTTGTGCCTGATATTTTTATACCGGCGCCGGGCAAAATGCCTGTCGCATCGCTCACTGTTCCTGTTACCGTAACTGGTGGAGTTTGGGCAAATGTGGCAGTACTTGCTGTAATCAAAATACAATAAATAATTAGTTTAAAAATTGATCTGACTGGATTACAAGAATGATAAAATTTAAACTCTTTTAGTAGTTTTTGGTTCATGTACGTAAAGTTGTTGGTTGGTTGATTAATTTTTTACTCATCATAGGTCAAATGATGGTTATTTTTTGGGTAATAGTTAACCCTTTGGGCACAGGGCCTTAATTAATTTTATTCCATAAAGTAATTCGTTTAGTTAATAAGCGTTATTTGTTCGTATGTATCAATTTGATTAAGCTGATCAATTCTTAATTTAAATGAAGTAATGGTTTGTTTTAACCTCATTTCTCTTATTGATTAATATCGATATATAAAACTAATCCCAATTGTTTAAGAAGAATCATCGGATTTTAGCAATGTTAACCTTTATATTAACTTAATTTTAACGTATTGAGCTGATAATTAACTAGAATACGGTGTATGGAATGAATATAGCATATAAACAAGGCAATATTTTTTGAGGAAACCACTATGATCTTTTGGGTGATATAACTGTTTGACCTTAAGGTTGTGAGGCGCGTTAGTATAGCTGAAAAGCAAATATTTAATAACGAAAAACTTTATAATGGCATTTTAAATGAATGATTTTTTAATTGCTTTATAGGGGAGAAAACAAAAAAATCCTGCTGCCATAGGGCAACAGGATTTTTTACCCGTTTAAATAATATTACCTTATGGGTTCCATTGTTTAAACTTTACCAGATTTGCTTTTGTTAACACAGCGTCTTCTTCTTTTATGCTCATTAGAGTACTATACCATTTACTTAGATCAAGTACTTGATTAGCTTCTACTTTAAATTCTGGAATAGTAAATACTTTTCTGTCATCGGTGGATTTTCCTGCTGGCTCTATTACTAGTTTTTTAAGCAGGATAGCATCAGTACCGAATGTTTTGGTAATGGCTATTTTTACTGTTTTTTTCTTGCTGTCAATTTTTACCGTACCCCAAAACCCAGGGAAATATAAGGGGTAACTCGTTATTCCTTTAGCAGCAATAACGGGTGCCAGTCTAAGTTCTGCCTTTGGTACATTTAAACCTGCTCCCAACAGCACATCTGTAGAGAACCAGGTGACGGGTGCAGTCATGTAGGTGATGTTTCCAGGATTCCATAAATTCTGGCTCCAGGTTAAGCCTTTACGGAGATGCACCAGCTGAATATGTTTCATAATATCTAAACCATCAGCTACATATCCGGCTTGTATAGCAGTATACCCCGTATAGCTTTCCAGGTAGAAAGGCCAGCATTGTGATCCGCGCATATCAATTCCTTTTCCAAGATTGATGTCCCATACTTTGTTTGCATAATAATCTGGCGTATTGGATAAAGAGGTTTTAAACTGCGCAACTAGTGAGGCTTGTATTAAGGGCATAGGAAAGATATCGCCCCATCCCGCATACCGGCTTACAAATTCACCTGCCAATTGCCCGGTAAACATGATATTATCTTTTCTGCCGGAGCCATCAAGCTCGCAGCCGTAGGCAAAAAAACGGCCATTCCACAATAGCCTGATCATATCTTTTTGCGTTTTTTTATATTGTTCGCGGCATTCATTTGCCCATTCTTCCTCCTGCATGGCAATGGCAGCGGCCTCGGTAGCTTTTAAAGCAGCCAGGTACATGCTGGCACCGTAGCTATAAATAGGAGGGTGTTTGAAATCGTCATAAGTTGTAGGGCCAACTGGAATTTCTATACCCTCAGGCATTTTACTTTTCAAAAACTTCATACCATCTTTAATCCTGCCAGCATATTTAGTTAAATAGCGCAAATCTCCAGTTTGCTCATAATCTTTAACTACCTGGATGATCCAACCTTCGGTATTATCAACCATCCAGTGATTTTCTGTTGGTACTCTGCCGCCAACCGTTCCCATTCCAACATAATAATGTCCAATAAAATGGTTAATACTACCATCAAAAGCCTGCGCATCACCAAATATTTCCATCTCAGACCGGTCTAGCTGAGTGAATAGCTTTTGATAAAATGGGTGTGAGCTGATCCGCTGATCCATTGTACCTGCAAGACCACCCATACCACCTTCATTTACAGTTACATCCCCTTTTTTGTTTAAGATCATATTGGTGTAAATGACATAGGCACTGTTGATTAGTTTGTATTTATACCAATCTGGATAGCTAGACTCCATAATTGGTGTTTGCCATTCGGTAGTTTTTTGTAATAAACTATTACAATTAGTGATTCCATAATCCACAATAGCATTTAAACTTTGAAAGAAATTATGAAAATATTTACCATAATCACTTCCGCCTGCCCAATATGATCCAGGTGCGGCGGTTTCTTTATCAATAATTAATTCTGGATAATACCAAACTAGCATAAAGCGAATTGTCTTTTTCTCTCCTTTCTTTAAGGTGGTTTTAACAGAGATGATACTTGCACCATTTAATTGTTTTGATGTGCTTAATGGATTTAGCTTTTTATTAGAAGATTTAAATTCGCCATGCGTATTAAATGTCTGCCAGGCAGTATCACCATGATTAAGGTCGTAACTTTCTAGTATGCTTACGGTTTGGTTCTCCGCGTTTGGAACAAGCAACGCTACTTCATTTACATAGTTTTGAAAGGTAGCTTTCCTTGGAATAATAGGTGCTGAAAACTGCCTGATCCCTGAAAAAGATTTTCCGGTATAGACTTCGCTATAAGTGTTGATAGCGGTTCTTTCTGGCCATTCTTCTCCATTCATTAACTCGCCGCGTGCCAATATTTGCCCGTCCATTCCTTTTAAAGAGAGTGGGTCTTTAATTCCTCTTCCAATAAAATCTTCCCAGGAAAAGGCAACTGCAAATTCTCCGCTTTCTTGAGCTTGTAAGGTAACGTCAAAATACACTACGGGCAAAGATGAGTTTTTCACATCTTGCGGGACCAAAGAAGACCAGGCATGAATAGTGGGTGTAACGCCCATATCAGTTACTTCAGGCTTAAGTGTCGCTTGTGGAAATAAACCGGTATAGGAAGTATGTTTTACGCCTTTAAGTCCATACTGCTGATTATCGTCAATCACTAAGCGGGTAGCGGAACTTTTGCCCTTGGTTTTACTCCATAATGCAAAAAATGCAGCCTTACTTTTTGAAATTGGCACGTGTATATTATTGAGACCTATTCTTACAAATCTTCCATTGGGTGCAAACTGGATATTTCCAACACCGATACCCCCTAAAGGCACGCCACTATCAGAGTTATGATCTTTAAGTGCCAGATAATCATAATCTGTGCGGCCACCGGCTAGCTTGTCTGTAGTTACTGTCTTTTTATTCGCTCTATCTGCTCCGTAGTCAACTTCTTGTGCATTTGCAGAAACTGTTATTCCAATACAAATAGCAGATATAAATAATAACTTCATCATTAAGTATTTAGGTGTATTAATAATTTGGGTTTTGTTTAATTTTCGGGTTCTGATCAATCACATTTTGTGGGATTGGATTCATATACATTTTCTGAGTAAATACATGGGGGTGATTCAATGGAACGCGCTCATAAACCCAGGTGCCTTTATTGTCAGCAGGAGAGGTATTGGTGATTTTCATACCGTGGTTGTCTTTATTCATCAATTCCATCGCTGTTCCCCATCTGATAATGTCATAAAACCTTTTGTTTTCAAAACAAAGTTCAACCCTTCTTTCACTTCTGATCAATGTTCTCATTTTTTCTTTGCTTAGTGATTGACCGCCGTAGGTAGTTTCTAAGGTAGGGAGCCCTGCACGTACCCTGATCTGGTTAAGTGCATTATAAACAGATGCATCAGGGCCTGCAGATTCATTTTGAGCTTCGGCATAGTTTAATAAAATTTCAGCATAACGGAAATAAACATAGTTTAATCCATCAGCATTATTAGCTGTAGGCCTGATATCAGGATTTATTCTTTTCTTAAAATAATAAGCTGTATTGCTCACATCATATGAACCAAAATCTATTTCATTTTTAGAAGGCTTAACCTTGTCAATTCTGGTATAGATGACATCTGGGGTGGTCATCCAGTTCATTTTATAAGGAGCCCCATCATAAACGATAAAATCATAAAACCTTTGTTCCCTATGTAGGTATGGATTTTGTGGATTATAATTAGAAGCTGGATCTGTGATTGGCAGTCCCTGGTCTGTTTTAAAATCATCTACTAATTCTTGTGTTGGATTATAATTACCCCAGGTCAGATATTGATCCTGAATAAAAACTGGTCCACCATACATCAAAAAGTTACTTCCCAGATCATTGCCAATATTTCTTACTACCTGTCTGTCCCAGATGACTTCAGAATTATATTCGTTTGCTTCTGTCCAAAAAGTAGAAAGACTTGTAAATAAGCTGTATGTACCGCCAAGTAGTTCTATAAATTGTTTATTGGTTGCTGCTGCCTTTGCATATCTTGCCTGATCTGAGGTAGCAAAACTTACAAGGTGACCTGGATCTTGGCCTACAACAGGAGTGGAGGTGTTAAAAGCGGGGCTTGCTGCATATAATTCGATCCAGCCTTTTAATGCTAATGCTGCACCTAAAGTAGCTCTGCCAGCGTCTGACTGACCAAAATTATATTTATTGCTTAAGAACTTATTGTTTACTACTGTCTCTAATTCCTTATCAATAAAATTAAAGGTCTCTTCAAAAGTACTTCTTGATTTATATAATTCTTCTGGCGTATTTGTATTTCGGTCTTGTGGCTCTGTAATAATAGCCAGACCACCAAGGTGCATCCAAAGGTAACTGTAATAGAAAGCTCTTAAAAAACGAACTTCATCTTTACGCTTATTGATATAATCTACGCTAAAATTTGATGCATGTAAGTCTACTTCCTTTAAAAACGTGTTACATTTTCTTACCTTTTCATAAACGCTTTTCCAATCCGTAAAACCAGAGGCGTTGTTGTCATTATTTAAAGGTGTTCCTCCTTCTACTGCAGGTCCAATAATGCCTTGTTTCCATCTCCATGATTTCCAATATGGTCCACCATCATTATCATCTGTATAACTATCCAGCGGATCTGTAGTATTACTCATGTTATTCAGGTTCCGGTAAATGTCGTTAAGAAACAGATCTGCAGTAGTCTCATCTGCCCATTGGTTTTCACCTACAATAGTATTTCTTGGCTCATTTTCGAGGTAGTTTTTTTTACAGCTGGTTACTAATGTAAAAGCGCAAATAAATAAAAACACATAACCATAGAAATAACCGCCATTTTTTATCTTTTTCATATCTATATTTTTTGGTCATAAAGCTTTTTATACCTTTTAAGAGGGATATAGCTTTATATCATTTTATGAATTAAAAGTTTAGGTTTAAGCCTAGAATAAAGGCTTTTTGAACTGGATATGCCTCTTCACGATTGGTATATCCAGTCTCCGGATCCATAAATTTAAGTTTGCTCAACGTAAAGATATTTTGTCCTGAAACGTAGAAGCGAAGGGATTGAACACCATGTTTTTTGGTGAAGCCACCCGGTAAAGTGTAACCTATTACACCAGTTTTTAATCTTAAAAACCCTGTATTTGCCATCCATATAGAAGAAGAGCTAGAACCAAAGCCATCTCCGCCAATTGAATTGGTTGTGTTATTTGTATTCTTAGAAGCATATGCCTTCGGATACTTAGCTTCCTGATTCTCTAGCGTCCAGCGGTTATCATAATACTCATATGAGGTATTTGTATTATTGATCCGGAATGGAACTGTTTGGTACCCCTGGATATTTAAACTAGAATTTGTAGAGCCCTGGAAGAACAAACTTAAATCAAAACCTTTCCAGGAACCACTTAGCGTAAATCCATAAGTGATCTGCGGATAGGTCGGATAGCCAACTACGGTTTCATCATTGTTATCAATTTTGCCATCACCATTTAAATCTTTATACCGCACATCACCCGGATGAAGTGTTCCAAACTGAATGATGTTATAACCATCTTTACTATCAATAATACCATCCTTATTCAAATCATCATCTGTAGAAAATATGCCATCAGCTAAAAAGCCAAAAGGAACATTTAAAGGTCTTCCTGTCCTGCTGCGTAAAGGGTTATTTCTGGTGGCATCCGTTTCAAATACCTGTAATAATTTGTTCTTTGAATAGCTAAAGTTTCCTGTTAGGCCAAGCTGCAGATCATTAGTAAATTTATGATTTGTTCCAATCACAAATTCAATTCCGCGATTGCTCATTTCTCCATCATTTTGCTGTGCCAGGTTTAAACCATATTCAACAGGAACTGTAATAGCTGGCTGAAGCAACATTTCGGTCCTTTTCTCATAAAAATAATCTGCTTCTAAGGTTAGTTTTCCATTCCAAAAGGAAGCATCAACACCTACGTTAGATTTAGTTGCTTTCTCCCAGGTGATGTTTGGGTTGGACTCCAGATCAGTATAAGATCCCTGCAACAGACGGCCATTGCCAAAAGCATAAGAATTACCCTGAAGGTTGTAATAAGAGCTATATTGAAAAGGATTACCCGCTAGATTACCAGATTTACCCCAAGATGCTCTTAATTTTAAATTATCAATCCATTTAATATCTTTAATAAAAGATTCTTCAGACAGCCTCCATCCAAGGGAAACGGCAGGGAAGTAGGCCCATCTTTTACTTGGAGCGAAGTAATAATGGCCATCGTATCTACCGGTAGCTTCGATAAGATATTTGCCTTTGTAAGCATAATTTAACCGGTAAACAAAACCAAGCTGACTGCTCGTTGTTGAGCTACCACCATTGTCAAAATCAAGACGGTTTGAACTGCCTAAACTCAATTCATCTAAGTTTACATTGAAGCCTCTTCTTGATGCACTAATACTGCTGAAAGTACTGTTCCTTGCTTCTGCAACTAATAATCCAGTCAGTTCATGATTACCTAAAGTACGTTTGTAGTTTATATAGCCCTGGTAGGTGTAGTTTTGATTTTTGGTTTGACTTTGATTCAATGAAGTAATCCCATCTCCGTTAATTGTCCTGGTATAAGTGCCAGGATTGGTTGAACCATCATAAATATAATAGTAATTAGGCCGGATCCATTGTTTGTTATATACCATGGTAGGATCATAGCTAAAAGCTCCTTTTATACTTAAGCCTTGTACAAATGGCAATTGTTGTTCAATAGAGATGGTATTTAATGCAGTAGTCTTACTTTGTTTATTGTAACCGCCACTAGTTAGTTCCCCAACCGGAGATGAACCACCAGATTCTCCACCTAATCCGTTACTATAATAGATAGCCCTGGTAGGAATGTAAGATATGGCCTGAGGGTTTGGTCCAATTTTATTTTCTTCTTGCGTATTATTTAGCGAGATGGTTATTTTAGTGGTGGGTGTAGCCTTGATGTCTAACATCACATTGTAATTATACCGTTTGTAGTTTAGCAAATCTGTTATTCCATCTTGGGTATAATAATTTAAACCAGCAAAGTATTGAACTTTATCACTGCCACCTGAAACCTGGAAATTATAATTTTGCTGCGGGGCATTTAATTTGATAAGCTCCCTTTGTGCATTACTATTTGGGTATAAATCAGGATTTGAGGCATGCAGGTTATCATAATTACTAATTACTTCTGCAGGAAAAGTGGGTTGTAAGCCAGAATTTACATTTCCTTCATTTTTAAGGATCATATAATCTTTTGCGTTCAGCATCCTGGGCGGGACTGTAGGACGCTGAAAACCATAATAACTGCCAAAAGTTAGATTTATAGTTCCTTCTTTACCATGCTTAGTCGTAATCAAAATCACTCCATTTGCACCACCAAGTCCATACGGTGCAACTGCTGCTGCGTCTTTTAAAACCGTAACTGATTCAATCTGATTGGCATCTATCTGGCTTAGATTATCACGAATGATACCATCAATTACAATCAGTGCTTTGTTATTTCCCAAAGTTCCAATTCCCCTCACATAGATGTCAGGATTATCCTGACCAGGAACATTTCCATTTGGGCGTGCAGTAATTCCAGATACCCTGCCTGCCAGTGAAGAGGAGATATTGGCTACTGGTGCTTTCACCAATTCAGTACCTTTCACTGCAGAGACAGCAGATGTGGTAGAGGTTTTTCTCTGTGTACCATATCCTACCACAATTACTTCTGTTAAATTTCTGGGTTCTTCCTTTAGCTGAATATTAATTACATTTTTACCCGGTGTAATCATCGCTTCTTCATTTAAGAAACCAATGAAACTGAAAACTAAACTTCCTGTATTGACAGGTATTTTTAATTGATAATCACCTGTGGAAGTACTGGTAGTACCCACATTTGTTCCTTTCAATAACACACTTACTCCCGGCAGCGGCTCCTTCTTTTCATCTGTAATTTTACCACTGATGATGACTTGCTGCTGAAATTGTAACGAGGTAAATTGTTTAAATGGTTCTTCTTTTTTATACTTGATTACAATTACATTATTATTGATACTATAAGAAAGTGGTTTGTCTTTAAAATAAGTATCTAGGGCATATTCAATGCTTGCATTTTGAAGGTTGAGGTCTGTAGAAGGTAAGCTGACAACCATTTCTTCTGCATATAATATCTTATAGGAAGTCTGGCTTTTAATCACCTGAAAAAATTGTTCAGCACGTACATTCTTTTCTTTGTAAGTTATCTTTTGCGCAAAACCAGCAAAAGAACTCTGAATAAATACCGTGATTAATAAAACAAGGGTTAGTTTCATAACCAATAAAGGTTTACGGATATAGGCAAAAAGCCAGCATCCTGTTTGAAAATAAAATTTCATACATTTGGTTGTTTGGGTTTAAATTGATTGAATTGGTATTCGATATTAAACGGTTTGATTCCCGGACATGGCCAGGAAAGCGTTCGCAGCGCTTCCTGGTTTTATAAGAATTACCGTCTTAAAGTAGCATTAAGGCATAACGATGATTCTCCTTTCTGTGATTTTAAAATGTACTAATCCTGTTAATTCTAAATATTTCAATACTTGATCAATTTGTGTTGATTTAGGAATCGTACCTACAAAACTGGCATTGGTTATTTTACCTTCATAGGTGATACTTACATTATACCAGCGAGCAATTTTTCGCATGATACTGGCCAGGTCTTCATGTGAAAAATTAAAGTTTCCATTTTTCCATTCTATAGCCTCTTCTACATTTACCTGGATCACTTCAATATCTTTACTGACAATTGCTTGCTCACCTGGTTTGATTATTTGTTCATTTACTCCTTTTTTGATTTGTACAGAACCTTCCAGTAAAGTAGTTTTTACAGAAGCTTCATCCTTATAGGCCATGATATTAAAATGCGTACCCAATACTTTAACTTGCATTCCATTAGCCATTATTTTAAAGGGATGTGACTTATCTTTGGCTATTTCAAAATAAGCCTCTCCATTTAATTCAACCTGACGTTCTTTTCCTTCAAAATGGATCGGATACTTCAAAGAAGATTGAGCATTAAGCCAAACTTTGCTTCCATCAGGTAAAATAAGCTGATATTCGCCGCCTTTAGGGATATAAATGGTATTAAAGACTGGCATTCTATTATCTGATTTTTCAAACTTCGAATCGTTGTAAACCAATTGACTGTTAGGCGATTTAGAAATTAGTACATTGTTTTGCCTGGCAATAATCCCTTCATTTACGGCATGGAGTATGATAGAAGATTGATTGGCCAGTACCAAAATTGCTTTATTACTTCCTGGAAGGATTTTAACCTGATGGCTGAGTATTTTTAGTTCCTCAGCAGGATTGTTTTTTTGTGAAAAATGATAAATGAAAGCGAAGACAACGATCATACTGGCTGCGATTGCTACCTTTTTTAAGAATGAAGGTCGGGTACCGATATTATTCTTTTCCGACTTCTGGTGCTGAGCTTCAAATTGATTGATCTTTTTTTCCAGGATCTTTGAAATCCTTACCTGTTGGGGATGGTGCTCATCCGGGAGGTTTTCAAAATAATTACCGTATTGATCAAGCATATCTTCAATTTCAATTGAAGACGCAGTGTTTAACCAGCTAAAAAAACGAAGGTGATCTTCCTGTGTTTCTTTTCCTTTTTTCAATTTCTCAAAAAATTGATCGGGTATGCTTTTCGCCATATGTGATTAAGACAAGCGAAGACGAGGAAAGAACCCCTTAAGAGAAAAATAATTTTCAGACCACTCTGGTCAATTACAAGAGGTGATTAATGCCTATAATTGATCAGAGTGGTCTAAAATTATTTCTTAAATGGTTTTATGACTTTATAAAAATTGTTTTCGCAACTTAGACTCTGCAAGTAATAAGGAGATTAATAAGCAAAACCCAATGATCAAAAATAGATCCAATACCATTGCTGATGCACGCATCTCATGAGTAACCGCTTCTACGTAACCAAAAGTAAAAAGACCAACCACAATAGATAGTTTTTCAGTTACATCATAAAAGCTAAAATAAGATGCAGTATCTGGAATGTCCTGCGGAATGTATTTTGAAAATGTAGAACGAGACAAGGTTTGAACACCACCCATTACCACACCAACAAGAGATGCTGCAATATAAAATTGATAAGCTTCAGTGATATAATAAAACCCGCCACATAAAATTGTCCATATCGCAACAATAAAGCATAATACTTTTACATTTCCATAGGCTGCAGACAATTTTGCAGTTAACCATGCACCTAATATGGCTACAAATTGAATGATCAAAATAATGCTAATCAAATTTTCTTCTGGTAAATGCAGTTCTTTGGCTCCAAAATTTGCAGCGACTAACATGATTGTTTGTACACCGACAGAATAAAAGAAGAATGCAGGTAGAAAGCGTTTTAATAAAGGCAGGCTTTTAACTTTGCTCCAAACATTTGCCAGTTCTTTAAAACCTCCGGTTAATATGTTATAATTATGAGACGCTGCATTTGGTTTTCCTTTTGGCAATATATAAAAGGGGATAATAGAGAAACCTATCCACCATATAGCAACAATTAAAAAAGATAATCGTGCAGGAAACGCTTCGTCTGTAATTCCAAACACTCCTGGAAATAATACAAAAATAAAGCAGATGATCTGTACCACGATACATCCGGCAAAGCCATAAATAAATCCTTTAGCGCTTACTGCATCTTGCTGATCTATGCTTGCAATCTGGGGAAGGTAAGAGTTGTAAAATACAAAGCCACCACAATATCCAATAGAAGCAAGTCCAAAACAGATCATACTAAATTCAAAGGTATCCATAGTGAAAAAGTATAAACCTCCGCAGGCAAGGCAGCCTAAAATGGTAAAAAGCTGCAAGTATAATTTCTTTTTCCCTGTATAATCTGCTATTGACGTTAAAATTGGAAGCGTCACTACAATAATTAAATAGGAAAGACCTAGAATATAATTTGATAGTACTGTATTTACATACTGATGTCCAAAAAATGAAACCATATCTCCATTTTCTTTATTTGCTGTAATTGCCACATAGTAGGCAGGGAATATGGTTGTTGTAATTACCATATTGTAAGATTGATTTGCCCAATCGAACATTGACCATGCCCAAATGGTCCTTTTGTTGTTTTTCTTTTCCATATAATATTTCAGCAAAGCAACTGATATATGGAATGACTAGAAATACCCAAAACTGGTGTAAATTATCACCGTTATATGGGATAGGTTAAGTCCTGTTTTTTTATAAGAAGGATAAGTTGTTTAATTGTGAGTAGTGGCAGTTAGCGACTGGCCAGGAGAGAGGTAATAAAAGCAATTATGATTTCTCCGTTTTTACCCAGGTATTTACGTACAAATGTGATTCCTGAATACAGCTGCTTTTTAACTACCGATTTTGATATATTTAATTTAACGGCAATTTCATCAAGAGACAACTCATCATCCATACGGAGTTTAAATATCTGTTTTCTTTTATCAGGGAGCAGGCTGATTGCTTTCTGTGCAATGCGGTAATATTCCTTATATATCAGTTCATCATCTGTTCCCTGAGTAGACTGCTGTGCCCTTAACTCCATCACATCCATCATTTGAGTTTCTACTTTGAGCCGTTGTACGTGATTCAATAACATGTTTTTAGCAGCACGGTAAAGGTAAGGCTTGATCGAATTAATATATTCAAGCTTTTGGCGGTTTTCCCAGACTTTTAAGAAAAGTTCATGTACGATCTCTTCACTGATTTCCTTATTGTAACAAATGCTATAAATGTACCTGTAAAGATTGTTAAGATAAGTAGAATAGAGCTGTGTGAATGCGTGTCGGTCTCCCTGCGAAATAAGTTTGGTTAATTCAGCTTCACTTAGCGTACTATTCATGATAAATTATTTGGTTAGATTGTTTGCTCAACAAATGAGACTGAATTATACTATAATGGTGCGCTAAGCTGGAAAATAAGGATCTGAAAAATATATTTAGTTAATGTTTTGTGTGACAAGTATAATTATTAAATGCTATATTTTTTGATATATAATAAATTATATCAAAATCATTTTAAATTAAGGTCATATTGTCTTTTTATAATTTAAAACGATTTAGTATTAGAGATCATGAGGAATGTTGATCTATCAATTTAATGTTTTTTATTTATTATATGATTAAATCATTGTTATCTTAACTAGGTAATAGTCGTTTATAAAACATGAAATCCTGCATCGTCAGATTGCAGGATTTTATGAAGTAAGAGTCCTTATTTTAATATATGTTATATCAATCTATTTTATGTTGTAATAACCATTTATAATTTTAGAAAACATGGTACTTGGTAATAATGCTTTGACGATTAGTGGCAAACTTGTTTGTCCAAAATCACCTATGAGGTAACGATGTGAAAATTTTGATCTGGCCACTATTTTAGCGATTATTTCGCCTGCTCTGGCAGGGTCGCCACCATTAACCTCATTTTTTTCAATGATCTCAATTGCTGCTTCATATTCCTTTTTCAAGTTTTCATTTGGTAATGAAAAAAGTGATTTTTCACGGCTGCTTGTATTATTCGTTTTAAAATCGCCAAGGTTAACTACTGTAACATCCACTCCAGTATTCTGTAACTCCATACGCAGCGATTGTGAATACCCCTCTAGTGCAAATTTAGCAGCAACATAAGTACCAATATACGGCGTGCCAAACAAACCAGCTACTGAACCTACATTAATAACTAAACCCTTATGCTTCATAATCATTCCTGGTAAAACAGCACTGCTTACCCTGACCAAACCAAAGAAAGTTACTTCAAATTGTTTTTTAGCTAATTCAACAGAAGTAGTATATAATGGCCCGGCCATCACTGTACCTGCATTATTGATCAATACATCGATCCGGCCTTCCGCTTTTATTATCTTTTCTATCCCAGAATTTACTGAACTATCATCAGTAATATCCATCTCTAGCGGAATGAAAGAGATGTTTTTTATGTTTTTAATACTTCGACTGGCACCATAAACGATATGACCATCAGCATGAAGCGCATTTGCGGAGGCTAAGCCTATGCCAGAGGATGCACCAGTAACAAGAATTACTTTTTTCATTAGAATATAATTGTTTTATCAGTTGTGTTTATTGTTTTTAATTGTCTTCAGATTTTATGCAATAAAGCTTAAAGATGCTATCACTTGTTTTTTACAGGTTTTACTGTTCTTTTTTGAATTCAAGAGCAAGCAAATTTAGGTCGTGACTACACTGTAAACTTTTGATAGTCTCAATCCTGCTATAATTTATAGATGAAGTTTAAATGGAACAATTGTGAGTAGCAAAATTATTGTTTTAATAAGCTCGTTTCTATCCCCAATATAGGGGATATTGATCAGGACAACTTTATCTTCTTTGACGCAATATTTAAATCAGTTGAGATTTAAATGTTTAAAATTGCCGCATTCCTTTTGGTCTGTCAGAAGGCCTGGGGATTAGTTAGGTGGAAACTATGCCAGTAAAAATTACCTAATCAATTCAGTTGCTGCGGGTAAGATTTATGCACCAGCTTACAGTGTAGTGAACTCGTCTGTGTTCCATGATATCAATAAATTCAGGATCACTTTTTCAGTAAATAATATCGGTAACGAAAAATACTGGTCTGGCTATTCTAAATTTAATTCAGGAATGCCACGTAACTTTATTGTTGGTGCAGGATTAAAGTTTTAAATTTAGAAAATAAAGCAAAAGGGGGATGCGGCTTAACCGCATCCCCCTTTTGTTTTTAACGAAATTCCAAATAAGGTTATAAAGTATAGCGCAGCGTTACACCATAAGTTCTTTGATCTCCCAGTACGCCCGCATAATGACCGGCATTACCACCTGCTGGTAAGAGTTGTTCAAAATAATCCTTATTCAATAAGTTACGTCCCCATATATAAGCAGATAAACCAGTTGTGGTTTTATAACCTAATCTCCCGTTGATAAGCGTATAACCATCAACATTTAGAAAAGCTGAAGGAGAGGGGCTGGAAGAGAAACCGGAACGGAAAGATCCGTCCAATACTGTAAAGAATCTTGCTTCTTTATTGAAAAACTTAGCAGGGATAGCAAACTCACCGCCTAATGATCCTGCCCATTTGGAGACTCCTGGAAGTTGGCCTCCTGAAATATCCTTAAATGCAACCTGTACACCATTTGCTGTCAAACCCGTTTCTTCAAGAGGGAGTGGCGCATTGGTAAAGCGAACATATTTTGCATCCGTATAGGCACCAGCTCCGTAAAATGAGAAATGTTGATCTAACCTAATATTTGCATCAATCTCTACTCCACGTACACGTACTTTTTCGGCATTAGCGAGGTATCCGCGATTCACGCCAATTTCAGGTGACTGGACATTTGTCTGGTAGTTCTCAATATCAGAATTATGCAGGGTAACGTTTAAAGTAAAGTTGTCAATAGGGGTGGTTTTAATGCCAAATTCATAGTGCTTTGTATCTTCAGGTTTGATAACTGCCAGATCTGTTGCAGCTACACCATTCACTGTGGGTAATCCTGAGACATTCACTCCAATTGGCTTAAAACTAGTAGAATAAGTAGCAAAAGTATTGATTCGTTTGTTTGGCCTGTAAGATGCAGTAAGTGAATAGGTGAAATTATTTTCATCGGCATCTGCTACATAAGACTGATTGGTATACACAAGATTTTTTAAAGCAAGGAGCGCAGGATCGGAGGTTTGCAAACCTCCGTAAGTAGTTCTTTCGTAAGAAACATCTTTTTTATCATAATTGAAACGGATACCTGGCAGGATGTGCAGTCCGGGTAAAACTTCATAGTCTAAGTTGGCAAATGCTGCTGCACTTAATGATTTGATAGAGAATCTGTTTCTTACACCAAATCCTTCAAAAAGTCCTGGTGTTTTCCATAGCGCACTGGTGGTGCTTTGTGAAAACCTCCAGGTAGCTGAGCCAGATTCTTCAATGGCAACGGGATCTGTCTGAACTTCCTGATCGATAAAAAATAAACCTACAACACCACTCAGTTTTTCGGATAATGTGCCGGCATAACGCACTTCCTGAGACCAATTCTGATGTTTAGAATAATTATTTGATTTTGCTAATGATTGCAAGCCTGTAAAGTCCCTGTCATTAGAGGGTTCCCATTTCCAATAGCGCCAGGCAGTAGTGGATGTCAGTGTACCAGGGCCTATTTTTAAGTCTGCGTTTAGGGATACACCACCTAGATCATTACCAGAATTCCAGGGAGTATCGTGATCAATTTTACGGTCAAAAGCGTTCTGGCTTGGCAGCGAATAGCCCAGATCGGCAATGATCGAATTGAATTGCCGGTAAGCAGGACGCAGTGTAGTAACCACTCCTGCAACTACTTGGGCATAGCCATCTGGACGCTGACGGGAATTATCCGCGGCAAGTGTAATAGATAAATTATTAGTCGGCTGAAACAGTAACTGTCCACGAAAACCTAGATTATTAATATCATTTACATTTTTCAACGTTCGCACATTCTCAATTACACCATCACGCTGTGTACCTGAAAAAGAAAGTCGCCCTGCAAATTTTTTGCCTAAAGGACCTGTTACCGAAGCTTTTGCCTGTATATATCCAAAATTACCAAAACTAGTTTCAAAACTCGCATTTGGTGTAAAGCTTGCTTTGCGGGTGATTATATTGATGGCACCAGAACTGGTGTTTTTGCCAAATAATGTTCCTTGTGGACCACGTAATACTTCAATGCGCTCAACATCAATGAAATCAAGCGTACCCGCAGCGGGACGGGCATAATATACACCGTCTACGTAAAAACCTACTCCTGGATCAATACCGTCATTAGTTAGGCCAAATGTAGATCCTAATCCCCGGATATTAAGTGTGGTGTTTCGGGGATTGGAAGAGTAAAATTGAACCGATGGAACAAGTTCTTTTACCCTGTTTACATTAAAAGCACCAGATTCCTCAATCTGTTTACCACCAATTACTGAAATTGGAATAGGTACATCTTGTAGTGCCTCTGAACGTCTTCTGGAGGTAACCACGATTTCATCTAGTAATGCACTTTCTACCAAGACTAACTCCAAAGGGGTATCCTGGAAATTTAAAACTTGAAAATCCTGTGGTTTGTAGCCAACTGAGCTGACCTGGAGATATAAGGGAGGTTCTTGCTTTGTATTGATACTGAACGCGCCGTTATCATCTGCGCTTACGGTGATGTTTGTGCCTTTTATTTTAACGGTAGCGCGTGGTACCGTACTGCCATTAATTCGCTTTATAATACCTTTTATTGGACTTTGAGCTACCGCAAAGCCTATTGAAAGTGTAAATGAAAAGAGAATAAGTAAACTTTTTTTCATGATCCTGGAATTAAATGAGTATTCTGGTTATTGGTTGCCCGCATTTTATATCTATTGCTATGCGGTGTTGATTTGATTTATTTGAGGCTTTTATTGCCAGCGATAATTGGCAAAGCGAGGCTCGTTAGATGTTTTTTAACATCTATTTATATTTAAAAAAAAATGGTTTGATTTGCAATGCTGTATTAGGGCAGGATGGTGCCTAACAGGAGTTGAGTCAACAACAACAGTCTAAATGAAAAACTATATCTTTTTCAGCAGTTTGTGTTTTAATTTTAATAAAATATAGATCTGTTTTCATCTGGTTTTATATTGTAAACAGTTGATTATTAATACAAATATATTCTTTTTTAGAAGGAATAAAAATAAAATCTATAGAAATAGTAGATTATTGTTTGTAAAGTCTAGTTTGACCAATAATTATGCATTAAATCAGACTAAGCAATTCAGCAGGAGGCACAAGGTAAAAAACATAAGCTGTATTGTCTGCTAAATATAAAAGCCAAAGTTTGCTTAGCCGGGATTTAGTTTTTTTTTACAAAACTGCTCTTGAAATGAATTTTTGTAAAACATTCCATTAACCATTATCTGAAGAATTTAGTATCCGAATTTCGTTTATTTACTCATCAATTTTGCTGTATTTCTATATAGTTTAATTGATATAAATATAAATTGTTCTTTCGCTATTTAAAATACTGAATAACATAGCTAATTCCAAATTACAGTTTTAATTTTACTCGTGAGCAAATAGCTGAATTATAAAGTAATAAGAATTATTTTGACCGTATCATGCAGGATAAATACATAGTTTATTATACTTCTATATGATAGACTAATCAAGTTGACAACTCTTATTTTGAAGCTAATGGCAATAAAGATGTCGCCCAAATGAAAACAAGTGCAGATTCTGTTCTTAGAGGAACAAAAAAAGAATAACCATGTTGGTCGTATAAGGTTGCAGGCAGGAGTGAGCGGGTGCCGCCTATATTTCGTAATGTCCCTTTTCCGTAAATGCTAAAGCAAAGCCATTTCGGTTTTGCAACCCGCAAACGCGGGGGGGACAAATCATTTTATCTCAAGATTCAGGAATATAAACAATGGAACATTTTTACATGAAGGTAGATTAGTGTAGGCAAGAGTCCGGTAAACGTCCAAATAAAACCATTTAAACGCATTAAAAAACCAGTAGCTAAATGGAAGATTAAAGCAACAACTAAATAGCAATAAAAAATGATTGGCGGAAAAAAGGGTATAAGAAAACTGCAAATTTGCCAAATAACAATAGTTTGGCTCAAAAATTTAAAGACTTTGTTATCAACCAAATTTAATAAGTTAAGTAAAAAGGGGTTACCGAAATTACGTGTAATAAGTACCTGTTTTAGATAAATACCATTTCTCCAATTTTCTTCATAAACCTTTAATAGTCCGGAAGTAAAATAGCTAATGATTAGAAGCGATGCGAAAAAATAAATGATCATATTTCCAGAGGTGTATCCGGAAAGTGAGTGACTTATAACTAATCCAGTAAGAATGATATTATTTACTTGATCCGCAGCATTAGACATAAGAGAAGATCTGAAATAAATAATATACGTTATAATGGTAAGAATAAACAATGTCAAAAAATAGAACTTTTCTCTTTCTGAAAGTATAAATAAAGGCAGGATTAATGTTCTTATAATATTAAGTAGTAACATACTTCTCTTACCAAAGAGAAAATTAAACCGTTTGCCTCTAAATCGTGCATAAATATTCCTTTTTTTTAGGATATGCCAGGGTAAGAGTCCTTGATGCGAATAACAATGAATATTCTTCAGGTGCTGTAAACTAGATATTAAAAGGGAAATACTTAAAAAGATTTCTAAGAATTTTATAATGTGGGGTGGATATGTGAAAAAGCTATAAATCATACATCCTGCTACTAAACTTTAAATTTTCCTCTCCATTATAAGCAATCAGGATAAAGAATTGGATTTCACCTTTCCTTATTCCAATTCTTGACTTTGCATCGTTTTTAACAAAATAAAGTAATAAAGCAAAATTAGTATTAGACAGCGTAGGTTTATCCACTGCACTCTTACATAAATTGTTTATACATTTTATAATTTTTTGATTTGCATCGATTAATCCAGACTTTCCCATATAGTTTAGATTTTCTCTATGTATGATCGAGGTTCCAAGATCATGATTGATAACTTTGTACCTGATTAAATATGTACCCTTAAAAGGTTTAGGTGAAAATAGATGAAAGTTCGGAAGTAGCCCCAAATAATCCTTTTTTTTCAGGAATATATTAGTTCGTTGATGGAATTGAATCATTAAAATTCCCATCAGCCAACTGGCAAGTAAAATAGGTTCTAAGAATTTCATGAAACGTGCAATTATGTATACAATATAAGAATTTTAAAAATTATAATAAACTGTATTTTAGGACTTTAGAACCTAAAACAATGTGTATTACATAGGGGTTAGCCGAAACATTATAGGTAAATTTAAGAAAGAAGATTATAATTTATAATCTTATAAACATTGAATTTCTTACTTAATGTGAACATGTTATGAAAAAAGAATTTAAGCAAAACCGTAAACTCAACATAGAAAAAAAACCTAAAAAAAATAGAAGATCTTTAATTATATTGCTTTCAATGGGGGGTATAGATGAAGGGGGAGATGAGGATGATGGAGGATTTGACGATGGTGGCTTTGAGGAAGGTGGTTTTGATGACGGAGGGTTTGATGAAGGTCAGCCAGTTGAATATACAGTTGATAAATCCGATTATTCGACCGAGACAAACTATGTTGATGATGACCTAAATTTAAGCGATCCAAATGATGCAAATTCTGCCGCTTATGCGGTACCTATCGATTATGAATTTCCTGTGAATATTATCTATAGAACATTTCCGCTTTCAATAATTCAACTCAATATGGGAGATGTAATTGTTAGACCAAATAGCCAAACCACATTTCACCCAACGAAAGGTGTTTTTACCAGAGTAATTACACCACTAACTACTGGGAAGAATGGATATTTTCTTGGCCCTGCAGCATATTGTACATGGACATACCAATTAAATATTAGATATACCAATTTTACGGAAGGATTCTCCTATACAAGACAAATTAGTGATTCACATTATGCTATTATAACCGTACCTTAGTACATTTGGTTGTCCTTTATAACTGATCATTATATGCCAAATTATAAAAACAAAAAAATTAATCTTGAAGGTCTTTTGGTAGAAAACCTTAAGAAGAATGCAGAAATCAGGCACTCAACATTTTTGAGAATAATTAATTCTGCTGTGATCTCCCTTTTTTGGGAAATAGGATCGCGTATCAATACAAATCTGAAAAACAAATATTCTGATGATGGCGGAAAGTTTGAAATTAGTTTGATCTCTGATTGTTTAACACCTGTTTTTGGAGCATATATGACTAAGGAAAACCTGTGGCTGATGACAAAGTTTTCTGCTCAGTGTAATGAAGCCACGATGAGAGAAATATCTCATTTTACCAATTGGCAATACGTTCCAATTTTATTAGACTTAGAGTATAATGAAGCTTGGATATATTATGTTCACCACACCCATAAAGAATCTTTAAACCCGGAGCAACTACAAAGAGAAATAAAGACACATTCTTTTAAAACCTTGGATAAGGAGAATCCTCAAGATAGAATGATCTACCTGATGCTGAATGAAAGTAAATTGTTTCAGCAAAATAGCATTAATCTGTATTTTGGTGAAATTACAGGGGGAATTTTTAAGAATTTATTTGAACCTCAATTAGAATCTAAACTTATCTTTGATAGCTTATTACAAGAAAAAAAACCAGATTTGGAATTAACTCTGCAAATTTATTCCAGCATACTGGAATTTCAGTCAAGCTATAATTATATATTAAACAACTCATTCAACGACTTTTGCTATGGGATTGGAGAAGAAATAATACGGGTTGCAGCGATTTTTAATACTCAGGTTACTGATAGTTTACTAGATCACTGTATTGCAAAACTGAGCGAAGATTTTCCATCTATTTTTAATATAGGCCATTTGTTAGATTGCCTTAAATTTGCTGAACACTTCATGGAACGACATCAACGTAATGAACTTCAACAAACAGTTTCCTGGCCATTTATAAAAATCCTCAACAGTATTGATAGTACAGATGTACAACTCTTAATAGCCAATGAGGTATTTAACGAGGGAATGAGTATAGAGGAATTGAAAAAAATGATTGCAGAAGGTTCTTTTGATTATGGAAGTACAAAAAATAGTCATTTTAAAGAAATGACGATTAGAAATTCTGGTGTAGTGGAAAAAACTAAACGTAGAAATTCCACTTTAACCGTAACAAAAGAAGTACATGAGCTGAAAATAAGTTCTGAAAATGATGTGAATAGAAATATTTTTAAAAATCCAGATATATTGAAATTTCTTGAATCACAATAATCAAACCCAATAGTTGTAAAACATAATCTAAAGTCTTAGTGCAACTTTTAAAGACATTTTTACAAGTCGATATTAATTGATGAGAAAAATTAATTATTCACAACCCCTAACAGCGTCCGCTGTTAGGGGTTTCTTTTTAATGGCTGCTATTTTTCAAATTATATAGATCAATAAGAATATTCTTATCAAGACCGCTCCCTATAAAATTTGTTAACCACGAACAGTACAATCAATATTAAGCCTGCTAAAATTCCAAGCGCAAGCAACCCGGTCGAATCAATTTTATCAAATGCGCTATATATTTTGTAAGCTGCAAATAGAAACCCTAGAACAAAGGCTACTAAAAGTAAATTCCAATTTTTCTGTGAATATTTTTTCATAACAAAGCTATGATCCTATTTTAGATAGTAATTTTATAAATAACAAGACTGAAGCTTTAGCTACACCAGTTTGAAATTAGATTGATCAAGTATATAAAATAACTATTTTATACGATGCTTAGTGCTACAGAAGATTAAAACAGCCTAGTCATTTTTATTTTATTTATTGGTGGCTGATAGATTAGGCTTGAATCTTCGAGTCTTAAATTTCCCTTTTTGATTTCTTCAAAATCAAAATTCCACTGATACAATAATTTACGTCTTAACTCTGATCCTATCTTTGTCTCGGTTGACATTGTAAGTGATTCAGGTCGTATCTTCCTGAGATATAAAAATTCATCTATATTTTTAATATTGCGCAAGATAAAATAGCAGTACAGCAGAAACTTAGTATCATTTCCAAAATTTCGCTCTTCAGATAATCTCCCCGCATTATAAAAGGGTGCTCGTCTTATGGCAGATGACCCATGTAGTAACGCATGAAAAGGGGCTACCTTTAAGGAAGCCATTACATCAGTGGGAAATCTAACCGCTTTGATGGTTCTATTTAAGTAATTAAATCTTAACTCATGAGAGCCACATAATTCAGAGTCTTTCTTTTGCATGTATTGCGCTAGTTTGTCAAACCTATCGCTACAAGGTATATCATCTGAATCCTGGAAAAATAGTAAATCTTCTTTGGATTGTTCAATCAACTTGTTACGGATGACGTAAGGCCCTGCTGGGTTTGGAGTAAATTGATAAAACTCTATATCACTATACTCTGATTTGAGCTTCAAAAGATCATTGTTTATTGGTTGATCTATTCCAACTAGTACTTTAGTCCCTCTGATCTGTTTTAGAAAATATAGTACACTCTTTAAAAGTTCATTATCTCCCCGGTGAGGTATAATAATATTGTATGGTTCTTCTGAAGTCAATGTATGAGTTTCAAAAGGGAACTGCCGTATTATAATTTTTTTAAATGGTGTTCGATCTCTGGTAATTTTATCTAATAAATCAAACAACAGATCGGTAGAGTATAACTTGGTCTTAATGAAAGTCCTAATTAGTTTTTTGAAATATCCGAAACTACAACTAAAAGAGTAAACAGATTCATCTTCACTTGCTGTATATAAGGGTGGATTTTTGTATGGTGTAAGTACAACAAAGGTGGATTTATCAATATTATAAATCTTTTCAAGTGATGAAATTAAGTGGGATATATCCGGGATGAAATACTGATTTTCTAGTTTTAGAAAAAGGAGGTAATCATACTCATTTTTATCAAATTCAAAACTTAGTATATCTTTAGGATACGTTATATATTGTTTTTGGTTATTCCAAACAATGACACTATAGTAACTGTATCCTATTTCAACCATGATTTCTAAATTCTATAGCTTTTATGAAATAATCACACAAGATTTATCATTCAATTTTCTTAGTGCATGATAGCAACACATTTGTTGCCTTTTATCATATCCCAACTGTCTGATTAATAACATTTGTCCTTGATTAAGAAGATGGCTTTCTTTGAATAGATGTACAGCTTTATTATTCAAAAACAGCTCACTTACTTTTGAAATACATTCATCGCGTACAATTACGTAATATTTTAAAGCGAAGTCAACATGTAGAAAATGATTGATTAAATAGAGCATAAGTACATTATCCTGATCACCTAAATACGTTATAACAGTAGTCAAAGAAGCTTTTGAACATATTTCGATTAAATTGATATTAGTCCTTTTCAAAAGAAAATAATAAAAAATAAATGCCCTAAAAAATGGGGAGTTCTTAAAAAGACTTTCTTCAATGGAATCTACGTATACTCCAAACTTCTTTTCAAAATAGATATTTAGCCAGGCGCAGATTATCGCCCCATACCGCGGATCATCTACATATCCTGTAGTTTGAAATCCAGCCAGATATTCAGGATGAAAACCAGTAAAATTAGCTTCAATAACTAGGTACTCATGATCTTCGGTTAAAGCTATGTCCCATCCTATTAACGTACCTTGAATAATCGCCGCAGGCAAATTGTTAAGAACCTTAATCACGAATTTTTCAGCGTTTAAATGAAAGTTAGGATTTTTATTGGTAGGCGTCCTATAACTTAATGCTGGTATGACACTTTTACTAAATGTATGAATCCTAAATTCACGTTTTATAAGTATTTTTTTTTGTAGAACATAATCTTCGTATGTTTTATGCTCGTTACTTTGTAGCCTCGCAATCGTCTTAAATTCATTTGTTTTATCCCAACTCCTAGTTGCATGTGAGGAAGCGCCAAGCGTTTTTTTTAGAAAATATCCTTTATTAAATAATTCCCTGATCTTTTGCTCACCTTCTGATTGCATCACCAGTTCTGAAAAAGCCATAGTATCAGGCATACATCCGGGCAAATAATGATTGAAAATTTGGTACTGTTTAAACTTGTTTTCTAACCTGAATTTTAATACTTGATGTTCATTAACTGATAGTTTTTTGAGTATAGCCCTTATGAATAACGCACCACAATTGCCGGAAAGATTTGTCAATAAAGAAGGATAAGGGATAAGTTCAAATGCACCATTTCCCCATGTAAGGTTATGAGGAATACTATTTTCCATTGCTTCAATGCTTTCCTGAAGATCCTCTACACTTTTCATAACACATTATTTGCAATATCAAATTACAAATCTTCTAAACCATAATGCTGGACAGGAGAATCAAAATTAAAAAGGGAATTGAACAGTGCCAATTACTTTAATTGGGATGAACTATTAAGGATTAATGCCAAATTTCTTGGAGCAGGTGTTAAAATTATAACTTTGTGTTTTTTATATCTTAATATTTATGCCATCTGCTACCACCTCATTACTGTGATTATTTCGGCCAGAGTTTATACTAGAAAATTTCAAATTCAAAGGAGTTATTGAAAATACATAGTGGTCTAAGGTAATTTGCCGGAATTGTACATTAGTAGAAAATAGTACGCGAATGACAGGAGGATTTGCGGCTTTTTTTAAAATAGATCAATCGATACAGCCCCGAATAACGTTGATATATAACGCTGATATAATCAGTTCATTCAATGGTATAAAAACTAAAAATGTCCTTCATCAATACCATGACTACCTAAGTGACTTCAAAAACTGGAATCAAAAACCATATGCTAAGAAATGGCTATTATATCCAGAAAATTTAGTTGAGCACCTCTATAGCGATGAAACTAGTTTATCTCATGAAAAACTTTACACATTCCTCACAAATAAAGCGGCCAAACGTAAAAAGAAGTAATAGTTGCCATTATATTGGGAGCTAAAGCAGAAACAGTAATTTCATTACTGCACCGGATTTCAGAAGAGTGCGGAAAATTAACTGAAGTAACCCTGGATATGGTATTGATCCAGGAAATTGAGTATTTCCTAAAGACGGTTAAAAGAAAAAAGCTCCTCAGAAATCTGAAGAGCTTTTTGCGGACCGGACGGGACTCGAACCCGCGACCTCCGCCGTGACAGGGCGGCATTCTAACCAGCTGAACTACCGGTCCGTTTCTCCCTTGCGGGGCTGCAAAGATAGAAATAAAATAATACCTTGCTAATTAAATCTTATTTATTTTCTAAAAAAACCAAACAATTTTATCCTGTAATAGCGGATCATTCTGGTGCTCTGCTACTTAGTCTACTAAAATAATTTCAGCCTCTTTATTATCTTTTTGTCTTATCTTATAATAACTAATAAACCCAACCACAGCAATCCCCAAACTAAATACATCAATGAACAAAATATCAGTTGCACCCATTGCATAAGTTTTCCAGAACCAGTTACCAGAATATATTCCATTAGCTACAGGAATAAGAAAGCTAAATATGCTGCCCAAAAGCAACGTCTCCTGATTGGTGCGTTTTAAATCCTTACGGATAATATAATACACAGACAGCAACAACCAGCTATAAAAATAAAACCGGTAAATAAACGTCATATCCACAGCAGGAAACACCTTCACCGCAATAAAAATTAAAGCCGTTACAGGGAACATAGACAGGCAAATCGCAAGAAAGATATTAGCCAGCCATAAATTAAATCTCCGTTTATGCTCCGGAACATTCTTCTTATCACGTGCAACCAACCAGATCAAGATACCCGAAATGATCACTACGCAACCCATTATACCCAACACAAAATAAATGATCCTCAAAGCATATCCACCAAAATCTCCAAAATGCAAACGATAAATAAGACTTTTAACCTTATCTACATAAGTACTTTCAGACAAAGGAGATTTATGATAGATGATCTTATTATCTTTAACCTCGTAAATAACCCTGCCAACGCCAGAAAAGTTATTCTTATGACTTGCAGCCCCCTCAATGATTATCTTCATCGAAGTATCGCCATAATTTTTTATAGTGACATTCTTGATATAAGAAGTCTGCCACAACTTCTCCGTACGATCAACATACGCCTGAACATTCACCTTATTTGGCAATGCCTGATAGCCGTAATCGTATTCCCTTGTATCAGCATAACCCAAATCCCGGTACAATTCATCCGCTTTTCCATCATAAAATAAATAAGCAAAAGGCACAATTAATATCGTGTTGAGAATAAGAACAATACCTGTAACCGCATAGATAAACTGAAAAGGAAAACCAATCATTCCCAAAGCAGTATGCGCATCGGTCCAAACTGTTTTAACTTTAGACCAGGGCCTAAAAACAAAGAAATTAGAAACGATCTTATCCCAATGCAGCATTAATCCAGTAATCAGTGCAAACAAGAAGAAAAAAGATACCAAACCAGCAACTAAATAGCCAAAAGGAACACCTACTCTGATAGGCACCTGGTTAAGCTGCGCCAAAAAATGCAGGCGGTATAAAAACTCGCCAATATCATAAGACTCCTGATAAGTTTTGCTATCACCCTTATAGAAATTATATTTAAAATTTCCGCCATCACCATCCTGGCCTCTTCTTTTACCTTTTGCTGGTGTTGTATCTTTCTTCTTCGGGCTAACAATTGTATCCTTAGATGAAGTAACATTAACATAAGTGTCAAAAGAATTTTCCTGAAAAAACAGCGTAATCTCCCTGCCTTTAAGATTATATTTTTGATCAAGTGAATCCAGTAATTTATTATAATTCAGTTTTTTTTCTTCGTGTGCTTTAAAAGAAGTATTGCTTTGCCAAGCCGATATATCTTTTTTAAACAGCGTATAAGAGCCAGCAAAAAAGATGATAAACAATACCGCTGATATGATAATTCCACTAATCGTATGCGTATTGAAATATATATTGTAATTTCTATTTTTCATGTTTTAGGTTACAGTTTTAGAAGAAAAGGAAGGGCGAAAACACCAGTCAATAGCAGGTAATAAAGCCAGATCTTCCATGCGCTTTTTGCTAAAAAGGCTAACAATAATAATATAGCCCATAAGATATAGCCTGTAAATGCAGCGGTGATAATTATATTTTTAGGTTCAAAAATATAACCGAGTAAATTATGAAATGATATCATCACAAAATAGCCCCCAAAGAAACCGGCAGTTATTTTTAGAAATCTTTGAAATGGAGATTTTGTTAGATACTTTTTATTAGCAGGCATAGTTAAAATATGAAAAGTTCAACACCAGCAAAAACCACGTAAAGCAATAAGATTTTTGGGATAGACAGGTAACGAAATGGAAATAATAAGACAATGAGACATCCCATCGCCATTAGGACAACAATAAAACTAAATACGCCAGCAACTGTGCCATCCTGATAAACAAGCGTTAGGCAGGACAACATCATTAATATAGAGCTGATTAACAGGGAAAGTTGTTTGCGTTTTTCAAAATAAGTTGCCCATGCAGGCTTATCGGGCCATCTGCTTTTTTTTGAAGTATTATAAAAAAATAAAAAAGCAATAAATAACAATAAAATGATTGTACTATACATAAGTTATATGGCTGGTTTACTCATAAAAGAAAGCTGTTTTTAGTCTTTTCTTATTTAGATTGATTAAGGCTAGTGCAAATATATAAGAAAGACCTCTTTATCATATATTTTATTTAAATTAATTCCAAATACTTAAATCTAGTCATAAAACGCATTCCAAATAGCCTGTCTGAAATGTAATCATCCAAAGGATTAAAAATCTTCTAACAATTTTTATTTCTTACGATAGGATAAGATTATTGATCTGCTGATGCCCTAAATTTGTTTCAGCAAAAGAGAGATAGCATCCAAGTTCATCTCTTTAAACAAACATTAGAAAGATTATTATGGAAAACAAAATTTTAGGTTTACACCACATTACTGCGATAGCAGGAAATGCAAAAGTTAACTATGATTTCTATACCAAGGTACTGGGATTGCGTTTTATTAAGAAAACCGTCAACTTTGATGATCCTAAAACTTATCATTTATACTATGGCGACGAGGCAGGTTCTGCTGGAACCATTTTAACTTTTTTCCCTTGGGAAGGGATCGCCTCTGGTAGAAGAGGAGCAAGGCAAGTTACTGAAATTGGCTACAGTGTACCAGCGGGAAGCCTTGATTTCTGGCAAGCACGTTTAGAAAAAAACAACATAATCTACAATAAGCAAGCGGAGAAATTTGGCGAACAATATCTTACTTTTTTAGATCCGGATGGATTAAAATTTGAACTAACCGTTGCAAAAAACACAGACACAAGGAAACCATGGGTAACACCAGGAATTTCTGCAGCACATGCAATACTTGGCTTTCATAATGTAACTATCACCAGCAATAAAATAGAAAAAACAGCAGAAGTACTTACTGCTATCTTTGGATATAGTCTATTAGAAAAACAAGTTAACCGGTCCAGGTTTATTACAGATACTGTAGAACAGGCTAATATTGTGGATCTTGTAGAAGCCCCAGGAGAAATAGCAGGGCACGTTGCCGGAGGTTCTGTACATCATGTTGCATTTCGTGTAAAAGATGAAGAAACACTTTTATATTATAGGGATAAAGTAGTTGCAATGGGATTAAATATCACAGAAAAGATAGACCGTAATTATTTTTACTCATTATATTTCCGTGAACCCGGAGGTGTACTATTTGAGCTAGCCACAGATAATCCAGGATTTACAGTAGACGAACCACTGAATGAATTAGGTACACACCTTAAACTACCTGCACAATACGAAAGCAAAAGAGCAGAATTAGAGCAGATTTTACCAATATTAGACTAACAATTATGTATACGCATGCTAAAAATATAGTTACTGCAGGTGTTCCTGCAGCACAAGCAAAAACAGCATTGATTATGCTACATGGCCGTGGCGCATCTGCAGAAAGTATGATTCCGCTCAGCCAGTATTTTAATCTTCCAGATGTTGCTGTTTTTGCCCCACAAGCCACAAAACATAGCTGGTATCCAGTTAGTTTTATCGCCCCTGCAGAAGAAAACCAGCCTGCACTGGATTCCGCCTTAGAAATTATCCATGGCTTAGTTACCGAAATTATAAAATCAGGTATTCCAGCAGATCAGATCTATTTTCTGGGCTTTTCTCAAGGTGCATGTTTAACCTTAGAATATGTAACTAGAAATGCAATGAAGTATGGCGGGGTAATCGCATTTACAGGTGGTTTAATTGGTGAAAAGATAAACATGGAGAACTACAAAGGTGACTTTGCGCAAACTACTGTATTAATTACTACCAGTGACCCTGATGCACATGTACCTTTGAAAAGAGTAAAAGAAAGTGCTGGGATCATGGAAACTAAGAATGCCCGGTTACATGTAGTGGCATACCCAGCTAAGCAGCACACCATTACCAACGAAGAAATTGATTTAGCAAATCGTATTTTCTTTGAAGAAGTTACCAGCTAATGAAGAAGAAGTTATCAGTTAAAATATAATTCATTTAAAATGTTGAAATTTATTCAATTCCTGAGGGATAATTTAGTTGGTTATTATATATCCAGACATTTTAAAATGTATTAGATTTACGGCCTTAATTACATTTTTATTAAACGAAATACGATTTTGAAAGACACAGAAGAACAGTTAACGCACTATAACAAACGGTTTGAAAATGTGAATTATGAGGATAAGCACATCGTATCCAGGTATTTTGACAACTGTATCTTTTACAAGTCAACCATAAAAGGATGCTTATTTGAAGACTGCACCTTTAATAAATGCACTTTTGAAGAATCAGATCTTTCTCTGATCAAATTTAAAGATACTTATGTAACTGATATTTCATTAATCAATTGTAAAGCAATCGGGATTTTATGGTATGATACTTTAAGCCCATTTTCTATTAAAGCACATCAATCTATTATCAGTTATTCCAGCTTTTTTGGGAAGAACCTTAAAAAAACGAAACTTACCAATTGTGTAGCCATGGAAGTAGATTTTACTGGTTGTAACTTGAGTAGTGCTGATTTAAGTGGTACAGATTTTATGGGCACCACCTTTTCAGATACAGATCTGAGACTGGCTAATTTTACTGCTGCCCAGAATTATCATATCGATCCGGCAGGAAATAAAATTAAAGGAGCGACCTTCCAGCTACCCGCTGCGATATCCTTTTTGGATAGCCTGGGGATTAAGATCGTAGATTAACACACCTTACTGTTAATACTAGAATAATGTCAGTAATTTTGCAAGCTTCCATATACATCAGGGAAGCATTGCAAAATTACTGACACTATTTTAAATCATTTAATAACCTGCGGTAAAACGTTGTTTGATATGTTTAGGATTTTCTAATTCATCAATAATAACCAACGCCAGATCTTCTACAGAAAGCACACTTCTCCCTGCTTCATCAAATACAGGATTATCTAATCCAGTCCGGTAAACTCCTTTTCTAACACCTGAAGTTCCCTGGTGCATTTCAAAAGCAGGGCTAAAAAACGTCCAGTCCAAATCATTTTCTTCTTTAATTATTTTTTGATAATCTCTGGCAGCAGTAGCACCCGGTTTAATTTCTGCAGGGAAATCTGGAGTATCTACAGCCTGTACACCAGGGGCAACTTCTAAACTTCCGCCACCACCAATAACAATGTATCTTTTAACACCCGATGCTTTAATGCCTTCCTGAATAGATTTTGACCCTTTTAAAAACTCATTATAAATATCTGGATTAGACCATCCTGGATTATAAGCGCTGATCACTGCATCCGTTCCTTTAACTGCTTCTGCAACCTGGGTTGTATCTAAAACATCTGCCTTTTCAATGGTCAGCCCTGCGTGTTGCAAAGTTATCTTTGAAGGATTTCTAACAATTGCTTTTACTTGATGACCTCTGTCTAACGCTTCTTTTAAAATGGCTGTGCCTACAAATCCTGAGGCGCCGATTAATGCTATATTCATATATATTTAATTTTTGTGTTTTAATACTATAAGAGGATACTAAGATTCAGGTTCAAAATTCCTTGTAAACTCCTGTAAAGTCTGTTTCGCTAAGCTTGACGTTAATGAAAGTTCAGCCTCAGTATACAATTTTTCTAAGTGCTTGTTGATTTGACGGCCTACAGTACAAGCTGGATTGGGATTATTAGCGCGTCCAAGCAGGGGCGATTGGCGTACCGCTTGATAGATTTCTGATAATAGAATTTCTGAAGACGGCCTGGCTAAAATACATCCTCCACCATTTCCCTCTTTACTAACGATAAAACCTAGTTTCTTTAACAAACTGATCTCTTTTCTGACCAAAGCAGGGTTTAAATTTATGCTCCCGGCGATATAATCCGAAGACAGCCTTTCTCCTTTGCTATAATCCAGCAAAGCAAGTATGTGTAGGGCAGTGGCAAACTTAGCATTGTTCATCTGTAATGATATTTGTTACAGTACAAAGGTATGTAAAAGAGTCATTTGTCCAAGCAGGGTAAGTAATATGATTGTAAAAGAATCATTTGATCAATGATAAAATCGTAAAATAGATACTTGGTGAATAGCATAAACCCAACCACTACATACCTATCAGGGGTCATCTTACTTACACAAATTCATAAAACCTAATCGCTATATACTTGTCATTCAAAATATAAACAATAAATGTCTTAAAAATCCTGTCAGGTCAGCTTTAACCCTCAGATTATTCCTGATCAGACCCTCAAAAAACCATTCAATATTTGTTTTATGAAAACGTTTTCATACATTCGGCAACCAGGTATTACATCCATTACATGAAAGAAAACCAACAGCACAATACGATTCTTGATCTGGCTGCAGCCTTAAAACTGTCACCTGCTACCGTTTCCCGTGCGTTGAGCAATACCTCCTATGTAAAAACAGAGACCAAGCAGCGTGTATTAGAAATGGCGGTTAAACTGGGATACCGCAAAAACACACTCGCCGCAGGGCTTAGGAAAAATAAAACGAATACCATAGGCCTTATTCTGCCTAAAATATCCATGTATTTTCATGCCGCAGTAGTTACTGTCGTTCAAAATCTGCTTCATGCAAAAGGATACAACCTCATCATAGGCCAGTCCAACGATGATCCTGATATGGAAAAAGAGCTAACGGATACTTTTTTCTCTTCAAGGGTAGACGCCCTGATCGTTTCCTGCACCTTGCAAACAGAAGATTTTAGCCATTTCGATATTTTTTCTGCACACCAGGTGCCTATCTTGTTTTATGACCGCGTTCCACCATCGCATTACCAGGCAAGGGTAATCAAAGGAGATGATTTTAATGGGGGATACCTGGCAGGCCAGCACTTAGCCTTAGCAGGATGTACAAATATTGGCATGATCTGCGGTCCGCTCAGCTCCAATTTATACCAGGAAAGAGCTGCCGGATTTCTTAGCGCATTGCAATTCTATAAAATACCTATTCAGCAAGAACTACTTTTTTATCAGCCTTTAACTGAAATACATACCAACCAGGCCATGAAAAAAATGTTTGATCAAGCGCAAAAGCCAGATGCATTATTTGTCACCAGTGATAGAAATGCCGTCACTGCTGTAACTTATGCAAAAGCCCATGGCATCAGCTTACCAGAAAAACTAAAAGTAGTTGGTTATTCTAATGACCCAATTACCGCAATTATTACCCCTGGGATCACTACCATAGAACAATTTCCCGAAATATTTGGAGAAAAGTTGGTAGAAACCTTACTAGACATGCTAAGTAATAAAACAGGTGCCATAGTGCAAGCGCCACCTGTAATCACGCCTGTAGAACTTATTAAAAGAATATCAGCTTAATATACAATAGATTATAAAACACAATACATATTTTATCATGGAAAATCATTTTGAAAGTCGTTATGCAGTAAGTCCGGTCGAAGCAAAAGCAATGGATACCACTAACTTACGCAGTAACTTTTTAATCAGTTCTATTTTTGAGGCAGACCAGGTAAATCTGACACTTTCTCATTTTGACCGTTACATAGTTGGAGGTGCAATGCCTGTAAATGGAAAGCTGGCTTTACCCAATCCAGGCGATTTAAAAGCACCTTATTTTTTACATAGAAGAGAAATCGGGATGATCAATGTAGGGGGAGACGCGGTTATCACTGCAGATGGGGTAACTTATAATCTGGGGTATAAAGAAGCCTTATACATTGGAAAAGAAACCGCTGAAGTACATTTTGAGTCTGCAGATCCAGCAAACCCAGCAAAGTTATATATCAACTCTGCACCAGCACACCATAAATATCCAACCAAGAAAGTAACTAAAGCAGAAGCCGACATTGTAGAGCTAGGTGCTTTAGAAACCGCTAATCACAGGATCATCAACAAATTGATTGTCAATAGTGTACTAGAAACCTGTCAGCTACAAATGGGAATGACAGAATTGAAAACCGGTAGTGTGTGGAATACCATGCCAGCGCACACTCATGATAGAAGAATGGAAGCCTATTTCTATTTTGAAGTACCAGAAAAACAAAGTGTTTGCCACTTTATGGGACAACCTCAGGAAAGCAGGCACATTTGGATGCAAAACGAAGAAGCCGTAATTTCTCCAAACTGGTCTATCCATTCAGGTGCAGGAACAAGTAACTATACTTTTATCTGGGGTATGGCAGGAGAGAATTTAGATTACGGGGATATGGACCATTGCGCCATCAACGACTTAAAATAATCATTTTATCAGCTAGGTTATCAATTTAACAATTAAGCATATCCCAGATTTAAATATTTTATACTAATCAGCCCCATACATAACAATCAGTTCAAAATAAACAATATGTCAGTATTAAATACATTTGACCTAACAGGTAAAACAGCATTAGTTACCGGCTGTAAAAGAGGAATTGGCAAGGCGATGGCTCTTGCATTAGCAGAAGCCGGAGCAGATATCATCGGCGTTTCTGCCAATTTAGCTTTAAGCGACAGTGAAGTAGGGCAAGAAATTATTGCTTTGGGAAAAAAATTCACTGCCTACCAATGTGACTTCGGCAATAGAGAAGCCCTTAAAACTTTCATTGAACAAGTTAAAGCAGACCACCCGGTAATTGATATCCTGGTCAATAACGCAGGTACCATTTTGCGTCAGCCCGCGGCAGAGCATTCTGATGAATATTGGGATGAGGTCATCGCTGTTAATCAAACCGCACCCTTCATCCTAACCAGGGAAATTGGACGCAGGATGATTGAAAATGGAAGTGGAAAAGTGATCTTTACCGCCTCATTACTGTCTTTTCAAGGGGGAATTACGGTGCCGGGATATGCAGCAAGTAAAGGTGCCATCGCACAATTGACCAAAGCCTTCTCTAATGAATGGGCTTCAAAAGGGATAAATGTGAATGCCATTGCACCAGGTTATATTTCTACAGACAATACCACTGCCTTAAGGGCGGATGAAAACCGGAGCCGTTCAATCTTAGAAAGGATTCCTGCAAACAGATGGGGTAACCCAGAGGATTTTAAAGGCGCTGTCGTGTTTTTGAGTTCCAAGGCAGCAGATTATGTCCATGGAACCGTATTAACCGTAGATGGTGGCTGGATGGGCCGTTAAATCACAACCGATGAGAAAAGTAGAAAAAGGAATATTATTCATGTTTCTTGCGCTTGCCGCAAATAGCGCAAGCGCACAGGAAGCAACCTTTCAATTCAGAAATCCTTCAGTCGTAAACCGGCCGCAAGAATTGATTGAACTGGACCGTTCCACAATTGAAAAGAAGTTGGGTAAAATACCAGCCGGTCAATTTGTTGCCGTCAGTGGGACAGCTACGCCTTTAACCCTTCAATTTGATGATCTTAATCAAGATGGCGAATGGGAAAAAATGGTGTTTTTATATACCTTTAAAGCAAAACAATCAGTTAATCTAAAATTTAAGATTAGTGTAGTTAACCATTTATCAGATAAATCTTTAGCGCATGTTAGGCAGCGGAGAAAAAAAGAAGATAATTCTTTTGGAACATCCTTAGCTACAGACAGTGTACCCGCAGGCCAGCCCAATACAGATTTTAGCAAAGCAAAGCTTCCGCCATACCTCACAGAAGGGCCAGCATGGGAAAATGATAAAGTTGGTTTCCGGATTTATATGGATGTAAGGAATATCAAAGACATCTGGGGGAAAACCACGTCAGCAATGATGATGGATACCGTAGGCGTAGATCCAAGCGTGATTTATCACCACCTGGAACCCTGGGGAATGGATATTCTGGCCGTAGGCAAATCCCTTGGCGCCGGTTCTCTGGCACTGCGTGTTCCGGTAAAAGGAAAAGCAGATACACTAGTTAGGTTAGGCGGGCCAAACATGGGTAAGATCATTTACCGTAAAATAGCAGATGGACCAGTGAGGGCTGTATTTAATATGGAATATCCAGCCTGGAATGTCCTTGGAGATGGTCAGCTGACCAGTTTAACCGAGCAAGTCAGTATCTGGGGCGGACAGTATTTTTATGAAAGTAAAGTATTTTTGCAAAATGCTCCAAAAGGCGCACAAGTAGTTACAGGGATAGTTAATCTAAAAAGCGCTAAGTCATTAGAATTAAGTGTAGGTAAAGCAAAAATACTATACAGTTTTGATCAGCAGAGCGAGAACAAAGATAACCTGGGAATGGCGGTGCTAGTCAGTTCGGATGTATTAAATAATTTTGGAAAAACACCAAATAAAAACACAGAGATCCTGAATACTTACACCATTGCACTGAAATTGCCACCTGCTCAAAAATCAGTCAGTTTCCGTTACTATTCCTGCTGGGAGCGTACAAATCCTGCATTCGCTACAGAAAGTGGATTCAAAGATTTCTTAACCGCAGAAGCAGAAAATTATAACGCTGCAATTTTGATCATATAATAACAAAAAACAGATCAACTATTCAATACCAGTTTATCTAACAAATAAACTGGTATTGAGTACTTTTTGCTCAAACTCAGTAACCGGATACTTAGCTTCAATGAGTTCCAAAAGCTTTTCCGTTGCCAATAATCCCATTTCAAAAGCAGGTTGAAATACCGAAGTCAGTGAAGGATTAAAAAGGTCCAGTACATCAGAATTACTAAATCCTGCAACAACGATCCCGGTAGGCTTAATCCGGTTTAACTCTTTCAACACATGCATACAGCACATCGTTAAACGGTCTCCCGCTACAAATATCGCATCAGGTTTATCTCTTAAGCTAATCAATTCCTTCAAGGCAACTTCTACCTCTTCAAAGATCATTCCGCCATGCGGGCAATTTTTAATATACTCAGGATTAACAGATAATCCATGTTTACGTAATGCTTCAGTATAACCAAACAACCGTTCAATACTAATTGATAAATGCGCAGAACTAGAAAGATGTGCAATCTTTTTTGATCCGGTACTAATCAGGTGGGAAGTCGCTTCAAATGCTCCTCCAGTATTATTAGCAATAATTTTATGCGTATTAATGTTCTCCGGTACCCTGTCAAAAAACACGATTGGCAAACCCCGCTTATGTAAATCTTCCAGATGCGCAGTATCATTCGTCTCTGCAGAAATAGAAATTAATAATCCATCCACAGACCTGGAGGCAAGATGCTGAACATTTTTCTTTTCCCGTTCAAAAGACTCATGTGTTTGCGTAATTATTGCCGTATAACCACGGGAATTAGCAATAGATTCAATCCCGTTAATTGCCTGGGAAAAATAATGATTAGCCACTTCGCTAACCACAATTCCGATAGATTTGCTTCTTCTTTCTTTTAAACTTAATGCATTCGGATTAGGAAGATAGTTCACTTTCTGCGCATATTCCATCACCAGTTTTTTGGTAGGGGCACTGATTTCGTAACTATCTCTTAAAGCCCTGGAAACTGTAGAGGTAGAAAGGCCTAGTGCCTTGGCAATGTCTTTTATGGTAAAGCTCTCAAACATTCGGTTAGTGTTCTAAAATCGGCTGAAGGTAAATAGGGGCCTTACAAGTTTACTGAAAATCTTTCAATTTTAAAGGATGAAAATGCTGGCCGGGAACGATTGCATATTTATTTATGCGGAAATCCATGGATCAGATTGTAAAACTTTGTAGACTTGCTATAGTACTCTTAAACTAGTTTTAATTTTTTTGTTTTTACCGAAAGCAAAATAATGGATAAATTCAAGAATGCTCCAAACCAAATATGTATGAACAAACTTTATCTATTATTGGCCATATTCTGCCTTTCCAGCAGTGTATCATTGTCCCAGACGCGTTCCGTCACTGGAATGGTATCCGATGCAAAGAGTGGGGAAACCTTAATTGGGGTAAGCATCATGGTCAAAGGATCTTCGCTGGGTACCACCACAGATGCAAACGGAAAATTTAATTTGACTATTGCCGGTAACAATGCTGTGCTAGTGATCAACTACGTTGGTTATGTGAAGCAAGAAGTACCTGTTGAAAATAAAACACAGATAAATGCCAGGTTAACACCCGATGAAACCGCATTAAGCGAAGTCGTTGTCATTGGCTACGGAACAGTAAAAAAACGTGACCTGACCGGATCTGTAGTTTCAGTAAAAGGAGAAGACATTGCAAAAGTACCTTCTTCCAACCCTTTAGAATCTATACAGGGAAAAGTTCCGGGCGTTGACATTACCCGGAGCAGTGGTTCAGCATCTTCTGGCGTAAACATCAATATTCGTGGTACCCGATCAATTTCTGCTGGTAACGGGCCATTAATCATCGTAGACGGAGTACAATATTCCAATTTGCAAGATTTAAATCCAAACGATATCGCCTCCATGGATATTTTAAAAGATGCCTCCTCCACAGCAATATATGGTTCCAGAGGTGCAAATGGAGTAATTATCATTACCACTAAAAAAGGAATCTCAGGCCAGGCAACCGTTTCATTAAATTCTTATTTTGGTTTGTCACAAGTATCCAGGTACCCAACCGTGATGAATGCCCAGCAATATATAGATCAGCGCAGAGAAGCCAACCGCACTACTGGTAACTGGAGCAGTCCTGCCAATGATGTTTCGATTTTCAACTCTGCAGAATACGGCGCCATTCAAAACAGTCAGTTCCTGGACTACCAGGATCTTCTGCTTCATAACGGCCACCAGCAAAATCACCAATTAGGTGTGAGGGCTGGTACCGAAAAAACTAAAGTCTATTTCTCCCTTGATTATCTGGATGAAAAAGGCGTATTAAAAATGGATAAGTCTAACCGCTACACCGCCAGGTTAAACCTGGATCAAACCATAGGCAAATTTTTTACAACAGGAATGCAGGCCCAGTTTACCCATTATGAACAAAGCAACAGGCGTGACCCGCTCAACCAGGCCAACAAAATTTCTCCATTAGGCGAAGTCTTTGATGCACAAGGTAAATTTATCAATTATCCACTGGCAGGAACTTTTGTGAATCCACTAGCCGATGAACAGCCTGATATCTATTCCAGTGAAACCATTATTAACCGCACACTGCTCTCTGCTTATGCAGAATTTAAACCTTTTAAAGGATTAGTAGCCCGGTCAAATATAGGCGTGAATTTAAACACAGACCGCACCGGAACCTATGCAGACCGCTATTCGATAGACAGGAATGGTTCAGTGCCAAAAGCTACATATGCATCTTCCAACAGCCATTTAATTAATATTGAGAATTTTGTTACCTATAATAAAGAGATAAACGATCACTCATTTACCCTAACCGGTATCAACAGTTTCCTTTTTAACCGCATGGATAATATTGCGGCATCAGGTGAAAACCAGTTACTTAAATCACAGCTCTTTTATGGTCTGGGCAATACACAAAACCAGGCAGTGACCACCGCTTACAGTATGAGCAACCTGCTTTCTTTTGCAGGAAGGATCAACTATACGTATAAAGGAAAATACCTGTTAACCGCAACTGCACGTACAGACGGGTCTTCTAAATTAGCCCAGGCCAATAGATGGGCATTATTTCCATCTGCAGCAATTGCCTGGCGGGTAAGCGATGAGAATTTTTTAAAGGAGAGCAAAATCATTAGTGATTTAAAGCTGAAAGTCACCTATGGTGTTGCCGGCAGCGATAACATCAATCCCTATTCTACGGTAAGCAGTCTTTCAAGAATTGCATTTGCCTATGATGATGCACCCGTCCCTGCGTATACTTATTCCCCTTCTATCGGAAACTTAGCGCTCACCTGGGAAAAAACAAAGACAATTGATGTTGGAATGGAAATAGGGTTTTTCAAAAACAGGATTACCAGTACAGTAAATTACTACGATTCAAAAACCTTTGATTTGCTTTTAAACAGAACACTTCCACCTTCCAATGGAGTCACCAGCGTGATTCAGAATGTAGCGAAAACCAGAAACAAAGGGTTAGAGATTTTTATCAGTTCAAAAAACATTACCGCTACTGATTTTCAGTGGACAACCAATTTGTCTTTCACCAGGAACAGAGAAGAAATTGTTGAACTGGCAGGCGGCTCACAAGCAGATGTATTAAACTCCTGGTTTGTAGGTTCACCAATCCAGGCCTATTACGACTACGAGAAAATAGGGATCTGGCAAACCGCCGATGCTGCTGAAGCGGCAAGATATGGTCAAAAACCAGGAGATATCCGTGTAAGAGATATCAATAACGACGGAAAGATCGATGCCACCAATGACCGGAAAATAATTGGTACAGACCGGCCAAAATGGAGTGGAGGACTAGAAAACACCTTTACCTACAAAAGCTGGGACCTAAATGTGTACTTATTTGCAAGAATAGGACAAACAATTTATCCTGACTTCTTAAAACGCTATGATCCACAGGGTATTAACAATAGTGCTACGGTAATCAACTACTGGACACCAGAAAACCCAACAAATGATTATCCACGGCCAAATAAGAACATATCTTATGCATCTACCTTATATTCTACCGCATTAGGTTATACTGATGGCTCATTTGTGCGCCTGCGTAACATTACACTAGGATATACTGTACCTAAACTTACACTAGAAAAAAGTTTTGTAAAAAGCATCCGGGTCTATGCAACCGCCAGAAACCCATTTACCTATACAAAATCTAGTTTGCTCAAAGAATTTGATCCAGAGCGTAGCGGTGGGTCAGAAAGCTCACCAATGACTAAACTATACACTTTTGGCCTTAATGCTACTTTCTAATTTCAACCGATCAATATGAAACATTATATAATTAAAGGATTACTCATTTTCTCAGGACTGGCCGGTTTGTTGTCCTGCAAAAAATCCCTGGACGAAAACAATCCTTCTGGTATTACCCCTGAGAGTGTTTTTACCACACCTGCGGGATTTGAAACACTTGTAAATGCTGCTTATTCTTATCAGCGCTGGTGGTATGGAAAAGAGGAGGGATATAGCATCTCAGAAATGGGAACAGACCTTTGGACCAGTGGTGCAGGTGATGTCACCACTGATTTGACCCAATACATCAATTTACAAGGTACAAATGTAGCTTTAACTACAGAATGGCAGCAATTTTATGCAGCAATTAACCTGTGTAATGCAGGGATCAACCGCATCGAAGGTGCTGGTCTTGCTGCCAATATAAGACCAATAAGAGAAGCAGAACTTAAATTTTTAAGGGCCTTTTATTACTGGCATATTGTAGAAACCTGGGGAGGGGTACATTTCACCTTAAAAGAAACAGAAGGACTCGTAACCACCGCTAATAAAACCCCGGTAGAGACTTTCAATAAACAAATTATTGATGATCTGTTGTTTGCAGTGGCCAATCTTCCGGCTACTACGCCAGATTATGGAAGAGTGACCAAGCCAGCAGCCCAAGCTTTTCTAGCCAGAATGTACCTTACACAAAAGAAAAACCTGGAAGCAAGAGATATGGCACTAGCTGTCATTAATGGAGGGTATGGTTTTACCTTATTGCCAAATTACGCAGACCTGTGGAAAATGGCGAACCTAAAAAACAGAGAAGTAGTCTATGCGGTTAATTACTCCACTAACCTGTCACTTAATGATTTAAAAGATCCTATATTGAACCCGCTGGGACATAGCCGGGGTAGTAATAACGGACATTTGCATTTTGCGATGAAATATGACGATCAGCCAGGTATGATCAGGGATATCTTAAACGGCAGGCCATTTGACCGGTACATGCCTACGCGTTTTTTATTAGATTTATATAATGATAATGATGCCCGTTATGAGGCCTCTTTTCAAACCGTTTGGTATTCCAATAGCGGAACCAGGCCAACAGGTATGAAATTAGGAGATACCGCAATATTTGCAACGAAAAAAGTTTTTGCACCAGCGGGTAAACTTTACAAAATATATGACCGTAATGCGGTATATAATGCAAACGGTTCGGCAAAAGATCAGCTGCATTACGTCTCACTCAGCAAATTTGCAGATCCTACCAGGACCAGTATTAATGAAGCACAAAGTGCCAGAGACGTATTTGTAATTCGTTTTGCAGAATTATATCTGATTGCAGCAGAAGCAGAATTTAACTTAGGTAATCCAGCAGCAGCAGTTCCCTATTTAAACGTCATCCGTACGCGGGCTGCCAAAGCGGGTAAAGTTCCAGAAATGCAGCTAACCGCAGCACAAGTCACACTAGACTTGATCCTGGATGAACGTGGAAGAGAATTTGCAGGAGAGCAAATCCGCTGGTTTGATTTGAAAAGATCAGGAAAACTGCTGGAAAGGGTAAAAGCATATAACCCCAATGCCCTTTCGATCCAGGATTTTAACCTGGTACGTCCTATACCAAGAACACAAATAGATGCCGTAACCAATAAAGAAGAATTTAAACAGAATCCAGGATACCAATAGATTATGATAAAAACAGGAAACTTAGGTAACAGCCCTTTATTTTTAGCCGCATTAATGCTTTTTGGACTTACAACAGATGCACAAACAAAGAAAGAAATTTTTTCTTTTAGTCATCTTCCGCAGGTAAAGCAAACCCAGTTCAAAAATGATACCCTTAGCATAGTAAAATTTGGTGCAAAGAGCGATGGGGTAACTTTAAATACAAAAAGTATAAACGATGCCATAACCGCAAGCAGTAAAAGCGGCGGTGGGGTAGTAGTTATACCAGAAGGACTTTGGTTAAGCGGGCCTATCGTATTAAAAAGCAATGTAAACCTTCATTTGAAAAAAAATGCGCTCTTACAGTTTACCAAAGACTTTAACCAATACAAATTGGTAAAAGGAGACTGGGAGGGAATCCCGCAGATGCGTAATCAATCGCCCATTTCCGCAGATCATGCAGAAAATATTGCAGTGACCGGTTATGGGATCATTGATGGCAATGGAGATGCCTGGAGAATGGTAAAGCGGGATAAGCTTACCGAAAGCCAGTGGAAGAAACTAGTGGCTTCAGGTGGCAGTGTCAATGCAGAAAATAAAATGTGGTATCCTTCAGAAAAAACAGTGAAAGGTGCGCAGCTTAAAAACCCCGGTGCTATAGAGGCCGGTAAAGATGCCGCTTTTTATGAGTCCGTTAAGGATTATTTAAGACCAAATCTAGTGGTACTGACCAATTGTAAACGCATCTTATTAGAAGGCGTGACCTTTCAAAATTCACCTGCCTGGAACCTGCATCCTTTAATGAGCGAAGATATTGTAGTTAGAAATGTTTACGTAAAAAATCCATGGTATGCACAAAATGGAGATGGGATCGATTTAGAATCCTGCAAAAACGTACTTATTGAAGGCAGTACTTTTGATGTAGGTGATGACGGGATCTGTATAAAATCTGGCCGGGATGCAGCAGGGAGAAAAAGAGGAATGCCAACAGAAAATGTGATCATCCGCAACAGCACCGTATATCATGCCCATGGTGGTTTTGTGATTGGCAGTGAAATGTCTGGTGGCGCGAAAAACATATTTATCTCAGATTGCTCATTTATTGGTACCGATATTGGTCTCCGGTTTAAAACAACTCGTGGCCGCGGAGGGGTAGTAGAATCCATTCATGCTAAAAACATTGTCATGAAAGATATAGTTGGAGAAGCCATCTTATTTGATATGTACTATATGGCAAAAGATCCAATCGCATTAATTGGAGAGCAAAGGGATGCCCCTAAAGTCAAACTGCTGCCAGTTACCGAAGAAACACCTGTTTTTAGAGATTTTCATATCAGCAATATCGTTTGTGACGGTGCTTCAAAAGCCGTTTTCATTAGGGGATTACCAGAAATGAGCATAAGTGATATTTACCTGGATAATATAGTGATCCAGTCAAAAGAGGGAATTGACATTCAGGAAGCAAAAAATGTGCAGCTTAGCCATGTAAAAGTTATTACCAATCCTGCGCTTCCATTTATCAATATTCAAAATGGAAAAGAGATCAAGTTTAGCCAGCTGGAATATGGCAAAACAGATTTATTTTTTAAGATAGGGGGTGATCGCAATTCGGAAATTTCAATCTCTGGCACAGACCTTTCCGCTGCACAAAAACAATCACAATTTAACGCTGGGGCATCAGCTAAAGTGTTAACAATAAAATAAATAAGATGAACAGATCATTTAAAATCACGGTACAGCTTTTAATTGCGCTTTTTGGCAGCTCAGCGAGTTTAGTTTATGGACAGTCAAAAGACCCAGGACAGCAGCTAGCTGCAACAGTAATGGAGATTTGGAAAGATTCTCTCCGTATGGGAGAGGATAAGCCCGTGAAATGGACTTATGACCAGGGGGTGATCCTGGAAGGTATTGACGCCCTGTGGCGCAGAACTGGAAACGCTGATTATTTTAGGTATATGCAAAAAAGCATGGACCATTTTGTAACCAGCGATGGAAAGATCAGGACCTATACACAAGACTCTTATAATATTGACAATGTAAAAAATGGGCGCACCTTACTTACGCTCTATAAAGTAACCGGACAAGAGAAATACTTTAAAGCCGCTACACTATTATGGGATCAGTTACAGCTACAGCCCCGCACCAATGAGGGCGGGTTTTGGCATAAAAAGATCTATCCTAATCAAATGTGGCTGGATGGGCTATATATGGGAGAACCATTTTACACTGAATATGCTGCTTTAATTAAAAATGAAAAAGCCAATGATGATATTGCAAACCAGTTCATCTACATGGAAAACCACAGCAGAGATACAAAAACAGGACTATTATACCATGGCTGGGACGAATCTAAATTGCAGAAATGGGCAGATCCAAAAACTGGAGTTTCCCCGCATTTCTGGGGCAGGGCAATGGGCTGGTATGGCATGGCGCTGGTAGATGTACTGGAAATCTTTCCTGCTAATCATCCAAAAAGAGCAGCACTAACCGGTATTTTAAATCGTTTAGCTACAGCCATTCAAAAATACCAAGACCCAAAAACAGGTGTATGGTATGATATCATAGATTTAGCAGATAGAAAAGGAAATTACCTGGAATCATCTGCTTCCGCGATGTTTGTCTACACCTTGCAAAAAGCAGTACGTTTAAATTTACTTCCGGACAAATACGCTGCGGTAGCCCAAAAGGGATATCAAGGCATGCAGAAAGAATTTATAGAACAGCGCACAGCAGGAAAAGTAAATCTCAAAGGTACTGTAAGTGTTTCTGGATTAGGTGGTAAGCCTTACCGTGACGGATCATTTGAATATTATATCCGGGAAAAAGTAATTACCAATGACCCTAAAGGTGTTGGCGCTTTTCTTTTAGCTTCCAATGAAATGGAACTGTCAAAAATCCCTTCAACAGGAAAAGGTAAAACAGTTCTGCTAGACTACTACTTCAACAGCGAAAAAAAGCTCAATCAAAGCGGCCATGAGATTCAGTGGCATTACAAATGGGAAGAAATGAGCAACGGCGGATTTTCTCTTTGGGGAGAGCAATTTGAGCAAAAGGGCTTTAAACTGGCAAGTCTGGATCAGGCTCCCACAGCAGCGAACCTAAAAGCAGCAGCAGTTTATATCATTGTTGATCCTGATTTTGAAAAAGAAAACCCAAAACCAAATTTTATTGAGGCTGGACATATTAAAGACATCACGGCATGGGTTAAAAATGGTGGTATACTAGTCTTGATGGGCAATGATACAGGAAACGTAGAATTTGACCATTTTAATCAGCTCGCTGCTAACTTCGGTATCCAATTTAACAAAGACAGTAAAGGGAGGGTAATTGGAAAGCAATTTGAAATGGGAGAAATCCTGATTCCTGCCGGAAATGCTATTTTTAAAAATACAAAAAAGATTTATGTTAAAGAATACAGCACCTTAAAGTTAAGTGCAACCGCTAAGCCAATCTTAAAAGATAAGGATGGAAATATCGTAATTGCAGTAGCCAGCCTGGGTAAAGGCACTATTTTCGCAATAGGGGACCCTTGGCTGTATAATGAGTACGTGGATGGCAGGAAGCTTCCTGCCGAATATGAAAATTTTAGTGCTGGCGCTGATTTAGCTGACTGGATTTCTAATTTAGGAAAACGATTGAAAAAATAAAACTGAGTCTTAAGAATTGTAAATTTTATGCCTTCTTAAGACCTGTCATTAAATAACTTTTATTGTATAAATGATTTTATCTAAAAAAAATTTACCAAAAATCGATGCCAAAAAGGTAATCGTTCCTGCTGACGAATTGTTTAGCCTTCCAGAAAAAGTACTGCAATTTGGTACCGGTGTTTTATTAAGAGGACTGCCAGATTATTTTATAGATAAAGCCAACAGACAGGGTCTCTTTAACGGACGAATCGTTGTGGTGAAATCTACCGGTAATGGAGATACTTCAGACTTTGATCACCAGGATAGCCTATATACAATTGGTTTACGTGGGGTAGAAGGCGGTAAAAATATAGATGAAAACATCATTTCTTCTGCTATTTCAAGGGTTTTATCAGCAGAAAAACAATGGTCATCTATATTAGCCGTATCTACCAACCCGGCATTACAAATTATTGTCTCCAATACCACAGAAGTAGGTATCCAGCTCGTTAAGGAAAGTGTGCAGCAACAGCCGCCATTTTCTTTTCCCGCTAAATTACTTGCCGTATTGTCTGAGCGTTATAAAGGATTTGGAAATAATCCAAAAGCAGGCTTAGTTATTATTGCAACAGAGCTGATTCCTGAAAACGGAAAAAAATTAGAATCAATTATTTACGAACTGGCTGCGTTTAACCAGCTGGGCGATGATTTTATAAACTGGTCTAAAGCAAATAATATATTCTGCAACTCATTAGTAGACCGGATTGTTCCAGGTAAACCAGATGCTGCTAAACTGAGCCAGCTAACGGCCGAACTCGGTTATCAGGATGATTTACTTATCCTTGCAGAGCCTTACCGACTTTGGGCAATAGAAGGTGACGAAAAAGTTTCTTCCCTATTAAGCTTTATGAAAGCAGATACAGGATTAATCGTTAAACCAGATATTGAGATCTATAGAGAGTTAAAGGTAAGACTGTTAAATGGAACACATACGCTAACTTCAGGAATTGCTTGTTTAGCAGGCATTGATACCGTAAAAAATGGGATGGACAATACCCAGATACACCATTTTGTTTCACAGGTGATGCGCAAAGAAATTGCACCAGCTATCCCATATGACGTATCTCTGGATGACGCACTCGATTTTTCTGCCACTGTAATCGATCGTTTTGCCAACCCATATATTAAGCATCTGTGGTTAAGCATTACGATGCAGTACACCATGAAATTAAAAATCAGAGTGCTGCCGGTTTTATTTAACTACCACACCTTATTCAATACTATCCCACCCTTTATTACTTTTGGTTTTGCCGCATATTTACACTTTATGCGGGTTTCAAAAAATATGGGCAATAAATATTATGGTTCCTATAACGGGCAGGAATATCTGATTACGGATGACAGCGCCAGTTATTTTTATAATAAATTGCAAACTGAAAATGAATCAGGATACCCAGATGCTGTTTTAAAAGACAAAGATTTCTGGGGAGCTGATTTAAATGAAATCCCTGGATTTACTGAAGCAGTAAATAACAACTATCAACATATCCAGGATCAGGGAATTACCGAAGCCCTGAAAAATTTGACTAAATAAGCGCGCGATAACCGAGTTAAAGAGCAAGAGATGACAAAGAAAATATTAAAGGTACACCCTAAGGATAATGTGTTAGTGGCCCTTGTTGATCTGAATAAAGGAGAGTCAATCTTTTATGAAGAAAACGCCTATATATTACAAGACAATATTGCGGCAAAACATAAATTTGTAACACAAGAACTTCATGCCGGTGACCAGATCATCATGTATGGAGTATTGGTTGGAAAGGCACAAGAAACCATTTTAAAAGGTGGGTTAATCACCACTGCAAACATCAAACATGCAGCCACTGGTTTTCATAGTGCCGAAGATCATAAAGGCTGGAATGTGCCAGATATATCGGCCTGGAAAGACAAGACCTTTGATGGCTTTCACCGGAGTGATGGACAAGTAGGCACTGCAAATCACTGGCTGGTGATCCCCATGGTATTTTGTGAAAATAGAAATCTGGATGTGATCCAGGAGGCACTGCTCAATAACTTAGGATATGGCAGAAATGAAAGCTACCAGGCCCAGGCTAAAGAATTAATGGCTTTATATGAAAGCGGGGCAGGAGTAGATGAAATTTTACAATCACAAAACACACATTCAGAGCAAGCAGAAAAGAAAAACAGGTTATTTCCTAATGTAGATGGGATTAAGTTTTTAACCCATAATGGTGGCTGTGGCGGCATCAGGCAAGATTCTCAAACTTTATGTGGCCTGCTTGCAGGTTACATCACCCATCCCAATGTTGCAGGTGCCACAGTTTTAAGCCTGGGTTGCCAGAATGCCCAGGTGAGTATTTTACAGGAAGAAATTTATAAAAGAAGCCCGGCATTTGATAAACCATTGTATATTTTAGACCAGCAAAACATTGGTACAGAATCCGATTTATTATCTGCCGCTATCCGCCAAACTTTTGCTGGTTTAATGCAGGCCAATAACAGCATTCGCAAACCGGCCCCCCTGAGTAAACTTTGCATTGGATTAGAATGTGGCGGATCGGATGGTTTTTCTGGCCTATCAGCAAATCCTGCTATTGGCTATACCTCTGATTTACTGGTAGCCTTAGGTGGGTCAGTTATCCTGGCCGAATTTCCAGAACTCTGCGGGGTAGAGCAAAACATAATAGACCGTTGCGTACAACCTGAAGATGCAGATCGTTTTGCTGATTTAATTAAAACCTATAGCAACAGAGCCACAGAAGCAGGATCAGGATTTGACATGAACCCCTCTCCGGGAAATATAAAAGATGGGCTGATTACCGACGCCATCAAATCAGCTGGTGCCGCCAAAAAAGGAGGCACATCACCAGTTGTAGCTGTATTGGATTATCCTGAAAAAGTGACTAAACCCGGCTTAAACTTATTATGCACACCAGGCAATGACGTAGAATCTACTACAGCAGAAGTGGGTTCTGGTGCTAACCTTGTCCTTTTTACCACAGGTTTAGGCACGCCAACTGGAAATCCTATCGCACCAGTCGTGAAAATCGCGACCAATACGGTCCTCTACAACAAGATGAATGATATTATCGATTTAGATACCGGATCAATTATCGCAGGAGAGGAAACGATAGAAGAAGCTGGAGCCAGGATCTTAAATTACGTAATTGATGTAGCCAGCGGAAAGACTATTGTCAGTGCGGTGCGGCATATTCAAGATGATTTTATTCCCTGGAAAAGGGGAATATCCCTGTAATTAGGAAAAAGCAATCTTTTTTGTAAGACCAACCACTGATAAGACATAAACAGGCTTGCTTACAATCTGGTAAAACCAAATAAGACAGCTATAAGAAATTAAATGCGATAAAATACTAAGACAATTCAATAAATATTCAGATGAAACAATTTATAGACGAGAACTTCTTATTAAACAATAAAACAGCCCAGACTCTTTATCATCAGTATGCTAAAGACATGCCAATAATTGATTACCATTGCCATTTGCCTCCAGATCAGATCGCAGAAGATAAAAACTTTGAAAATTTAACCCAGGTATGGTTATATGGTGACCATTATAAATGGCGGGCCATGCGCGCTAATGGAGTATCTGAAGAATATATTACTGGAAATAAAAGTGATTGGGAAAAATTCGAAAAATGGGCAGAAACCGTTCCTTATACTTTACGTAACCCTTTATATCACTGGACACACTTAGAATTACAAAGATATTTTGATATCTATGATATACTTTCTCCAGCCACAGCAAAGAAAATTTATGATGAATGTAACGCGAAATTACAAACGCCAGAATACTCAGTGCGCAGCCTGTTAAAGAAAATGAAAGTGGTTACCGTAGCCACTACCGATGATCCTACGGATGATCTCGCCTACCATCAAAAAATAAAAGCAGATGGATTTGAAGTAAAGATCTTACCTGCATTTAGACCAGACAAAGCAATGAATGCAGATGATACCACTGCCCTAAATGCTTACATCGTTAAATTAGAAAAAGTTCATGGTGCTGCAATTAATACCTATGCAATATATCTGGATGCTTTAAAAGCGAGACATGATTATTTTGCCGCCAATGGCTGCGTTTTATCAGATCATGGCTTAGAACAATTATATGCAGAACCTTATACTACAGAAGAAGTTAGCGATATCTTTAACAAGATCAGATCTTCTGCAAGTTTAAGCAAACAGGAAGTTCTACAGTTCAAATCTGCGATGCTTTTTGAATTTGCGGTATGGGACCAGGAAAAGAATTGGGTACAGCAGTATCATATTGGTGCGTTAAGAGACAACAATTCAAGAATGTTACAAACCCTTGGGCCAGACACCGGATTAGACTCTATAGGCGATTTTTCGCAGGGAAAAGCACTTTCAGCCTTTCTTAACAAACTAGACAGCAATAATCAATTAACTAAGACGATTATTTATAACTTAAATCCCGCAGATAATGAGTTAATTGCAACAATGATTGGGAATTTCAATGACGGTTCTGTTGCGGGCAAAATCCAATACGGTTCTGCCTGGTGGTTCCTGGATCAGAAAGATGGAATGATCAGACAAATCAATGCTTTATCAAATATGGGATTACTAAGTCGTTTTGTAGGCATGCTTACAGATTCCAGAAGTTTTCTATCTTTTCCCAGACATGAATATTTCAGAAGAATATTGTGTAATTTATTAGGAGAAGATATCGAAAATGGTGAACTTCCTGACGATATTGCCTGGGTAGGGAAAATAGTACAGGACATCTGCTTTAATAATGCTAAATCTTATTTCAATTTCTAAAGTTATATGGGTAAAGTTTTAAGTTTTGGTGAATTATTGCTTAGGATCTGTCCTGATTCTACAGGAACTTGGTTAAAAGAGAATACATTCCCGGTATATGTAGGCGGAGCGGAAGCAAACGTAGCCGCTGCCCTCGCATTATGGGAAATTCCCTCTGCTTATATGACCGCAGTGCCTGATAATTTTATTGCAAAACAATTAGTAGGATATCTGGATGAATTAAAGATCGATACACAGGCGATCCGATATGCCGGTGAGCGAATAGGATTGTATTTTTTGGATAAAGGAAAAGACCTGAAAAATGCGGGTGTCATCTATGACCGTAATTATTCTGCTTTTTCTGAACTCCAGGTCGGTACCATAGATTGGGATGCCGTCTTTGAAGGGGTAACCTGGTTTCATTTTAGTGCCATCTGCCCGGCGATCAATCAATCCGTAGCAGATGTTTGCGAAGAAGCGCTGATTGCTGCTTCGGCCAAAAATATTACGATCTCCATCGATTTGAATTACAGGGCAAAACTCTGGAAATATGGTCAGGAGCCCATAGACATTCTTCCATCGCTGGTTCGTTATTGTGACCTGGTGATGGGAAATATTTGGGCGGCAGAAAAGATGCTGGGCATCCCAGTTTCAGAAACCTTAACAGAAGAGCATGATAAAAGTGCTTACTTACAACAATCACAGATCAGTTCAAAGTCCATTATGGAACAATTCCCTAAATGTAAATCTGTAGCGAACACATTTCGTTTTGACCATGGAGAAGGAATACAATATTATACTACCCTGTACACGCAAGACGAATTATTTATCTCTAAAGAATACATTGCCGGTCAAATTGCAGGAAAAGTAGGAAGCGGTGATTGTTTTATGGCAGGGCTGATCTATGGATTTTACAAAGAACAAACTCCGCAAGAGATTGTAGATTTTGCAACAGCAGCAGCATTTGCTAAATTATTTACAGAGAGTGATTTTAATACAACAAAAATAGAAGATATAAAACAAGTGGTTCAATCTTATGAAGACTAAAGAAGATACTTTAAAAGCGATTACAAACCAGGGGCTATTGCCACTGTTTTACTATGAAGATGCCAATGTAAGTCTGGATATTGTCCGCACATTATATCGCGCAGGCGTACGTGTGATTGAATATACCAATCGGGGGCCAGCCGCATTAGAAAATTTTGAACTGCTGATTAAAGCAGTGAACCGGGAAATGCCAGATCTTTATTTAGGGATAGGTACAATTAAAAACCCGATTGAAGCCGCTTACTTTATCAATGTAGGCGCACATTTTATTGTTTGCCCGGTGGTTGATCCGGAAGTTGGTAAATTGGTACATGATGCAGGCTTGCTTTGGGTACCAGGGTGTTACACGCCAACTGAAATTAATACGGCTTATCAGAACAATGCAGGTTTAATTAAATTGTTCCCGGCTAATTTATTAGGGCCATCATTTGTATCGGCAGTGAAAGATCTTTTTCCGGGCCAGTTATTTATTCCAACTGGTGGGGTAGAAATTGCGGCAGATAACATTAGTGAATGGTTTAAATCAGGTGTTTGCGGTGTTGGCATGGGTAGTAAGCTCATTAGCAAAGAAATTATGCATGATAAAGATTATGACACCTTATTTACCCTCACTCAAATTACCCTTAATATTATAAAGGAAACCCGGCCAAGCTGATATCAGCTTGCCAATCGTTAACCACACCATAAACCAAATATAAACTGATGAAAGAGAATAAAATGAGCAATTACCGCTGGACCATCTGCGCGTTATTGTTTTTTGCGACTACGGTCAATTATCTGGACCGCCAGGTCTTGAGCTTGCTGCATCCCTTATTAGAAAAAGAATTTAACTGGACCAATAGCGATTACGCTAACATCACGTCGGCTTTTCAATTTGTTTACGCGATCTCCATGCTATTTGCAGGAAGGATCGTAGACAAACTCGGTACTAAATGGGGATATGCCATCTCGCTGATCATATGGTCGGCTGGTGCAGTCATGCATGCAATGGCTATTCCAGTAGGAGAAGGACTTGCCTCTGTCTTAAGCTGGGCAGGTGTAGGTTTGATCCCGGTTTCGGTACTGGGATTTATCGCTTCACGCGCTGTACTTGGTTTTGGCGAATCGGGTAATTTCCCGGCCGCTATCAAAGCAACCGCAGAATACTTTCCTAAAAAAGAGCGGTCATTTGCTACCGGAATTTTTAATTCAGGTGCAAATGTAGGCGCAGTACTTGCCCCTTTATCCGTACCATGGATTGCTGAGAAATGGGGTTGGGAGAGTACTTTCCTTATCGTAGGGGCAGTAGGGTTAATCTGGTTATTCTTCTGGTTTCTGTTATATGATAAACCAGAAAATCAAAAAGGCATTACGGCCTCTGAATTGGCTTATATAAATAGCGATAAGCTAAATGATGATGGTATTGTAGAAGTAGAAAATGCAGAGAAAGTATCCTGGTTTAAACTACTTGGTTATAAACAAACCTGGGCATTTGCTTTTGGTAAATTCATGACAGATGGTGTATGGTGGTTTTTCCTGTTCTGGCTGCCTTCTTATTTAAAGGTACAATACGGTATGGTGGGTACCTCTATTATGATTCCTTTAACTGTCCTTTACAGTATGACCATGATCGGAAGTGTTGGCGGAGGCTGGTTCCCGGTACATTTTATGAAAAAAGGTCTTGCCCCTTATGACGCAAGGATGAAAGCAATGTTCATCATCGCATTAATCCCATTAGTGGTGCTGGCAGCACAGCCATTAGGCCATATCAGTTTCTGGATTCCTGTAATTTTGATTGGAATTGGTGCTTCGGCTCACCAGGCTTGGTCTGCTAATATATTTACAACCGTATCTGATATGTTTCCAAAGAAAACAGTAGGAAGTGTAATTGGTATTGGTGGAATGGCTGGTGGTATTGGCGGAGTGGCTATTTCCAAATTAGGCGGTGCGCTGTTTGATTATTATAAAGGATTAGGACATACCCAAACCGGATACACCATTATGTTTGCGATCTGCGCAGTAGCCTATTTAATTGCCTGGATAGTGATGAAGGTATTAGTACCTAAATACAGACCAATCACTGACCTTTAAAAGATCAGTATAACAAGATATTTTTTAATATAAACGTCCTGTATTGCACTTCGCTATAAAATGCAAAAGAGTAATACAGGGCGTTATTTTTTTGATTAATCCACCAGCCTTTTTTCTAAGATGAAAGTACTTTCCACTTTTCGTTTTTTTGAATTATTCATGATCACATTATAATTTCCAAGAAATCCGGTACCAATTACATTGTATGGAGCAGCAGAACTTAAAACTACTTTCTGATCTTTAATTTCAGTACCGTTTACAAGTAGCGAAGGCACAACCAGTTCATAAATCGTATCTACCATTTTCCGCCTGTGAATAGTAGAGGTCAGTGTAGTTTTTGGCTTCAAATTATACGTGCTAATGAGGTGCTGCCCAAGATCACTGCCAGAATTTATCTGGAAAGTAGTACCAGAACCAAAGTCTAATCCAAATTCTGAAGTGGTACCAGCAATTTCCACCTCTGTATTTGGAGGAGAATCCTTAGGATAAGAAATCGTGATAAATGGCTGCTGTGGTGCAAAAGATTTCTTTGAAATGGAAATTTCGTTCCTGTCATTATCTATTTTCCAGTTATACTGATTAACCAGCAGCGTTCCGGTAGAGCCAGTGGCAATGCTATCTGGAAAAGCATAATTAACAATCGTTTCCTCGTTCCTGAATTTTAAAGGGCCAATCTCCATTTTAGGCACATAAAAGATCATCCGGTTCTTTCTTTTTCCATTTTTATCAGTTAAAGTAAGGCGGTTCCAGCTTGGATATAACTCTCTGGTTGCCATAAAGTAAGGCGTGAGCCTTAAGGTTTTAGAAGAAGTTCCAAACAAAACAGGCAACGTATCCTTATCTATTTTTACCGGGATAAAAATTCGGTTGAATTTGTCTTTTTGAAAGGTTAATTTAGTAACCGCATCTGATTGTGCATGTGCCTCTATAAAGGGCGAAAATGACATTGCAGTAATGCAGGTAGCTGTAAAAAGGATTTTTAAAGCTCCTTTAGATTTTAAAATTGCTGTGTTCATATCCGTTTAATTTGTGTTCACTAAAATAATCATTTAATTGAACAAACCACTTGTAAACAAATCACGTATTTAAATGTTTAATAATAAATTATTAACTATGCCAATCTGGTTAAAACGCACTCTTCAAATCTTTGGTTCCTTAGTTCTTTTAATTGTTGTAATTTTCATCGGCCTTGCCGTATATGTAAATGCAAACAAGAAAGAATTACTGTTATCCATCACTAAAGAACTCAATAGAAATATTAACGGAAGTTTAACGGTAGGAAGCATGGAGCCTACTTTTCTAAAAGGATTTCCTGGCGTTTCTGTGTCTTTAAAAAAGGTAGATATTAAAGACAGTCTTTGGAATGTCCATCATCACTCTTTACTAACCGCTAAAGATTTTGATATCTCTGTGAATGCTATGGCATTATTACGAGGCACGATAGAAATCAGGAAAATATCTATTCATGATGCAGAGGTTTATTTATATACCGATAGTAACGGCTATAGCAATACCTCTATATTTAAAAAGAAAACTAACGAAAAGCCAAAATCGAATGAAGAAAGTACTTCTCCTGCTGAAATCAGGAAATTTGATTTAAGTGATGTCCGTTTTATCATGGACAACAGGAAAGGAAATAAACTATTTCTATTTGCTGTTCAAGACTTTAGTGGTAAAGTAGATTATCCATCTTCAGGCTGGAAAGCTAATGTGAATTTGAGAACATTGGTGCGAAGTCTGGCTTTCAACACGAAGAGAGGAAGTTTTATCAAAGACAAACTGTTAGAAGGAAAGATGGATATTGCCTATGATGAAGATAAAGGTGTGATTGAAGTAAAGCCAAATATCTTAAACATTGGTGAAGATCCCTTTATACTGGGCGCTACTTTTGATATTGGCAAAGATCCTGTCGATTTTTCTATTTCTGTAGAAGCGCGCAAAATTAAGTGGCGGAATGCATCGGCATTACTTGCCCCAAATATAACCTCACGCCTTAATCAGTTTGACCTTGAAAAACCTTTTGCTGTTAAAGCGATTATTAAAGGCAACATGGGCGCAGGAGGGGACCCTTCGATATTCGTAAATGCATTGATCAAAAACAATAAACTTACCAGCCCAGGCGGGGTAGTGGACAATTGCAATTTTGCCGGGGTATTTACCAATAATTTTATCAATGGAAAAGGTTTAACCGATGAAAATTCTGCCATTAAACTGTATCGTTTTTCCGGAACTTATAGTGAGATGCCTTTTACGATAGATACTGCATTTATCCATAATCTTTCTCAGCCAATTGCCATGGGTACGTTCCGGTCTAAATTTGATGTGGCCAAGCTGAATAATGTTATTGGTGATGAAATGTTAAGATTTACCAAAGGAACAGCAGATTTAAAACTCCATTACAAGGCAGATATAGTTGATTTTAAGTTGAATAAGCCAGTCGTAACTGGGTTAGTCAGCATAAAAAATGCGGATGTCAGTTATGTGCCTAGAAATGTGAACTTTAAAAACACCTCCATTACCTTAGACTTTAAAGGAGAAGATCTATTTATCAAAGATCTAAGGCTTCAGAGTGGGAAGAGTGTTATTTTTATGGAAGGAAACATTAAAAATTTTCTGAACCTCTATTATAATGCACCCGAAAAAATTCTGCTCAGCTGGAAAATGCGCAGCCCCGATATCTATTTGCAAGAATTTTTAGGTTTTCTAGGTACAAGAAAGAACCGGGCACCCGCAAAATCCAGAAAGAATAGTACCAATTATTCTAATCAGATCAATGAAATGCTGGATAAAGGAAATGCAGAAATCAATTTGCGGGTAGACCGGGTACATTATAATAGATTTCTTGGAACTGGCGCCAGTGCCGATATCTTTTTAAACGGTGATGGCCTTAACCTGAAAAATGTAAGTCTGAACCACGCGGGAGGTACTGTTAAGTTAAATGGTAAGGTTACCCAAAATGGAAAACTGAACAACTTTGCTTTAAATACATTTGTGTCTAATGTAAACATCAGGGATTTCTTTTATTCTTTTGAAAACTTCGGCTTACAATCGCTTACCTATAAAAACTTAAAAGGTAATTTATTCACCAAAACCAATATTACAGGGAGCATTACCAACCAGGGAAAGATGATCCCCCGGTCTATCCATGGAAGTATTGTATTTGATTTGAAAAAAGGGGCATTAGTTGGGTTCGAATCACTGAAAAGCGTAGGTAAATTTGCTTTCCCTTTCCGCGACCTGGATAATATTACTTTCAATAACCTAAATGGAAAGTTTGACCTCAATGGAGAAAAAATCACGATCAACCCCATGTTTATTAATTCCAGCGTATTAAATATGAATTTAGCAGGACTTTATTCTTTAGGCAAAGGGACAAATATCTACCTGGACGTGCCCTTAAGAAATCCTAAAAAAGATGAGGATATTAAAGATAAAAAAGAGATTAAAGAACGAAGGATGAAAGGTATCGTAGTACACATTCTCGCGACAGATGGAGAGGATGGGAAGATTAAATTCAAACTCGTAGGGAAAAGAGAGAAGACAGGGGAAAAGGAATAAGACAGGGGAAAAGGAATAAGACAGGGAAAAAGAATAAGACAGGGAAAAGGAATCAGGCAAAGCGAAAGAAATCAGGCAATAGAAATTTAATTCAGCTTTGAACTTCCGCAACAAAAAACGAAACCATTAATTGAACTGAACCCCAAAATTTTTTGTCCAACTTTTAGGGTTCAGTTCAAAATTATGATCATTTTTTTTAATTTTCTTCTTAACCTAAAGCAGTATCCTAAAATATTTGATGCGCAGCGGTTTAAATTAATTATATTAAGGAAGCAATGCTTCAAACGTATCGCCGATAATAAAGATCAGGTCTTCATCAACATCCACCTCATCATTGGTAACCCACATATCATCTTCTGAAAGGAAGATCTCAAATTTATCATGCCCTGGTATTTCAGCAAAATAAGAAGAATCCTCTCCGTCCTCCACTTCAGTAACTACTACAGGTAAAATCTCCCCTTCAAACGTTACTGTAAATTCTGTTTTTAAATCTGCCATGTTCAAATATATTAAAAAAGCGGTTGTTTTAATCAAAGCCCTGTTAATAGTTTAAATTAGGGTAATGATTAAAACAACCGCTTTAAAGATAGCCGGCAATTTCTACAGAAGTATGCTCTTCTAGCCGGAGGATAATCCTGAAGATGATTAGGTTTTCTTAATTTACTTTATCCACTGTTGTTTCAATCACATCCTGTACTGATTTTGGCAAAGCAGATAAGAAATCATAACCCGTTGCTTTTTCTATATCCCGCACAGATACCCTGTAAGTTTTCCAATTTGGATTTGTAGTATTTATATTAGGTGTATTCACTGCAATCACGCGCGTATTTGCATTCACGCGGCTCAAATCTCCATCACCCTTAGGAATGATCACGGCAATTTTCCAAACATGAGAAGGTACGGTAACTTTACCTGCAGCAATCGTATTTGCAGCTCCATTACTTCCAACACCACCAGTTCCATAACTACCCATAATGATATAAACTTCATTACCTTGCAGCGCCAGTTTACGTAAGTCATCTTCCATTATTCTCCAGGTCTGCTGATTGTTTTCTGGTGCCTGGGGAATCATATTGGTCATTAGAAAAGTAGCACTATTGGCATTGGTAGAACTGGTCCGGTCTCCGGATGGTGCATTATGGCCACGGTCAAAACCAGATTTTGAATAGCTATTGCTTTGCACCTGGAATGCATTTGCAGGTAAACCTGTAAAGCCGGCAAAGTTATCTAAGCGGCTGCTGGTTCCGTTAAAATCAGAGACATCCAAATGCCAGCTTACCCAGTTTGGTGTTCCGCGGCTGCTGCTGTATGATTCTACATAATAACTCTGATCAATTAGAAAGTTATCAGGCAGCAAGGCAGAGGCAGCAGAAGGATTACCAAACAGCGCATTGCTGTTATCCCCATCCGCAGGCTGCGCATCAGTTCCTTTAATTACTCCACGCGGGGTACTGGCATTTCCAGAAGAAGTTGTATCCACAGGATTGGTATCCGGTACACCAGCGACAATACCAGGATCACCAGTTCCTCTAAAAGTAATATCATCAATATTTATACGGGTAGTACCTGTTTTTTTAATCTGAAAACGAACAGCTCCAGTGGTCGCAATTTTAAACGAATCCAGTTTTAATACCGTATTGGTTTCTTTGATATCCGCACCAACTTGCGTATACGTTTTACCTGCATCAGCAGACATTAACAATTGCCATACAGAAGAAGTCGTATCAGTTACATACTTACCATGTTTAATATATAACATGGTCATTCCTTTCACATCAAAGTTCATGGTAATATTTCCTGTTCTCAGACGGATACTTTTATTGCCGCTTTTTAAATCATTAGCAAGGCTTCCGACAACTGCATCATCCAGGCTCCATGTTCCGGTAGGAGCAGTAAGGGTACCAATGACATAAGCAGGTTTAACAGAATTTTCAAACCCTTCAGTGATGTTATAGTTAACCGGAGCAATTACCGGGTCGGTAATTTCAGCTGTATTGTTTTTAGAACAGCCTGAAAAAATAAGGGCAAGGCTGCCTATCAGAAATAGATTTCTTATCATTTTTGTAATTATTAATAGGTAAGTAATAGTTTTTGAACTGCAAATATCAGAAATTGATATTAAGTTATGGTTAACTTATCGTAGGTTTTATTATTATTAAATACTAAAAGATAAGAATTGATTTTTCGTAACCTTTTCAACATTTCATACCTTTGTGTGATGAAGTATATGGTAACCCTTCTTTTTTCTTTAACAGCACTCTTCAGCACTGCGCAAAACCTAGACCTGAGCCAGTTAAAATCTTACCTTAACCAGCCTGTGTTAACAGTAAGCGACAGTTTAACTAAAAATAAATGGACGGTTAGGCCAGAACTGTCTGGTATCCAGGCACATCAAATGTATCAAACTTTTTCTTTTGGTAACCAGCAAGACGAACAAGCTAAAGCCCTGGCCTGGCTAAGAATACATGCAGACCATAATATAGTAAATCAATTGTATTATCAATTGCCAAATATAGAGCAGTACAATCTTGTTCTTAAAGAAATTAAAGAAACAGGAACGGAAAAAAAAGGTGTTCAGAATATTGAAGATAACCAGATTAATACCTATTACCTTTCAGCAGATTATACTTTTCAAACCATTACAGGTGCAAATTCATACACCATTATGGTTATGACCAATAAGCAGCCTTAATCATTCGGTTAAAAAGCCTCCCCAATATTTACAGCAAATCCAGAATAGCCTTTACTAAACCCATAATCAACACCAATATTAGTATTAGAGGCCTTATTAAATTTAATACGCAAACCTGTTCCAACTGCAGGATGTATCTTGCTAAATTTATTATTCTCCGGCTCTGTTACGGAAGTCGCATTGGCAAAAACAACAAAACCAAATAATCCATTATTTGTGATATCTCTTCGGTACTCAGTTTCCAGGTAAAAAAGACCTTTACCGCGGTACCTGTTCTGATCTACACCTCTACCAGATCTGTTGTTCGGGTCCCAGCCTATACTGGGCAGGTTTAAATAAGGAATATTACTGCTTAAGCCAGTCCAGAGGTAAGTCCAAAAGGCCAGCGTATTTTGCTGATGAGGTTTAGTATTTAACGGGATATATTTTCTTGCATCAATATAAAGTGATTTCCAGTTAGTTTTACTGCCCAATGCTTTTGGGTTATTTCTCAGTACCATATTGAAGTAGGAACCCGGTAATGGATTAATTTCACTATTCCGGGTATCATAAAGTAAGTTAAGTGATACTCCGGATGAAAAAGAATTTTCACCCTGTGCAGTTCCAATATCATAACCGCTAAACTCTTTTAAACCTGGTTCTGGTGTGCGAACATTGATGAAATAATCCAGGTTATATCCCACACCAGCATATAAATATGGTTTCAACCGTCTCAATGCATTTTGATAAAACCGTACATATTTATAATTAACCAGCATGTTATTTTTTTCATTACCACTGCCTAATCCCCAGGTATATTGCGGGTAAAACAAAAACCGCGTATCTCCCTGGATCACCCATTTATTTCCTTCAAGAAATAAATTAGAACGCAAAGGCAGTCCAAATCTGCTTTTTAAATTCCAGTAGGGGGTAAACGTAACATTTGATTTCATCGTCGTATTTCGCTCCCCTAAATAAAAACCGGCGTTTGTAGATGTAATTAAGGCACGGCCTCCTCCAGGAACGTTTGCTCCAAGTGGCAATAGTGAAAAATATATTTTCTTTTCCCCATCTTTAAGTTTTGGCCTGGGTTTAATATTAAATAACCCCTTGGCTACATCTATTAAATCTTTTTTAATAGCCGTATCCCTAACTGTATTATTTGCCGGAATAGCATTACTTGCATTTTGTGCGTACACAGAAGCAGTAGCAAATAATAGAAACAAGGTTAAGGTATTTTTAAGCATAGCGATAGAATGGGAGGTTAAGTGTTTTGCTCACCATACAAAACTCGCGCCATTTATTATGCCAGCATAGGTGATATATAAACAATTTTAAAAGAGGCTATCTCAACCTGCAAAAATGCCGTTTTAATAGGAGAAATGCGGGTGTAAATTAATCCATAATTACATCCTCCTGTCAATAAGGGCATTGATGGGAACGATTGCATAAATTTATCTGAATCAATCATCTGAATATTCAAAAAAACAATGTAGACTTGTCTTTTAAGAAAGAAAGTTTTCTTAAAGAACCAAATATAACCAAGTATAAATCAAAATTCTCTCAGGCAAAACCTGGGTAAACCGGACAGGTATGAAAAAAATTTTACTCCTTTTTGTATGTCTGGCAGCTTTTATTGGAGTTGTTCAGGCGCAATCAAGATCGGTTACCGGACAGGTAACTGACAATTCCACAAAAGAACCCATACCCGGAGTGAGCATTGCCATCAAAGGCACTCAGATTACGATCAGCTCAGATGAAAATGGAAAGTACAAAATCAATATCCCAACCACAGGAACAGTGGTTTTGATCGCACGCTATGTTGGTTATAAGCCAAATGAAGTGACAGTGGATAAACAGTCAAAAATTAATTTTTCTATGACAGAAGATATCAGCACACTGAATGAAGTGGTGGTTAATATTGGTTATGGAACAGTAAGAAGAGAAGCGCTAACGGGATCTGTATCCTCTATTGGTGCTAAAGATCTGGCAGATTTCCCCACAGGTACGGCTGCACAAGCACTTGCAGGAAAGCTGGCAGGGGTTTCTGTACTTACTACAGAAGGTAGCCCTGGAGCAGAGATTCAGATTAAGGTAAGGGGCGGAAGCTCTTTAACCGGTGACAATTCTCCTTTGTATGTGGTAGATGGTATCCAGGTAGAAAATGCTTTATCTATTCTTTCTCCCAATGAGATTGAAAAAATAGATGTACTAAAAGACGTGGCTTCTACTTCAATATATGGCAGCAGAGGGGCAAATGGTGTAGTCATCATTACTACTAAAGGAGGTAAGAGCGGCAAAACCATGGTTTCTTTTGAATCCTTTGCCGGGATGCGGCAGATTGTCAATAAGTTAGATGTGATGAACCCTGCTGAGTTTGTCAGATATCAATATGAGTTATATAATAACAATACCAGCCAGGAAGTAAAAGATGCCTTCATCAATAAATATGGATCATTTGAAGACCTGGATATTTACAATAACATTCAAAATGTAAATTGGCAGGATAAAGTGTTTGGGCGTAACGCATTCTCTGACACAGAGATACTTACTCTTTCTGGTGGTACAGATAAAACCACTTTCAATTTCACCTTAAACAACACCAGAGAAGAAGGGATCATGTTAGAATCAGGATATAAACGCACGTTTGCCTCTTTTCGCTTTGATCACAAGATTTCTGATAAACTGCGTACGGGTATAAATGTGCGTTACAGCCGTCAGCGTATTGATGGGGTAGGTACTTCAAGCAGCGGTTCTCAGGGAACAAACAGGCTCAGAAATTCGGTTCGCTATCAGCCTTATTTAGGAGGCGGTGATTCCGGAGATCTTTTTGATGCAGATTTCCTTACAACTGGTTTAACCAACCCCATTACTTTAGCGCAAAATGAATTGAAATATGATTACCGTAACGATCTGATCAGCAGTGGATATTTAAGTTATCAAATTTTAAAGAACTTAACCATCAGAAGTACAGTAGGATTGAATTTTTCTGACCGAAAAACAAATACCTTTAATGGCTATGTTAGTAATGTAGCCAGGAATAACGGAGGTTTACCGGCCATTCAGCTCGACAATTCCAGTGCAACTAATTTTATCAATACCAATACCATCAGTTACCAACCTAATTTAGGCAGCGATCATAGCCTGGACTTATTAGCAGGACAAGAATTGATCAGGATGAATGTAAATTCTACAGGGGTAAATGTAAAATGGTTCCCTATCAATATCTCTGCAGAAGAAGCTTTTGCCAGTATTCAGAAAGCAGAACCAGTTACTGGCGGGGTGCAAGATAAGCCCACATCAGCAGTAGCAGGTACCCGCCAGCTTTCATTTTTCGGCAGGGCCTCTTACGGGTATAAAGGAAAATACCTCGCTACGTTAAACTTTAGAAGAGATGGATCATCTTTATTTGCGCCCGGTAAGCAATGGGGTAATTTTCCATCTGCACAAGTCGCATGGAGAATTTCTCAGGAAGATTTCTTTAAAAATAGCGGGATTGGATGGGTCGATAATCTTAAACTTCGCTTAAGTTATGGTGCCGCAGGAAATAACCGGATCGGGCAGGATTTGTACAGAACATTATTCTCTGCAAACTCTGTAGCAGGGGGGTATGCCGCAACTGATGCTTCGGTAACTACAGGATTGATCACCGGAAGTATCCTGGCTAATCCAAATATCACCTGGGAAACTAATTTATCCGGAAACGCAGGATTGGATATCGACCTGTTTAAAAACCGTTTAACCGCCAGCATTGATTTATATGATAACCGCACAGAAGACCTATTGCTCAATGCAAAAATATCTTCTATCAATGGATACAATACACAACAGCAAAATGTAGGCCGTACCCAAAACAAAGGGCTTGAATTACAGCTAAACTGGCAAGCGGTAAAAACTAAAAATTTCACTTACAACGCTGGATTTAACATATCCTTCAATAAGAATAAGATCCTGGAGCTACAAAATGGTGTCACCTCCTATATTGAGCAATCTGGCTGGGTAAATAGCCTGGGTGACTATAAGATAGAAGTAGGTAAGCCAGTTGGACAATATTACGGCTTTATTTCTGATGGATATTACAAGGTGGATGATTTTACCGCTGTGCAAAATACCACCACGGGTGTTTACACTTATACCTTAAAAACAGATGTACCAAATTCCAGCGTATTGCTGGGTAACAGAAATCCGCAACCAGGCGACATGAAAGTGAAAAAGCTTTCGGGATCATCAAGTATGCTCATTGGTGAAGATGATAAAACTGTACTTGGAAATTCGCAGCCTAAGTTTGCGGGAGGTTTTAACAATCAGTTTATGTATAAGAACTTTGATATGAGTGTTTTTATCAATTATTCTGTAGGCAGTAAAGTATACAATGCCAATTCTTTAGAGTTTACCTCTCAGTTTAATGTAAAAGACAATAACCTATTGGCTATTATGAATGACCGCTGGAAAAACTTTGACGCAAACGGGATTAAAGTAACTGATCCTGCGGCCTTAACTGCGTTAAATGCAGATACAAAATACTGGACACCTACCTTAGGTAATTATGCTTTAACTTCTTTTGCAGTAGAGAGTGGCTCTTTTTTAAGATTAACCAATATCACCTTAGGTTATAGTTTACCACAAAGCCTGGTTAAAAGAACTGGTTTTATCTCTAAACTAAGGGTGTATGGTACAGTAAATAATCTGTTAACCATTACTGGCTATTCTGGTTACGATCCCGAAGCCAGCACCAGGCGTTCCAATCCGCTAACACCTGGCGTAGACTATGCCGCTTATCCGCGCAGCAGATATATTCTTGCTGGTCTTAATCTTATTTTTTAACCTATTCAGCAATTCATAAAATGAAAACATACTTCATTCCATCTGCTTTAATGGTATTTGCTATTGGTGCATTGACAATTATTTCATCTTGTAAAAAGGCAATAGATTTCGAATCGCCTTCTTCTTCATCACCTTCAACTGTTTTTGAAAACACAACTTCAACCAATGCAGCCTTAATTGGTGTATACAACAGATTATGTGGCGATAACGGTTATGGAAGCCGTATTTCTACCCTTTTTGGGGTAACTGCTGATGACTTTAAAACTTCTGGAAGCTATAGTCCGACAGATAGAAGAGGAATTAGTATGTATGGTGCCAGTTCAGATAACACCGATCTGTTAAGTCCTTTTAATCAATTATATTCTGGTGTAGAAAGAGCTAATATTTGTATTAAATACATTCCGCAATCCGCAATTTATAAAAATGGTTCTACCTCAGAAAAAGCTTTAATGCAACATTATTACGGGGAAGCATTAGCACTTAGGGCGCAGTTTTACTATGAGCTTATCCGTAACTGGGGTGATGTTCCCGCCAGGTTTGTTCCTGCAGCGGATGCACAAAACCTCAATGAACCAAATGCTAACCGGGATGCAACTTATGATCAGATTATTGCTGATCTTAAAATTGCCGGAGATTTACTGCCCTGGAGAAGCGGGATTACTGAATATGGAAGTTTTCGGTTCACCAAAGGTGCTGTTAAAGGCTTAAGGGCAAGAATTGCATTGGCTAGAGGGGGCTATTCGTTACGTTCTGAAACACATTTGATGGAACGCCGGTCTGATTACCTTAACTTTTATAAAATTGCCGCCGAAGAATGCCTGGATATTATTAACCACAGGGGAGAACATGATTTAAACCCTGTTTATGAAAATATATTTAAAACCCTGCATACTTCTGCCCGGTTGGATGACAGGCATGAGCTGATGTTTGAGGTGGCTGCTTACGGCGGGAGTGCCAGTACCGATAGTAAATTGGGTTATTATAATGGTATTCGTTTTAACTCTTCCTCCTCCTTTGGTGCCGGTGGGGCAGGGATGAACGCAATTCCTACTTATTTTTATGAATTTGATCAAAGCAGGGATTGCCGCAGAGATGTGACGATTGGTGTTTTTGAAATCAATGCAAATTCCAGGAAGATATTGAATGCTGCGAATAATCAGACTGACGCTAAGTTTAGAAAATCATGGACTGCATTTAATAATGCTTCTGCCTCGCAGAATTTTGCTGTGAATTGGCCGGTACTGCGGTTTGCAGATATATTACTGATGTATGCAGAGGCTGAAAATGAGATTACAGGCGGTGCTTCTGTTTTAGCACAACAAGCTTTACAAGAAGTACAAAAACGCGCTTATGCTGGTTTTGAATCAGCTATTCCGGTTGCGCCAGCAGATAAGGCCGGATTTTTTAATGCGATAGTTAAAGAGCGGTTACTGGAATTTGGCGGTGAAGGCATCCGTAAATATGATCTGATCCGTTGGAACCTGATTAGTGCTAAACTTATAGAAACCCGCGCTAAACTCCTGCAATTTATGAATGGTACCGGCCCTTATGCAAACTTACCGGCTATTATTTATGCACAGGAAAGTAATTATAATCAAAGTTCCAGTGTAGCAGAAGTTGCTTCCCTAACTTTACTGGGTGGAACACCAAATACGGTTTTCTATACGCCTGGATCTGGACTATCCGGGGCGCCGGCAGGATCGGTATATATCGCGAAAAATTGGCGTGCAGCATTAACTAATGATCCTATATCAGGCTATATCAGCGGTACAGCGAGTGGATTTGCCACTTATTTTGAGCCAAATAAGAAAGAGCTTTTTCCATATCCTAAATCAGTATTGATTGACAACCCTAATATTGTTCAAAATTATGGCTATTAACCTACAAAAATTATTGATGATGAAAAGATTTAGCTATAAAATAAGTCCGTTATTATTATTCTATAAAACAGGGCCGCTCTTATTTATATTAGGCGTTGTATGTCTGTTTTCCGCCTGTAAAAAAACTGAGCCAGTACCGGCAGAACCTGCGAGGATTTTTAAGCCGGGCCAGGTTGCTGTATCTTCGGGGATTAGTACGGCAACATTAAAATGGAGCGCACCAATTTTATCCGCCGGAAAAAAGCTTTCTTATACGGTAGATTTTTCAAAAGATTCACTTTTTAGCAAGGTAGATTTTTCGGGTACTTCAGATACCACAGGTTTTGTGGCTACCGATGAACAGCTGCAAATCAGGCAAACTTATTTTGCCAGGATCAAAGCAAATGCGTTTGACAATCAGCCAGAGTCTAAATGGTTCTATAGCAAGTCTTTCCAAATTACCGGAGAACAAATATTCTTACCGGTACAAAGTTCCGATGTAGTAGATAATGCGGTAGTTTTAAAATGGGCAGCATCACAAGGAATTACTAAAATTACGCTAATGGCAGATGGTGCCGCTGCTGTAGATTATGTGGTAACTGCTGATGAGCTAACCAGTGGCAGAAAGCAGATCGGAAATCTTAAATCAAATACGAAATATACCGCAGAGATCTACAAAGGGGCGAAATCGGTAGGTATCCTTATTTTCTCAACAAAATCGCCTCTGGCCGGAAATATTATCGATCTTAGGAATATTACAGACAGGCCTTCAGTTCTATCTGATACTTTGGGGATTATCCCTTCTGGAAGTACAGTTTTATTAAAGCGCGGGCTCACTTATACCCTGAGTGCGATACTAAGTTTAGACAGGTCAGTTACTATTTTAAGCGGAGATGATCTGTCTAATCCAGCTCAGGCGATAATATCTATGCCTTCTAATTTTAATCTGACCGCAGGAAGCATTATTGATTTTATCACTTTTAAAGATGTTACTTTGAGGGGCACAGACTATACCAGCAAGTATATTTTTAATACTACGAATGCAGCTACAGTAGGTAAAATTAGTTTTGATGGATGCAGGGCACAGATTTTCAGAGGGCTGATCCGTTTACAATCCGGGGCTATGACATTAGGTGCCCTTTCAATTACTAACTCTATAATTGATAGTTTGGGGAGTTATGGAGTGATCACCATTGATAATGTATCTTGTAGGGTAAATGATATTACAGTAAGCAACAGTACGATTTATAAAGCAGACCGGTTTATTGTAAGTAAACAGAGCTCAAATAGTATTAACTTGCTTAATTGTACTTTTAATGAGGTGCCATTAGGTGGAGGGAGTAATTATTTAATAGATTATACGGCTTCTCTTTCTGTAACTTCAGGTATTACGATTAATAACTGTATCCTGGGGCCGGGTAAAATAAGCGGTACCAGTGTGGTGGTAAGAGGCGTAAGAGCGAGTACGACAACGGCTGTTACTTCTTCAAACACTTATGTGACATCAGATTACTCGGCTGCTTCAAATGCTATTCCAGGTTTAATTGTCTATTCTGGTACAGCTGCTGCATTATGGAATAAACCATTTAGCGGAGATTTTAAAATTAAGGATACAAGTTTCGCGGGGCTGGCTACTGCTGGAGATCCAAGATGGAGATAGTCCGATGTATAAGTTCAGCTTGCTAATTGTAGTTTTTTAATTAATATAAAGGGGAAAGTATAAAATGATTAAAGATAGATTTAAATTCAGTTTGATAGTTTTAGTCTTGTTTTTAATGGGATTTAAACCGGAGGAGCATAGTGCTGTTACGCTAAAATCGGCTGTGCTAAAGGTAGTTGCACAGCCAGCTGATGTGGAAGCGGAGAATATGCTGATTTATCAGCGCAGTGTGGGCGGTTGGCCAAAGGCGGTGAATAGTATTCCGGTTGATTATAAAAAGATATTATCAAGCGAAGCTAAAGCAATCATTAAAGCTGATTCTTTACATGATGATGCCACCATTGATAACAATGCAACTTCAAGAGAAATTAATTACCTGGTAAAGGCTTATGGTAAAACTAAAGATCAGCGGTTTTTATCTGCCGTAGAAAAAGGGATAGGTTATTTGTTTAAAGCTCAATATGAAAATGGCGGATGGCCACAGTATTATCCAGACCATCACTTGTACCGGGGGCAAATAACTTATAATGATAATGCGATGATCAATGTGCTTAATATAATGCAGGATATTGCCGAAGGCCGCAATGGATATAATTTAGTAGCCCCTGCAAATCAGCCTAAAGCGGTTAAATCGGTAGAGAAAGGGGTTCAGTGTATTCTGAAAACCCAAATCTTTGTCAATGGAAAACTTACTGCCTGGTGTGCACAGTATGATGAGAAAACTTTAAAGCCCGCAAAGGCAAGAGCATTTGAACTGATTTCCATCAGCGGGAGCGAATCTGTAGGAATTGTTCAATTTCTAATGCGGCTAAAGAATCCATCTGTACAGGTTAAACAAGCTATTGATGCAGCTGTAATTTGGTTTGACACGGTTAAAATTACGGGGTATAACTTTGTGCTAAAAGAGGATGCTTCTCTTCCTAATGGAAAAGATAAGGTACTGGTAAAAGATCCTTCATTATGTATATGGGCACGTTTTTATGATGTTAAAACCAATCAGCCATTTTTTACCGGAAGAGATAGCAAGCCTAAAAAGAATGTAGAAGAGATAGAGGTAGAACGGCGGGTTGGATATGCCTGGTATGGTACATGGCCAGCTAAAATTTTAAATAAAGAATATCCTGAATGGTTAAAAAAAAATGGTGGGTAAAGTAGCGTATGTGCTTAAACTACACTTTTTTTTAAAATAAGGCGTTTTAGTAATTAAATAAAGCCATGACTGTTAAATAATAGGATGGATGTTTATATGTTTACAAAAATAAATTATACCATACTTGTATCATGGCCATTAATGATGAAATGATGCTCTTTATCAATTTTAACCAATCAAAATTCTAATGAAAGTTTTAAATCCCCGTTTAGTATTAGCCGCAATCGCTATCATGGCTGTTTCATTACAAGCCTGTAAAACAAAAAAACTAGCCGCCAAACCTGTTCCGGTAGTAGAAGCACCAAAACCTGCTCCTCCTGCACCAGTGGAAGAAAAAGCACCTGAGCCGAAAGCTGAAACGCCTGCTGCACCGGTACAGCCTGATTTTAATTTTAAAAATGTTCAGTTTGAATTTAATTCTGGTGTATTAAAAACTGCTTCTTTTAGCATTTTAGACAAAGCAGCAACAGAAATTAAAAAAGACCCTGCTGCAAAATTTGTAATTAATGGTCACTCTTCTGCCGAAGGTACACCAGAGCATAATATGTCTTTATCGGTTGACAGAGCTAATTCTGTTAAATCTTATTTGGTAAATGCAGGTGTGAATGCAGCTAACCTGGAAATTAAAGGACATGGTTCTACAGAACCAATGACTCCTAATGATACCGAAGCGGGTAAAATTTTAAACCGCCGGGTAGAGATAAAAATAAACTAATTACGTTTTTATAATCACTGGTGCTTATTTATTAAGTATCAGTGATTTATTTATTTTAATAAAATCTATCATAAGATTTTATATTAACCTGATGGGATCAGAGGTTAGAAACAGATGAATATATTCATTATCAGTGTTTAACTTTAATAGTTTACTAGATTTAACTATTGATAACGATCTTGTAATAACATATAAATACTTCTCCCAGACCTTTTTCAATTCATTTGAATCCTTAAATAAATATCCGGTTACCTGCGTGGTTATCTCTAAATTCTGTTGGAGTAGTGTTTTTTCTTCTTTTGAAGATCCTGTTAAAGTTAGATATATTGGTAAAACCACATTTGAATGCAATATCTGCGATCGTATGATGGCTATCAATCAGCATGCGGCTAGCATGGCCCAATCTGATTTCATTTAAACTATCAATAAAGGTGATTCCCGTTCTGTTTTTAATAAACCTGCTGAATGATGCTTCTGGCATATTGGCTACTTTTGATACCTCAGCTAAAGTAACGGGTAACGCATAATGGAGATTCATATATTCAAACACTTTCTCTATGCGCCTGCTGTTGTAATTAAGAGTTTCATTATCACTGGCCACTTTAGATAAAGTTTTGCTATCAGGAGCGATTGAAAGTTCATGAAAAATAAGGCAAAGATCTATTAAAGCGTGGAAACCCGTTTTTTTTTCTAAAGATAACAGCAATGGCTTAATGCTATCAATGGTTTCAGGAGAAAATAATATTCCTTTATGCGAACGTTCAAACATATTTCTAATCAGGCTGAACTGGTTTCTGTTTAACATCGTTTGATGAAAGATATCCCTGTGAAAATGGATGGTAATTTCAGTAATGTTCTGGCTTTTACTTTCATGGTTAAACCATCCATGATTTAAGTGAGGTCCAATAAGAATTAATTCTAAATCACTGATTACAGCTGTATGATCTCCTATTTTGCGTATAGCACCACTGGCATTGATGATTAGATTGAGCTCATATTCTTCGTGGTGATGCAAAGGGAAATCAAATTCTTTTTTTTGCCTGGATAATAAAGTGAAACAATCTGCTTGGGTTAGTGGAGTGATCTCCTTTATTAAATTACTACTCATAGTTTGGTTAGCATTACGCGCTGACGCATTAAATATAGGATAAAAAATAGTTTACCCTATTTGAATAAGCCGTTTTTTATATAGAAAAATGCTGTCTTATAATTGAAATTGAGCCTCCGGGAATAAAATATTTAAAAATGTACCCTACGACATAGGAGTGAGAACAACAAAAATAAGGATGATATCTTTTAACTATCAGCATAATAATAGGAATGCCGATAGTTAAAAGATATCATTCAGCCCCCTTATTTTATCAAATCAGCGATATATGATGCGCAGCGTTGATTTGCATCATAGGAATTAATCTTTTCTGAAAGATGGGTAATGTTCTCTCTATATAAGTTATTTTCTAATATTTCATTTACGCCATCAAAGATTGCTGCAGAGGTAGGTGTTTCAGTCTTCAGATCTATACCTATTTTAAAATATCCGACTCTGGCACAAATTTCATTTTTACCTTCATGTAAACCTGCAGTTACCATCGGTAGTTTATTCATAATACTTAATAATGTACCTCCATAACCTCCATTAGTTACATATACACTTGCATACCGCATCACATCTTCATAAGAGATATAATCTTCAATAATTACATTATCTGCCGCATATTTTGATCTAAGTCTTTCTGTTCCATTTCCACCAGTGGTGGCAATAACCAAGGTATCTGTACCCATAAATGCAAGCAGGGTGGGTTCCAGAATTTTTGTAGTATCTCCTTCTACTGTGCCTTGGGTAACAAGAACTATTTTATTATATCTTTCTATCTTTTCATCATACCAGGGTTCTTTTTTGCTGTTCTTAGTATAGGGTAATAATGCACCAATAAAGCGAACATTTTTCCCCAGGTCACTTCTTTTATACTCAAATTCAGGAACACCGATTTGCAGCAATAAGTCAGCTTCCCGGGCCAATCTGTTTTCTATACTTGTCCTGGTATAAGGTATATTGTAATCTGCTAATAAAGATTCAAAAAGATCAGAAGCTGCTTTACATCTATCCGGGTGCTGTGCATATAGATCTGCGTACAAAACACGGGTTTCTTCATTTTCAGCTGGTGGAAGGGCCAGTCCATAAGGGGCCGTATCGACAGAATCCTGCGCTAGCGGAACTACACCAATTGATACAACAGGTACATTAAGCTTATGTTTCAAAAATGGGATTGCAGGAAGAAAGCTATCGGTAACGATCAAATCGAATGGAAAAGATTCGTAAATTTCTTTAATATCTTCAAAGTATTCTGTTGACCGTTTAGCATATTGTACTCTATATATTTGATACCTTACTAAAGGATCATTTGTATTTAATTCTGGGATCAGCTTAAATATATTACTGCTATTTATATCTAAAGCATGCACTAAAGGATAGTGCTGGATCTCCATTTTTTTTATTCTGTCAGCAAACATATTCGAACAGTACCAGCGTATTTCACAACCTTCATTTTGAAGATATTTGGCTAAGCCTGTTAATGGATTAAAATGTCCTTCTGCAGGAACATTAGTAAATAATATTTTTTTTCCGGATAATTTAGTATTCATCTTTTAAGAATAAAGTTTTCTACTTTTTTTCCGGTAAAGTTTGGATAAAATTAAAAAAGTATAAATGCCCTAATGTGGGGGTTTTTATTAATGATTTAGGTGAGTTAAGAAGGAGGATGACTGATATATCTGAGGATAGAAAATGCAGGTGTAAAAAAGATAGTTGATGATGATTTGTAAATAGTTTTTGCAAACCTACCTTTGTTTTGATCCTGTGGGCAACTACATTGCTGTTAAAATGGCCCTGGCACTGCAATTAACCAGCTTTTATACGCAAATCGCCGTACCAAGCCTATTCCAATCCTATTCCGAAGCTATGCCAAGGCTGTTCCAACAATGAACAGAACATTGACTGCATATTGCCATTATTATTTGTTGGTTTTGGAAAAAATGTGATTATATGAATAGAAAGGAGGGATACATTGGAGTGGTAAAACCAAGATACGGTATTATTTTGGTTTTATACATTCCTATAGAAAAAATGATTCTTTTGACAAGTTTACGACCATTTGTAGCTGCCGAATGACGGGATTATGATTAAGCTATCTTGTCATTTAAATACAAGCACCGTATCTTTATTTAATTAAAAACGGAAAGATATGAATACTGAAAAAGCCATTCTCGCTGGCGGTTGCTTTTGGGGTGTAGAAGAATTGTTCCGCCATTATCCAGGTGTGACTTCCACCATAGTTGGATATACAGGCGGTGACGTGCCTAATGCAACTTACCGAAATCATGGAACACATGCCGAAGCTATTGAAATAACATTTGATCCCGCTACTTTATCATATCGTGCACTTCTTGAATATTTTTTTCAGATTCACGATCCTACAACCAGAAACAGACAAGGAAATGATATAGGCGCTTCTTATCGTTCTGCTATATTCTATAAAGATGAAATGCAGCGCGAAACCGCAGAAGCACTTATTGCAGAAATGGAAACTTCTGGAGTATGGCCGGGGAAAATCGTGACTGAAGTAGTTCCTGAAGTAGATTTTTGGAATGCGGAAGAGGAGCACCAGGATTATTTACAAAAGAATCCTTATGGATATACCTGTCATTTTGAAAGACCTGACTGGAAAATGAGCTAATTAATCAGCTTAATATAACAGGAGCAAACGGAGATTTTTTGCTCCTGTTATATTTTATACACATTAATTCCAATTCGTGCAATTTTCTCAGAATTACACGCTTCTAATTGGATTTTGGTAATGTCTTGCCATATTTTAACATTGCGCTAAAATTTATTTCTTATTATCTATTTTGCTATCAGAAAATGATCGGCCCCTGTCCATCATTAATTGTGATCAAATTAAATCTTAGTAGAAACCTGATAAGAAATGAAGAATTTATTTAAAAGTGCAGTATTTTTTACCTTTTGCAATTTATTAGTTTATGTCGCTGTTGCACAAAAAAAAACAGATACGATACGGCCTACAGAAGTATGGCCCGATGATCGCGGCAAGCATATCCAGGCACATGGTGGAGGAATTATTAAAGTTAAAAATGATTATTATTGGTATGGTGAAGAACGCAGACAGGGTTTGGATACCAATTATCGGTATGTGAGCTGTTATACTTCCAAAGATTTGGTCAACTGGACTTATAAAGGAGATGCTTTAAAGGCTACCAAGCCAGATACTGCATTAGGAAATTGGTTAGTAGAAAGGCCCAAAGTGTTTTATAATGCGAAAACAAAAAAATATGTCATGTATTTGCATGTAGATGGGCAGGTACGCAGGATGGAAGATGGTGTGCTTAAAATGAGCAAAAGTGCTTATGTGTATGCTAGGGTAGGTGTAGCAGTAAGTGATTCTCCAGCTGGACCATTTAAAATTATGAAGACATTTCGTCCGCTTGGGCATGAGAGCAGGGATATTGGACAATTTATTGATGACGATGGTAGCGCATACCTGGTGTTTGAAGATCGGCCTTTTGGATTTAGAATTGCAAAACTATCAGATGATTATTTGGACGTAGAGAAAGAGATGAGCCTTATTCCCAAGCATATGGAAGGTGGAGCTATTGTCAATTACAAAGGTTTATATTATGCTATAGGTTCTTCATTAACGGGTTGGGATGCTAATCCAAATAAATATGCAACCTCAAAAAGTTTATCTGGACCATGGTCAGAATTTAAAGATATTGCTCCGCCAGATGTTAAAACTTACGGTTCACAATCTACGATGCTGATTAAGGTAGTGGGTACTAAATCTACTACTGTTATTTTTATGGGTGATATCTGGAAACCTAAAACGCAATGGGATTCCCGTTATTTATGGATGCCAGTTGAAATTGGCGATGGGAAACTGTGGTTGCCTAAACCTCAGCCCTGGACACTTAATATTAAAACAGGGGAATCGAAAATTGTTAATTAATAATTCTTATAGCTAATAATACTGGCATGAAATTTAGAGTTAATCAATTAATTATACTTAAATTGTTTTTAATTTTCATGCCCGTTTATATCTAAATAAGATCCTGATGAAAAAAATAGCTATTGCTATCCTGGCGATAACCCTTTTTACTGCTTGTGAATTTAAAGTTAACAGCAAAAATAATGATGAAAACCAGCCAGACCCTATGGCAGAAAAACAAGATGCTATGAAAACTGAAACTGCTGATTTGCCATTTCCATTGCAAACGGGTTTTTCTGATGCGTATTTAAAGGCGACTTTTTGGAAATGTAATTACAGTTCTGCAGGGCCATCACATACGTATTGGGTTATTTTGCCAAATACTCTTCGTCCAACTACATTAGAACCTGAGGTTTTAAAGCCTGTAGCGCTGACCAATATTGGTATTTATAATACCATAGATAAGACACTTCCTTATATTGAAGTGCGATTTGCATTTGAAAATGTAGCCGATTCTATAACTCCCTCAGCTTGGTTGCTTCATAAGATCAAGATAACAGGAGAGTCTGTGTTGCAGGAAAATAATTTTCAGTATGAGGATGGACAAAAGAACCTGGATGTGCTTACTTCTAAAACTCTTCCTGATGGTGAAAAAGTGATCAGCAGGTTTGTTGGACAAAAGAAAGGAAATGATTATTATCTGATTAAGGTGTCATGCAATGAAAAAGATTACTTAACCCAGGCTAATACGATCTTTCATGTGGTTTCTCATTGGGGAGCTAAGTCTTAAATAAGGAGTACTTCATTTTTATAAAGACATTTGAAGAAATAAATGTTTCTGATAAAATAATATGCTGCTGATGCTATAGCTATCATCAGCATACAGCTTACAACCAGTAATGAATATGCTGTGATGATAGCTTCATAACCGATAAAAGAAAAATATATTCTAATGAAAAAAATAGCGTTATTATTAATATATTTCGTTTTTGTTCTTAAGGTAAATGGTCAGGTATTTGATGAAAAGATAATTCCCTGCTCTCTGCAAAGAATGGCGGTGCATTAATTACGGATCGGCTATTGACTGGTATACGTCTCTTTCGGATAATCTTCTTTAAATGATAATACGATATTAACCTGGGTTAATATTTTTCGCAGGTGTGGCTCCTATATTTGTATTGTCAAAATGACTTGACAACTTATATTAAAACAATGAAATCATTAATTATTCTTTTAGCTATTGGCCTTTCTGGAGCAACTACTTTTGCTCAAAACAACAACAAACAAACTATCGTATTGGTACATGGTGCCTGGTCTGATGTGTCTGCATGGGATGCGGTAACACCATTATTGGAAGCAAAGGGTTTTGAAGTAATTGCTGTTAGCCTTCCTGGTCATGGTAAAGATTCAACTCCATTCAAATCAATTAACCTTCAATCTTATACAGATGCGGTTAAAAATGCAATTGGTGAGAAAAAAGAAGTGATTCTTGTCGGTCATAGTATGGCGGGAGTAGTGATTAGCCAGGTGGCAGAAGAAATACCAGGCAGTATCAAAAAGTTGGTTTACCTTGCTGCTTATTTACCACAAAATGGACAGAGTCTTTTAGATCTTGCTAAGACAGATGCTGACAGCCATGTAGGAAAACATTTGAAAATTGATCAGGAAACTGCTTCAGCAGGTATTGCTAATGAGGGTGCTGTTGATATATTTGTTGCGGATGCTCCCGCAAATGTACAGCAAAAGTTCGCAGCAGGTGTCCAAGCAGACCCACTAGCACCTTTTGTAACTCCAGTAACGTTAACTAATGAAAATTTTGGAGCCATTGAAAAGATTTATATCTATACCACTGCTGATCATGCGGTAAGTTATTCTTTACAACAAGCGATGGTAAAAAATACGAAAGTAGAAAAGGAATATACTTTAGCAAGCAGTCATACTCCATTTATTTCTGTACCGGTTAAACTTGCAGATATATTAATCGAAGAAGCTAAATAAGTTAACAGCTTCTTTGTTAATTTACCATTAGAATATAAGTATTATTTAAAGCCTGCCAATATGTTTTGGCAGGCTTTAATATTAAAGATTTTCTTTTGTTTCTTCGGCAGACCAGGTATCAGTAAGTTTCTAAAATAGCTTTAGTCAGGCTCGGAAATAAGCAATAGGTTTTAATATATTTTATCGCTTTTTTAATCCTGCACGTACTTTTTCAACAAAAACTATATCTACTTTAGCTAACTCCGCAGCTTGCTCATCAGTAAATTTATGTTTTACTATAAGGTTTTCTACAACTTCAAAGCTCTTTTTTTCTTCGCCTTTGACAACACCTATTATTTCGCCTTTAGCTACACCTTTATTTTCGCCCTTACGAAATAAATAATCATTTTCTTCCTTGAAGAAGGTAGTTACTGACTGCATAGCTATGATTTAGAATAATTTTATCGCTTTTTTAATCCTGCACGTACTTTTTCAACAAAAACTATATCTACTTTAGCTAACTCCGCAGCTTGCTCATCAGTAAATTTATGTTTTACTATAAGGTTTTCTACAACTTCAAAGCTCTTTTTTTCTTCGCCTTTGACAACACCTATTATTTCGCCTTTGATTACACCTATTATTTCGCCTTTGACAATACCTATCACTTCGCCTTTAGCTACACCTTTATTTTCGCCCTTACGAAATAAATAATCATTTTCTTCCTTGAAAAATTTAGTTACTGTTTCCATAGCTTTTTCAAATTGTTGTTCAATATTACTGCGTAACTGTATGAAAATACGCAATTGTTTAAAATATCTGCTCTCGGCAAAATCACCATTTGTAATGGACTTCATGCCATCAATAATTGACTTAACTACTTCGTAGCTATCGTCTTTACCAAAGTTAGCTAATATTCCTAACATCTTTACTTCTGGATTGTTGGATCGAAGAAATAATTTATAATTCGCTTCTGCTATTCTGATCAGCTTAAAATTGAATTTATGATTTTTGGTGTCAAAAAAAGTAGGCATCAGCGTATTGGTATTCTTCAGGAAGATAACATACTGTTTAATAGGTAACTGATACTTCCGCATGAGCATGATGTTATATTCTGCCATTCGGTAGACCATTTCTTTTTCATCTTCTATCTGAAACTCAACCTGTAATATATAGGTGTTACCTGAGGTGTCTGTTACTTTTTTTAATGCATCCGGTTTTCGTTCTTTAGTATGCTGTACATCATCCGGTAGTTCCTCACTTATCAGAATATCCAACCCAAGCACATCCCTTATGATTACCGGAAGAGTAACTTCAAGATTTTCCTTTATGATTTTATCATATTGGCTAGCTTGTTTTGTGTTATTATTATTCTTTGGCATCTTCAAAGGTAATTAAATTTATAATAAAGAGATAAATTATTGTAATATATTGTAAATTAGTTTTTGGAAGACTTAACAATTTCCTGCAAGACTGTAATATTTTTGAGTAGCATATAATAATTTACTCTTTAATCAAAAAGTTCGTTATCTTGAGTTACACACAAAATTAAACCATAAGGATATGAAAATTACATTAAACAACAGTTATCCCCAGGGATACCTATGTCAGCTAAGGCCTCAAAATTCCAGCTATTATCCGCCAGTTAAAGAAGCTCTTAAGTATGGATTATTAATGACTGCCGCTTTATTATTTATTTCTAATTTAGGATATAGCCAGCCCAAAGACTCTTTGAGATCAAATACTCCCTCCAGGGATCGGCCAGCAGAAAAAGAAAAGGTCTACAAGAAAAATATATTTGGAAATATAGTGGTAGAAGATGGAAATGGATGGGTTATCGCAACTATTAAAAAAGACATTTTTGGAAATGATGTAGAGGAGGATGATAATGGAAAGAAAAGAATCTATAAAAAAAATATTTTCGGGGATAAAGTTGTAGAAGATGAAAATGGACGTGTGATCGCAACTTTCAAAAAAGATATTTTTGGAAATCTTATTGAAGAGGATGATAAGGGAAGGAAAATGACGTATAAAAAAAATATTTTCGGAGACACCGTTGTTGAAGATGAAAGTGGGCGCGTGGTCGCAACTTACAAAAAAGGTAGTTTTGAAAAACCTGATATAAAATAAATACCCCCCCCCGACATGCAATGCCCCCAAAAAGTTAGACACTTTATGGGGGCATTACAAAAGTAGAGAGAGGGTTTGTATTTATATTCCATTCGCTGCGGTTAGAATTATAGGTTTGCCGGAAGTGATCAATATCGTGTGTTCATGCTGGGCAACAAATCCACCTTGGTCACCCGTAAATGCCCAACCATCTGATGAAGTCTTTATAAATGCAGATTGAGTAGATATAAATGTTTCAATAGCAACAACAGAGTCCTTTCTAAATCTTCTGAATTTATCATAACGGTTGTAATAATTCATTATCGCATCAGGCTCTTCATGTAAACTGCGTCCAACCCCATGGCCGCCTAAATCCCGGATGACAGTATAACCCGCTTTTTTGGATTTGGTTTCTATCAGTTTTCCAATGTCAGAAATTCTTACTCCTCCACTAATTTGAGAAACCGCATCAAGTAATATTTCTTTAGAGGTATTTACTAAATGTTGTAAACCCTGGATATCTTCACCAACAACAAATGAGCAGCCATTATCTGACCAAAAGCCACCTAATTCTGCCGATACATCAATATTAATGATGTCTCCATTTTTTAGAATAACTTTATCTGAAGGGATGCCATGAGCAAACTCTTCATTGACACTAATACAGCTATAACCAGGAAAACTATAAGTTTCAAAAGGGGCAGACTTTGCTCCAAGGGCCTCTAAAAGTTGCCTCCCGTACTCGTCTATTTCTTTTGTAGACATGCCTATCTGCGTATAATCTTTCATCTTTCCTAAGGTTAGCGCAACCGCGTCACTCACCCTTTTTATTCCCTGCAATTCTTCTTCGGTTTTAATGATCATAACTTATGTCAGTGAGTTTATACAAAACTAGTGGTATTTAAACTTTGTGCATAGTAAATATTAGACATTGTATTATTCGCTGGTCATTAACATTTCCTGTAAATTTGTGATATGCCAATAAATTATCTGAAGAAGATACAATTAGGGGAATTTAATGAGTTTGATTATAGAATTAATCCTCCAAAAGAGGTTGAATCTGTTATCGAGGGGTTTTATGTGTTCTCCAGAGATCCAAAGCAGGATACCCATCTTATTTTTAATGATGGATTTCCTGTACTCGTATTTTTGCAAAATTGCGATGATACAGTTGCGGTGACAGGGGAGAAGGACACTTTGGAAATTAAGGCAGTATGGGCAAGTGCTGGCTCCATTAAAAATGTTTATTTGAAATATAATAACAATACAAACCAGGTATTTATAGTTCGTTTTTATCCCGGTGCTTTTTATCAGTTGTTTAGCTTAGATGCGCAATATTTTAGAAACCATCCGGTTACTCCATTTGAAAATATAGCGAAGGACAATAACTTCAGCATAGAAAGTTTTTTTAACTGCAATTCCATTCAAGAAAAGGCCGACTTTGTTGGAACATATGTTCAGAATTATTTTACGGTGATTGATACCCCTAAAATCTTCCATAAAACATTAGATTATATCCATAGAATAAAAGGACAGAGCACCGTTCGGAATGTAACGGATGATGCTGGCGTAAATTATAAGTGGCTGGAAAGAAGTTTTATAAAAAACATTGGGATGTTACCTAAAGAGTATATTCAGCTCCAGCGTTTTATCTATGCGTATCTGGAATTGGTTGGAAATGAAGATGTTGATTTGATGCGAATTGCAATATCAAACGGATACTACGATTCAAACCACTTTTTAAAAGATTTTAAAAGCTATACAGGAAAAACACCCTTAGGATATCTGAAATTTCAATCGGCTTTTGATCACTATCAGATCAGCTGCGATTGATCATAAATAGGAATTGAAAGCTTAATGATTTTGGTAGTCAGGCCATCGATTGCGCCTATATGTAAACCGTAATTAGATCTGTGAATCCAGGAAGCCAGATTTTCATCACGTAACCTGTTATTCGTGCAATATCGGTTTGGAGAAAGGAAAAATAGCTGGTAAGAAGAGAATAGGAGTGGCTGTAATTTTATCTAAATATTAAACATATAAATAATAGATTTTCTTAATTTATTATTATTTTTATAAATAGAAAAATTGGTTTATTATGAAAACGCTTTTATCATTATTCATTTTAATACTATTTGCCGGGGTTTCTGGTGGATGTAAAAAAGATAAACCTGCAAAAGAGATTCAGGAAAGAAAGGTGTTTTATGCGGCTAGCCTTACACCAGTAAAACTAAATATCGATAAAGATCTTAGAGGAACGGTTTATTTTAAGGCTCAGGATGTACCATATTATATTATGCTCGATCATCTGAAGGCCAATAGCACGGTGGGGTTAATTACGAATGCTATTAAAGAAGAAACGCTGCTCAAACTATATATGTACAGCGGTTCTTTAGAGATTGCCAGGATTGAACAGTAATCAATTTACGCCTAATTAAGCCTGATAATTATCAAACTATTGAAAGTAAATTATGGTAGTTGCTAATTATTGATGTGGCATTTTTGCATGGCTGTTAAGCGGTAATCCCTACACTGTCTATTAAGGTTATTTGTTTTCCCATCTTTTTTTGGATCACTTCAAAATGATGTAATTCGTCCTGGCTAACTAATGAAATTGCTTCTCCTGGCGCTTCTGCACGTCCTGTTCTACCAATTCTGTGAATATAATCTTTTGGTGAACGGGGCAATTCATAATTAATCACAAAAGGAAGAAAACTAATATCAATTCCCCTTGCCATTAAATCGGTAGAGACTAATACCTTTAGTTTTCCCGATTTGAAATGTGCTAATGATTCTGTTCTAGACCCCTGGCTTTTTTTACTGTGAATCGCTTTTGCTTCAATATTGTTTTTACGAAGCTTATTTACAATGGCGTCTACTTGTTGAACGGAGGATGCAAATACCAGCACCTGTTTCATTTCATGATGATTGATTAGGTAACGCAAAAACGGACCTTTTTTTTCTGAGGACACAATATAAGCTATTTGGTTGATCAGATCTATCGAAGCTTCTTCGGTTTCAATCTTAATCACTAATGGCTCATGAAGTATGATTTGGTGAATCTGCTCCAGATCATTACTTAACGTAGCAGATAATAATATATTTTGACGCTTTTCGGGTAACAGCGAAAGTATTTTGTTTACTTCTTCTTTAAAGCCCAAATTAAGCATTTTGTCTGCTTCATCTAATACAAGTGTCTCAATATCTGAAAGATGTACAGAATTTGAACTGATTAAGTCTAATAATCTTCCTGGTGTAGCCACTAATATATTCACGCCTTGCAGACCCATCATTTGCGGGTTAATAGACACTCCACCGTATACCGCAATTGTTTTAATTGTTTGAGGCAGTACGTTGCTGAAAGTTATAAAAACGTCCTTTACTTGTTCAGCTAATTCACGCGTAGGTACTAAAACGAGCACATTTGCGTGGCGGTTTTTTACTCCAGCTGATTGCTGTAAATTCATGAGTATAGGCAAAACGTAACTAATAGTTTTGCCAGAACCTGTTTTAGCAATACCCAGAACGTCTTTTTTACTTAATATAGCAGGTATAGCAGCTTCTTGAATAGGTGTTGGTGCAGTGAAATTCTGATCTACCAGTGCTTTTAAAAAAGCAGGCGATAAACCAAGGGAACTAAAAGGCATAGAAATGGTGTTTAAATAATGCGCAAGTTACCTATTTATATGGTGAAATGCTGATATAATAAGATTTGATCAGGCATTTAGATTTGAAAAGCAATCTGTTACTCTTTGGCATGGTCCTGGTCCAGATCATCTATTGGTTCCCAAAGCTCTATCACATTCCCTTCTGGATCAAGTATATGGACGAATTTTCCATAATCGTATGCTGCAATTTCATCAATTTACGGTAACCCGTAATGTAGCTAATTTTATTCTGGACAATTTTGTCACTAATTAGATAAATTAAAATTATGAAACAAATTTTTAAGGACTTGATAATGCCCAAAATCTTAACATCCACACTGCTTTTTGCATTGATGATTGCAACTATCTCTTGCAAGAAAACAACCAATGAAATTATAAAGGAACCGGAGTCATCACCAATAGTTTTTTCATATGAAGTAACCTGTGACTATTGCAATATTTCATATACTGACGAAAATAACCATACTAAAACAGTAAATAATAATAGCGGTAAATGGAGTTATAAAATTGATAAGAAGATCACTTTTAACCTAATTTTAGATGTAAAGACGGTTTTATCCAGTTATCAATCTATTCAGACTTACATTTTGAAAGATGGAGAAGTAGTGTATGGAAACCTCGGATATAATAGGGCTGAAATATCCTATAACATTAACTCAGGAAATGGTGTATCTAGTTTTGGCTCTTATATACCGTCAAATCCTACAGGTGGAGCTGGATCGGGAGGAACTACTGCACCAATTTCTTCATTGTGCGGAGCAAAAAATAAAACAGGAGGATATTGTAAACGTTTGGTTGTGGGCGGAGGCAGATGTTGGCAACACAGATAATAAGAGTATTCATTCTCACCTAATTGCTCAACGTTTTTTTAGTTACATTTTAGCTGCAATTGTTACACGTAAATCTAGTCATTACTGATCCTGCAGGATAGGGACGTCTATTGTGACAGGCATATTCTTATTTAGATTAATTCCAACTAAAAACATATCTTTGACCGTACTTAATTATCTGGTAGGTGGGGTTCAAACAAATATTTACAAAAAGGCTTAGTGCGGAAAAGCAGCAAGAAATACGCTTTCAGGAAGTATTTAATACCTACTGGAAGCGTATGGTGGCATTTTCTCAGCACCATTGCCCTTCTGATGATATTGCTATGGATATTGTGCAAGATATTTTTTGCTCTCTATGGAAACGCAGGGGTGATCTGGAAGTTATAGTGCATATGGAACACTACCTCTTTAGAGCAGTTAGAATCCGGATCAGCGACTACTATCGGGAACATTACAGGCGCGCCAATTCAGAAGGCTTGATGGCTACCACATTTTGCGATATCACTCACAATACTGAAGAAACTATTTATTACAATGATCTGGATCATTTTGTAAATGGACTAGTCAACCGACTTCCCTGTCGCTGTCGGCAGGTATATAGCCTAAGCCGGAATAGCGGATTAAATATTCCTGAAATTGCAAGATCCCTAGGTCTTTCAGAAAAAACTGTGGAGGCGCATTTAACCAAGGCCTTGAAATTTTTAAGGCACAATATACCCAGCAGTTAAAAAAAACAGTATTTATTTTCAGGGCGACTAAGGGTAAATGTGTTAAATGCCGACTTGTGTTATAAAACAACACATGAAGATTGATCATCATCTATTGGAGAAATACTGGTCGGGCCAAAGCACACCTGCAGAACGCGCGGCTGTAGAGGCCTGGATGGCCGATGGTATTTCCAAAGAAGATTTCTCCCTGCATACCGACCAACAGTCAGCCGAACATCAAAAAATAGCCTTATGGCAAAGTATCCGGCAAGAAACAGAAACCGTACACCTATCGCCGGGCCACACGAAAAAAACCCATATTAAACGCTGGTATACCATCGCCGCTGTGGCAGCAATTCTTTGTGCTTTTTCTACGCTCTATCTCCTGCAAACTTATTTCTCCAAAGGCCTGCCACAGGCTATCAGCTATACGCAAATAGTAGTGCCTTTTGGAGAAAAACAAAAATTAACACTTAGCGACGGTACAGAGATTTTCTTGAATTCGGGAACCAGGATAAAGTTTCCCCAGCAGTTTGAGGCCAATAAAAGAATGGTGTTTCTGGAAGGTGAGGCCTTTTTTAAAGTAAGTAAAGATCCTAACCGGCCATTTATTGTACAAACGGAAAAAACGAGTACTAAGGTACTGGGTACACGATTTAATCTGTTGGGGCGAAAAGGAAAGGCAGAAATATTAACGGTAGAGGAAGGCCGGGTGCAATTTTCGGCAAGGGGCTGTCTTGATACCTTAATTCTGACAGCCAATATGCAAAGTACTTATAAAGATGGAAAAATGGATCTCCGCGAGGTGAGAAGTGGACAGTCTAACGCCTGGACTACAGGGCAACTAATATTTAACGGCAATACGCTACAGGAAGTTATCCCCGAACTGGAACGCTGGTACAATATCAAGATTAATTGCAAGGATGCTGACTTATTGGATTACAGGATCAAAGGGGATTTTAAGCAGGCATCCCTTACCCAGGTGATACATGACATTTCCTTTGCCTTAGCCATTCAATATACAATTAAAGATAAGGAGGTTAGCTTGTATAAGTAATTTGTATATCAAAGAACCCGGTGTACGCCTCGCCAGAATTGTCCACCGGGTAAAGCAATGAAAAAATTTAAACTTTTAATCACATCACTTTAGTCAAAAATATGAACTTTTTGTTACCAAACAGAAAGGTGTCATCCAAAAGATGGAAAAGCACCGTTCTTTTTATTACCCTTTTTTTAGCCTGTTTTACTGTTCATGCCCAGCAGGGTATCCTGAACACAAAAATCTCCATTCAACTTAAAAATCAAAGTATAGCCGCAGCACTCGAAAAGATTGAAGAAATCACAGGTTACACTTTTATCTATAGTCCAAACTTACTGGATACCAACAAAAAGATAAGCATTGACAGACAAAATGCCCGTTTAGAACAAGTTTTACAAGAAATACTTGGTGATGCGGTAAGACGATTGGAAACCAAGGGCAATCAAATTAGCCTGGAACCTTCGGCAGGTAAAGGAACGCTTTCCGGGCAGGTATTAAGCAGCGATAAACAGCCAGCGGGTTATGTAAGTATAAATATTGGCGGCAAGCTGGTGCAGGCCGACGAAAATGGACAATTCAAATTCAGCAACCTTGAGGCTGGAAGTTATAAGGTAGAAGCCAGATATGTGGGTTTGCTCACGCAAAGTCAGCAGGTTAACATTAGTGCCAATCAGCAGACGAAAATCAATTTTGTGATGTATGAAGATACCAGGGCATTACAGGAAGTTGTGGTTAATGGCGAGCGTACCAATCGTTTTGCCAATAAGGAAACAGGGTATGTAGCACGCATGCCGTTAAAAAATCTTGAAAATCCGCAGGTCTATCAGGTGGTTACCCAGCAGCTGATGAAAGAGCAGGTTTCTTACACGATTGCTGATGCGATGCGCAATGCAGGCGGGACGGTGCCGGTTATCAATCCTTCTGGTGGATTAAGCGCGTATTTCCGTGGCTTTGGTACAGGCATTAATGCCCGAAACGGTATGGAATCTACTTCAGACCGATCGGCTGTAGATTTGGCCAATGTAGAGCGTATTGAAGTGCTTAAAGGGCCTTCCGGAACCTTATTTGGTGCTTCCGTATCATCTTTTGGCGGGGTAGTTAACCTGGTCACTAAAAAACCCATTGAGGCAAAACGTACGGAGGTTAACTATACCACAGGCAGTTTTGATCTTAATCGCCTGTCTGTAGACCTGAATACGCCACTGAATGCAGATAAGTCTGTATTGTTCCGTTTAAATTCTGCCATACACAAGGAAAGAAGTTACCTGTCCCATGCTTTTAATAACACATTTTTAATCGCACCAAGCTTAAGCTATCGTGTTAATGAAAAACTAACCTTAAGCTTAGATGCAGAGTATCTGCAGGTGCACAATACACAGCCCAATAATTTTGTCATTCGTGCAAAAGATGTATTTCAGCCAAAAGACTTGAAATTAGATTACCGTAAAAGTTTGTTTTACAGTGATGCCGATGTACAAAATAGTGCTTCCAGAATTTTTGCAGAGGGAGTTTATAAACTATCAGAAAAGTTTACCTCTACCACACTGTTTTCTTATGTCTCAGAAAATGTAGACCATAGCTACCAGCGCCTGGTGATTTGGAATTCGCCAACAGAAATCAACAGGGCAGCCTCTATTTACCGGGACGTATATAACGGTTATACGAATATCCAGCAAAACATCAATGGGGAATTTAATACTGGAGCATTAAAACATAAATTGCTTATTGGGGCCAACTACAGGAGCCTAAGCAGCAGCTTCCTTTTTGGAGATATTCAGATTATTGATAAGGTAGATGTGACGCAAAAATTCAACCCGCTGTTAAGGCAGGAGATTGATAAAAATGCGGTTTATGAACCTTACCCAACGCCAAATCAACAGACAGCCAGTGTGTACGTGTCGGACATGATTGAAGTTTTTCCGCGTCTATCCGCTATGCTTTCCATGCGTTTGGACCATTTTACCAGAGAAAATTTAGACGATTCGGAGGATGGGTTTAAACAGACCTCGCTAGCTCCAAAACTAGGATTGGTATATCAGGTGGTACCTGAGCAGGTTTCCCTTTTTGCAAATTACATGAGCGGATTCCAAAATGTAGCTCCTGTAACACAACCAGATGGCAACCGTTTTGTAGTAGATCCAATTTTTGCCAATCAGGCAGAAGGTGGAATTAAAACGGAATTGTTTAATAAAAAGTTAAGCATTATGGCCAGCTATTATTACATTAAGATTGACAACGCCACACGGGTTAATGCAGAGATGTTTACCGAACAGGATGGTAAGCAGGTGAGCAAAGGAGCAGAACTGGAAGTGATTGCCAATCCATTGCTGGGTTTAAATATTATTGCCAGTTATGCCTACAATGATAACCGCATTGTTAAAGCTTCTGATATGACTATAGAAGGTAACAAAGCAGCGTATGCGCCAGAGAATGTGGCCAGCATCTGGGCTTCGTACACTTTTCAGGGAAAGGTAAAAGGATTGGGTGCAGGTTTTGGTGTAAACTATGTAGACAAGATGTTTAGAGCAGCAACAAACAGCTTTTTTATCCCCAGCTATACCCTGGCCAGTACAACCGTGTTTTACAATAGACAGGCTTGGGGCATTCAGCTAAAGGCCAATAATGTATTTAATAAACAGTATTGGGACAATTGGGGAAATTTACAGGCGCCTGCTAATTTGGCGGCCAATCTTTCCTATCGTTTCTAAGTATTTTATGTACAGTAACAGGTGGCTTAGCACTAAGCGGCCTGTTACTTTATTACTCAAATTGTGTTAAAGAAAATATTGCGTCAAATCCATCTCTGGATGGGTTTATTATCGGGACTAATAGTTTTTATCTTAGGTATTACAGGGTGTATACTTGCATTTGTGGATGAAATTAAGCCCCTGGTTTACGCCGGCCATTACTTTGTGGATACTGCAAGCCTTTCCAAACAGCCACAATCCTTCAGCAGTTTATTGCAGGTAGCCCAGCAGCATTGGGGGCCAGAAAAACCTGTGTCAGCTGTTGAAATTGAGAATGACCCCCAAAGAACCTGGCACTTTAGGGCATATAAAGAGGACAGCAATGATGGAATTTGGTATTGGAATGAAAAGAAGTATTATGAATCCTTATATATTGATCCTTACACGGGATTAAAAGTCTGCAGCAAAAATGCGGAATATGAATTTTTCAGGATTGTACTGTACCTGCATTATAGCTTATTGTTAAAAGGAAGCCTGGGACAGCTGATCGTGGGTACAGCAACCCTGTTTTTTGTGGTTTTATTGCTAACGGGCTTATACCTCTGGTGGCCTAATAATAAGAAAGCGCGCCGGGTTCGTTTCTGGTTTCGCTGGAAGAAGGATACGGGGCCAAAGCGAAAAAATTACGATACGCATAATATTTTGGGATTTTATTCCTTTGCTATAGCTTTGCTCATTGGATTAACGGGCCTGATCTGGGCTTTTTCCTGGTTTGATCAGTCTGTACAATGGCTATTGAATAAGGCGGGCAGCCCTGCGCCCAGGCAGGAACAACAGGCAGCTGTATTAGCGGCACCTCAAATTGATACTGGGGTTAGTGTTTATGACCATGTCTTACAAGAGGTAAAGCAAAAATATCCGACTGCTGCGGGCTATTATTTTTATTTACCGGGAACTGAAAAATCACCACTTAATGTGTATGTCCGTTTTGATAAATCCTATGCCTCTATTGTTCGCCAATATGATAGGAAGGAAGGGACACTGTTAAACAGTATTGGTTTTTCAGAGAAAAATAACGGGGAAAAGATGCGTGCCTTAAATTATGATATTCATTTGGGCAGTATACTGGGGATCCCTGGTAAAATAATTGTTTTTCTGGCTTCACTAGTGTCGGCAAGTATGCCCATTACAGGTTTTTATATTTGGTATAACCGGCGGCGAAAAAAATTATTTAATGCAAAACGCCCCACATTTATGTGAGGCTATAGCTTTCCCTTTGCAGTATTGATAGTTTACCAGGGGCTAAGACCAGTTTCGGGAGAATTATCGTCGCTAAAAAACTGCCCTGTTAAACCAGACTCGTCTAATACCGCTGCTTTGACTACTCTTTTCGCAGCATCTTCAATACTACCAGGACCAGTATGGTGATTGAAATCTGTAGCGGTATATCCAGGGTCAACTGCATTTACTTTAAAATTAGTTTCACGCAGTTCAAAGGCTAGGGCAATGGTGTGTGCATTAAGCGCTGCTTTAGAAGCCATGTACGCTGCAGCTTTAAATGGATAATATTTCCAGGTTGGGTCAGTATGAAGGGTAAGTGAGCCTAGTCCCGAAGTTACATTTACTATTCGCGGCGCTGGTGATGCTTTAAGCAGATCAATAAATGTCTGAGTTGTGGAGATCACCCCGAAATAGTTGGTTTCAAAAACCTGTTTAAATATATCCGGATCTGTTTCTAATGCAGTCTGCGGTATAGCTCCTGAAATTCCCGCATTATTGATAAGAACATCTAATGTATTCGTTTTTTGGCCAACAGTAGTTCTTGCAGTTTTAATAGATTTACTATTGTTTACATCAATGACAATGGGCTCTACAGCTGTCAGCCCTTCGTTATGTAATTGCTGCACGGCTTCTTCTCCTTTTTTGATATCCCTTGAACCCAGGTATACATAGTATCCCTGTTGTAATAATTGTCTTGCTGTCTCGAAGCCTATACTTTTGTTTGCTCCTGTTATCAATACTGTTTTCATGATTATAAGTTTATACTACAAATCTACAGCACAGTTGCAACTAGGTTATAACACATTGACCAGAATTAATGGTACATTTTACGGGTATTGATCCGGTACTCATTTGGGGTACTTGCTGTTTCCCTTTTAAAGAAACGGTTAAAATAAGAGGGGTCGGAAAATCCAAGGTCAAAGGCTATCTCTTTTAATGAATTGTCTGTATGGAAAAGCAGGCGTTTTGCTTCTAAGGTCAATCTTTCATGGATATGTTTAATTGCCGGCTTGCCACTTTTTGTTTTTACCATGTCGCTTAAATGACCAGGTGATATATTGAGCAAATAAGCGTAATCACTTACTTCATGGAGTTCTCGGAAATGCACATTTATTTTAGAATGGAAAGTTTTGATCAATTGCTTGTCTGGGGAGGCTTCAGTGCTTTTAAGCTGAGCCAGATATATACGGCTTAAATATGTAAATAGCAATGTAAGATAGGCTGTTAACATGCGTTGCTGCCATTCACTCCGGGTTTGATATTCTTCATTAATTTTTGATAAAATATCTTCCATAAAAACGACATCTGCCTGATTGAGCGTAAGTTCATGGGGATGTTGGGAATCCTGGATAATTGGAAGCTGACTTAAAGAAGCATTTTCCTGCATGGACAGGAACTCGCGTGTAAAAGCAATCCCGGTGGCCCATAATTTATCTGTTCCTTCTTTTACGATAACCTGGCCTGGTCCTAAAAGGTAGGCGGTATTATTTTTCAGTTCATAAGGAATCATGTCGATCCATTGTCTTGTTCCGCCTTTTCTCATAAATACAAAAAGATGATGGTCTTTGCGGTGTGGGAGCAATAGGTCAGACTCTACTGGCAGAACTCCTTCAAAATTATAGATCCTGAAATTTTTATTACCGCTTCCATCAGGTTCAATTGAATAAGTTGGCAATTGCTGATCAGTGCTGAGAATTTGCATTGTCCAAAATACGGAATTTAGATAATAGATGATTCTCAAAAGATCAAATACTGCAATAATTAATAGTCGATGATCCAACTGAAGGGCATGATCTTTACTATAGACGAATCCGCACATAGGGATTACAGTGAAATTTCAAACTCCCCTGGAGAGGTCAACTTCCCCATTGCTTATCGGCAAAAAAAGCTATGTTTCAATAGGCTACAGCTTTCCTCCAGCTCTAAATGAAAATAATAGATTGTTGCTTAGGTTGGCCCATGTTATTACCCTTTAAATAAGGTGCTTTAACTCTCCTAATTAAAGTGTTAACCCCTTTTCGTTTAAGGCTTGTATGTTTAGATTTAGTATGGATGATAATTTATCAAAAATCGGTTCTTATAATCACTTTTTAACTAAATCCTAACTAATAAGCAAAAAGATCATGAAAAAACAAAATCAAATGATACCTCAGAATCCCACTGGTAAAATTGTTGAATTTAAAACGGCTCAAGACTGCTCCAAATATTTGGACAAGGCCGATCTTGATAAACTGAATAGTAGCTTACCTGCTCATCAAAAAATAGAACAGTTTTTACCATTTTTTATGGAGATTACTGAAATAGAAACATTTATTGTCGATAAAGATTTTGTTTATTCAAACAATGCTCAATTGATTAAGTGTACAAACCTGGTGTTTGATGGTGGAAGTATCAGTTCTTATGTGGAATTAACGATCGTAGCCCAAACAACAACATTGAAAAAAATAAGTGCTAAAAACAACTATCAAATAAAGGTTTTAGGATGGATCGGAAACGTAGGCCCGGCGGGTAAGTCGGGCCAAACAGGCCCAAATGGTACTGATGGGCAATCGAAAAGCTGTCAGGATGCTGATGGGGGAATTGCTGGCAAATCAGGACTGGTAGGCACCGATGCCGGTGACGGACTAAATGGCTATGGCAGCCCAGCGTCAAATTTTATACTTGGATCTGTTAAACTACAAGGGAATGACCTTTTTACAGTACTTGCCCAGGGGGGAATTGGTGGCAATGGCGGGACAGGAGGAGACGGCGGAACAGGCGGCGGCGGAGGTAATGGCGGGAATTCCGATAGCACCGGCTGCACCTGTTATACAAACGGGGGAGCTGGTGGTGATGGCGGCACCGGCGGTATTGGCGGACGTGGTGGGAATGCGGGAAATGGAAGCAGCAATAACTCGGCCATGACCGTTACTGTAGCTACTGTGGCTGATAAGGCATTTATTTCCACTAACGCTATCTCTGGAAGCGCAGGACAACCTGGTCCTGGCGGCAAAGGTGGCACGGGCGGATCCGCGGGCAGCGGGGGTTACGGCACAAAGCATGGAAACAATGGCCCCGCTGGGGCAAAGGGCGCCACTGGGAATCAAGGTGCAAATGGCACCAGTGGGTCTAATGGAACCTTACCACAAATCATCGTTGGCATTCCTCGTTGAATGTGACTAAATCATGCCAGAAATGAAAAGTTATCCTGCAATTGGCAACGATCAAGGTATTGAAACGTTGCCGGATATAAATTTTAAAGTCAACTATGTTCGTATCCCTACGGTAGAAGAGGCAAAAGATTTCTTTGGTCCCATATCTCCTGAAGAACGCGCATGGCGCAGTAAAATGTACTTTGATGCAGTGCTTAAAAGACCCCGGTCAAAATTGGGGCTTGGAGAGCATGATAGGGCAGAGGCCTATATTTTCGGGGATGGAAGTTTTCCCGAAGGAGATAAAGCCGCACATCAAAGTCATTTCCCTGTATCGGTAAAAGTGATAGAGATAAACGAATTATTTATTTCACCATTTCAGGTGATGGATTTTACAGCCTTGGCTGAAGAATTTCCATGGGATACTGGTGATTCTGAAATTTATCTGCATCTGACAATAAAACGGCTGGTTTTGGGCTGCCAGAGCAAGCTGAAGGTCAATGGTAACGTGTTTATCTTGAAATGCGGCGAAGTGTTTGCAAATGATAGGAACGGGGGGCAGGCCATTATTGAATTAGGGAGTTCAGATGCCGTTCAGGAAAGGAGTTTCTTTCGTTCCCATTCAGTAAGTAACGTCGCGGCTCATGGACAAGATGGATCAAATGGGGCACCCCTGGAAGGCGAGGCCACCCCCCTTGGTCTGCGGATCCGTGAAGGCTGTGATTCGTATAGGGGGCAGGATGGCGTTGCTGGTAGCAATGGTGTTGCGGGGAGTAAAGGGAGAAACGGTGCAATGCTTTTTTTGTCCGATCTGTGGTTTGGCAAACTGACCGGTTTTCAAGAACACAGCATCCTGGTGAAAGCCGGCGCAGGTGCAGGCTTCCCCGGTATAGATGGGGGCAAAGGAGGCGATGGCGGAAGTGGTGGTAATGGAACTGATGGCATGGCCACTACATTTGGTATGGTAAGAGGTTACCCTGGAGGGCGCGGGGGGCGCGGAGGAGATGGTGGCAATGGCGGCAGGGGTGGAAACGGCGGGCAATGTTGTGACATTTTTGTTTCCATACCACCCCAGCAATCCTTCATCTTTCAATGTGAAACATTACCTGCACCTGGGGGGATTGGCGGAAAAGGTGGCAAAGGCGGATCTGGAGGGGAGGCAGGCAGCTATGGAAAATTTCAGGAGGATGGCGGGTGTCTACTTATAGCAGAAGGAGAAAATGGGCTTGATGGCATTGACCGGGCTGGTGGGAAAACAAGAGAAGCGCCAGAAGTGCACATATATGAACGCTAATTAATTCAAAACAATCATTAATTTATTTATTATGACAAACGGTTTTTTTACAAAGCACGAAGTTTACGATATACTCGATAATTCAAATAATAAGCTTGGAATCGATATCGTAACTTATACGGTGTACAAAGTATTGGACACCCTAAATTTAACGAATGCCGACGCCTATTCAATTAGGGTTAAGCACCGGATACTCGTTAGCGGGATAAATTGGGGACCGGGCAAAAATTATCAGGCCTCAGGATTTATTAAATATCCCGTAATGATCAATGTCCAATCGGGGATAGTGGAAACAAGTCAAGCGGACACTAAGATTGGCCTGAAAAGGATTTTCCCAAAAACGATCAATGCAACGGTTGAACAAAGCAGCAATTTTTCTACCGGTAACTCCAGTTCTCAAAGTAACCAGACAACAACGGGCTCTAGTTCTGCGAATGTAAATACGTTTGGCGTTGATATATCCGCAGGTTGGTTTGTCGATGGTCCTGTCGCCACCATAGGGGTGAATTACTCTCATAGCTGGGAAGATGGTACTTCAAGATCATCAAGTGCAGCAGCTTCCAGTGCAGCCAACCAGCAGAGTGCATCCGGCAACGAAATGAGCGTTAAAGATTGGTCAGCCTATTCTTCCGTTCAGAATTTTAACAACACCAGCAATGATTATATCGGTGAGTTTATTCAATGGGATTGGGGACAGACGTATCCCTGGAGCGTATTTGATTATAATATAACAGGCTCTGGTTCTGATATCTTGTTGCCTGAAAGCGTTGTCGCAAACTTGCTTTATCATGGTTCATCCAACATTGCTGCCGAAAGCAATATCCTGTTACCTCCAAGCGATTTGTCGCTCTTCGGGTTGGATTTTACGATGGCTTCGGAATGGCAGCTAACGTTTCCCAACGGGCTAACCGCTATCGAATCTTTGAAGTTCCAGCACCAGGTAAGCGTTTTACAGGCTTCTCATTCCATGACCGTGCCTTCTGGTGGAGGCAAGGCCACACTTGTAGCTAATCTAACGACCGGCTACAATAATATTTTCGTGCAGGAAGAGCACATGTCTATCGGAAAATATGCACTCGTTCCTTTGTCTGATGCCCAGCGCAGCGGAATTGGTTTCCAGAGCAATCTTTTTGATATTGCACCCGCTTCCCCTTCTACGATATTTAAGATACGTTCGAGAGGAAACGACCTCCTGGTTACCGGCACCGGATTTTACCCCGGTATGAGTGCCCTGTTCCCTGCCAATTATAGCGGCTCGGGAGCATCGTTAGATGTCGCCTTTAAAGTAGCAGATCTGAATGCCCAGTATGATTTTGTTTTAAAACATTGGACGGGAAAAAACAGTGGAAATATTTTGTTGACTTGTACAATCAATGGTAACAAAACGGTGATCAACGTTACAGAACATGAGGGACAGGGTTCTTCAAACAATACCAGCCAGCTGGATCTAAGAAATTTAGACCTTAAATCAGCTAATTTTCACGATTACCTGTTGACCGGATGGAATGAGATTTCAATTACTGTGATGCCAATCGACAAAACGGTTGCGTCGGAATATGTGGTGCTGGCTTTATCAATTGAAGGATAGTTTATAAAATTCTTAAAAGATTAATCGTATGTGTTTTTCTCATAGCAATAGTCTTATGCTTTTGACGCGTAGCAATAGGCGTATGTATTTTACTCGTAGCACAGGATATAGACCTTATATTATACGCAGTCTGAGTCTATTGATTCAGGATAGAAGCCATGAAATGGAAGGCCTGAAACTTCCTCAGGTCGAAAACTTGAGGGATAGGGATCTTTTGTCCAATTTAATCAGACAGCCGCCTTTAAGCAAGGAGGCTGTCCCTATGAAATTGAAAACACGGTCAAAGCGTTCCAACAGCACTGATGAATTGAATAATCCACTGTCAATAGAAGATCGGAAAACGTCCAGCACTGCGCTAAAAAAAGAAGACATGAAGGACTTCTCCGTGGTGGCCGTTTTTTCACGTGAAGCATTTGAAAATTTAGGAATAAAATGGGAACAGGATATGCATAAGGAAACTCTGGATCTTGCCACTATGAAATCGAGAAAAGGAGTAGATGATGATGAAGTGCGGAAAATGCTTGGCAATCTGTTAAAAACGAAGCATGGAAGCGATTTTCAGGCCCAGTCACAAGCCTTGCTGTTAAACAAAACAAGCCCCCATGTAATTGCGGTACTTGAGGGAAAGAAAGAACGGTCATCATTTTCTATAAAGGCCAAAGCAGGGGATAAAGAAATAGATGTTGATTATGTGTTTATCGAGTATTTACAGGGTAAGAATGTTTTAGGTCATAATGATAATAGACAAAGTATGGGTTTCTACGTAAGGGAGGATATGATTGGTGCTTACAAGATTTCCAGGGAGACCGTTTGGCATGGGGATAAAGAAATAATTATGGCAGGTGTGAATTTTGAAACCGAGAACCACAAATACAGGACTCTTGTGGTTCATTTTCCCAGTGCCTTACTAGGAAGTAAGGCATTGGAAGACGAACTTCATGCTACGTTTGAAGAGTATGGTGCGACCCAATTACAGGAAAATAAAATTGTTGTTACGAGTTATTTTGGCGATACGAATTTTATGTTCGCCAAAGATCCCTATTCGTTGCCATCCATGGGCGGCCATTTGTCGACAGGCGGCACCTTGAACCCGAGAAGCAGCGCTGCAAAAAAAACAACCAGTTATATACAGGCTGTCCCTTTAAATCCAGGTAGAAAGGATCACAGTGTATTACAGCCATCGACGCTGAATTATTTGTTTATCGATACTGATGAGGATAATAGGGAAGCGACCGATCATCCAAGTATACTGCATCATACTGCCCTTGATGGTGAAATAAAAGGTAAAAGTGCTGTAGGGCGCCTTTCGCCTTTGGATAATGAATAGTACCAAAATGGTTCAGGTATTGTTTATACGAGGAGGCGAATTTAATAGCCCTCCGATAATACTTTTCGAATCTTTTACAGTATTCCCGGTAAACAAAAAACCTTGCAATCAATTGCAAGGTTTTTATACTATCCTGTGATCCCGCTGGGATTCGAACCCAGGACCACTACATTAAAAGTGTAATGCTCTACCAGCTGAGCTACGGAATCAATTCGTTGTGTTTAACGAGGTGCAAAGATAGAAATTTAATATTAAGTTGCAACTTATATTGAAAATAAAACAAAATTAATTTGATCTTCTATTATTTTGAGATCAAATCGTCCTGTAAAAATTTAAATTATAAAGGGAACTCTTACTGATTAGGATAAATAATCATAAATTAACAATACATAATTTTCCTAGGTATAAAAGTTGTACATTGCGCTCCTTATGACAATATTTTTATTATGGAGAAATCAATGAAGCAGTTTATGTGTTCTTTAGTTAAACTTTATAAATCGATAGTATTACTGCTAATTTTATCACCGTTTTATAGTTATAGCCAGAGCCTGCATTCTCTAATAGGAAAGGTAACTGATCTTAATGGAGAATTAATCAGTTCTGGAACAGTGCAATTGCTTACTATAAATGATTCTAAACTAGTAAAATATGCTGATTTTAATAGTGGTAGTTTTATTTTTCAGGAAATCACCGAAGGATCTTATCTTATGAAAGTATCATGTGTTGGTTTTTATGATACAGTGATCAATATAGATCTTTCAAAAAATACGAGCTTAACTATTCGGTTAAAGGAAAATGAACAGGTCTTAAAAGAAGTACAGATAAAAGGCAGTAAAAATATGTTTTCATACAAACAGGGGAACATGAAGGTCTCAATTGAAAATACTATACTTTCAAAAATTGCAGATCCTGTCAGCTTGCTTACTAAGTTACCTTCCATACAGTTAAGTTCAAATGGTGAAAGCTTAAATATAATTGGAAAAGGGCAGCCGTTACTCTATTTGGATAATCAAAAGATAACATTGAATGAGTTGAATTCCTTATCAGTCAATGACATTAAAAGTGTTGAAATTATTAATAATCCATCATCTAAATATGAAGCAGAGGGTCGTACAGTCATTTTAATTCTTAGAAACAGAAATACGAAAAGCGGTACTAAAGCTGTTATTTCTGAAACGGCGTCTATTAAAAGGTATTTTCAAAATAGGAGTGCAATTAATTTTAACTATAAGCAAAACAAACTGGAGTTCAGAGCGAATATACAACACAACCACCTTAATCAGTGGGAGAGTAATAGCAACGCATTTGATATATCAGATCGGAGTATTTCATCTGATTATAAGGTTTTATCAACAGGATTAAGAAGACAGCTAATTATTGGTGGCGGTGTTTATTATCAAATAAATGATAATGATTATTTTTCCTTAAATGTGAGCAATAAATTTCAGGATGATAGATTTATCAACGCAACTCATTCTAATATTAGCCAGGGATCTTCAATTGATCATGTTTTAACGGAAAATAAGAACAATGATACGCGGCCTTTTTTTACATCCAGTATGAATTACAATAGAAAATTTAAGGATTTAAATGGTCAGCTATTTATTGGGGCAGGGTATTCGAAATCATCACAAGAGCTGAACAGTAGCATTTATAATAATTATAATAACACTAAAACTAATCTAAACCAGGATCGTGTTCAGAATTTTGGAATTAAGGTGTTCTCTGGACGGATGGATTATGAACAATCATTTTATAATAACGTAAAATGGGAGACAGGAACGGCAATTTCATCTGCGCGTTCAAATTCATTTTTAGCAATGCAAGATTATGATCCGTTTAAGCATGTATCTTCTGATTTTAATTATGAAGAACAAGTTCTAGCTGCTTATACTCAGGTTTCTGGGAAAACGACTAAGTTAAGTTATACAGCTGGACTGAGATTAGAGAATACACAGGTGAGAGGTGAAGGAAGTGAAATTGGTGTTTTGGTGAAAAAAGATTACCTGAATTTCTTTCCTAAAGCAGGCATCACACTCCAGCTTACAGAAAATAAAAGTCTTGTGTTTAATTATGCCAAAAGCATTACCCGTCCAAATTATGCTTCTGCAAGTCAAATTACTACGTACATTAATCCATTTTTTGAATGGTCAAATAATATAAATATTGATCCTACGACTAAAGATGAGATTTCTGCGGTTTTTCAATTTAAACAAACATCATTGGGCTTTACTTATTATCGATTGAAAAACCCTGTATATTATGCTATTCAATATGATGACCAGTTAAGCAGGCTTCGTATGGTTAATGCTAATTATGAACTGGAAACTGGTGTAAATTTGAGTTTAACTGTGCCATTTAAATATAAAACCATAACCAGTACAAATGTGCTTACGGGTATCTTGAACAAAGTTAAAGACCCTTTGGCTGTTTTAAATAAATCTACCCCATACCTATATTTTTACTCTAATAATCAAATTGAATTACCAAAAGGTTATTCTTTAATGATTAACGGTTGGGGATATACCAACAGGGTAGAGGGAATATTTGAAAGAAATGCAATGTATGCGGTGGATTTTTCTTTGTCTAAGACGTTTTTAGAAAAATTTAGCGTTATCATGAGTTTGAATAGTTTGTTAAGCAGCAGTCTGTATAAAGAAAATTTCACTATCAATAACATTTCATCCAAGGGAATATACTACCAAAATGTAAGAGAGTTTGCCATTGGCATAAAATATTCAGTAGGTGGCATTAAAGATTCAAAATATAAAAATAAAGCCGTGGATGATAATATTAACAGGTTGTAAATCTTATAGTTATTTATCAATTTCAGATAAGATGTCCTGAGATTCAATATACTTGCCAATCTTTTGAACAATCGGTTTTAAAATATTATATTCTGTTTTCCAGTTGTTTACAGCGTTCAAGTCTATTACATGTTTAATGGTGCCAAGAAAAAGAGATTCGCAGAAAACCCGGTAATCTGTTCCATCTTTTGGGCTTAGAATTAATAATTTTCTTGGTTTTCCTTTGTATACATCTTCGTACTGATATTGCTGCATGGTGTGTATTTATTTTATAATTACCATAGGTAAAGGTTAGTGATAAATTGAAAGCCTCGTACAGCTATTTTAATTATTAACCTACTTATTGATTATAATATTTAAAGAATATGGTATAAATAAGCCATATGAGATAACTACAAATTATCCTTTATAATGCTTAAAGTTCTTCTTCCAGATAAATCTCATGAACCAAGAATTTTACTTTAGGTTCTTGTTCCAGAAGTTCTGTAATATCATCAGAGTCAATAGTGTAAATGGTGTCCTCAGTATCCAGAATTTCAGAATCAGGGATGAGTTCAAAGAACCTCACAGAAAGATCTGTTTCCAGTTCTACCAGCTTAATGTATTTTACACCATTGTTTTTCCAGCTTTCCAGAATTTGCTCATTGAACTGGGTATAAGGATTACGCTCATTTTCCATTTGGTAAAGCTAATCTATTTTTTCTTTGAGAAGAGAAATGCTATAATATAAATCAGCAGATAATATTGTACAGAATGGCTTACAAACACGACTACAGGTGTAAAATGCTACTCTTCAAAGTTATCGTAGTAACTGAAATCTCTGGTGATTAAACCATTCTCTATTGTGAAAACTGTACAAATAGGTAACTCAAATTTACTTTGATCAGGTGCAGTACCAGTGGAAACAAACTCTACAATGATATGCTTATCTCCGGATGGATAGATACTTATAATTTCATCATGGATGTCAGGAAAGACTTGATTTAGCTCGCTGTACTTTTTAATGATCTGTGCACGTGTTTGTTTTATAATTCCTTTTCCTAAGGATGGATCTTTGAATTGTGCAGGCTCAATATACATTGCGGCCATTTTTTGCCAATCATGTTTATTAAAATGGTCAAAATAAATCTTAACTAATTTTTCATTTTCAGTTACTTCCATGTTGTTTTGAGTTTTGTTGCTATTGCTGCAAGAGCAGAACAAGAGCATGGTTAAGAAAACTAATATTAAATATTTCATTATTACATCGATTTCAATTGTTTTGATTATGGTTTATTAAAAATATAGATAGTTTTTTGAATTTAAAAATAATTCTCAATAAAAGTAATGGAATGAATAGCTGAAATGATTGACAGATTAATTTTTACGACCATCATATAAACTGATTAAAATATAAAAAGGGAGAGGCCGGTCATTTAAAATAACCGGCCTCTCCCTTTTTATATGATACTACTTGTCGCATCAATAAAATGATCCAGTATAAGATGCTTTTATACGTCAGCAAATCAATATATACTAATTGCTTTGTTTCCTTACGAACTTAGTAAGAATGACAATTACTTGTCCTTCAATTTTACCTTCAATTTGGTCTGTATTGTCTTCCACTAAACGAATATTTTTAACTACTGTACCCAATTTAGCGTTTAAAGAAGAGCCTTTTACATCTAATGATTTGATTAAAACTACGGAGTCACCAGCAAAAAGCTCATTATTATTACAGTCTTTATGGATTTCAACAACAGTATCATTGTCTTCTTCCAAACCAGCTTTTGCCCAGGCAAGTGTTTCTTCATCCAGGTACATCATATCCAAACTGTCTGCAGCCCAGTCTTCATTACTTAAGCGGTTTAACATTCTCCAGGAAACAACCTGAACAGCAGGAACTTCACTCCACATGCTTGTGGTTAAAAAGCGCCATTCATTTGCATTCAGTTCTTCTCTTTTTTCTATTTGTGCCAGACAAGCCTCAGAAATCATGATACAATTATCTACTGTTTGTCCGGACTGAGGAAGTACTTCATATAATTTTAGATGATCAGTTGATTGGCTTAATTCACACTTGTTTTCGCTCCTTTGAAGCAATTGTTCTTCCAGTTTCATATATTTTATTAATTCGAGAGCGCGAAGATAATTATTTTAATTTATAACAAATCCCCAGGCCAATTCCTTTACTATTTCCTTTAGCCCCATTAAACTGTGAAATTACGTTTTGACCATCTGCAAGAAAAAGCTGATCGGTTCCGGTTCCTGTCTCCCTGTGTAGATAATTGCCTCTGATAAAAACAGAGAACTGCGGCAGAACTTGAAATGCTGTTTGTAAATTTAAATTAGTTTGATATCCATTAGCGCGATGACTAAAGCTTAGGGGATGGGCAAAAGCATCGATCAGGTTCCAGTCTGCTGATGCAGCATATCTAACTTGTGCATAAGATAGCCCAACTTTAAAATTTATCCAGTTATTTACTGCCATATCAGCATCTAATCCAATTTCAGTTCCGGTCCAATTGGTTGTATACGTGCTATTAAGCTTCTTTTCATTAATTTGTGAGGAATTGTCGTTGCTTTTAAGCAGAAGAGATTGTTTATTCTTTGTATAGCCTGCATAAGGTGAAAATGATAAGCGATGATAAATGATTAAAAGATAACTTAAGCCTGCAAAATAAGAATTGATATCACCTTGGTTACTATTTAGAGAAGCATGATAAGTTGGATTCGTTTTATTGTCTTGTGCATAATCTGTATCAGTAGCATTTCCGGCATATATGTATCCATGTTGATATTTTCCTTTAAAAGAGAGGCCAGACCAGATATTTGCTTGTATATCTAATCCGGCACCTCTTGTTTTTAAATTTTTCCAGCTTACTTCGGATAAAATATTAGGGTTTTGGCCATTGCTATTCCCTGCTATTGACCATTGTAAGTTTTCATTCTTAAAATCAGCATAAGCAGATAAGATCAGTTTATCGCGTTTCCATACCAGCGATTGTGACCTTGCAGCACAAATGAATGATAAATTAAATAAGAGTAGAAGATAGATTCTCATGATGCTTATGCGTGTGGTAATATTTCTTTTAGCAGGCTACTGGATCGAAAAAGCTTCCCATCCTGAAATAGTTGCTCTGGTACAGGTCATTGCTGCTGTGCCATTTTCAGAAGAAATATATTTTCCATTATTCCCTCTAAAAGAAATTTTACCATCCGGGTTCACTATCCAGTCAAATTTTTCCCAATCTCCAAAAGTTGTCCGGCTACAGGTAATCGGCATGGTGCCATTTTCTGAAGAAACATACTTATTCATTGACCTTAAAGCTACTTTTCCATTACCAGCATCTATTATTGTAAATCTTTCCCAATCGCTGGCTGTGGCTCTGTTACACCACATAGCAGTAGTTCCATTCTCTCCACTTACATATTGATTATTAAATCCCTTAAGTGTTACGGTTTGTCCAATTGGCGTGGTACCACTTTCGGTGAGTTGATAAACCCTTACATAATCTACGTACATACTTGCGGGCAACCTGCTTTCATCTATGGTTTGACCAGGTAGGTTGCCACCAACGGCTACATTTAAGAGCAGGAAAAAGGGGTTGTGAAATTCTTCGGTACCATTGATGTTGTTAGCAATGTTGCCTGTATGGAATTGCACGCCATCTACAAACCAGGTTATGGCAGAAGGTGTCCAATCTACGCGGTATACATGGTAATCAGTAGGCGTAGTAGTGGTATTGCCTCCATAATAGGAATATGCATTATTGAACCAGTGCATGGTGCCTAAGACTGTGCTGGAGGTATTGGTATTCTCCATAATATCGATTTCGCCACAATTGGGCCATGGAACGGTACTAATGTTGGCACCAAGCATCCAGAATGCCGGCCACTGGCCTTGTCCCTGTGGTAATCTCATCCTGGCTTCAAAACGGCCATACTTAAATTCTCTTTTTCCTTTGGTAATCAGTCTTGCTGAAGTATAAGGCAAACCGCCAACACTTTGTTTTCTTGCCGTAATGACCAGGTTTCCATTTGATACGCTGGCATTACTAGCCTGATAGTATTGTTTCTCATTATTTCCCCATCCGCCACCTCCAGTTTCAAAAGTCCAGTTGGTGGTGTTTACAGCGGTTCCGTCAAACTCATCAGACCATAAAAGCTGATAGGTTAAGGCGCGGGCAGTGGTAGTCGTATTGGTGTCAGCTACTACAGAATTTTTAATATCTTTTTTGCAGGAACTTAAAAGTCCGAGGCCTGATAGCAGGCAAATCATTATGCTCATGTTTTTCATTTTTTATAGGTTTTAGTTAATAGAAAATGCTTCCCATCCTGAGATGGATGTTCTTGTACAGGTCATGGCAGTGGTGCCATTTTCTGAAGATATATATCGTCCGTTGTTTCCGCGGAAAGAAATTTTACCGTCCGCATTTACTACCCAGTCAAACTTCTCCCAGTCACCAGCGGTAGTTCTGCTACAAGTGATTGCGGTAGTGCCATTTTCAGAAGAAACATACTTATCCATTGATCTAAGTGATATTTTTCCATTACCAGCGTCTACAATGGTAAACTTTTCCCAATCGCCGGCAGTGGCTCTGTTACACCACATCGGGGCAGCACCATTTTCTCCGCTTACGTATTGATTGTTAAATCCTTTTAACGAAATGACCTGGCCAATAGGAGCAGGATTGGTATTACCCGATTGACTGCCTGACCATTTAAAGGTAGCCACTGCACCGGCTGGTAGCGTATAACTGAAAGATTGACTGCCCCATTTAACTTTAAATGTAGTGCTGGAAGTTCCGCTATTGGAAGCAATAAGAACTTTGGTGCCATCACTATTTTTAAAGGCTGCATTTTGAATACTTCCTGCAATATTTGAAGCAATTCTTACTGCGCCTGGTCTTATAAACCTAGATGCTTGTGCAATAATATAATATGATACATTTCTGGATATTGTACTACCATTAATTGTTAAGGCGCCTTCGCAGGTACTACAACCACCATTAGTATGCGGACCATAGTTTGCATCAGCTGCAAGGTTCCATTCTAGTACATTACGGCTCCAGTTTCTTGTTGCACCGATGATAAGGGTATTGATATGCCATTGGAAATCTCCTGCAAAATTGCTTGGTCCTCCAACCCATTGTTCGGTGAAATATATGTTTTTGGAAGGATAGGCATTATGTACTTCGGTCAGTGCAGAGATATTACCTGCATATAAGTGAAAGGCAGAGCCATCAACATAAGGTCTTGCTGCTGCATCATTCAATATGGCGATTGGATAATCGGCGCGGTCTGCATTGTGATCATAAGTGATAATCTTTGTTGCAATACCATTATTGCTAAACTGTGGTCCAAGATTGTTTTTAATAAAGTTTGCTTGCTCATTTGCCTGCATTAGCATACTTGGATTATTGTTTGGGTTTAAGGGCTCATTTTGAGGTGTAATGGCATCAATGGTTATTCCCTGAGCAGCCATAGCCTGAATATATCTAACAAAATATCTAGCATAGGCATCGTAATAATTAGTATTTAAGCTTCCGCCAACATAGGAGCCATTAGTCTTCATCCAACGGGGTGCAGTCCATGGACTAGCCAGGATTTTTATGGAAGGATTAATAGCAATAATACTTTTGAGTATAGGGATTAAATCTGTAAGCTCCTGGCTGATACTAAAGTTGTTGAGGTTTACATCCGTTTGCCCGGCTGCAACTTCGTTATAAGTAAAAGGAGCAGCGCTTAGATCAGATGCACCCAGACTAATCCTGATGTAGCTGATCCCAATATTACTTCCGGTTACTGAAAAAAGTTCTTGCAGGAGGGCGTTTTTTTGGGAGGCACCAAGGCCGTTAATTAAGGAGGCGCTTGCGCCAGTTAAAGTATATCCAAATCCATCTATACCTTGATAGGTGGTGTTTTCATCAATTGTTATGGTGTTTGCATTTGTTCCGGCATCAGCGGAAAAGGTGACATTTGACTGGGGCTGTAAAAGTTTACTGCGATCTGTGGTAGTCATCCATATGCTTACGGATTCATTGGCTCTGACAAAAGTATTGGGTTCTGCTGATGCTGCACCATTGGTTTTAATATCCTTTTTACAAGATAAAACGGCTACGCATAGCAAGGCGCAGCCTATTAAAGTTAGACTTTTTTTCATACTGGTTTAGGTTAAATAATATTTGGTTGGTTTTTTCTTGCCTGGGTTTGTTTAATTCATTGGCATATTGGTTTAGGTCTTAATACAAGATAATAAATTCTTATCATAATCTAATTTACAATCTAAAGAAATTTGTGCTTTTGGTTTTCAGTTTTTTATATTTTTTTATGACAGTCTTGTAATTTTTTTGGCGTTACGCTTATTAATTGGTTGTAATTAATAAGGAATCGTTATTGCAATTTAATTAATCGGTAACCCTTGTTATCGTAGTTATCGAACCTTATTGGGAATAGATATGGCGGCTAGGATTTTATCAGTTCATGCTTAACAAGAATCTTATTTTTAAATAGTTATGTGTTATTTGAAGAAAAAACTATAAATTTAGTTATCCTAAAAAACCTAAAATTATTTATATGAAACATCTAAAATTACTCAGCATGCTGTTGTTATTAACGACAGCCTTACAAGCACAGGTTAAATTTTCTGATTTGCAACCTGAAGCGGGTAAACCGGTCATTTTTACCTATGATCCAACAGGGACAAAGCTGGCCAAAGCCACTGAAATAAAAAGCCAGGTGCACTCTTTTTTTTCAGGTTCTCCAAAAGTAACATCAATTACATTGATAAAAGAGGGGGATTTATTTAAAGGAGAAGTGCCTACCACAGATAGTACTACTTTGGTTGCTTTTTTGTTTTCAGGAGATGGTGAGCGAGACATAAATCCTGCTGGTTATTATGTTAAAATGAGCAAAGGTGGTAAAATACCAGCAGAGGCTTATGCAAATGAGGCATTTATCTTAGATATGTATGGACGTAATTTTGGAATGAAACCCAATGTTGAAAAAGCAATAGCCGCTTATGATGAGGCTTTTACTTTGAAACCCGCATTAAAAAATAAAGCACAATTCAGTTACCTGAGTTTGAATTACAGGTTAAATAAGGAATCTGGTAAAAAATTAATCACTGATAATATTGATAAGATAAATAAATCGAAATCTACGGATGAAAAAGATCTTTCCCTGGTTTTTAATTTGTACGCATTAATTCAAAATAAAACGGCTGCAGATTCTGCAAAAACTATGTTGTTAAAGTACCATCCTACAGGGACTACTGCTTATTTGCTGGCAACAAGAGAACTGTATGGCGAGAAAGATACACAGGTTCTAGAGCGTAAATTAAATGCGATCATCACTAAATTTAATCTTGACGTGACCAAAAAGACTGATAACGATAAGTTAACTTATTTTTACGGGCTATTGGCTAATGCTTATATTAAAGAAAAGAATTACGCGAAATTTGAATTTTATACAAGCAAAATATCAGATAAGTTATCTAGAGCAAGTACTTATAATTCAGTAGCGTGGCCTTTGGCAGAGCAGAATCTGAATATTGCATTTGCTTCTGAAATATCTAAAAAATCATTAGACCTGCTTGTTGCGGCTAAGCAAGACGAAGTTCCTGCACAATACCAATCAAAAGAAGAGTATATCAAAGCGTTAAATAATTATTATGGCATGTTTGCCGATACTTATGCTCTATTATTATACCATGCAGGTAATTACAAAGAGGCGTTATTATATGAAGATAAATCCTTTGCTATGTCTGCAAGCAAATCTGCTGATATGAGTGTGAGATATGTGACGTATCTGAAAATGGACGGTCAATATGAAAAAGCATTCGCTGAAGCAGAAAAACTAATTAAAAATGGTGAGGCAACGGATTCAGTAAAAACTGATTTTAAAATGTTGTATGCTAAGCTTGGTAAAAAGGAGAACTATAATACTTATTTGTCAAAGCTAGAGGAGATTGCTTACGCAAAAGATAAAGAAACCTGGTTGAAAAAAATGATTAATGTGCCAGCACCTGCTTTTACGCTGGCCAATTTAAAAGGAGAGAAAGTTAGTCTTGCAGATTTCAAAGGTAAAACTGTTATTGTAGATTATTGGGCAACTTGGTGCGGACCTTGTATTGCTTCATTTCCAGGGATGCAAAAGGCAATTATTAAATATAAAGATAACCCGAATGTGGTATTCTTATTTATTAATACCTGGCAAAATGAAGAAAACAGAGAGCAGGTGGTAAAGGAGTATATGGATAATAATAAAAAATATACTTTTAATGTGTTATTGGATACTAAGAATAAAGTAGATCCTACTCAATTTGATGTGATTAGCCAATATAAAGTGGAGGGTATTCCAACTAAATTTATTATTGATGGCAATGGAAATATCAGGTTTAAAGCAGTTGGCTTTTCTGGTTCAGCTGATGGGGTGGTAAAAGAAATTGATATGATGGTCGCCCTTGCTTCCAGCACTGATAAAATCGCAAAAGCAAAGTAAGATTAAGTTAAATCTATCTTTGCTTTTTGAGACCACCAGATTTACAAAGCAGTTGTAGCTAGAGATATTTATAAGGGTGTATCATGAGTGAAATGATCACCCTTTTATTTTCTATGGCTTAGATTATCAAATTTAGGGTCTGCACAATTTCTCTAATATTTGTGCATTTTCAGGATACTGATCAATTAAAATTTCTTTCTTAGCCATTTCAAATTCACTGAATTCAAATCCCGGAGCTACAACACAGCTAACCAGGCAGAAATCTTTTGCTAACGGAATTTCTGCAGCGAACCAGAGACCGGCTTCAATGCTAACGGATAAATTGCCTGTAAGACTATCAGAAAGTTCATATGTAGTATAAGATCCAATTTTATCAATTGCGTGGATCATCAAAGGGACACCTTTATGAAAATACCAGATTTCATCAGATGCCAGCCGGTGAAATCCCGAATAGTCTGAGCCTTCTAATAAATAGTATATTGAGGTGCAAGCCCTTTTAACCAAGGCTGATGAATCCTGATTAACTGCTATAGCAGATCTAAATACTTCTTTATAATATCCTCCTTCGGGATGCGGCTGTAATTGTAACCTATCAATCCAGTAGCCGGCAGTTTGTGTATTATCTGTAATCATTTTTCTATTTAAATAGTAATAGGTGTTTATTTTTAGTTAATATATGTGCCGTTCATGCAAAATATAAACGTGTTAAATATACGTTTTCATATATACGCTGCGTTATTTAGCTTGTCAAGATTATGAATAAAGAAAATATACATCTAAAATTTTAGTATAAATGTAATTTTACTTAGATAATTATTAGTTTTATTTTTCAATACTAATTATGAAAAGAATTATAATTTGCTGTGATGGAACCTGGAACAGTCCGGGAGATACAGATAATGGAAGTGTTATTAAAACAAACGTGCAGAAGCTATTTGAATGTGTATGCAACCTAGATGGAAATGGTATTTTTCAGATCAAACATTACATTGAAGGTGTTGGAACATCTGGAAGCAGATTGCGACGGATAATTGATGGTGCAACTGGTTGGGGAATAAATAATAATATCCTAAGCGCTTATCGTTTCTTAGTCTGGAATTATGTTCAGGGAGATGAGATTTATCTTTTTGGTTTTAGCAGGGGTGCCTACACTGCCAGAAGTATTGCTGGTTTGATAAGAAATTGTGGCATTATCCGAAGTGATGATCTTTCACTTATTAATGAAGCTTATGCGCATTATCGAAATAAGAAAGACGCAGAGTGGAGCCCTGATGGTAAAAAGGCACAAGAATTTAGAAAAAAGTACAGCTTAGAATGTACAATTAAGTTTATAGGGGTTTGGGATACAGTAGGGGCATTGGGAATACCATTTTCTGCATTAATGATCTACAATCGAAATAAGTATAAATTTCATGATACAAAACTAAGCAGTTCGGTAGACTATGCTTATCAGGCCCTGGCTATTGATGAACATAGAAAAAGTTTTGATGCAACCATCTGGCAGAAAAGTCCAAAAAGTGCCGATAGGCAAACTCCGCAAGTTTTAGAACAGCGATGGTTTAGTGGTGTGCATTCTAATGTAGGTGGAGGTTATGCAAGTGCCGAAGTAAGTGATTTCCCTTTAAAATGGATGATTGAAAAGGCTGCGAAAACAAATCTTGCATTTGAGCCAAAATATATTGAAAAACATATTCATCCAAATCTTTCGGGTAAACTGAATGATTCATTCGTGTTTCCTTTTAATTTAGCCGGTTCTTTAAGAAGAGAAATTAATTTCGATCCTATTTATTGCAATGCAATTGATGATTCAGTGGTCTATCGCTGGAAGAATGATGCTAGTTATCGTCCTGAAAATATAAAACATATCCTTCAGATGCCTGACAAGATAGCTTAATAATTTTTTTGGGGGGGTAAACAATTTATCAATCAGTTGAATAAACACGATATTCAACTGATCTTATGATGTGCAATAAATCTTTTAAGATAAGGTGCTGTTTTACTTTCTTTAACTTTTATTAGATCTGCAGGAAACCCTGCAGTCACAACTTTACCACCTTTTTCTCCAGCTTCCGGACCAATTTCTATTACCCAGTCGCTATCAGCAATAACATGCATATCATGTTCCACTACAATTACTGTGTTGCCCTGATCAACCAGTTCGTTCAATTGTGTCATTAATTTTTCTACATCTGAAGGATGCAGGCCGGTAGTAGGTTCATCAAGTATATATAGTGTATTTCCATGTTGCAAACGCTGTAATTCTGTAGCTAGTTTAATCCGTTGCGCCTCTCCGCCAGATAGTTCGGTAGCAGGCTGTCCTAATCTTAAATATCCCAGGCCAACTTTACGGACGGCTTGTAATGCCCTTTGTACCCGTTCTTCTGCAGCGAAAAACTCATAAGCAGCATCTACGGTCATTCCTAAAACTTCTGCGATATTCTTATCTTTATATTTAATAGCAAGTGTTTCAGGGTTATATCTTGTGCCATTACAAGTAGGGCAGGGCGTATATACGCTAGGTAGAAATAAAAGTTCGACCATAACAAATCCTTCCCCCTGGCAATGCGGACACCTGCCTTTTACCACATTGAAGGAAAAACGACCAGCATCATAGCTGTGTTTTTTTGCCATTGGCGTATCTGCAAACAATTTCCTTACCTGGTCAAACAATCCTGTATAAGTAGCTAAATTTGATCTGGGTGTTCTTCCTATTGGCTTTTGATCTACCTGCACAAGGCGTTTAATGGCATTCATGCCTTCAGTAATTTTACCTTCTAAAGTAATCACTTCCTCGTTTTCCAGGTCATTTTCATTATCCTCCCGGACATTCATTATTTTCTGTCCCAATTGTGAAGCAACTAATTCTACCAATACCTGGCTTACCAGGCTGCTTTTTCCAGAACCTGAAATACCAGTTACGCTGGTAAATACGCCTAATGGAAAAGAGACGTTCAGCTGATTGAGGTTATTCCGGGTTATCCCTTCTAACTTTAGCCATGCCGATGGTGCTCTGGGTTGTTTTTCTGCAGCTTGATGATGATGATATAAGTAATGACTAGTTATTGATTCTTTAATAGACTTTAATCCTTCAGCAGGGCCACTGTATAAAATATTTCCTCCGTTTTCTCCAGCACCAGGGCCAACATCTACGATCCAGTCGGCATGACGTATCACATCAACTTCATGCTCTACTACAAAAAGTGAGTTGCCAGATGCTTTTAGTTTATCCAAAGCACGAAGCAATGCAGCGGTATCAGCGGGGTGTAATCCCGCAGAAGGTTCATCCAATACATAAACTACACCAAATAGGTTTGACCTCACTTGTGTAGCTAAACGCAAACGCTGGAGTTCTCCTGGAGAAAGCGTAGGTGTACTTCGGTCTAAACTCAGGTAACCTAAGCCAAGATCAAGCATTACCTCTAATCTGGATATCATATCTTCAGCTATCCGCTGCCTGACAATTGCTTTTTCTGGAGGTAACTGGTTACTTTTACTATTTGCTAAATTATCTATATCTGTGTAATTCTTAAGAATGTTATACAATTCGGATAAAGGTAACCGGGAGAAATCTGCAATGTCCATGCCTGCAAATTTTATGGAAAGAGATGCTTTGCGCAGTTTTTTACCTTCACAAACCGGACATGGCTTGCTTAGCATATATTGATTTACACGCTTTTTCATGAGCTGGCTCTGCGTGTTGGCAAAAGTTTGCATCACATAACGTTTGGCGCCAGTAAAGGTGCCCATATAATCAGGAGGTAATTTAGTCTGTATGGCTTGCTTCACTTGCGCGGAAGAAAAACGGGGATATACCGGTACTGTTGGCTGTTCTTCTGTAAAAAGAATCCAATCACGTTCTTTTTTAGGGAGCTCACGCCAGGGTATGTCCACATTATAGCCTAGTGTGATCAGGATATCACGTAAATTTTGTCCCTGCCATGCAGTTGGCCAAGCGGCAACTGCGCGTTCACGAATAGTTAAAGAGCTATCAGGGACCATTGATTTTTCTGTAACTTCATAAACCCTGCCCAGACCATGACATGCTGTGCATGCTCCCTCAGGCGTATTTGAGGAAAAAGCTTCTGCATAAATGATTTCCTGACCAGCAGGATAATCTCCTGCACGAGAATATAACATCCTGACCAGGTTTGATAAAGTTGTCACACTTCCAACTGATGACCTGCTGGTTGATGCACCACGTTGTTGCTGTAAGGCAATAGCAGGTGGCAATCCTTCTATTGAATCTACTTCGGGAATAGACATTTGGTTAAATAACCTTCTGGCATATGGGGATACTGATTCCAGGTAACGGCGCTGTGCCTCTGCATAAAGTGTGCCGAAGGCTAATGATGATTTTCCAGATCCGGAAACGCCCGTAAATACAACCATTGCATCTCTTGGTATTTCCAGGCTTACATTTTTAAGATTATGCTCTCTTGCACCTTTTACCTGTACAAATCCGTTAAGATTAGGTGTGTTATTTGTTGTCTTTTTCGTCATCCTGCCAATTAATATTCAGTATTTAAAAACAGCACCTTTCATAGGAATGCTTTAAATAAATTATCCTATCAAAGAACAGACCACAGCTTGTATATTTAGTCTGTAAAATAATTTGTGCATCCGATCTTGTGCAGGTAAACGGTAAAATCCGCAGTATGGAATCAATTCTTAACTAGCATAGTTGATTTTATGCTAAAACAATTGTAAAGCGGTAGATTGCTGGTTACCAGAAGATGGGTTTGACTTTAGATTGATTTGTTGTCTATGCTTGCTGATCCATGCATTATATTCTTCTTTTTCAATCGGTTCTTTTAATAAGTTAGCCCCAAAGTTCAGGAGTGCAACCCGGTTCTCAATTACTTGCCTGTAGGTTTGTAATAAGTGCTGCACTTGTTGTTGTACTTTGGTTTTTGGCTTGATCCTGATATTCTTATTTAAAGGATTGATCAATAAAATAGTTATTTCTTTAGTAAAATAAACTTGCGCTGATGTTATTCTATCCTGTAATCCCTGGCGGTCTTTAAAACCATTTTGATTATAAAGATTCTTTACCTGTATTTGAAACCTTTCAGATAAAGCTAAAAGATCTGTTACTGACTTGGTAAGCTGCGCGATCAAAGATTTAAATTCAGGGAGATTTGCTTTTATGACATCAGGATAGGAGAGTACGTTGTCAAGCCCTGTCAACATCCGGTTAAACGAAAAATGGTTTAATACCAATTGAAGTATAAACCGCTCTTGCTCAGTAACCAGTAGCTGATCTAACTTATCTTCTGCCACAGGTTTCATATAATTGATAACTTCTGTGTTAGATCTTAAGCTTTCTGTACTAATTTTTGATTTTAAAATGAGCCCGTTTAATGTTCTTACACGGCTAAGTGCTACATAAACTTGTCCGGCAATAAATGATTTTCCCGCATCAATGATGGCTGTATCAAATGTTAAACCCTGGCTTTTATGAATCGTTACTGCCCAGGCTAATTTTATCGGATATTGAGAAAATTCTCCCACTTGCTGTTGTACAATAACCTGTTCTGTATCGGTTTTGTATTCAAAAGATTGCCAGGAGGTCTTTTCAAGCAACAAATCTGCCTCATCTTCCTGTGGAAATGAAATGTAGATCTCAGTTCCTTTGATAGATTTTACTTTTCCAATTTTCCCATTATAGAATTTTCGGTTTTCTCCTGTATCATTTTTTATAAACATGATTTGGGCGCCTTCTTTCAACTTTAGTACTTGCTCTGCCTGTAAACCGGCCTCTCTAAATTCGCCGTTTATTTCACCATCAAAAGTATATTCAGTAGCTGCGATTTCATCTAATTTTGCTTTATTGATACTATTGGCTTCTGCATTATGAGAGGTGATTATGATTGGGTTTAATTCATCCTTACTGCTAAAATCCGGATCATATCTTTTATTTAATAAGGCTAGTCCGCTTGCGCTGATTTGATTATTTCTGATATCATTCAGAATTTCAATAAATTCTGTCTCCGTTTGACGGAAAACTTTAGTAAGCTCTACCTGCAATACAGGATTTCTGCGGATCACATAACTTTCAAAAAAGTAAGGTGATGCATATGCCTGGCTTAAAAATGCCCATTCTTCTCTTTTTGTAACTGGGGGCAACTGGTATAGATCCCCAATAAGTAATAACTGTATCCCACCAAAAGGTGCATTGTTCTTTCTTACAGACCGGAGTATGGCATCAATTACATCTAATAGATCACAGCGTACCATAGATACTTCATCAATCACTAAGAGCTCTAATTCATTAAGCAAATTCTTTTTTTCTCTACTGTAGCTGAGGTCAGAAACCATAGACTGTATAGATATGATTCCTGCTTGCAGGTTTTCAAGACTGATATCTCCCGGGAAAAAGGAGCCTGTTGGCAATTGAAAAAATGAGTTGATTGTAGTTCCTTTTGCATTCATTGCTGCAACACCTGTTGGTGCTACAATTACTATCTTTTTTGAACTCTCTTCTTTTATTCGTTTAAGCAGTGTAGTTTTTCCAGTTCCAGCCTTTCCGGTAAGAAAAATGTTCTGATTAGTATAGTCTATAAAAGATAAGATTTTATCAAAAATTGAAGTTGCAGGATTCCCATTATTCATCGCGCAAATTTAACGGAATTTTTCATGGATTGCAATTACGTAAGCTATCAGAGAAATTGATTGTTTTAAACCGGTTAGAAAATTCTACAGCTTTATTTATTTCAACTTTCCATTGTAAACGATCCATTTGATAAGCAGATTTTCCATATCCATTCCTTTGTATAGCACTGATGTTCCATTCCTGTTCAAAGTGGCTAGGTAAGCATAACATGAAAACCCCGTTTACTATCCCATTATATATCGTGCCATTACCGCCATGGCAAATCATCAGATCTGCTTTTTTTAACACCTTATTCAAATTAACAAAGTCTCTGGAAATAACATGAGGGGCATTGAGTATTTTGTCTTTATCTCCTGCAGTAATAATTGTATACCTGGAATAATAGGAGTCATTTAAAAAAGCAAGTTTATCCCAGTCTCCGGTGCTGCCCATGCAAACACAGATTACAGGGTTTTCATCTGTGATAAGGGATAACCATAAACTCTCCTGCTGATCTGGCTCATAAATTAATGGTCCAATAAATTTGTAGGTATCAGGAAGCTGTTTCTGAGGAAACAGATGTTCATAATCACATATTATATTTTCATCTCCTTCAATTTCTGAGAGATAATCTCTGACAAGTGTTAAGGCATATTTTTTTCTGATCAGCTTAAATGGAGCGTGTACCTGTCTCATCATGATTTTTTCTGCAAGATCTGTAATGCCATTTAATGCCAGTGATGGTAATATTTTAAGAAATTTATAAGCAGTATGATTTTTTGATAGACTTCTGGTATGCGCATAATATTTGCTCATATACCCATTAATCAATGAAACGTATCTGACACTGGTAATTTCTGCCGCCATTTTTAGGGTTGGCGCAACATCTCCTATTATAATAGTAGCATTGTATTTTTTGATAGCAGAAACCTGATCTAATGTGATCCTTTCCAGATCAATCGCATTTAACCATGAAAAATCAAATTTCCTGGCACATTCCATTACATAATCTGCTTCAAATTGCCTGCAGGAAAAAACGTCATAACCACGCTCTTTTACCTGTTTATCATAATTTGATGATTGCAAAAACAAAATTTTATATTCCTTTTTATCATATTGATCTGCAAGCACCAGGCATCTGAGATAATGAGCTAATAGATCAAATGGAAATATGAGGATCGTTTTCATAGTTAAGTTCAAAGGTTGAGAGCTTAACAACTACTATAAAGGAATGTTTATAATTAATTTTGCAGTTACTATGGCTGATAATAAATATTCATCAAGCTTCATCATCTTTCCAGTCATCACTGAATCCACCCATGCGCTGATGAAACATTTCATCACCCGTATGTTGGGTAAATTCTATGTTTAATTGGTCAGGAGTTAAATTTAACAGGTCATTACATAGTTTGATCAATGCTACTGAAAGTGTTTCTCTAATTTCTTTTGTACGGCCTTTTCGTATATCACACATTAATATGGCTCCTGGGATGGGTTCTGTTGCTGTACACCTCCATATATTCCCTTCTCCAAGTTCTCTTATAGAAACAGTTACGCGGTTAATATTAGCTTTCATAATGTCCGAATAAACTTCGCCCATTTGTTTTGCCAATTCTTTCTTAATGGCTATTGGATAACTATCTGATAAATCAAGCTGAAGATATGGCATATCGTTAATTAATATTTTTAATAACTATTATCCTGTAAATTTAATATTTAATTTTATTATGTATATTGTATAGCATTATGAATGCCCGCGCAAATAGTTTATTTACAATAAAATAGGTGTTATGCTGAAAATAACCTGTATACTAATTATCGTACTAAATCTTTTCAGCTGTGTAAACAGAACTGAATATGGGAGAAGGCGTCTGTTGCATATTGGTGGTAATAAGTTTGGTAAAGATAGTATTGTTTATAATTTTATAGATACTGCAAAGATTTATGAAATTGTGTCAGTGGTATCAAGGTCTGACAATAAGCCATTGGAGAGTATGAATAAAACCTATTTAAAGTTTTATGAAAATGGGAGGGTAGGTACGTTTTATAGTTTTGATAAAAATGACCTCAATTCATTGAATCCCAGAAAAGCCGAGATAGGGTATTATAAGCATAATGGGGAAAATTTAGAAATAAAAACCTTTTTTGAACATGTGCAGGGAGGTGGCTGGATGAAAGAGAACCTAATCAAATCAGACCACGATACCTTGTTTTTTGTTACAGATCATATCTTGTCCAAATATATAATGCGAAGTCTTGGTAAAAGATTTTTGATCTATAAACCAGACTGGTAGCCTGTAAATGATCCAGTTTGAATACCCTTTTTAAAATAAAAATGATTGTTTCAGTCAGATATATTAAAGATTATCAATTAATTGCGGTTCTGCTTTGTTTTTTGATTGGGTATGTATCAGGTAATTTGTTCCCAATTATTAAAATGTCTAGCTTTATTTAATTACTATTACGTCAATTATTTAAAATTAAACAGATGAATATCAAAAAACTAAAAACTGGAGCAATTACGCTTGCTTTATTATTTACTTCTACTGTAATGTATGCACAAGGTGCTAAACCAAGTCCGGCAGCATCTGCAAAAGGTACTGTAAATGGTGCAAATATTACTATAAACTATAGCAGCCCTTCAGTAAAAGGCCGTAAAATTTATGGTGGCCTTGTCCCTTATGATTCAGTTTGGAGAGCAGGAGCAAATGCTGCAACTGTTTTTACAACAGATAAAAAAATCATGGTTGGCAAAACTCCTTTAGAGGCGGGTTCTTATAGTATTTATGCTATTCCCGGATTGAAAACCTGGAAAATTATCTTTAACTCCGAAACCGGACAGTGGGGAACTTCACGTGGTGGCGCTTCTACCCGTGTACCTGCTAAAGACGTAGTCAGTATTTTAGTTAAACCTGTTAAAACTGCAGCACTAGAAGAAAGCCTTAAATATGAAATTACCCCAAAAGGATTTATATTGGCCTGGGAAAATCTATCTGTACTTGTACCGGTAAAATAATTTAAAATTCCATAAAAAAACCGCTTTCCTCAACAGGATGGCGGTTTTTTTGTGGAATCACAATTAACAATATGACCATTTGGATATAAAAATGACATTGTTAAAGCAAAATTACTAAGATAATAATTGAAAGTATCATCCATGGATGTTACTTTTGGTCCTATGAAGATTGAAGAAGAAATTAAGCATCATTTTGTAAATTCCCAGCAAAGGGCAGCTACAAATATTATTTTTACTTCTAACTGGATCATGAATAGTATTGCAACTGCATTAAAGCCTACAGGGCTTTCTTTGCAACAATTTAATGTATTGAGTGTGCTGCATGGACAACCTGAAAACACCGCTACAGTAAACTTAATTAAGGATCGCTTGATTGATAGAATGCCTAATGTTTCCAGGCTGGTGAATAAATTATTAGAAAAAGGGCTGATAGAAAAGGAGCGTAATGATATGGATCAGCGCTCTGTACATGTAAAGCTAACTGCAAAAGGATTGGAACTAAAATCTACAGCTAGAATTCTGCTTAATCAAAATGATATCCAGCTGACCGATCAGGAAGCAAATAGCTTAAATGATCTGCTGGAGAAAATCAGGAATAAATAAAAAAATTTACCTTAATAGTATCCATGGATGAGAGTTATGATATAATTCTCTGGTACCAATAAGAAAATACGCTTTTAATATCTAAAAAAAAGAATATGTTAAACTTTGAATTTAAAAATCCGACAAAAATATTATTCGGAAAAGGACAAATTAATAATCTTGGAAGCCAGATTCCTAAAGATGCTAAAGTCTTAATGCTTTATGGCGGCGGGAGTATCAAAACTAATGGAGTATATGAAAAAGTAAAAGATGCACTCCATGGCTTTGAAGTGGTAGAATTTAGTGGTATTCCTGCTAATCCAGAATATGAAGTGCTGTTACAGGCTTTAAAAGTGATTAAAGAACAAAATATCACTTTTCTTTTAGCTGTTGGTGGTGGTTCAGTAATCGATGGTACTAAGTTTATCTCTGCTGCAGCTTTATATGAAGGAGAGAATCCCTGGGATATTCTAACTAAAAGTATTAAAACAGAAAAGGGAATGCCTTTTGGTACTGTACTTACACTACCAGCTACGGCTTCAGAAATGAATTCTGGTGCGGTAATTACAAGGGCAGAAACAAAGGAGAAATTTTCTATGGGCGGCCCTGGTTTATTTCCACAGTTTTCTGTGCTAGACCCGCAGGTTGTTGCGTCTATTCCACAGCGTCAGTTGGCAAATGGGATTACTGATGCCTTTACGCATGTTTTAGAGCAGTATATGACTTATCCCGTAGGTGGTTCTCTGCAAGATAGATTTGCAGAAAGTATTTTACAAACATTGATTGAGGTTGCACCAAGGGTAATTAAAGATCCTTCAGATTATGAAGCTGCAGCTAATTTTATGTGGTCTTGTACTTTAGCGCTGAATGGATTAATTCAGAAAGGTGTGCCAGGTGATTGGGCTATTCATATGATGGGCCACGAACTTACGGCATTATTTGGTATCGATCATGCCAGAACATTGGCCATTATTGCACCTAGCCACTACCGTTTTAATTTAGAGACTAAAAAAGAGAAACTTGCACAATACGGAGAACGTGTTTGGGGAATTAAAGGTGACAGCATAGAAGATGTTGCCAATGCAGCTATTGATAAAACAGTAGACTTTTTCCATTCTCTGGAGATTAAAACTACGCTTTCGGAATATACCGAAGATTATAAAGGAACTGCACAAGAGATTGCGAAGAGATTTACTGCCCGTGGCTGGAAAGGTTTGGGAGAACACCAATCTCTGACTCCAGAAAGTGTAGAGAAAATTATAGAAATGAGTTATTAATTGTATCAATAAATGATTCCGTTTGATAAAAAGATATAATATGTCTTTTATAAAGCCTGTTCTTCAATTTGGAGAACAGGCATTTGTTTTAATCAGCCTGGTTAAAATTACCGCTTGTAAACAGAGATGACTGTAAGTGTTTGATCACCACTAAAACCACCGCAGGAAGCTAGAAGAAAGTAAAAAACGATAAATTATAGTGATAAAACAATTAGATGCCAATGAAAATTTTGAAAAGACCCTAATATCTATTTCATATCTTCGCCGCATATTCACCAATACCATTTATGCAATCAGCAAAAAGATATTTAAAGGTATATTTCAGAAACTCATTTAACCTTATCAAAAGTGAGTACTTTTCTGATGCCCTGCGGACCACAATAAGTATCATTCTGCCTTTTGCTATACTCTACTATTTTACCACACCTTCTATTGCCATTACAGTTGGAGTGGGTGCGCTTTTGGTGAGTTTAACCGATTCTCCAGGGACACTAGGGGATAAACTGATCATGTCGGTAAGTAGCTTGTTTTTGTTTTTCATCGTTTCGATGATTACATCGCTTTTGATTAAAAATGTGATCGTATCTGGCTTATTGATATTCATTTTTTGTATGATCTTCGCTTTGTTTACTGTTTTTGGTAAACGCTGGTCATTATTGGGGACGATGGCACTCATCCTGATGACTTTTGTACAGGGATTAAAGCCTGAGCATCCATTTATGTTTAGTCTTTACATCGTAGCAGGAGGGCTTTGTTATTACTTAATAAGCTTAGTGCAAACCAGAATATGGCCTCTGAGTTCAGTTAGGCATGCCTTAGGTGAATGTATGTTATCTACAACAGACTTTCTGCGGGCTAAAGCTAAATTTTATGATATAGGAAGTAACCTGCAGGCGAATTATCTGCATATCATTAAATTGCACAATAAGGTTAGTGAAAAACAGGAGCAGGTAAGGGATCTTTTGCTGAGAAATAAACTACTCATGAAAGATGATCATGCTTTAGGACAGCAACATTTATTAGCGGTTACGCAAGTAATTGATCTGTATGAGCTAATTAGTGCGATCCAATATGATTATGAATTTTTACAGCAAAGTTTGAAAGAAACTGGTTTGCTAGAACCGATCACACAGGTGATCGATCATTTAGCTAATGATCTTCAGGCTATGGGAATTGCCCTGATTTCAAAATCACGCTTAAAATCAGCAGATACCTCTTTACAGAAAATTGAACAATTAAAGCAAAAGATAGCGGATTTAACAACTAGTCGCAGTAATCTGCTTATACTCAATAAACTCCAGCAAAACGTAGATGATATTTACACCGGTTTAAGGCAAATTAGCAATACATTGACCCGCAATCCAGCAGAGATAGATTTTTCCGAAAACCTGCCTGCATATCAACTATTTGCCTCTACGCAAACGATTACTTTAATGGCGGTTAAAAATCATATGAATTTTAAATCTCCTATCCTGAGATTTGCTTTAAGATTATCTTTTGCCTGCCTTGTAGCCTATAGTTTAATGCTTTTTCCAGTAGGAATTTATAGTTACTGGATACTTCTTACTGTCATTGTAGTGATTAAACCTGGTTTTGGGTTAACTAAGAAGAGGAATATTCAGCGGTTAAAAGGTACATTAATAGGTGTGTTAATTGGGGTTGTTTTGTTAGCTGTAATTGGAAATATAACGTTACAGCTCATATTTGCCGGATTGTTTTTGTGGGGTTATTTTGCTTATCTGCGCCTAAACTATACTTTGAGTATTTTGTCACTCACACCCATGATAATCATTTCATTAAACGTGTACACAGGCAATCATTCCCTTATCCTGGAAAGGATATTTGACACCTTTATCGGCTGTGCCATTACGTTTGCTATTTCTTATCTTTTTCCGTCTTGGGAGGTAAAAAAGCATGCCATATATATCGCAGATGTGCTCAGGGCAAATTTAAATTATCTGAAAAAATTACATGATCAATCTATAGGGCTCCCGATGGATATTACTTCATTTAAACTAGCCAGAAAGGAAGTATATACAAAATTAGCTTTGTTGTCATCGGGCATACAGAACATGCTGTTAGAACCCAGGCGGGCGCAAACTAAGATCCAGCACCTTTATGAATTTGAAATCCTAAACCATCAGCTCTCCTCAATAATTGCATCCTTTTTTCCTTTTTCCAATCTGCCTGTTAATCAGGAGGAGATGGATCTGGAAATTGAAAAAGCCATGCAGATGTTGGAAAACAGCCTTGGTATTTTAGAAGAATCAAAAAATAATCAGGCAGATAGTTTAAATGAGCTGAAGCTGGATGTTTTAGATATAAATCATCCAAATCATATCGCGCAGCATAAAGTACAGCAAATTTTGCATATTAGTGAGTTAATTAAACAACAAGTGTACCGGTATACAACTTGTAAATAAGATTAAAAACAAATAATCAGTTCAAAACGCTGTTTGCATATTTATGTAAACAGCATCTGATTTTTATGAAAAATATCGTTTTATCACTCTTGTATCAATCTTTTAGCTAATAATATGGAGGGTTACCTAACGATGGAATTAATCTTTTAAAGATTATCAAATGTATTTTATTGAAATAAATGAAATATATTAGATTGTTTCTCCTCCACAGTCGTCTTACTATTAAACGACGCATATTTTGAAAGCCGCATTGATGCCCATAAACCAGAACAGTTACATTGTAGAAACTATTAAAGCATACGGTAAAAGCTTGATGGGTTTTATTCGTAAGCAGGTGAAAAATGATGCAGATGCAGAGGATATTTTGCAGGATGTATGGTACCAGTTTAGCAATGTAATTAATGCTCAGCCCATCGAACAAACTAGTGCATGGCTGTATCAGGTGGCTAAAAACAAAATTCTGGACAAGCACAAGAAGCACCGGGAGCGCTTACTGGATGATTTGCACAACATTGACGATCAGGAAGAGACTACAGATCTGATCAATATGCTCATGATCGAAGTCACTACACCGGAAACAGAATATTTACGCAATCTTTTCTGGGAGCAGCTTTTTGTAGCCTTAGATGAATTGCCAGCAGAACAAAAACAGGTGTTTATCTGGCAAGAACTGGAAGATCTTTCTTTTGATCAAATCGCAGAAAACACAGGGATCAAGTTTAATACCCTGGTATCCCGAAAACGTTATGCTGTGTTACACCTCCGGAAACGTTTAAAACAGCTCTACACAGAAATTATTGAATATTAACACACAATCAAATGATACATAAATTTAATAGAAATAGAAAAAAGTTTTTTCTTATTCCCATAGGTGTTGCAGCTTTACTAACTATAATTAGTTATATAGTTATGCAATTGTGGAATAATTTACTTCCTCAGATACTTCATGTCAATACTATAACATTCTGGCAGGCAATGGGTATCTTCATCTTATGTAAAATTCTTTTTGGATTTGGCAAAGGAAATGGAGGCGGGTCATGGGCCGGAAGTAAAATGGTAGAACGTTATAAAGGAATGACCCCAGAAGAAAGGTGCCAGTTTAAAGAAGAAATGAAGCACAAGATGTGCGGATGGAAAAAGAATAGTTCTGAGAATACTGAAAATTAACAGTAATATAAAATGCATTTAATCATATTTAAAACTAGTGTTTCTTCACAAAAGGAAGCAGGGGAGCTGCAGCCATTGCTTACCGCACTGCCATTAATTATTCAGCATAATTTTGATCTGGACGATTGTGATAACATTCTTCGCATTGTGAGTACAGATTTAAATCCACATGTCATTTGTAATTTGTTACAAACTGAAGGGTTTAGCTGTGAAACAATGGAGTCTTTTGTGTATTCTCCTTAATTTTTATTACCTGCTAGTTGGTCTTCCTCTACCAAATCAGACCGATATTTTAATGTTATTATCATATAATCTCCAATACTTTACAAAATTTGACATTTTTTACCCCAATAGTTCACAAAGAGAGATAAAATAGATACATTGGTTAAATACTATTATCAACCAATATAAATCTGTTTCAGCCGCTGGCTACTTAGCGCCTGGAAATTTTAACTTATGCTGAACTACTGTTTTAAAGTCTTCTTTATAGCAATTTTAATTATCACAGTGTGTTTTAAATCAAACGCACAACGAAAATCACTTACTTATCTTGGTATTGAAAACGGATTGTCTAATAATGCGGTAACCAGCATTTTTCAGGATCATTACGGTTTAATGTGGTTTGGCACTTATGACGGTTTAAACCAATACAACGGATATGAGTTTAAAGTTTTTCGAAATAAGCTACACGATTCCACCTCTTTAATCCATAACCGCATCGTGACGATCACCGAAGATGCAGAGAACAGAATCTGGGTAGGCACAAAAATGGGAATCAGTATATATGACCGGGCTCATGCTAAATTTTCATCCTTATATTATCGCAGCGCCAATAGTTTAACCACAAAAAAAGTAGATTTTACGATCAATGATCTGGAAACAGACCGAGCTGGAAATGTATATATAGCAACAGCTGGTAAAGGATTGCTATGCTATAAAAAAGGAGCGAAAGCTGCCATACAGCTTAAGGTAATGTCACAGAACCCTGAAGTTGGAAACACACATATTCAGTCTGTAAAAATTGATCAGCAACAGCAAGTTTGGGCTTTTGTACAAGGATATGGACTGTACAAGCTAGATAAAAAAAGCAATAGCTTAATACTGGTTAGCAGCACGGTGAAATTTGGTAATGCGCTAGAAGCGGATGATCAGGGACATTTATGGCTGGGGGGCGATTATGGATTATACGATTACCATATCAAAAAAGATACTTTTACTTATCATGATGCCCTTAAAAAGGGTTTAACAGGTGGCAATAAAATAGTTGGATTAACAATCGACAAAAGCCACAAGCTATGGATTGCAACCGATGGCTCAGGTGTTGCTGTATTAGCGCCAAAAACTGGCAGTTTGAATTTCCTATATCCAGGCGAAGGGGCAGGAAGCCTAAAAAGTGCTGCAGTGTATGCCGTATTTGAAGACCGGGATGCAAGAAAATGGATTGGTACTTTACGCGGAGGTATCAATATTTACGATCCAAATCAACTTAAATTTGAAACGATTGCCCATGATCCTGTAAATGCCAATTCACTCCTTAATAATTTTGTCTTGTCTTTTTGTGAAACCCGTTCTGGTAGCTTATGGATTGGTACCGATGGCGGGGGCATCAGTTATTGGGATAAACAAAAAAACAAATTTCATAATTATAAACATCAGGCTGGCAATTTACATTCCTTAGCGAATGATAATGTGACCAGTATTTTGCAAGATGCACAAAACCGCATCTGGATCAGTACATATGGGGGCGGGATTTGTAGATATCGCCCTGATACAGATGACTTTGAACAATTTGATTGCTTTAATGGAATCTATAAATATCTTAATAACAACGTTTGGCTACTGTATCTGGACCGGCATAACAATTTACTGGCAGGCACAGTTAATGGGGCGGTTTACAGTTTTAATCATGCAGCTGGAAAGTTTACGGTATATGATAATGCGTTAATGAATGTCATTAGTTTAGCAGAAGATAGACATGGTAATTTATGGGCAGGTACCTTTGACGGGCTAATTAAAGTAGATCCTTTACACCATAATAACCAGCTTTTTAAGACTGATTTTCCAGTGAGAAGTATTCACGAAGATACCCAGCAGCGGTTGTGGGTAGGAACGGAAGGGGGCGGATTACTGGAGTTTAATAAACAAACTTTTGAACCTGCAACCACCAAATTCCATGCTTATACTTCAGAAAATGGATTGTCGGGTAATGCCGTACTTAATATTCTGGAAGATCATAAAGGAATTTTATGGTTAAGTACATTTAATGGAATTACCCAGTTCAATCCTAAAAATAAAATAGCTAAACCTTATTATGAAGCAGACGGACTGCAGAGTAACCAGTTTAATTACAATGCAGCCCTAAGGTTATCTGGCGGAGAATTAGTCTTTGGTGGAATTAAAGGCTTTACTATGTTTCACCCGGATAGCTTAAGCCGGCAGGTAACAGATCCCCGGCTGCTGCTCACCGGAATGAAGATCAATAACAAAGCTTATGAAGAAGAAAGTGACAACTCCAATATAGCAATTTATGATTTAAAGGAAATTACATTGCCATATGATAAAACCATGCTCTCTATAGAGTTTCTTGCACTAGATTACGCTGCAAAGGATAAAATTAAATATGCCTATTATCTGGAAGGATGGGACCGGGATTGGAATGAAGCCGGCAAAGTTAGGGTAGCAAATTATTCCAGGTTAACAGAAGGCACCTATATTCTTAAAATTAGATCGACCAATACCGAAGGACTTTTAAACGCTACAGAAAGAAGTATAAAGATTATTGTATTGCCGCCATGGTTTAGGTCTTGGTGGGCCTATCTGATTTATGCTTTTTCTACTGCTGGCGCTTTATATGCTTTTATTCATTATAAATCAAGCCAGGCTCGCTTGCGTTATCAAGTGCATATGGCTAATTATCAGGCAGAAAAAGAACGGGAGATGCAAGAGAAAAAACTTTCTTTTTTTACTAATGTATCCCATGAGTTTAGATCACCCTTAACCCTGATTATCAACCCTGTCAAAGACTTAATCAATAACAAAGAACAGTGTTCTGACAAGAGCCAGCTGGACGGTGTATACCGAAATGCCAGGCGGTTGCTAAGCTTGGTTGACCAGTTGCTTTTATTTACCAGGACAGATAGTGCAGAAGATATTTTAAATGTTTCTAAACTTAATTTCCCTTCGTTTTGCAGAGAGGTTTATTTGTGTTTTTTACATCAGGCAAAATCTAAAGACGTAACCTACGAATTTGAATGTACGGCTGATGAAATCTATATATATGGAGATCGGGAAAAAATTGAGATTATCTTATTTAACCTGATTTCTAATGCTTTAAAGTTTGCACCTGAGGGCGGAACAGTCAAAGTAGCTTTACTGGATAGCGAAAATGGAATAGAGTTAAGAGTGAGTAATAATGGTCCTGTGATTCCAGTTGAAATTGGAAACCGCTTATTTGATAAGTATTACAAAGTTAAACAGGATAGTGCCAATTTAAAAAGTGGTTTTGGAATAGGCCTATACTTGGTGAGAAATTTTGCAGAGCGTCACCTTGCGCTGGCTGGTTTTACGAGTGAGGAGACTGAAACTTCATTTTTTGTAAAATTTAAAAAGGGAAATTCGCATTTACCAGGCCTGCCTATCTCTGAAGATCTGCCACAAACTTCTTATTTATTTAGCGAATTACTGGCTGATATAGCGCAGGATACTGTTGTAACTAAAGAATTGCCTATCGTAGAGCCAGAAATGGTTTCAGACAAGCAAGCAATTTTATTGATTGATGACAATCCACAAATCCGGGATTATGTAAAAGGATTGTTTAGGGATACTTTTAGAATACACGAAGCAGAAAATGCAGAAACCGGACTCGCGCTGCTTAAAGCGAATTTACCTGATCTGATTATTTGTGATGTGGTGATGCCTGGGATGAGTGGGGTAGAGCTCTGTAGTTTAATTAAAAAAGATAAAAGTTTGAGCCACATACCTATCATTTTGCTTACCGGAACTGACGCTACTGATATTAAAATGAAAGGATTTGCAGAAGGGGCTGATGATTATATTACAAAACCTTTTGAAAATGATATGCTGATTACCCGCGTCAACAGTATCTTAAAAAGGCAGCAAGACCTGCAGCAGCATTTCTTTAACCGGATTACCTTAAAAGCAGATCAGCTTAAAATCTCATCAGAGGATAAAGATTTCTTAGACCGCTGCATTGAAATTGTAGAGTTGCGGTTGATGGACAATGAGTTTAACATTAGCGTGCTCGCTGCCGAATTAGGTATGAGCCACTCTAGTCTTTATAAGCATGTCAAATTTATCTCTGGCCAGTCAGTCAATTCTTTTATCCGGTTTATCCGCTTAAGAAAAGCTGCAGCACTTTTTATACGTACAGACCATAATGTAACCGAAGTAGCATTCCAGGTGGGCTTCAGTGATATCAAGTATTTTAGGGAGCAGTTTAATAAATTGTTCGGCTATAATCCTTCAGAATACATTAGAAAGTATAGAAATACCTTCAATCAGCGCTATCACCTCAATGAGCGGGGTATTACACAGCGCTAATACTAAAATAACCCCCTAATTTTACCATTATCTCCCGCTTATTTATTGAAAAACAAGCTGAATTTAGTGATTCAACTAAACCTTGTGCCGCGTCTTATAAAATAGCCGCGGCTGTATCTCAAATAAACTAAGATAGATAATGATCAAAAAATTAGGCTTAATTGTGCTGTGCACTTTGCAGACAATTTGTGCGTTTTCCCAGGTAAATGAGTGGGAAAATGTGAAAGTAAATGAACTTGGCAAAGAAAAGGCACATGCTACATTTATGCTGTATGACCAAGCAGATAAAGTTAAAAAGGATGACTATAAACAGTCCCCTTACCACCAGTCGCTCAACGGGCTTTGGAAGTTTACTTATGTAGATAAACCCGCAGACAGGCTCCTGGATTTTTATCAAACCAATGTTGATGATAACAAATGGTCAAATATAGAGGTGCCATCTAATTGGGAGATGCAAGGTTTTGGCATTCCAATTTTCACCAACATTACTTATCCTTTTCCGGCTAATCCTCCATTTGTAAATAACAATTACAATCCAGTTGGTACCTATAGAAAGAAATTTAGCTTAACAAATGATTGGACAGACAAAGAAGTGATGTTACACTTTGGTTCTATCAACGGCTATGCACTCATTTATGTAAATGGAAAAAAAGTTGGGATGACAAAAGCTTCTAAATCACCTGCAGAGTTTAATGTCACCAAGCACTTACAAAAGGGAGAGAATACCCTTGCGGTACAAGTATTCAGGTTTCATAACGGAAGTTATATGGAAGACCAGGATTTTTGGCGCCTTAGCGGGATAGAAAGAGATGTTTATTTACAGGCTTCTCCAAAGCTAACTATCGCAGATTATTTTGTGAAAGGTGATTTAGATGCTGCTTATCGTAACGGACTGTTTAGTATTGCTGTGAACCTTAAAGACTTTGGCAGCACAGTTAAAGGTGATCAGTCAATTAAAGTCCAGTTATTTGACCAAACTGGAAAATCAGTTTATACAGGAGCTAAAACTATAAAAGATCTAGCTGCACCGGTAGAGCTGCAAGGCGTAATCAATCAGGTAAATAAATGGAATGCAGAAAATCCTTATTTGTATGATTTGATAATAACGCTCAATAATGGAAAAGAAATCAGTTATACCGGTCAAAAAGTTGGTTTCCGGAAGGTAGAAATTAAAGATGCACAACTGCATGTGAATGGTGTCCCTATTTTGATTAAAGGAGTTAACCGTCATGAACACGATGAACTTAAAGGGCATGTATCTACTCCAGAACTGATGGTGAAGGATATTAAGCTGATGAAAGAAAATAACATCAATGCAGTGCGTACCTGCCATTATCCAAATGATGCCCTATGGTACAAATTATGTGATCAATACGGTTTGTACTTAGTTGATGAGGCGAATATTGAAACCCATGGGATGGGCGCCGAATTTCAAAGCTGGTTTAATAAGGACAGGCATCCGGCATATTTGCCAGAATGGGCACCTTCTCATATGGACAGAATAGAACGTTTAATTGAAAGAGATAAAAACCATGCCTCTGTAATTATCTGGTCTATGGGAAATGAATGTGGTAATGGACAGGTTTTTCATGATGCCTACAAATGGATTAAAACTAGAGATGCTTCACGTCCAATTATGTTTGAACAGGCTGGTGAAGATTGGAATACAGATATCGTTGGTCCTATGTATCCAAGTATTACCAATATGAAAAACTATGCTGCATCTGATAAAAAACGTCCGTTTATCATGTGTGAGTATGGCCATGCGATGGGTAACAGCTCTGGAAATTTCCAGGAATATTGGGACATTATCCGCAGCAGTAAAAAAATGCAAGGTGGTTTTATTTGGGATTGGGTAGATCAGGGAATGAAGACTAAAAATGCAAATGGCGATTTTTGGGCTTATGGTGGAGATTTAGGCGCTTATTACCTCAAAGCTAAAACCGATGATGGCGGTAGTTATTATGTAAATAATGATGAAAGTGCAGATGGTTTAGTTGCAGCGGACCGTTCTGTGCATCCAGGATTATTTGAAGTTAAAAAGGTATATCAAAACGTGCTTTTTAGTGCAGCCGAAATCAACAAAGGGGTGGTGACTATCAAAAATGAATTTGATTTTACCAACCTGGATGCTTATGATTTTGAATGGCAGTTATTAAAGAATGGTAAACCTGTTAAAAAAGGTAATCTGGACGTGAAATTAGCGCCACATCAGACTAAAGACTTCAAAATTGCTATTACTGGAATTGTAGCTAAGCCAAATGAAGAATACTTTTTGGATATATATGTGTATACGAAAAAAGCTGCCCCATTGGTAAAAGCTAAGCATGAAATTGCCAGAGCACAGTTCGCAATTGGAAAAGGCCAGTATTTTGATCCACAAATTACCAAAGGCACACTTACCGTTAAAAAGGAGAATAAGATCCTCAAATTTAATTCAGGTAATATCTCTGGTGAGTTTAATATAGAAACTGGAAGGTTAGGCCGTTATGCAATTGATGGACGTTCTGTATTGCGGAGCTATCCTGAGCCTTATTTCTGGCGTGCACCAACAGACAATGATTTTGGAAATGGTATGCCTGCTAAAATGGGTGTATGGAGAAATGCTCATGTAAATAAAAAAGTAATCAGTGTACAGATCTCTGACCAAACGGCAGCAGGTATTTCTATAGTGACCAAATATGAGCTAACTGATATTAACGTGCCTTATACGACTACTTATACGGTGTTAAATGATGGCCGTATTCAGATTACCAGTACCATAGATATGACTGGAAGGGATTTGCCAGAATTACCGCGTTTTGGGATGAGAATGGAATTGCCTAAAACGATGGACAACCTGAGTTATTATGGAAGAGGTCCATGGGAGAATTATAGTGATCGTAATACCTCATCATTTATCGGGACTTATGAAGATAAGGTAGCCAATCAATTTACCAAAAACTATATCCGCCCGCAAGAAAACGGATATAAGACCGATGTTCGCTGGATAAAATTGCTAGATGAAAAGGGCCAGGGATTATTGATCGAAGGTGCACAGCCGATGGGTTTTAGCGCACTTCATAATATGACAGAAGATCTTGATCCTGGATTAACAAAAAAACAACAGCACCAAAATGATGTAAAACCTAGAAGCGAGGTATACCTGCAGGTAGATCTAAAACAACGTGGTTTAGGAGGGGATGATAGCTGGGGGGCGATGCCGCATAAGGAATACCGCTTACTCGATAAGACTTATACCTATACTTATACCATAGGGTATCTGAAGTAACGATCAATTTAGATAGACAACATTAACCCGATTAAGAGAACGATAAACTAACCAAATTATATGAAAAGATTCCAAAAAAATCTGTATTGTGCGTTAAACAGCTACACTGTTTTCGCCATTCCGGGAGCCGTTTATACGGCTCCCTGGAATATTCATTTTTCCTTATTACTTAACCCTGCACTAACTAATCCAGCTCAGTTATGAAAAGACAATTACTTCTTTTTCTTCGGAAAGCAGGAAAACCACTAGCCTTTCTATTTCTTCTTTTTTCTTCGCTGCAGGTGGCAGCTCAAACCGCTCAAGTAGAAGGTGTAATAAAGGATAAACTAGGAGCCTTACCCGGTGTAAGTGTAAAAGTAAAAGGTACCACAGTGGGTGCAACTACAGATAGTAAAGGATTTTTTACTTTATCAGCCCAGGCAGATGCAATCCTTGTTTTTTCTTCTATTGGCTATGTTCCACAAGAGTTGAACGTGCGTGATTATAAACCAACATCAGGTACAAATTACCGGATATTTTTAACCTTAGCTGAAGAAGATAACAACTTAAATGAAGTAGTTGTAGTGGGCTTTGGTACACAGAAAAAGGTGAACCTGACCGGAGCTGTTGGTGTAGTAGATGCTAAAGCTTTAGAAAACAGACCAGTACAGAATATTGCGCAGGCCCTTCAAGGATTGGTCCCGGGGTTAAATATTGGTCAAAGTAATGGTTCACTGGAAAGTTCACCAAGCATTAATATTCGTGGAACAGGAACTATTGGTACCTCATCATCCAGTCCATTAATTTTAATAGATGGGATGGAAGGGTCGCTTACTGCCTTAAACCCGCAAGATGTAGCCAGTATCTCTGTCCTTAAGGATGCAGCTGCATCCTCTATTTATGGCTCCAGGGCGGCATTCGGTGTTATTCTGGTGACTACCAAGCGCGGTAAGTCTGGTAAGATACAGGTTAATTATAACAATAATTTTAGATCTACCAGCCCGGTAGCCTTACCTGAAATGATGGATTCTTACACGTTTGCGCTTTATTTTAATGATGCCAGTTTGAACGGAAATGGCAGTCCGCAATTTAACCCCGATCATTTACAGCGGATATTGGATTTTCAATCGGGTAAAAATACCGCAAGTATCATCCCGAATCCAAATAATCCATTGATTTGGGGAGATGGATATTCTCATGGTAATGCAAATAATGACTGGTTTAAGGTGATGTACAGGGATAATTCAACTTCCATGGAACACAATATGAGTATCAATGGGGGTACTGACAAAACTACTTATTATGTTTCTGGTAATTATCTCAATCAAAATGGGATTATGCGTTATAATCAAGATGGTTATTCGCGTTATGGTGCATCTGCTAAGATTGATAATAAAATAACAGATTGGTTGAATATCAATTATAGTACACGTTTTTTAAGAGAAGAGTATAACCGTCCATCTGCTTTAACTGAGGGCTTCTATCAAGATCTTGGCCGTCAGGGCTGGCCTACTTTACCTTTGACTGATCCAAATGGTTATATGTATAGTTCGCCTTCTCCAGCTTTGGCAATGTCGCAGGGTGGAAATGACAATAATGTGAAAGATTGGATGTACCAGCAAATGCAATTTGTTTTTGAACCGGTAAAAGGTTGGAAAACTTTTGCTGAATTTAACTACCGCACCAAAACAGAATTCAGACATTGGGATGCCCAGCAAACCTATAACCACGACGTAAGTGGCAGGGCTTATTTATATGGTAGAAACTCAAATGTTTATGAATATAGTTTTAAAGAAAATTATTTCAACACTAATATCTATTCTGAATATGCTAAAAATTTTGGTAAGCACAATTTTAAAGTGATGACTGGTTACCAGTTTGAAAACACACAATACCGGGATTTAAGTGTACAAAGAAATGGGATTATTGTTCCTGGAATCCCAACAATTAATACCACATCAGGCACAGATGCAAACGGTTTAGTCATTGCACCAGCGGTTACCGGGCAATATCAAAACTGGGCTATAGCCGGCTTTTTCGGAAGATTTAATTATGATTATGATGGCAAATATTTGCTAGAAGGAAACTTGCGATATGATGGTTCTTCCCGTTTTAGAGCAGCTAACCGCTGGAGCCTTTTCCCTTCTGTTTCTGGGGGCTGGAATATTGCCAGAGAAGATTTCTGGAAAAACAATACTGATTTAATAGGAACATTAAAGTTAAGAGCCTCTTATGGTAATCTGGGAAACCAGAATACCAATATTTGGTATCCAACCTACGTAACTATGCCTGTAGGTACAGCAAACGGATCTTGGTTAGTTAATGGTGCACAACCCAATACAGCAAGTGCCCCTGGTTTGGTAAGCTCAGCACTTACCTGGGAAACGGTAAAAAGTTATAATGTAGGTCTGGATTTTGGAATGTTAAAAAACAGATTAACAGGCTCGCTAGATTGGTATGACCGCAGAACATTAGATATGGTTGGACCCGCACCAGAGCTTCCTGCAACTTTAGGCACAGCCGTACCACAAACAAATAATACGGATTTAAAATCTGTGGGTTTTGAACTGGAAATTGGATGGAATGACAGGATGAAGAATGGCTTGGGTTATAATGTAAAGCTTTTATTGTCAGATTACCGCACTACAGTTACCCGTTATCCAAATGCAACAGGCTCATTGAATACTTATAGGGCGGGTCAGCAACTAGGAGATATTTGGGGATATACGACCCTTGGTATTGCTAAAACACAAGCAGAAATGGATGCCCATTTAGCGACCCTGAGTAATGGACAAAGTGTTTTTGGTAATCAATGGTCTGCTGGAGATATTATGTATGCAGATCATAACAAAGATGGAAAACTGGATTGGGGAAGCTGGACAGAATCTGATTCTGGTGATGCCCATTTGATTGGAAACAACACCCCGCGTTACAGGATCGGGTTTGATATGAATTTTGATTATAAAGGATTTGATTTAAGGGCTTTCTTCCAGGGGGTATTAAAAAGAGACTTTTGGATTAGTAATTACTATTTCTGGGGGGTAACTGGTAACAAATGGTCATCTACGGGACTTCTGGAACACGAAGATTATTTTAGAGGCGATGCAAATAGTCCACTTGGACAAAACTTAGATGCCTATTATCCGCGCCCAATTTTTGGCAGCAGTAAAAACCAGGAAGTACAAACTGGCTACTTGCAAAATGCAGCATACTTAAGATTAAAGAACCTGCAAATAGGTTATACGCTTCCTCCTGCCATTACTAAAAGACTAGGTGGACAAAAATTTAGGGTTTATGTTTCAGGAGAAAATTTACTGACCTGGACTAAACTGGCTAAAATGTTTGATCCAGAAACTGTTGACGGTGGAAATGATCGAAGTGTATATCCATTATCACGTGTTCTCTCAGCTGGTTTAAGTGTAACCTTTTAGTTTTAAAATTTAGGCTGAAATGATAATTTCTTTACGCATGCAAAAATATACTCATATGAATTGTATCACATATAATAAGGCTAAGCGGTTAATGCTGCTAATCCTCTCCGTTCTTTCACTCGCATCTTGTAAAAAAGCGCTGGATAAAGAACCATTATCTAATATCACACCAGATAAGTATTTACAGGAAGAATCACAACTTGGAGCTTATGCCATAGCACGCTATACCGGCATATTACCTTCTCATGGCAACTATTCATTTGGTACTTTTGGTACGGACGGTAACACCGATAACATGGCGTTACCTGATTTAGATGCCAAATTTATTCCTGGTCTATGGAGAGTAGAAGCTACTGGTGGCGATTGGGATTTTGGGAACATCTACCAAGTCAACTATTTTTTGACGGATGTAATTCCCAAATGGAAAGCAGGCCAAATTATTGGAATTGAAGAAAATATCAGGCAATACATCGGAGAGATCTATTTTCTTCGTGCATTTGAGTATTTCAAGAAAATGCAAGCTCTGGGAGATTTTCCAATTATAAAGACTGTGTTAGATGAAGATAAAGGAGCCCTTACTGAGGCAAGTAAAAGACAGCCACATTCTGAAGTGACCCGTTTTATACTTTCAGACTTGGATTCTGCAGTAATGCTGCTTAAAACCAATTCTGACGGATCAAAAAATAGAATCAATAAAGCTTGTGCACAATTACTTAAATCCAGAGTAGCTTTATATGAAGGTACCTGGTTAAAATACTTTAAAGGAACCGCTTTTGTACCAAACGGAGCTGGTTGGCCAGGTAAAGCAAAAGATTATAATGCGAATTACCAATATGCTTCAGGAGGTATAGATGCAGAGATTGACTATTTACTTGGAGAATCTATGTCAGCCGCCAAAGCTGTAGCCGATGCAACTGCTTTGGTACCCAATACTGGAGTGATAGAATCTCCGGCAAATCAAAATCAGTACTTCAGTATGTTTAGTGCTGCAAATATGTCTGGCTACAGTGAAGTATTACTTTGGCGCCAATATGCTATGGGGGTAGTTACCCATAGTGTTCCAGTACATGCTATGGCTGGTAATTTTGCGGTAGGGTTAACTAAATCAATGGTAGAGAGTTTTCTAATGGAAAACGGTTTGCCCATATATGCTGCGGGAAGTGAATATAAAGGTGATGACTACATCGCAGATGTACGGAGTAACCGGGATGGCCGTTTAACCTTGTTCTTAAAAGAACCAGGACAAAAGAATGTGTTAATAAATGCAGGGCAAGGGTCTGATGTAACTCCTGTTGAGCCTGTACCCATGATTTATGAAACTAGCTATGAAAAAAAATATTCTACGGGTTATACCATCCGGAAAGGTTTAAGTTACGATGGCTTACAAGCCAGTAATGGATCGGGATATACAGGTAGTATTACCTTTAGGGCATCTGAAGCTTATCTGAATTATATAGAGGCTTGTTTTGAAAAAACTAATGCCTTAGATGCGAGTGCCACACAATACTGGCAGCAGCTACGTACTCGTGCAAAAGTGAGTACTGATATCCAAAAAACTATCGGTGCAACAGATATGTCTAAAGAAACCCAAGATTGGGGAGCTTACTCTGCCGGAACGATAATTACTCCAACTTTATACAATATTCGGCGGGAGCGCAGAAATGAGCTAATGGCAGAGGGATTAAGGTTTATGGATCTGAAACGCTGGCGGGCAATGGATCAAATGATCAGTACTCCTTATCATTTTGAGGGATTCAAACTTTGGGGGCCGATGAAAAGCTGGTATAAACCAGAACAAATTATATTCGGAGCCGCACTTCAGGAATCTATTGTATCCGATCCAGCGCTAAGTATGTATCTGCGCCCCCAGGAAATTCGCAGCAGTGCTAACGGATACCTGGGCGCAAGATGGACAATGGCACACTATTTAAGTCCTATTGCCGCTCAAAATTTCATCCTTGCTTCAGATAATGGAGATGCGGGCAGTTCTGTTATTTATCAGAATCCAGGCTGGCCTACATCCGGAGGAGGAACACCGCAATAATTTAAGTTGTACAAATATAAAAACGCCCTGGTTATCAATGATTAACCGGGGCGTTTTGTATCCTGATTTTAGGAATGATCAGGCATGTTAAATGACGGAGGAACAGCCTGTTCATCAGCTGCCCATTGCTTATTTGGGTGCTTACCCATAACCAACTCCAACTTCCCGCCCTTCATCAAATCCTGGTGGGAAAACCAAGATTTATTCCAATCTTTTCCATTCAATTTTGCAGATTGTATGTATTTATGAGCAGGAGAATAATTTGTACAAAGAACTTCAAATGTTTTACCTTGTCCAATATCAATTTTTGCACTTTCAAATACCGGACTTCCAATAACATACATAGGTAATCCAGGTGTCATTGGATAAAAACCTATTTGTGAAAATACCACAAAAGAAGTTAATCCGCCACCATCTTCATCACCAGGTATGCCCATCAGATCATTTCTAAACCATTGCGTAAGTAAGCTGCGTACGCGTTTTTGTGTGCGCCAGGGTTGTCCTGCATAAGTATACAAATAGGGGATATGCATTGCTGGTTCATTACCCATTGAAAACTGTCCTACATTACCCGTATGGTCACCAAATTGATGATAAAAATCTGGTCTGCCTTTACCAAGGGGTGTATTAAACATTTTCTCCAGTTCATCTACAAACATTTCTTTTCCGCCCATCATCTTAACTAAATCTCCAACATTATGCGGAACATCCCAGCGGTAAGTCCATCCATTATTCTCATCATAAGCCTCACGTGCCCCAATTCCACTAGAATAGCGATAATCAAAAGGCTGTATAAACTTATCATTTGCATCTTTAGGATGGAAAAATCTAGTCTCTGTGTTAAATAACTTATGGTAATTCAAACTTCGTTTTAAAAAATAATCAGCATCAGCTGTTTTATTTAATTGTTGTGCAATTTGTCCTAAACACCATTCATCATACACCGTTCCTAAAGTAACAGCCACTGGCTGACGTTTTTCCCAGTCATGTACTTCTGGCACACTCTCTTTTTCTCCTGTAGCAAGCGCTGGAAAATAACCATTCGCCTGGTAAAACTTATCTAATGATCCTGCTTTTGCAGCAGACCAGGGAGCCAGTGTTTTTTCTGTAATGCCTGCCTTACAATAATTGTAAGCTTCTTCTAAATTAAAAGACCGCAAACCCTTATTATAAGCATCAATAACTGTAGCCACCCCATGATTACCATTCATTCTGCGGCTATCTCCGGTAACTTCAGGAAAGGTAGGCATCCAGTGATCTTTCATTTGTGCTGCCATGCGCAGATAGGAATTAATCATATCACCTTCCATCTTCGGCTCTATCAATATACGTAATGGATGTGTAGCTCTATAAGTATCCCAAATCCAGTCATCCGTAAAAAATGGAGTGCCATGATCTGCATGTACTTTTCCATCAAATGCACTAAAGTACTGGCCATCTTCAGATAGGCATATCATCCGTTCATAGGTACGGTATAAAGAAGTATAAAATACAATTTTCGCATTCTCATCTTCACCCTCTACTTTAATTTTACCTAAAGTTTGATTCCAGATATCCTGTCCTTTTTTAACCACCTGCGTTAAGTTATAATCTTTAATTTCACGGTATAAATTCTTTTTAGCTTGTTCAATACTGATAAAAGAAATCCCATAACGTGCTTTAATTTTACTTGTATTAGCCGCGTATTTCAGGATTAAAAAAGCATCACGTCCTGCAGTTTGTTTATTTGCCTGATCAATCAGACCTTCTTTTTTGCTGCCAGATTCAATAGGCTGCTGATCAGTTTCTAAATAAATATAAACCTTTGTATTATTTTCTAAATTCTGGAAACCACTTACGCTATTTTTATGACTGGTCAACTCACCATTTTTGGTATTCAATATAAAGTAAGCAGGTTGATCAATATGATTAAAATTAATTTCATATAAACCAGACTGGTGCGATGGCGCATATTTCACATTTATACCATAATCATCCAAATCAACCTGATAGTAATAAGGTTTAATAATTTCATTATCATAACCAAAATTAATAGTGCTTTTGATCGCTGCAACTTCTCCCTGATATGGACTCAGGCTAAATGCAGAACTTCCACGGTGACTGGTAATCATCAAAGGCAAACCTTTTATCGTATTGCCTGTAAAGTTTTCTCTTTCTGGATAAACCCGCAGCATACTATTGGGAAGGTGCACAGTAGGATAGGTGGGTACCAGCATATGGCTGATATTGCCGATGTAATTATTTACATAATCCACTGGTTGTTTCTTACTCTGGGCATTAATTTCATCGGTGCTCATCCATAATAAAGTAGATAGCACAATACAACTTACATAATTTTTTATCATAATATTAGTTTTTGATCCAATTGAACCGATCATATCTGTTGTATAATGATCGGTCTAATTGCAAATATTAAAATGCTTTAAGTTTAATTTAATTAGCTTACTAAGCTACGATATCAATGCAAATTAGCAGATAAAACATTTTTAAAGTGTTTTTCTAAACATAATTTATTATTGAAAATTATTGGGCTTCAAATTCATGATGATATAGGAAACAACGGTTTTTGAATCTAAGAGAATTATTATTTTAAATAAATATGTTAAATTTATTCTTTCCCTATAATTAATTTTTATATTTAAATTAATTATAGTAACCTATTTTTCTAATTAAATAATAAAATAAGGAGAGCGTACTCAAAAACTTAATACAAAACTCAATTCATTCAAACTGAACATTTAACCACGATAAACATCCTACTCTTTAAACAGCAATAAATGCAAATTAAGAGTCTCTTGATCATTAAAACCAATTATAATCATATGAAAAACAACAAAATTAAATTTCTGATTATCCCACTTGTAGTGGTTGCTGCTTTTAACTCCTCTTATGCTCAAACGAAAATTGGTGTAAACGCAGGGGTCAGTTTTTCTAACGTAGTCATGAAAGATTTTAATGGTGATAAAATGGAAACTAATTCAAAACCTGGTATTCAATTAGGGCTTACCGTTGATATTCCTATAACAGGCGATTTTTATGTTCAACCAGCAGCAATTTATGCGAACAGAGGCTTTAAGCAGAAAGAAAATGGCTTTTATGGTCTTGCTACTAATTTTGACGTAAGGGCTAATTACATAGAAGTACCTGTTAGTTTATTATATAAGCCCGCTATAGGCATAGGGAATTTAATGATAGGTGCCGGCCCTTATATTGGTTATGCTACAGGGGGAACATGGAAGTCTGATAATAATATTTTAATAGGTGATATTATGACAGAGAATACAGGGAAAGTAGATTTCATAAACAATAGAAAAGAAGGAGAATTTGGTAATTATATCTATGGAAAACCACTTGATTATGGCCTGAAGTTTTCGTTTGGGTATGAATTTATACAACAGGTTTCTATCTTATTTAATGCACAAATTGGATTAGCTGATTTATATCCAGATTATGATGGCGTAAAGCGTTCTTATAAAACGACAAATAAATCCTTTGGCTTTTTATTAGCGTACACTTTCAAATAAACCCCATTAAATCTTAAGACCTATTGTTATCAAATAATATTCTATCGAATAATATTGTTTTTTTTATTCATTAGAGTGCTGATTATTCGTGTTGTCTAATTTGTTAACTCAATATTAAATGATAATAATAGTGCTTTCTGATTGCTCAATTATGCTATTTTTTTTGGTAAATTAACATTTCTAATGTTAAACATATGCCAAATCTACCTGTTCCTAAAGACGAAAAAGAACGCTTAAAAGCACTAAAGAATTATGAAATATTAAATTCATTATCTGAAGAGGAATATGACCGGATCACTTCTTTAGCCTCCCTGATCTGTGAGGTTCCAATTTCTTTGATTACTTTATTGGACGAAACCCGGCAATGGTTCAAATCGAAAGTTGGACTTAACATTGAATCTACTAGCAGAGAAATAGCTTTTTGCCAGTATACCATTATGGATGATAAGCTTTTTGAAGTCGCTGATGCCAGTTTGGACGATCGTTTTAAAGATAATCCACTGGTTTTGGAAGATCCTCATATGAGGTATTATGCAGGCTATCCTCTTATTGATCCAGAAGGTTACAGGCTGGGAACTTTATGTGTAATTGACCGTAAACCAAATCAGCTTACCGCTGCACAAAAAGAAGCACTTCGTCTGCTAAGTTTAGAAGTTATGCAATTAATTGTAGAACGCAGGTTAAAAGAAGAACTGAACAACTTTGAGAAGCTATTTATGCTTTCTAATGATCTAATCTGCGTAGCAGGTACTGATGGAACTTTCAAAAAAGTCAATCCTGCTTTTGAAAAAATGCTTGGATGGAAAACTGCTGACATCCTTAATAAAAACCTTTTTGAACTGGTTCATCCACTTGATCAGGAGGTTACCAATATAGAAATGGAAAAGTTAAAGAAAGGTGAATCTATCATTAACTTTGATTACCGGATTTTAACAGCTACGGGTATTTATAAATCTTTGCAATGGGTAGTTAGTCCTGAACAAAATACAGATAACATATTTGCGATTGGAAGAGACATCACTCAGATGAAAGCCAATGAGGAAAAACTTGCCGAACAAGAAGCCAGCCTGAGCGCACTGTTTGAAAACTCTCAGGGATTTATTTGTACCCATAACTTAGCAGGAAAATTTCTGTCAATAAATAGTTCTGGAGCAGAAATATTAGGGTATGCTATAGAAGAGTTATTACAAATGAGCCTGTTTGATGTAATTCCTATAGAAAGACATCCTAATCTAACCAAATATCTGGACCATATTCAACAATTTGGAACAGGATCTGGTCAGATGCTGATCAACCATAAAGATGGATCTGCCAGGACACTTCTATTTAATAATGTACTAGAAAGCAGGGTAGGTATACCGCCTTACATTATCGGTAATGCACTTGACATTACAGCGCGTAAATATATGGAAGAGCAGCTGCTTCAGGTAACAGATATGCTGGAGCAGACCAACCAAGTTGCTAAAATAGGAGGCTGGCAGCTTGACCCGCTAACCAAGCACATATCCTGGTCAGCAATGACCAGGGCAATTCACGAAGCCCCTGAAGGTTTTGATCCGGATTTAGAATATGCTATTGGATTTTTTAAAGAAGGAATTGATCGTGATCAAATAGTTACAGCCGTAGATCAGGCTATGAAGACTGGTAAGGGCTGGGAATTTGAACTCCGGATTATCACATTTACTGGTAAAGAATTATGGGTGAAGTCTATTGGAAATACAAAGTTCGAGGACGGTGTTTGTAAAAGACTCTATGGATCTTTTCAGGATATCAATGAAAGAAAAAAAGTGGAGATTGAAGTTGCCCGTGCAAGGGCAATTCTTACCTCTTTCGCAACTTATACCCCGGCCGCAGTTGCGATGCTTGATAAGCAAATGAACTATATTGCAGTGAGTAACAGATGGCTGGAAGATTATAGATTACTGGGGAAAGATATTATTGGGACTTCTTATTATGATCATTTTCCATTTATTACTGCTGAGGGTCGTGCGCGTCATCAGCGAATCCTTAAAGGCGCTATAGAAAGAGAAGATGAAGATATTTTCTTAAATTCTGGTATAAGCGAATTTATCACCTGGGAAATGAGACCATGGAATGAATCAGCTGAAGTTATTGGAGGAATAATGATATATACGCAAAATATCACCGCAGCAGTGCAGCAACGGAATGAATTAAACGAAGCCAAAGTCGCAGCAGAACAAGCCAGCGTAGCAAAGTCAGACTTCCTGGCAAATATGAGCCATGAAATTCGTACGCCATTAAATGGTGTGATTGGTTTTACTGATCTGGTTCTTAAAACGAACTTAAATGATACACAACATCAATATCTTTCCATCGTCAATCAATCTGCAAATTCATTACTCAGCATTATCAATGATATTCTTGACTTTTCAAAAATTGAAGCCGGTAAACTGGAATTAGATATAGAAGAGTGTGATATATATGAGATTAGTGGTCAGGCAACAGATATAATCACTTATCAGGTTCAAAATAAAGGACTTGAAATGTTACTAAATCTTTCCTTTGATCTGCCAAGATTTATATGGACAGATTCCGTTCGTTTAAAACAGATTTTGGTTAACCTGCTGGGTAATGCGGTAAAGTTTACAGAATCAGGTGAAATAGAACTCAAGATCCAGTTGCTGCAAGAACAAGCAGATCAATCCCTGATCCGTTTTAGTGTTCGTGACACAGGAATTGGAATTAAGGAAGACAAACAGGATAAAATATTTGAAGCTTTTGTACAAGAAGATGGTTTCACTACCAAAAAATATGGAGGTACCGGGTTAGGATTATCTATAACCAACCAGCTTTTAGCCCTGATGAATAGTAAACTTAAATTGGTCAGCACTATTGGAAAAGGAAGCGAATTCTATTTTGATATATTACTTCCATGCAGGCAGGGGGCACCTAAAGAATGGGAAAACATCAGCTGGATTAAAAAAGCACTTCTGGTAGATGACAATGAAAACAATAGGTTAATCCTGGAACAAATGCTGCTATTAAATGGGATAGATACCGTACAAGCTAAAAATGGTTTTGAAGCATTGCAGCTATTAGCTGCTGGTGAAAAGTATGATGTCATCATAATGGATTATCATATGCCAAACATGGATGGGCTAGATACAATTGCAAAGATCAGGGAAAACTTTAATGAAGCAGAAATCTTACAGCCAATTGTACTTTTGTTTAGCTCCTCGGATGATGAAAAAGTGATCCGTACATGTGATGAACTACAAGTTAATGCGCGTTTGGTCAAACCAGTAAAAATGACAGAGCTCTTCCAGCTTCTTTCTCGTTTGGTATTAAAAGATAAAGTGATATCCAGCCCAATTGTAACATCAAATATTTCCATAACAGATAAAGCAATAAAAATAATGGTCGCTGACGATAATCCAATTAATATGTTATTAGCCAAAACTATTATAAAACGGACCGCAGCTAATGCAGAAATTATTGAAGTCACAAATGGACTAGAGGCGTTAGACAATTTCAAGAAAAATGTTCCTGATTTGATTTTAATGGATGTACAAATGCCAGAAATGAATGGTTATGATGCCACCATAGAAATCAGGAAATTAGAGCAATGGCCTACAAGAACACCTATTATTGCTTTAACAGCAGGCAATGTTAAAAACGAGCGTGTAAAATGCATTGAATCCGGGATGGATGATTTTGTGATTAAACCTGTAGTAGAAGATACTATTGTGCAGGTTTTGAAAAAGTGGTTACCCCTTAATTCACCTGAATTTGAGGAGGGATTAATTGATGAAGGCAAAGAATCTAAACACTTTGACCTAAACATTTTAAAAAGCCATATTGGTGATGATGCTTTAATTATTGCAGAAGTCTTATCATTAACAAAAATTCAACTGAAAAAATCTTTAGCCATCATTAAAGATGCAATTGATAGTAACCAGGTTATTGATCTTCAGGCAGAAGGGCATAAAGTTTATGGGACAGCTGTATCAGTAGGTCTGTTTAAGCTCGCAAAAATAGCCAGAGAATTAGAAGATTTAAATCCAGATGACCTGGCTTATACTGATTTGTATGAAAATATTAAGGAGGAAATTGAACTATGTATTGATTTTATGTAAAAATATACATAGTTCAATTTCAATAATTACTGATTTCAAAAGTATAATTTTATTCTTTTTGGCTTCTAAACAACATCTCCGTCATAGCGTCCCGGTACAGCAACATACCCCATACTTTTATACCCAATTTCTGAGGTAAAATAACCTAATAATGTCAGTTGTTTGATCATGGTAAAATAGGGGGTCGACGACGTTTTTTTTAAATAATTAGGTTTCCCGCTTGCCTGTGATGTTTTTTCTTTATCTGCTTCTTTTTGCTTCAGCAAATCATTCTTTTTCTTTTCTTCCTTAGCTTCTGCATCCAGGGTAATCAGTAAATTTTGTCTTTCCCTGGCATTACATTTCACAAATCCTTTACCATTCGTTTTTTCACAACGCTGTTCCAATTCTACTAAGCCCGCAAAAAAAGTTTCCCGGTCTTCCGGAGAATAACAATCCCTCACCATACTTTTCATAAACTCAGCAACATTTGCAGCTTTAGCACCGCCAGAGGCAGCGGTTTTTGGAAGAATAGTCTCTGCCACTTCATTTAAATAACTCATCTGAGCCTCATTAAGCACAGCTTGACCTTGTATTGTATGCTCACTTTTACAACCACTTATAAAAAAATCAGCACCAATGATTGTACCTCCTAATATGATTGCTACCCTGGAAATCGCCGTTCTCCTGTCCATATCTTAATAATTTAAAGGTTACCTTTTTTCAATTCATTAAATGCAAAATCACAAGCTCTAGCCGTAAGTGCCATATAAGTTAATGAAGGATTAACACATGCTGATGACGTCATACACGCACCATCGGTAACAAAAACATTTAATGCATCCCAAACTTGGTTATGCTGATTTAGCACTGAAGTTTTAGGGTCAAGACCCATTCTGGCGGTACCCATTTCATGAATCCCATGTCCCATAGCATGCCCGCTATCCCATGTTCGTATATTTTTTACACCAGCAACATCCAGCATATTTGCTGCTTCCAAAGTAATGGCTGTCCGCATTTTCTTTTCATTATCTTTTAATTCTGCATCCATAGAAAGTATAGGTAATCCCCATTTATCTTTTCTATTCGCATCCAAGGTGATTTTATTTTCATGATAAGGCAGAATTTCGCCAAAGCCAGTCATCCCTATGTTCCAGCTTCCAGGCTTGCTAAGAGTATCTTTAAATTCACCTCCAATATTAAGTTCTGCTATTTCCCTGCTCCAGGAATCCCGGCTGGCACTACCCTGATAGCCAAAACCACGGGTAAATTCTCTTTTATCCCCATATAGATTAGTAAACCGTGGAATATAAAATCCGGTAGGCCGGCGTCCATAAACAAAATGATCATCAAAACCTTCAACACTTCCAGTTGCACCCAAGTTATAATGATGATCCATGATATTATGGCCCAGTTCTCCGCTGCTGCTGCCTAAACCACCATCCCAAATATCAGTTGCTGAGTTCATCAATACCCAGGCAGAATTTAAAGTGGAAGCATTGACAAATATGATCTTAGCATAAAATTCATAAGTCTGGTTTGTTTCTGCATCTAATACCTCTACGCCTGTAGCCCTTTTTTTATCTTTATCATACAAGATACGGGTAACAATACTCCATGGCCTAACCGTAAGATTACCTGTTGCAACCGCGGCGGGTAAAGTTGAAGACTGTGTGCTAAAATAACCACCAAACGGACAACCTTCCCAACACCGGTCTCTAAATTGACAACCGGTGCGGCCAGGAATTGCCTCGGTTAGGTTCGCTACACGGCCATTAATCAAATGCCGCTGATCTTTATAATGTTTTTTGAGGCGGCTGGCCACATCTTTTTCTACGATATTCATGCTTACAGGTGGTAAGAAATGACCATCTGGTAAATGTTCGAGACCATCTTTAGCACCGCTGATTCCTGCAAATTTCTCTACATAATCATACCAGGAAGAAATGTCCTTATATCTTATTGGCCAGTCTATAGCCCATCCTTCTTTTGCATTTGCGTCAAAATCAAAGTCACTCCAGCGGTAACTTTGTCTGCCCCATAGGGTAGAACGGCCGCCTAGCTGGTAACTTCGCCACCAGGTAAAAGGTTTAACTTCTGTATAAGGATTATCTTGTTCATTTGCCCAGCAATCCATAACTGCCTCATTGGCTGCCCATCCACGATGAATGACGGGATATTTTTCCTGCTGTTCTTTAGTTGTACTGCCGCGGTGTTCAAATTCCCAAGGTTGCTTAGTGCCATATTTATAATCCTTAATATGCTCGTAATTTCTTCCTCTTTCCAGCATTAAGGTTTTTAACCCCTTACCAGTTAATTCTTTTGCCGCCCAGCCTCCGCTTATACCAGAACCTATAACAATTGCATCATATGTGTTTTCCACCATGTTAAATTGGTTGATTTATATTTTGGTTAATATTTCCAAGATATGATTTTATATTTATATCAGCAAATACCTTTTAGCAATGAAATTTGACTGATTAGTAACCCTGAGTTAATATAAATAATAGTTTATTATCTTTATAAAATATATGGATGATCATTTTTTTACCTTAATATATTGAATGTTATCATTCTGGTAGCGTTACGGATAGTGCCTATAAATACCATTATGGATTAGTCAATAGATGTATAATGGTAATTTTAGATTTTGGAGACCTATACGGATAGGTAAATTAGAATAAGAAAATTGCAATTTAGAAATATTGTGCATTATTGCGATATTGCACCCTTTTACCCATAGGATTGTAATCATCATCAATTTATATAATGAACAATCCAGATGCTAACCAAATACTGAAATGATTAAAAAGTTTATCTTGTTGCTACTGCCAGTTGTTTTTTTCGTGTCTAATGAATTACTCGCACAAGAAAATCAATTTTCGGGTTGGGGAGCCTTATTCCACACACAGCGTTTTTCGAAAAATTGGGGCGCTTCGTTTGATGTACAGGTGAGGTCTTCCGATAAGTATAACTATATGCGTAACCTGCTGCTGCGTCCATCGGTTAATTATTATTTCGATAAAAATAAAATGGCCGCTGTAGGTTATGCCTACATTGCTACCAATGGAAGAAATATATTAGATGAACATACTTTTAGACCAGAAAGCAGAATTTGGGAACAAATGATCATCAACCAAAAGATTGGTTTAGGAGCAACACTGCAACATCGCTTTAGACTAGAGCAACGGTTTTTAGGTAATACTACCTTACGTGACGATCATTATTTTTCACAGCGGCTCAGATATTTTGCAAGAGCAGTGGTGCCGCTTAAGCGGGATAGCACATTTACAAAAGGACTTTTTGTTGGTTTACAAAATGAAGTGTTTGTTAACGTGCAGAATAAAGGAAAAGTGAATAAACATTTTTTTGATCAAAACCGCGCATATCTTGCCGTTGGTTATAGGTTTAGTAAAAAGATCGATGCAGAAATTGGTTATCTTAACCAATATATTAAACAGTCCGAATCTTCTACAATCAACCATGTTGTACAATTAGCTTTTTACACCCGGTTTTGATTCGAAAAAAACATTTGACTACCAGCCTTTTATAGCTCCACCTTTAAATTCTTTGAGGGCAGCTTTTTCTACTTCCGGTGATTGATAAGCTTTAACAAAGTTTTTCACTTTAGTCTCATTTTTATTGTCTTCTCTTGCTACAATTGCATTCACATAAGGAGACGCTTTATCTTCTACAAAAAGTCCGTCCCTGGATGCGATCAGTCCTACAGGTGTAGCAAAAGTATTATTGATAATAGCGATAGCAACTTTTTGATCATCTATCGCCCTGGGAAGTTGCGGAGCTTCCATTTCAAGAATTTTGATATGTTTAGGATTTGCAATAATATCATTTATCGTTGGAAAAAGGCCAACATCATCTTTTAATTTTATCAAGCCTGTCTTTTCAAGCAGCAGGAGCGAGCGTCCGCTATTGGTAGGGTCGTTTGGAATAATCACTGTACTTTCTTCTTTTAATTCATCCAAATGCTTAATTTTTTTAGAGTATCCAGCTATTGGATACACAAAAGTGTTCCCTACAATGGCAAATTTATATCCGCGCTGTTTAGCCTGTATATCAAGATAGGGCTTATTTTGATAAGCATTAACTTCAATATCGCCCTGATGTAATGCTTCATTTGGCATTACATAATCATTAAATTGAACCAGTTCTACCTCCAGGCCATATTTATCTTTGGCTACCTTTTGTGCAACCAAGGCAAGGTTATATTCAGGTCCTGATTCTACCCCTACAATAAGGTGGTTTGGATCATTATTTTTTGATTTACCTCCACAGCTCAGAATCAAAAATGAACTTAAAACCAGGGTAACTTTTGTTAAATTTTTTATGCTTGTTTTCATTATAGTATATGTTATTTTTTATAGATAATATTGCGCCAAGAGCGATTCATTGCAGATTGCTCAGGCTGATGATTGTAGTGTTTTATTTCCTGTGATCGGTAAATTTTGAAATCCGGTCCCCAAAATACTGGATAAAGAAAACAAGAATAACCAGCAATACCAATACCGTATTCATTACAGCCACATCATAGCCAACATATCCATATTGGTAACCTATTTGTCCTAATCCGCCAGCCCCTACAGCTCCGCCCATAGCAGAATAGCCTACCAAGGTAATCAGCGTAATTGATGCACTATTAATAATAGCAGGTAATGCCTCAGGTAAAAGTACTTTTAAAACAATCTGATAGGGTTTGGCACCCATCGCCTTAGCAGCTTCAATGAGTCCATAAGGTATTTCCAGCAAGCTGTTCTCTACCATTCTGGCAATAAAAGGTGCAGCTCCAATGCTTAACGGGACCAATGCAGCTTTGACACCAATGGAAGTTCCTACCAATGCCCTTGTAAATGGGATCATCCAAACAATCAGAATAATAAAGGGAATGGATCGAAAGATATTAACCAATACGGAGACTACACGGTTAAGTAACCTGTTTTCCAGTACTTGCCCTTTTCTGGTAATAAATAACAACACCCCTGTAGGTAAACCGATCGTAAATCCGAAAAAACCAGATACAAAAGTCATTAAAATTGTTTCTAGTGTTCCATGGAACAGCAGCCACATCATTGATTCAGACATAACCTAAAACCTCCGTTTTGATATTTTTTGTTTCATAATAAGCAATAGCTTTTTCATTGTTTTCTGGGGTAGCAAATACTTCAATAAGTAAGGTGCCAAATTTCACCTGGCCTGCATAATCAAGTTTTGCACTGATAATATTATTATGGACCTGAAAAAGCACTGCAACCTCAGACAATACAGGGTCATTTACAGAAAGCCCGGTAAATACCAATTTTATCAATGGCCTTTTACCGTCAGTAGGAGTAGCAACCAGGCGTTGCTGATATTCATCTGGTATATCAATTTTTAAAGACGCACTGATAAAATTCTTTGTCAGTTCATTCTCCGGATAAGAGAAGATAGTGCTCACTGGTCCATGTTCAATAATCTTACCTTCACTAACTACCGCCACTTCATCACAAATTGCTTTTACCACATTCATTTCATGGGTAATTAATAATATGGTGATCTGAAACTTTTGATTAATATCTTTTAATAAATTAAGGATAGCATGCGTAGTAGCCGGATCAAGTGCACTAGTAGCTTCATCACAGAGTAGTACTTTAGGGTTGCTAGCCAGTGTTCTTGCAATAGCAACACGCTGTTTTTGTCCTCCTGATAAACTAGCTGGATAATCATTTGCCTTTTCTTCCAGGCCAACCAGCAACAGCAGATCTGATACTCGTTTTTTGATTTCTTGATTAGGATCGTGATCTAATTCTAAAGGAAAAGCAATGTTCTGAAAAACTGTACGGGATGACAATAGGTTGAAATGCTGAAAGATCATTCCAATATGCCTGCGAGCTTTGGCAAGTTCAGATCTAGACAGGTTAGTTAGATTTTGTCCATCCACAATTACTTCTCCGGAAGTAGGCGTTTCCAGTAAATTTACACAGCGGATCAGCGTACTTTTCCCAGCTCCAGATGCACCAATTACCCCAAATATTTTTCCTGGAGTTACTTGTAATGATACATCAGATAGGGCAGTAACAAGCCTGTTTTTTTGGTTAAATGTTTTAGTTATATTTTTTAATTGGATCATTTAATAAGAGCCGTATGAGATTAATGAGTTAAAAATTAAAGCCAGGCTCTCCAGCCTGGCTTCTAAAACAAAACTTAGATCTATCAAAATCTATGACAAGACAGGTATAGTATAATAATACTTGTCCAGAAGTCAGGGACGGGTTCGAACCGTCGTAAATGGTTTTGCAGACCAGCACCTCACCACTCGGCCACATGACTAGGTAATAGGACAAATGTAATAAAGTATACTTAATTAGTAGAATTTATTTTATTATTTTTAAGTCCTCTGGTCAATTCAGGAAATCCAAATCAAAACCAATTGGAGTATTTTTTTTTCATGTTATTGATTATCAGGAATGAACCTCTTCATAAATAAGAACATAGTTATTATATAAACTTTTAATACTAAACACTTCTTCCAGGATAAAAAGAAAAACAATTGGTAAAAACATATACTCCAGGTGATCCATTTTCCAGCAAACAAAACTAAGTACTAGAATTAACCGGATGCATTCCAGGTAATAGATCCACTTCCGCTGTTCCATTAATGCACCACAATTAATAAGCGTGATCAAGACAAAAGAAGCTGCAAACAACTTGTCATCAAATCCAAATTGAGGATAAAAGGTAGTAAGATAAGTAAGCAAAACAATTGTACAAATAAGTTGGATATTTAAATAAATTTTAAACTTAAACCGGTACTTGCTATTTGATTTATGTTGAAGGAACTTTTTTTCTAATGCAGGCCGAATCTCCTGATCAAGCAAGGCTGGGCTGCCAAAAATGATCTTTAATTTATTTTTAAACGAATCGGTTCTCCTGCATGCCTCAATAATTTCTAAATAATAATGGAAGTGCTGCCATAAAAAACTATAACTTTTTACAGGATGGGTTAATCCATATTTTGGTTTTTCCTCTTCTATTTGAAAAGTGCCAAAAATTTTATCCCAGAAAGTAAATACATCGCCATAGTTTTTGTCAAGATACTTTTCATCACTCGCATGATGGATACCATGTAAGGAAGGGGTAATTAAAATATGCTCCAGCCATCCCAATTTACCAATCATCTGGGTATGGGTGAAAAATGAATACGCACCATGTACAATGAGAATAGTGATCACCATATTAGGATGAAACCCGATGAGGGGAATTACACACCAAAATATATTTCTGGTCAGTGCCTGAAACACAGTAATCCTTGCCGCTACAGAAAAATTAAATTCTTCACTTTGATGATGAACGATATGAGCTGCCCACAAAACATTAACCTCATGGCCAAGCCGGTGATACCAATACCATACTAAATCAGTAAATAAGATAAGTAATACCCAAACCCACCACACATTAGGAATATTAAATACTGCATAATTTGTATATATCCAATAAAATAAGCTATAGAAGCTAGCTGAAACAAATAAGTTTAATAATCTTTCTGCTATACCAACGCTTAAATTAGAAATGGAGCTTTCATATTTAAACAGTTCCGGTTTTTTTTTACGGATGGCCAGAAGATATTCCATAAAGAAGAAAATGAAAAAAGCCGGTATAGCAAACGCTGTATAGTTAAAGTGGTTCATAGACGATTCCTGCGGTTTAGGTATGTGGCAAATATAAAATAAAGTATACTAATTAAGTAGTATTTATTTACTGAATTTGTCAATCATTCAAAACGGGAAAAATAATCCCTTTATATAAGGTTTAAGCAGGTCTATACGCTATCAGGATAGTCTTCCTTTTCTTCCGGTAATTCATTCAATTCATCAACTACCGTACCTTTCCAGGTAGCCACGCCTGTATGATAAGCAGTCCTGCCAATCATATGAGCTGCTACTGGTGCTGTTAAAATTAAAAAGAAAACAATGGACACCGCTTTTGTCGTAACTGAAATATCGCCAAATACAAAAGCAGCACAAGCCAATAATAAGCCCAATCCTAAGGTAGCCGCTTTTACAGTAACTGAAAGGCGTAAATAAAAATCAGGCATTCTCAGAATCCCAATAGAAGCAAAAAGGATGGCCAATGCACCAATGGTGCTGAATATAGCAATTAAAACATCTATCATTTTTTTTCTTGTTTGTCCAGGTAAAATGAAAAAGCAATAGTTCCTAAAAAGGCAATAAGGGCAAAAATCATAGCCACATCTAATAAAATTGCCTCATTAGAACGAATACTGTAAACAGTGATCAGCGCAATACCAATGGTGATCACCAAGTCTAATGCAATCACACGATCAACCAAACTAGGGCCCTTAAACAACCGTATAAATACCAATATCACCGAAATGATTAATATTGGAAAAATCACATAGTCAAAATATAAATTTAAAGTCATCGTAATATTTCTAATAATTTTTTCTCAAACCCATTTTTCATCTGCGCTATAAATGTTTCTTTATCTTTCAGATACATCACATGGATATAAAGGGATTTTTTATCTTCGCTGATATCTAAAACCAGCGTACCAGGAGACATTGATATTAAGGTAGTCAGCAGATTTATTTCCATGTTAGAAGTGGCTTCCAGCGGATAACGTATAATACCCGGCTGGAAAAAATATTTTGGAGTAATTACATCATAAGCCACCTGGAGATTCGCCACGAGCATTTCATATATAAAGAAAAAAATAAAACCAATAGTCTTTGGAACGCGGTTAAAATAACGCTGATCATTCTCCTGCCTGTTCATGATCCAAAGGATAATAAATCCAATAAAAAAGCCGAACAGGAAATTAGAGTAATAAAGTGAGCCAGTAAGTGCTACCCATATAAAGGAAAGCAAAAGGTTCATTAAAAAGTGTTTAATCATAGTTTTCTATTTACCTAATACTGCTTTTACATAAGGAGTAGTATCTAACATTTCATTGGAGATCCTATCCGATACCTGGATAATAAATTCTGCATTAAATCCTATAAAAAGTGAAGTAGCTGCCAGCAATCCAATAGGAAGAACCAATAGTGCCTTTTTTAATCCGCTTAAAGGTTTAAAACTGTCTTCAAAAGTATCCGCTGCAGATCTATCTTTCCAGAAAACTTCTGACCAAAGTTTGGCAATCACAAATAAGGTAATAAAACTCGCAAAGACCAAACTGGCTAAAAACACATAATTCTTTTCAGTAAATGCGGCCTCAAATAAATAAATTTTAGGCCAGAATCCAGAAAGGGGCGGGATGCCTACCAAAGAAAACAACACCAAAGCAATAAGCAAAGAAAGTTTTGGATATTCTGCATATAATCCTCCAAGTTTAGACAGGTTCATCGTTCCCCTCAGTTTTCTGATCAACCCTGAAATGAGGAATAAATTCGTTTTAACCATAATATCATGGATGAGATAAAATATAGCACCCATAAAAGCTACTTTAGTATATAAGCCAAATCCTCCAATAATAAATCCAATATGACACACGATCAAATAAGAAAATAAATGGCGCATATTATTTTTAATAATAGCTCCAAAAACCCCAGTCAAAATAGTCATCACCGCAAGCACAACAAAGACAGTTTTTATAAATTCATTAGGAACAAATATTAAAGTAAAGACCCTAAACAATGCGTATAGCCCCACCTTAGTTAATAAACCCCCAAATGTAGCTGCTACAGCAGAGGGAGGCGTATGGTAGGAGGAAGGCAACCAAAAATACAAGGGAAATATCGCAGATTTTATTCCAAAGCCGATCATAAAAAACATGGCTGTTAAGTTCACAATAGTTTGATCCTGAACTAAAGGAACCTTCAAAGAAAGATCAGCCATATTTAAGGTGCCTGTAATCCCATATAAGATCCCGATCCCGGTGAGGAAAAACGTGGAAGCAAGGATATTCAGTGCCATATACTTTACCGCACCCTCTAATTGTGCTTTCCGGCCACCTAAGGTTAACAATACAAAGGAAGCAATGATAATTACTTCAAACCATACATATAGATTGAAAATATCACCCGTTAAAAATGCACCATTTAATCCCATGATCAAAAAATGGAACAAGGGGAAATAACCATAACGCATCCTGGATTGACCAACGCCAGCCGCAGAAAAAATTGATACGGCTAGTGCAGCTACAGAAGTAAGCAATACAAAAGTAGAGCTGAGCAGATCAGCAACAAATACAATCCCAAATGGAGCCTGCCAATTCGCGGCATTCATGGTTAGTATTTCACCATTGAATACTTTAATAAACAGAATCAGGGAAAATATAAAGCCAATAAAACTACCAGCAATACTTAATACCCTCTGGGTAACAGTTTTTGTCCAGAAAGACAGTTGCAGTATAGCTGTAAATAAATGAACTACTACTGTAGCTATAATTTGGTTATCGATCATATATCTTCTTCTTCTTCGGGGGTATTTAAATCGTCTAGATCATCTGAATTTATCAAAGCATATACCCGCTTTAATAAAACAATAGCAAATGAAGTTAAACCAAAACTGATGACAATAGCGGTTAGGATTAACGCCTGGGGTATAGGATCAGCATAAATATCCTGAAACACTTTTAAGCTGCCATCAATAATAGGAGGTTTTCCTTTTACAATGTTACCCAGCAAAAAGATAAGGATATTGGTACCGTTACCTAAAAGCATAATTCCTAAAAGCAGACGGACCATGCTTCTTCTCAGGATCAAATATACCCCCGCAGCGTATAGCAGACCAATTAAGAAGACTAAGAGTAGTTCCATAATTAATGCGTGTGTAAAGAGATGGTAAATAAAATAGTTAAAATCACACCAATAACAACCAGGTAAACTCCTAAATCGAAAAACAGTGCAGAGCCCAATAGACCAATTACAGGAATGGGATTATCAAACCATAATCCTGTCATCACCGGTAAACCAAAAAAAACAGGCATAAACATGGCCAATGCAGCAATACCAAGCCCGATAGGGATTAATGTTAATGGCTTATAGCGAAGGATTTTCATCGTATTTCTTGTGCCATGTGCAAAGCTGTGCAGTACAAAAGCTATAGATGCAACTAAACCACCCACAAATCCGCCACCTGGTTCATAATGTCCGCGGATTAATAAGAAAACTGAAAATAGCAACAGGATTGGCAGCAGATACCTTGATGCATTTTGTAGTATGGCACTTCTCATATTATTCTTTTTCTGAGGTTTTTAATTTTAATTTAATCAGACTGTATACACCCAGTGCAGCAGTGCTCAACACAACAATCTCAAACATCGTATCCAAGCCTCTAAAATCGACCAGAATTACATTGACCACGTTTTTGCCCTTAGCCAGCGTATAGGCAAAATCACCATAAAACTTACTAACTGCAATATCAGTAGGCACTTGTAATACTTTAATTGCGATGATAGATAATATAGTACCAAAAGATAGCGCTACAACTATATCTCTAATAATTACCTTACGATTTGCCTGGTTGATAAAAGATGGGAGGTTAAATAAAACAAACACAAATAAAACTACCGTTAAGGTGTCAATTGTGAATTGTGTCATCGCCAGATCAGGTGCGCTGTAATAAACAAACATCATACAAATAGCATAACCAATAGCACTGGTTCCCACTACAGCCGTTAACCTGGAAGAAGTAGTTACGGTAAGTACCACAGCCGCAATGAGGATCAATACATTCGCCGCTTCGTAAATACTGATAGGAGATAATTGCGCGTAATCAATATAAATCGGGCCACCGATAAACAATTCATAGCCCAGCAGCACTTCTGCAAAAATGATGATTTTGAGCAGATAAGACCTTAAAAATCCATTGTGCATGATGTGCGTATACCAGGAGGAGAAATCAACAAATTTTTCTGCCAGTTTTTCAAAAATAAGTTGAGGGGAGATTTTATTCAGCGGTTCTAATAAACGCTCTTTCCTGATATTTGGTTTATTATAAAAAAATACAATCGTTCCTATAACAAGTGTAACCAAGCTTAACAGGAGTACTGTATTGAAACCATGCCATATTTTTAGTTGAACATTTACAGTTTCTACAGACATAATTTTTACCGCTGGGGAAACAATATACTTTCCTGCAATTGCCGGAAAAAGACCAAAAAATAATCCGGCTAATGCTAAGATCAATGGAGGTATCCACATGGATTGATAAGGCAAATGAACTTTTTCATAGGCCTGCGGCAGTTTTCCAAGAAATGGCTTTATACCGGCCATAAACCCCGCCGCCACTAAACAAACATTAGTAAGAATGGCAGCCGCAGTTAAATAAAATGATAGATTTTCCCGGGCATGCAAAGTTGCCTCATAGATCAGATCTTTTGAAATAAACCCAAATAACAATGGCAAACCGGCACTTGATAATGCTGCTAAAATTCCGGCTATAAAAACCGGGAGTAATACCTTTCTTAATCCTGCAAGCTTAGTCAGATCCCTTGTGCCAGTTTCATGATCAATTATTCCCGTCGTTAAAAATAATGTAGCCTTATATAAGGCATGTACAACTGTAAAAGTAATTGCAGCGATTAGCGCTTCTTTTGTGCCAAGGCCGATTAGAAAAGTTAAAATACCCAATGCGGATATCGTTGAATAGGCAAGTATTGATTTTAAATCTGTTCTGAATAAAGCATGCAAGGCACCAAATATCATGGTAAAACCACCTACAATCATTAATGTATATGACCATTCAGGTGTGCCTCCTAAAATTGGAGAGAAACGGGCCAAAAGAAATATCCCGGCTTTTACCATCGTAGCAGAATGCAGATAGGCAGAAACAGGTGTGGGTGCTTTCATCGCTCCGGGAAGCCAAAAATGAAAGGGAAATTGGGCCGATTTGGTAAAAGCTCCAATAAACACTAGTCCCAATGCCAGTGGATATAAACTATGGTTTTTAATCACAGAGGCAGATTCAATTAACTGTCCTATCGAATAGGTGCCGGCCATACTGCCGATCAAAATTAAACCAGCTAAAAGAAAGAAGCCTCCTAATCCAGTTACACTTAAAGCTGTTAGCGCGCTTTTGCGGGAATCTGAATTGTCATTATTAAAGCCAATTAAGAAAAATGAACTAATACTGGTCAACTCCCAGAAAATGAACAGCAATAAAATATTGTCAGAAAGAACTAAACCTAACATGGCGGCCATAAACAGGCATAAATAAGCGTAAAAACGGTCTAAGTACTGATGACCTTTTAAGTAGGAGCTGGCGTATATGAAAATTAATGCGCCAATTCCTGTAATTAACAGGCTAAATATTAGCGATAATCCATCTAATCTAAGGTCAAAATTAATATTTAAAGAGGGTACCCACTTAAAACTTTGATAGAAAATATCACCCTTACTTATTGCTGGAATAAACTGTAATAAATAGCCAAATAACAGAATAGGCAGCGCAGCTAAAACAGCACTCCATTTTGAACGGAAATATTTTCCAAATGGAATTAAAAGGCCTGATGTTATTAATCCTGAAAGTACAGTAAATATCATTTAGTAAATGGTTTAGGCTCAAAGTAACTAAAATAATAAAGAATAAGCATTTTAGCGCTACTATTGTTACTAAAAGATATCTGATGGTGTAATTTTTTTTAAAACATATCTTTAGGGTTAATAAATGGCTTTAACAAGCTTGATACCTAGTTTGCTTAAATTTTTTGCCTTTTAAAATTCAGCGTCGGGGAAGAAAATATTTGCCCTTTATCCGTAATCAGGATGTAACTATAAGCTGGGAATTTTTTAATAAATAACAGGGCAGCTTCCTTCCCTAATACCATCATGGATGTACTGAAACCATTTGCTTTTTCCGCACTTGGACCAAAAACTGTTACACTGCAAAGTCCGGTAGCCGGATACCCGGTTGCCGGATTAATAATATGAGTGTAACGTTTTCCGTTAAAGATCACAAATTTCTCGTAGCTTCCTGAGGTGACCACGGCCCCTTCTTTTAAGGGAACTACAGCAATTAAAGCATTTTCCTGCATTGGATTGGTGATCCCTATACTCCAGTCGCGGCCGTTAGGCTGCTTGCCCCACACACTCATATCTCCTGAACCATCCACAATACCTGCATTAACCCCTTTGGACAGCATCATTTCACGACATTTGTCTGCGGCATAACCTTCTCCCAATGCACCAAATCCAATCTTCATTCCTTTTACTTTTAAGAATATGGTCGCGTTAGCACTATCAAGAATGATATTCTTATAGCCAACTTTTTCCACAGACTTCCTTATTAATTCTGGTGTAGGCATAGTCTGCATAGAACCATCAAATTTCCAGATCCTGTCCATCGCAGCAAAGCTGATATCAAACGCACCAGCAGTTTGCCTGGAAAGTTCAATTGCTCTTTTCGTAAGTTCAAATACTTCAGGATCTACTTTTACCGGGCTAATTCCGGAATGGCTGTTAACCTGTGATATTTGCGAGTCTGGTTTCCAGTCAGAAATCAGGTTTTCTATCCTGGTCACTTCTACAACCACTGTATCTATGAGTTGTTCGGTGAGAAGGGAATCTTTGGTTACCAATGTAATTCCCCATCTGCTCCCCATCAATTTTACTGTTCTTTTTCTAAGGACTTGCGCATTTGTACTCAAGCTTGATAATAAGATAAATAATATAAATATTTGTTTCATGGGGTATCTTCCTCTCTTACAATGGGGAACAATAAAAAACGCATGAGCAATATACCAATTCCTATTCCGGCAATAATAATTAAGTAAAGAACCAGAAAGGGCATATCAATACACTCTTTATCTACTCCAAACCAAGGTATATCCGCATCAAGATAAATCCAGGCAAAACCGCAGGTAAGAAGAATAAAGGTCATTATTCCAGTCAAGATTAGCATTGGTTTTTTATATTCCCATTCCTGCCCCTCTGTCCTTATTTTTGAGTAGCAGAACATTCCAAGTCCAAGACAAATAGCGATCAAGATTAGGTTAATATAGCTTAATAGGGTACGGTCCACCTTATCATGAGCAACATGACATGGATTACCCAGTACAAAATAATAGCTTTCCAGGTTTCTTATGATATAAGCCCACCCAAATTTTTGAAGCTGATAGGTTAGATCAGTTTGATTAACGGTTAAAGTATCAGGTACAAGAAATTTATAAGTTAGCTCATCTGCAATTTCCCCATAGCCAAGGTCTGCTGTCATATCCCATATTGCAACCCCCGCCAAACTATCTTTTAGCGCAAAATCAAACTTTTTACCTAAAGTATATTCATTGTCAAACCATATTTTTGAATTGACTACACCCGCTGTATCAGTGGTTTCGATTATTGCGCTAGCTGTCTGTTCATCATAGGTTACGGGGATAAACTGATATCTGGATCTGATTTGGCTGTAGGAAAGTGAAACTGGGTTTGTTCCTTTTCCTTTTGAGTCAATATCCCACTTTATACCATAAAAAGGCAATAAGATAATAAATTTAGATGGGGCCAGGTTAAATGTACTTCGGTATCGCGACACGCAGGTTTCTATGCTGTAATCACTTTGCTGCTTTAACGGCGCAACAGGACCAGCAGGCCCAGGAACCTTCTGACTAAAATCAATTAAAAACTTGTCTGTAAAGGGTGAAAGTGCAGCAAGGTCATAACCATGGTCAATATCAAAAGCAGGCACAGTTAAACTCAATTGAAATTTTATTTGTCCCTTTTTACATTCTCTGGAGAGTGTACTTATAAATCTTAACAGGCGCGAAGAAAGGTTACTATCTACTCCGCTAAACTGAATATTTAAACCTTCCATTTTGTTTTCCGCAAGAAATGAAATGATTTGGGAAATGAATTGATCCTGTGCAGGGCTGTTCTGAAGAAATGTACTTGTACTAGCTGCTCCAGAAGTAATACCCATAAATAGCTTGGTACCTATAACTTTTGCCCTCCTGGAAACTTCAAAATTATTTAGGTCCAGATCATTCATGCTTCTTCCGTTACTGCCATTCAAGGCATAAGCATTGATAATAATCGTACTGAAAAGTTTGTATTTTAGGTCAGTTTCTATCCGGTCATAAGGTAAAAATCCCCACACCTCAGCAGCATGTTTTAGTCTGACCAGACGTTCTCTTTCAGTGATTCTTTCCACGCCACCCTTAATTTCAATAGTATCTTTAAAGGAAGTTTTATTTAAGGAAAGGCTTTTAATCAAAGCAAGTCTTTGCTGCTTCTGTTTGATTGCAACCAAGTCAGGGGCTTTTTCTGTGGTAAGTATCGCTTTAATCAGCCCTTCGATATATTTATCATTATTTAACACTTCTTCTTTGTTATCCGCTATTTTAGGAGGACCCTTTTCTTCAGGTTCGGTGGAAGAAGGGTTAATGGGTGGTTTATTATTTTTGATCTCCGTTTGAATTTCCTTAATTGCCTCATGAAGAAAGGCCAATTTTACTTTTAGCGTATTGGTAAGTGCAGATTGAGAGTCTTTAAACTCCTTACTGGTTAACAGTACAGAATCTTTAAGCAGGGTATCGATAATGTCAATTATTCTCTTCTTCTCCCTGGCATGGGAATTTGCAGTAAATTTAAAAGCATTAGAAAGCTTTTTCAAAAGGCTTATTTTTTCCTTGCGCGCATTTTCCTGGATCTTTGTTATTTCTTTTTTTTCTACATCCTGACCATTTAGTGTCAAAGATGAAATCATTAAGAATAGAGCAATAATAATTGAAAAGCGTGCTGTCATTGGAGGTTAATAAATCTCATCGAAATTATTTAAAATTTTCCGACAATTCTTCGGAAAAAATAAAACATTCTTTATAATTCAGTTTTTTTTTCATAATGTTACATAATGTAAAACAACTTTAGTTTTTTTTACAAATCTTATTAACATGATTATTTATCCTGCCATGAAAAAAATATGTGAATTATTTTATATTAAATTAATAAATGATTTTTGAGGCGTTGTCATTCTTGTCGGACGAAATAAATGAATATTTCAGAAACAAGCTTAAAATTAAAGAAGATAAGGTAATATTATCATCGATAGTAGATGCAAAGGGAGATATAGCTGTTGATGGTTCAAATAAAATCCTCATCACGCTAATCAATATAGAAAAGGAAACTTCCTTTAATAATATTCCTGTTAGTAACCATAATTTAACCTCAAAATCAAATCCTTTACAAATTAACCTCTATCTCATGTTCTCAGCATACTTCAACCGTGGAAATTACGGGGAATCTCTTCGCTTTATTTCTTTTATTCTCGCTTACTTTCAGCATAAAAATGTTTTCAATCAGCAAAATTCTCCAGGATTGGATAATGGGATCGACAAACTTGTTTTTGAACTACAGATTCTGTCACAGGAACAGCTTAATAGTATCTGGGCCAGTTTGGGTGCGAAATACATGCCTTCTGTAGTTTATAAAATGCGTCTGTTAAATATTGATGAATCTATCATTCAAGAGTATAGACCAGCAATTGCTGCAATTGAAAACGATCCTTCAGTACTCAGATGAACATCCGGTACGAGCTACTGACAGAAGTACAGTTTGAACATGAGTATTATAACGGTCTCTTCTCCGCTTTTAAGGTAAAACCAAGTGCTGGTTGTCTAAAGTTGCTTGGTAATTTTGGAATGGAATTCCGTGAAAAATTTGGCCGGTTCTTTATTCTCTTCGATGTTCTTCATGGTGGTATTAAACGTTCTAGAAAAGATATACTGGAAAGCGGCCTTCATCTGATCTTTTCACTGGAACTTACGGATACCAGTATATTCAATTATACAGCACCATTTAACATGGATTTTAGAAAAGCTGTGTTTTATTTTAGCAATAGCAAAATTGAACATACAACCCTTCACAAAGGAGATTTGGTAAGTAATAAAGACATTTATAGTTTTCCTTTAAGGTTTTTTCCAGAAGATGGCATCAGTAAGCCTTTTGGGAAAATTATACTCCAGCTTTCCAGTGGCCTGCTCAGCACTTATGTAATCAGGTTTGAAGCGCTGGCCACTTATTGGAGATATATTCTAATGAGCGACTATCTAACAGGCATCAGCAACCCAGTAGTGACTGATAAATCAAGCCAGATAATATTTAATGGCCCTAAATCAATAAACCTTCCTTCTGGGGTAACCAGAAGCTACTTTGTTTCTACCAGGCCAATTAAACTTTCCAGCAAACCGATAACAAACTTACAACTTTTGGATCATTCATCCGGAGGAATCCAAAATAGCAGGGTGATTATCCGTACGCTGCAAAATCCAAATTACCACTATATATCCTCGCTTCCTACTGAAGAAGATATTGGAATTAATATTAAATATTCAGAAATCATCCTTTAAAACCATTTAAACCACAAACGCTCTATGGCAAATTATGCATCACCAGGTGTTTACATCGAAGAAAAAAATGCTTTTACCAATTCAGCAGTAGCAATTGAAACTGCCATTCCTGCATTCATTGGCTACACTTTTAAAGCAGAAAGAAACGGGAAATCCTTAATCAGGATCCCCACAAGGATTAACTCATTTGCAGAATACTTAGAAAGCTTCGGTGGAGCCTTTCGTCCTAAGTTTAAAGTAGAAACTGCCAATGCCCCGGTACCTGTCCAATCATTTAAACTCGGTAGCAGGGATATGACCGTAACCTATGAGGAAAACAATGAACTTTATTTTTTTAATAGCATCCGTTTATTTTATGCGAATGGAGGTGGTCCTTGTGTGATACTCTCGGTTGGAGTTTACGGCGGTGCGAATGCACAGGAAGTTAAGGCCTCTGATTTTATGGCTAATACTGATAATCCTGACGGGCCATTAGAGATTCTTAAAAATGAGCAGGAACCTACTTTGATAGTGATGCCTGACATTGCTGCTTTGGGAACTGGAGCATATATGCTTTATAAAAATGTACTCAGCCATTGTGCGGAAATGCAGAGTCGTTTTGGTTTGTTTGATCTAAAAAATCATGATACGACTGAAAAGCCTGATGACGTGGTTAAAGAATTCAGAACGGAAATCGGTACTAATTTTCTAAATTACGGAGCAGCATATTATCCTTGGCTGAATACTGGAATTGTTGATACAGATGAACTAACTTTTGAGAATCTTCCAGCGAATTTGCAGACACTGCTTGAAGTAGAAGTGGAAGATATCTTTAAAAATTACCAAACCAACTTTGATAAACTTACAGCAGAGGCCGAAGAGTTAAATCCGAATCAATTACCGAAAACAGAAAAGGAACTCACTGACGATAAAAAGAAAGCTGACGAAGCGAAAAAGATCGGGACGGAGGATGAAAAAAAAGATATTAAAGAACAAAAGTCCCAGCCTGGCCCAATCGTAATTAAGGAGACCTACGAAGATAAAAAAAACCACATTTTTAATCTCAATAAAAACCATCACCTGGCATTAAAATCCTCAAGCCCATACTACCGTACCATTTTAAATCAAGCAAGGAATTTATTTAATGAGTTGCCGCCAAGTGCTGCTATGGCAGGCTTATATACTATGGTAGATAATACCAGGGGAGTATGGAAAGCACCAGCTAATTATTCATTGAATAGTGTGAACAGTCCAATTGTTAACATATCCAGCAAAGCACAGGAACAATTTAATATTGATCCATATACAGGTAAATCAATCAACGTGATCCGTCCTTTCCAGGGATTAGGCACACTTGTTTGGGGCGCCAGAACCCTAGACGGAAATAGCCAAGACTGGAAATACATTAATGTGAGAAGAACGCTAATCATGATTGAACAGTCCATTAAGGCTGCGGCAAGAGATTATGTATTTGAGCCAAATAACACTAATACCTGGATTACGGTTAAAGCGATGATCTCTAGTTTTCTTACCAATTTATGGAAACAAGGTGCATTAGCAGGAGCTGTTCCAGAACAAGCTTTTGAGGTGCAAATAGGGCTAGGATCTACTATGACTCCAACAGACATCCTTGAAGGCAAGATGCTAATTATGATCAAATTGGCTGTAGTTAGACCTGCCGAATTCATTATTATCTCCTTTCAGCAACAATTGCAACAATCTTAATTAACAACCAAACTCTTATTTAAAAAATATTAAAATATACAATTATGGCAGATGATGGATCAACACAATCAGCGGCAACCTATGCTTTAGTTAAGTTTGCTTTCCAGGTAAAGTGGGATGACGCAGAATTCGTATTTTCTGAAGTGACGGGACTTACTGCAGAAACCCAGGTTATTGAGTACAGGGGTGGAAGTAGCATAACAAATTCAACAGTAAAAATGCCTGGTCTTTTAAAATATAGCAATGTAACCTTGAAAAAAGGAATGTTCAAAGATGACAAGGCAATGTGGGAGAAATTTAAGGCACTTAACATGAATACGATCAAAAGGGCAACTATATTAATCAGTCTTTTAGATGAAGGCAAAGAAGTGGTAATGAGCTGGACCTTACTCAATGCTTTTCCTGTAAAACTGACCATTACAGATATGAAATCAGATGCAAATGAAATTGCATTAGAAAGCATTGAACTAGCTCACGAAGGACTCACATTAGTAGAGTAAAAAGCTGAATTATGGATGAATTTATCTATTACCCGCCTGTAGCTTTTAAGTTTCATGTATTTATAGATGATATTTATGGAGCTAAAGAAGGTAGTTTTCAGGAAGTGATGGGTCTGAATGTTAAAATAGAGACTGAAGATATCCAGGAGGGGGGGGAGAACAGGTTCGTTCATAAATTTCCTAAAGCTCCAAAATATCCAAATCTTATTCTTAAGAGGGGAATGCTTATTGATTCCCCTCTGATTGAATGGGCCTATGACTCTATTGGTAAATTCTCCTTTAAGCCCAAAACGATATTGGTAGTACTGCTTGATACGAACCAAGTAGCACTGATGGGCTGGAATGTGATTAATGCCGTTCCTGTAGGACTTCAATTATCAGATTTGAAAGGAGAGGAGAGCAAGATCATGATTGAAACCCTTGAGCTTGCCTATGATTATTTTGAAAAAATTAAATTATGATTTATGCCAATTGAAATCAGGGAGCTGGTTATTCGGGTCGCTATCGAAAAATATCCACAAAAGGAATCTATTGCTCCAGAAGCTCTTCAACAACTTAAAAATGAGATAGTGAATGAATGTGCGGTTAAAATTATGCAGAAAATCAAAAAAAGCAGGGAGCGCTAATGCTAGTTAAATTAAAAATTGAGGCTTACGAAGATCCTGCTTGTAAAAGTAAAAAGCAGGGCGAGATATACGCGTTTTTAAATCCATCAAATTACCAGAGATCTTTTAATGTGAATTATAAGAGAGCTAGTATTGTTGGAGATACAGATATTACGCAGATCTTCAAGGCGATTGGATCTAGCGATTTAAATCTTAGTTTCTTTGTTGATGGTACAGGTAGAACACCCTTAGAGTCTAGATATAAGGATATTGATGATTACATCGATAAATTTAACAACCTGGTCTGTGGTTTTCATGGAAATATACACCGTCCATATTACCTGCTCATTACCTGGGGTAAGCTTATATTTACGGGAGTATGCTCTAAGAATAATATCAAATACACGCTCTTCTCGCAAGAAGGAAAAGCATTAAGGGCAGTGATGGACCTAAGTTTTTCAGAAAGCGTTGATTACAAGACCAAGGCAAAAGAAGCTGCGAAATCTTCACCAGACCTTACCCATGTGCGGACAGTTAAATCTGGTGATACATTACCTGTGATGGCTTATCGTATATATGGCACTATGGGCCATCATATTTTAGTAGCTAATCACAATAAATTATACAGCTTCTATGCGATCAAACCAGGAGACCAGTTAGAATTTCCACCTATAAAAACATTAAATGGCAATTAAATCACCAGCAGATGTGGAAGATCTCACGCTTTCACTTGTAGTAAAAGTTTCAGGTACGGTCATTCCTGATTATTATCCTCAGATCTCTGTGGAGATTACCCATCAGCTGAACCACATTTCTTATGCTGAACTTATTTTTGCTGATGGTACAGTCGATACAGGTACTTTCCCGATCAGCGATAGTGAAGATTTCGTTCCTGGAAATGAGATAGAGATACTTGCAGGCTATGGAGCAGACGATAAGGTATCCATATTCAGCGGAGTAATTGTTAAGCAAAGCATTGAAGTGACCTCTGCAGATGTTTTTAGCTTGGTAGTAAACTGTAAACATAAGGCTATCGGTATGACCTTTGGTAGAAAAGATGCAGAATTTGCTTCACTTTCTGATAGTGATATCATCAACAAATTGATCAAAGCAAATCAGCTTAAAGGGGTGGTATCCAGTACAGCTGTGATACAAGAAACTGTTACTCAGAAAGGTGCAACAGATTGGGATTTTATACTTTCAAGAGCAGAATTCTATGGTTTCCTGGTATGTTGTACACAAGGGGATACCTTAGAAATAGGCGAACCAAAACTAAGTGCAGAACCTGTTTTACGTGTCGCCTTTGGTGAATCAATTGTCAGTTTTCATGCCGAACTTGATGCGCAGATGCAGTCTCCTGAACTTGAGGCACTTGCATGGGATATTAAAACACTGGAACTACTTACTGAAAATGCTTCAGAACCTACACTCAATTCCCAGGGTGATATTTCTGCAAAGCAACTTTCTGCCAAATTAAACCAAACCAAGCATACGATATTTACGGGGGCACCGATGGAAAAGTCTGAAATCAAAGCATGGGCAGATGCGGCATTATTAAAAATGCGGCTCTCCGCACTTAAGGGTAGCGTAAGTTTCCAGGGGAATGGATTGATAAAACCAGGCAAAATGTTAGAGTTGGAAGGAGTAGGCAGCCGCTACAGTGGCAAAGCATTCGTCTCTTCAGTGATGCATCGTATTGAAGATGGAAATTGGATAACTACGACAGGGTTTGGCTTGAATGATTTTCCAGTTGCAGAAAGAGAAAACTTTAATTCTCCCCAAGCTGCTGGCCAGCTTCCGGCTATAAGTGGCTTACAGATCGCTACGGTAAAAAATCTTTTTGAAGATCCACAGTCACTTTACAGGATACAGCTGACTTTAAATTCTGCTGCTGGAAACCAAGCAGGCACATGGGCAAGAGTGGCTAACTTTTATGCTACAGCAAATGCTGGCAATGGATTTCTACCCGAAGTTGGGGATGAAGTAGTGGTTGGTTTTCTAGACGCTAACCCCCGGTACCCAGTAGTGTTAGGCTCACTTTATAGCACATCAAAAGCGCCAGTAAATGCTGCTAAGGACAATAACAACTACATCAAATCAATTATTACCAAAGGCAATCTTAAAATTTCATTTGATGATGAAAAGAAAATAACCAAGATAGAAACCCCCGCTGGAAATTCTTTTGCTTTGGATGATGAAAATAAAAAAGTTGTGATCAATGATCAACATGGTAATATCGTCACCATGGATGCTGACGGAATCAACCTGTCAAGTGTTAAGGATATTACCTTAAAAGCATCCGGTGACATTGCGCTGAATGCAAGTGGAAAAATAGAAATAACAGCTAAAAAGGATGTAGCTATTGCCGGAATGAATATTAGTAATAGTGCTAAGTCCGGTTTCACAGCAAAAGGGGAAATGACTGCAGAAATCAATTCTTCAGGTCAGACTACAGTTAAGGGAAGTATGGTAATGATTAATTAGAAAAACTATGGGAATGATAGCCGCCAGAATAACAGATATGCATGTTTGTCCGATGCTTACACCAGGAATCATCCCCATTCCACATGTAGGTGGGCCTTTGATTGGTCCTGGAGCACCTACAGTACTAATTGGAGGAATGCCAGCAGCCTTAGTTGGAGACATTGCCGTTTGTGTAGGCCCTCCAGACTCTTTGACCAAAGGATCTGCAACAGTATTGATCTGTGGGAAGCCGGCAGTGAGAATGGGTGATTCTACAGCACACGGTGGGTCTGTCATTCTCGGATTTCCAACAGTATTAATTGGAGGGTAAATATGGAAAAAGACTCAATTTTAGGGACGGGATGGAACTTTCCAATATCTTTTGATACCCTCAACCACCGTACCGTTATGGTCTCGGGGATAGAGGATGTAAAACAAAGTATCTTTATCATTCTCAATACCACACCAGGAGAGCGGATTATGGAGCCTGAGTTTGGTTGTGATTTGAAACAATTGGTGTTTGAGCATATCAATGAATCACTTAAAACAAAATTAGATCATATTGTTTATCATGCACTGCTTAATTATGAACCAAGGGTTAGATTTATAAGTACAGAAATTATAGACAAAGTAGAAGAAGATGGCCTTTTACGTATACAAATTGAGTTTTCACTCATCATCACAAACACCCGTCACAATGTAGTTTTCCCTTTCTATTTTTCAGAAGGAACAAATATCTAATATAAGCAATGGCGAAAGAACTGGTATATTTATTAGATGGTTTGAGCAGGGACGAACTCCTGATTAAGGAACTGCTGCCTGGATCTATTCAATTGGAAGATCGTGATACAAGCGACTTACTCAAGCTGATTTCTGATTTATCCAGGTATTTAGTCTATTTCAATGATGGGAACCGTCCAGAGGGAAACTGGGAGGAGTTCTTTAAAACAGATTTCAATATCCTCAATAACCTCATCACAAAATTTGATCTTCAAGGTTATTTAAATCACTTTTATTTACTAGAGACCAAATTAGAAAGGGCCGTAAGTGACAGCGATGTTTTAGATGCACTTAAAAAGATTTTCTATTTTATTTTTGCAGCAGGAGTCAAAATGTATGAACTTACAAAAATGCTTTTGGCTGTTCAAAAAACACCATTTTTTACCCTAAAGTTAGAGGAGATACTTCAAAAGTTAAAAAACAGCATTGCTCATTTAAGAGCCTATAATGATCAGGCAGCAAATGCATTTAATATTCTTTTTATTGAAGATAATGCATTTGAAAAAGAAGGATTTGAACTTAAAATTAACATAGATAATATCTTTGGTAAAGATGGCGGAGTAAGTGAAAGGGCAGCAAACGCTTTCATCACTATAAAAAATGAATTTGACCAACTAAGAAAAGGTTTTAACCGCGTACTAAATGCTTGTATATATTATGTAGGTGAAAATCCGGTTACCGAACAAAACTACAGGCCTCATTTAGCATTAATAATCACTTTTTTAGAACTCTACGGACACCTAAAAACTGACATCAACAAGTTGCCAGAAAAACACCTGGAGTTCTATTACCAGAAAATATTGGGGTTTGAACGGCTACCAGCTGTGCCGGATAAAGTTAATTTATTATTCGAACCTCTTCCCGACACTAAACAGGTAGTATTGAAAAAAGGTGAACTTGTTTCGGGTAACATACCAAGCATCAAAGACAGTATTATTTACCAGCTGGATCAGGATATCCTTTTAAGTAAAGCACATATTGCATCACTTAAAACGTTATTTTCCATTCATAATAACCGTATCACGCCAAAAAAGGAATCAAACAAAATCATTTCGGAACTGCAATTATATAAAGCAGAATACAATAATCCAGAGCCAAAATATATCATAAAAAATGCAGATAAGACTCCATTCTGGCCTATGCTTGGTCAAGATGTAAATGAGCTTAGCCCCGCACAGCGTAGGAACTCGATAACAGACACTGGACTTCTTGTTGCATCTCCTGTACTTTATCAGCAATATGGTGCTAGAAAAATTCAATTGAAATTTTTGATTTCTGAAGACTCTTTTAACGCACTTAAAAATTATATTAATAACTACCAAGGCTTTAGCAATCGAAGTAAAGTACAATATACATTGCTAGAGCATGCATTCGTGATTGATTTTACAGGGCCAACAGGATGGGAAAAGGCAAGATATACGAATATAGAGCTGAACCGAAATGATAAATCACTTGATGTAGAGCTACAACAGGATTCATCAAATGCGCCATTCGTAAATTACTCCGCTTTGCATGGCCAGCTAACAGGGATCCAATGGCCGGCAATCCGGCTATTAATTAATAACCAGGCAAATTTCAATCCCCTGGTTTATTTACAATACCTTCATATAGAACGGATCACTATTCATGTAAAGGTTACTAATGTCACAAATTACACACTCCAAAACAATATTGGCAGCTTGAGTAATACAAATGACTTTCAACCTTTTGGGCCGCTTTCCCCAGCAGGGAGCTATTTTGATATCATCAATGCTAATATATTTAACAGGTTCCTTATCAGCGTAGCATTAAGAATGGAATGGGCTTCACTTCCTGATACTACTGGAGGATTTGAAACACATTATCAGCAATATGGCAACAATATTAAAAATAGTTCATTCCGGCTGAGGTTGCTCAGTATGAAAAACGCAAATACAGGAACATCGGTAATTAAGAACGAATTCCCCATGTTTGAAACCGATTTCGATAATAATTTCGAACAAATATTGAAAAAAAACACTTCATTTAAAAAAGAAGAAATCGATATAAGGGAACTAGGTTATACTAATAATCCAGTATTAGAAAAAGAGGTACAGCCAATGCCAGGTGAAATTATTGATGGCACCTTAAGGATCGAATTTTGCAGTCCTAAATTTGGTTTTGGCCATGAAGCCTTCCTGGGTGTCTTTTCTAATGCAGCATTACATAACTCCAGGAGATGGGTGAAAAAGACACCATTTCCATTAAAGCCTTATACACCTCTGTTAAATAATATAGTTATTGATTTTAATCAATCTGCATCAGAAAGATTAGACAGTGCGGAAGGAAATAATCCAGCCTTGAGCAGTATCACCTTTATTCATTTACAGCCTTTTGGTCAGGAACAAATTTTCCCGGGAACAATTAAATCAATATATCCATTAATACCGCGTGAGGACTATGATAATAATTTCTATATAGGGTTTGACAAGATCACTCCTGGGGAAGAAATCTCGATATTGTTTCATTTGGAAGAAAAATCGTTTCATGAATCCGCCGTGAAGCTTCAGCCATTACATTGGAGCTACCTTTATCATAATTCCTGGATAAATATGAATGAGAAACATCTGCTTTCAGATCAAACGGAGAATTTAATTACAAGCGGGACCGTTAAGTTGATCATTCCACAAGATATCCATCTTGGCAATACGACAATGCCTGGAGACCTATATTGGATTAGGGTATCATCTCGTGGAAAAAATGCCATCAGGTCTAAAATAAAAGCATTGTATTTAAACGCAGTTACAGCAACCCGTGTAATTGAATATGATTCTCCAAGTTTCTTAGAACTACCGTCAGGCGTGTTAAAATCGTTCATAAATCCAGTTAAAGGGATACAGAATATCTGGCAGTTGTTTCCTTCATTTGAAGGTAGGCCAGCTGAAAACGATGTTGAATTTTATATCCGTGTTAGTCAGCGTCTCAGGCATAAAAACAGGTTATTAATGTCTAAAGATATTGAGATGGCAGTGCTTCAAAACTTTCCCGAAATCTACATTGCCAAATGTATCAGGCCCGATGAAAAAAGATCCAAAGCATTTGCTAATTTTTCCATGCTTAAAATCGTGCTTGTTGCCCTAAGCGAAAGTACAGGAAGTAAAACCCCTATGGTTTCTCTTGACACACTTTGTAAAGTTAAAGATTTTCTTCAGCCAAGGCTTTCGCCACTCTTAGATATTATTGTTGAAAATCCAGAATACGAACGTGTGAAGGTCGTTTGTAAAGTGAAATTTGTTTCTGAAAATGAATCAGAACGACTGCTTTATACCAAACTTCTAGAAAATGATATCAATGAATTTATCAGTCCATGGTATTTTCATAACGATGTCAACTATCGGATTGGCAGAAAACTTTTTGTATCTGAAATGCAGAATTTTATTAAAGAGAAATATTACATATCTGATATTAAAAGCTTTGGTTTGGCGCACTTCTATAACTACTATAGCTATGAGGAAGAAGAAATACTTTCAAACATGAAAGACTCAAATGTCATAACCGAAGGATACCTGGAAGGAACGACACCCGAAGCAATTTTTATACCTGCTGAAAATCACTTTATTGACATGCTCGGGCCAGAACAACAAAAAGAAGATGAAATACTGGAAACTATTGGTTTAGACTACCTTACTGTAGGGGAAGAATTATTTATAGGAGAAAGTTCCATCTCAGAAAAAACAGATCCTAAAAAAGAAACTAGAGAAAACAAACAATATTATAACTGGGTAATTTCCAAAAACAAATAATTATGACATCGCTCTCAAATAAATTTAGTCAGACTCGTGATCAGTTAAAAGACTATTTCAAAAAAGGAAAGATACCTACAGAAAAACACTATGCAGACTTAGTAGATTCTATGGTGAACCAAGTTGATGACGGCTTTTTGAAAAATGAGGAGTTTGGTTTAAATATCCATTCCACAGGTAAATCTAAAACTTTTGTTTCACTTTATTCTCAAAGCAACTCAGCCGAACCATTTTTTTTGATTAGCAAAGACCAGGCAAGACCTAACAACTTAAAGTTGCAGCCCTATTTTCAGGGAGAAGAGAATGCGAAGAAAAGTTTTTATTTCGGGGCAAATGGAAATTTGGGTATAGGCAAGAGCGCTGATCAGGAATTAAAGCTTGATGTAGCTGGCTTTGTAGGGATGCAAGGTAGGGCTGGAAGTTTTAGATCGGGAAAATTACCCGCTGATGGCAAGTGGTACACCATTGTTAAGGATCTTGATAATTGCCATGCCTATGAAATAATGGCAAGAACTGGAGCTAAAGGTAAAGGCAAGTTCGCTTTGATGCATGCTATTGCACTGGGTATTTATGGAAAAAGAGGAAGCAAAATAAAAAAAACAAGGAGCTGTTATGGATTATTCTGGAATCACATTACTCTTAGATGGATAGGTACGACCCATGATTATGCTTTGCAAATTCGCACAAATAGTCATTATGGTGATGGTGTACATATCAATTTTAAGGTTACCCAGTTGTGGAATGATCATGCGTTTTTAGAAGAAAAATATCTTTATAAAAATGACTGAAGAGAATAGAGCTAAACCATCCAAAGCGATGGATTTTGATTTTCTGCGCAAAGAAGGAACAAGGCTATTGCAGAAAATGTCTGGTACAGAGTGGACAGACTATAACCTTCATGATCCAGGGGTAACGATCTTAGAATACCTGTGTTTCGCCATCACTGATTTGGCATATCGCACTAATTTTGATATTGAAGATTTGCTTACCCAAGAAGATGGAACCATCAACTATGCCCGAAATTCTTTTATTAAGCCTGCCCAAGCCCTGAGTTCCAATGCAGTTACCTTATTAGATTTTAGGAAAATCCTTATTGATGAAATTCATAAAATCGAAAATATATGGATCGATCCATTAACCTCCCAGTTTTCATCTGATTCTATAAAAGGCCTTTATAAATTTTATGTTCAGGTTAATCTGGATAATTTAAAGCTATTAAGTGATGATAAACAAATGGCTGGCCTTAAAAGGGAAGTGCAGGAGTTTTTTGTAGCCAACCGAAATCTTTGCGAAGATGCATGCGCTGAAGTTCATATTCTGCAGCCGCAGGATATCATTGTAAAAGCTAAAATTATTATTGGCCAAGACATTCTGCCTGAAAACGTCATGGCCCAAGTTTATTATACAATTGAAACCTTTCTCAATCCAGCAGTTCGTTTTTATACTGAAAAAGACCTTTTAAATAAGAATTATACATTAGATGAAATTTATTCTGGCCCCTTATTAAAAGGTGGTTTCATTCCCGATGAAGAATTAGGAAGCAGGAAGCTAAATGTAGATCCGTTAAAGCTGACCCAGTTTATTTCATTAATAGAAGGTGTCATTGCCGTAGACGGATTAACAATAAATGGTTTTTCCATACAACCCGTAGCTATTGATGCTATGCATTTTCCTTATTTTAATATCATTCAGTCACGTAAAGAAATACAAATTTCAAAAGATGGATTGGAACTTCAGGTCAAACAATCCTTGCTCAATGACGTTTTACAGAATCTTAGGGAAAAAGCTGATAAACGTTATATACATAATTTCAATAAGATCCATCCTAAGGATATTCATGGAAGCTATAAAGACAGCAGCTATCATTCTATACAGCGTGTCTTTCCAGCAATATATGGCATTGGGGAGGAGGGTTTGTCGGGCACCGAAGACGCTATTCGTTTAGCAAATGCCAAACAGCTTAAAGCATATCTAGTATTTTTTGAACAGATAATGGCCAATTATCTAGCAAATTTAGGCGGTATCGATAGTCTTTTTTCCAATAAAATTGACCTAAAGCATTCAAGTAGCTACTATTCACAGACAGTAAATAGCGTTCCATTATTTTCTGAAATTGTGTTTGATACTCCCGGCAGAAATGAAGGAAACTGGAAAGAATATTTTGATGATTTGTCTGCATCGACCTATAGTGATTTCTTACAAAAAGGGAGTGAGCGTAAAGCTGATTATTTTGAGCGAAAAAACAACATGCTAGATCATTTACTTGCTAGATTTAATGAATCGCTCGTCACTTATCCTGTGCAAGAATTTGATAAATTATATGGTAAAAATCACAAAAGTGAAGTCATTGAAAAAGAATTAAGATGGAAAAGTAATATGCTTCAGGATATTAATCAGCTCTCTCATGCCAGGTCACTTGGTTTTAATTATTTTGTGCAGGGAAAGTCTGCCTCAAGCTATGATTTTAGAAGGAAAATGTACCACCTTTTGTATATCAATAACCATCCTGGTAATAGTCTGGTCTATGTATTTGGAAAAAGGCTAGAGGTAAAAGCAAGTAAATACAAACCAGATACGCCTGATTTAATTACTGAAAAACATCTTATTAAAGATGAACTCTTACCTGATCCAGGTATGAGAAAGATTGTTACACTTTCTCAGGAAGAATATAAGAAGATCATTGAAAATGATTCTATTGTACCTTATCCGGAAGAAATCTCTAATGGAGAGGCTGTTTTTCAAAACCAGCCTGTTTCCTTTTTAAAACACGCACTTGACATTGACAATTATCGCCTTGCGCATGACCTAAATGATGACCATTGTTATCTTTTACTTTACCGGGAGCCTGGGAGTAAAGCTTGGTATACGGTAAATAAACATGGAAGTTATACTGAAGCAACTGCGGCTTTAGATGATCTAATTGACCTGCTGATTAAAACAAGTACATCTTCTGAAGGATTTTACCTGGTAGAACATCTGCTATTAAGACCCAGGATTACTTCAAAAGAATTCGGTTTCAGATTCTACAATGAAAAAGGCAGCCTTGTCTTAGAAAGCACATCATGGAATTCCTTTGCAGAGCGTGAGCTTCAAATCGCAAACCTCATCAAGCTAGCCAGTGAAAAAAGTTCCCATACAGAAGACCAATTCACTAAAATTCTGTTAGAAAATCACTGGATACCACAAGTCAAATCTACTCACCTTCCTTATTTTTCGGCTGATGATTATAATAAGATAACTGAGCTAATAGATAGTCTCAAATCTTATTCTCAAAATCAAAAGAATCAACTTTCCAGGTTCGAAATGACAATAAGATTAGCAGAAAAAACCATTACAGAGGATTATTTTAGCTTCAGAATGAGTATTATCCTACCAGAGTGGCCAGCCAGGTTTCAAGATGAATCTTTCCAGAATTTCATCAAAGACCTTTTTCATATTCAGTCACCAGCACACCTTAGATTAAATTTCTACTGGCTCAATAAGAATCAAATGACTGTATTTGAAGAGATGTATGCCAGCTGGTTAGATGAACTGAGGTTAAATGATGACAAAAATGAAAGATTGGCCGCTAGCAATTTGTCTTATTTTATAGAAACACTCCAGTCAGATGACCGATAGTCAATTGCATATAATTGATCGCCAAGTATTTGAAGTAGAATTTTTCTCCAGGGAAGAGGCGCCTCGAATTCAAGACAGGTTAAGCAAGCTATTCAATGAAAAGATCATTTTTTTGATGGAAAAATTGTTTGATCGCCTGGTACTTCCTGATGAATATTTCAATATAAGCAGCTTAACAATTAATATTGGTAAATTCAGCGAAGATTGGGAGGAGGAAGAACTAGCTTACCGGATTATAGAAGCAATTGAACAAGAACTTGCTCAGTTACTAGCAAGGCAGTTTAAGAATCAATCCTACATTACCGGGAAAAACAAATTGCTAAATGGAAATAAATCGCTTCAGTTACTGGATCATTTTTTACACCACGGCAGTCTTCCATGGTGGGCTCCGGCAGGAGAAAACCCCAACTGGTCAGCTTTAATGGCTGAATTGTTTATTTCTTCCAAATCCGACCTCAGTGCAGCAATTCTAAATTCAGGTAAGTTATCTTCCATACGCTCTCGTTTAGTTTATCAGTTTGATAATCCGGCAATATATTTAGTGCTAAAGTTAATTGAACCAGACCACGCAGAATACATCAAAGCATTTCATACTGATCTGGCAAAACAACAACTTGAAAAACAATTGGTTAAAAGCAATTTTTATTCCTTTGAAAAATCGGTTTGGGAATTTATTCTGGATTATTTATTTATAGAAAACCAATCATTTTTTAATAAACTTAGCTTCGTTGAAGCTACTATAATTCGTTTGGCAGCCCATTATAATCTATCCTATGAACAGGTGTTACAATTATTTACTAAAGCTATTCCTATAGCGACCAGAACAGTAACCCCAGATTTACCAGATTTGCTCCTTATTCTGTCAGCAAAACATTCCCATAACCTAGATCAAACCAGCAATGAAAAAGCCTTAGATCTTTTTAATTTTTACCTGCAAAATGGACATTTACCTTGGTGGTCAACTGAAATTTCAGATTTAAATTTTGATAGTCTCTTTAAAAAACTGGTTACTTCAGCACCAGATCTTGCTGTCAAGTTGATCAGGCATGCTGGCACAAGCGATGTGGCAAGAGCCCGGTTACTTAAGATACTGCCTGTCAACTCCTTTATATATGGCCTTTTAAACGCATTTCCTGTTTCAAAAAAAGGAAGTGATGCTTATCAATATTTGATTGAAAAACTATCTGTGATAAGGCTATTTGCTTTAAATGATATAATATCCATGCAAAAGAACTTGGTTGGGATATTGTGGGAACAGCTTAGATCAGCAGGTTATGTAACTTTCGATGTACCAAATTTCTTACAAGAGGCGATCAGTTATCTTTCCATGCTTGCTGGCGTTCCCTTAGTAGAGATGCTTTGGCAAATATTGTCTGTTACAAAAGACATTATTACCGAGCCATATAGTAGCATGATGCGTGATTTATTAGATAACAAAAAATTCATTGCCAGAGACGGGCGGCAAGATAGGATCTTTTACGAACTGATTCATCAGTCTGATCCTTCTCGTTTTGCACAGCCTAACGCCTGGCTGACTACTAATTTTACAGACACACAAAATGATGGGCAAAGTTTAAAAGTTTTACATCATTTCTTACAATCCGGGCATTTGCCATATGAATATGGCTTTACAAAAAAAGAAGAGGAGAAGTTACAATCAGCGATAACGACATACGATAACCAGCAAAAACGTTCAGAAAATCCAATACGGGCATTTTCAATTGGGCATCGTTCCTATGCTATTGAGGAACTTTTGACGATAGCTAAGGAAGCGGAAATATGGATTGGTAGTGATGGACAGCTTGCTTTAAGGGCAATTCGCTATTTTATTTCCACAGGATCACTACCTTCTCATTATACTTTTAGCAACGCCAATGATGAGCTCGCCCTTCTGCGGCAGTTACTCATTTTGGCAGAACGTGAGAATCAAACAGTATTCAGAGAGATTTTTCACAACACCACTTTCCAGAGGCAAACAGTAGTTAAATTATTGCAATTAGTATACTTGCCAGATGAATATACGGCGATTGCGGGTGTTTTAGAAAGTTATTTAGACGATCATATACTGATCGCTTTTAAAGATTGGGGATTAGTAAAAGAAGCTAGTCAGGATACCAGTCTATTAGCAATTTTTTCCGGTACAGAGGAAAACCGGATGAAGGTATTCTTCGAATTACTAGTACACAGCCAGCTCCGAATTTATATTGCCAAAAGCAACTCTGTTGAAGATATAGTGAAGGTTATTGATAAGCAAAGTGCTGGCTGGAAAACAGAGGAATTAAAAGCAACCATAGGGTTATATCACTGGATGGACATGCAGATGAAAGATAGTCTTGAAAAGGAACATTTATCAATTTTATTTAAAGAATTCCTGCTGCTTCAGCTCATCAATAAAGAAAGTTTTAAAGATCAAAGCAGTTTCTTCAAGTCGTTATTGACATTTCTGTCCTCCAGACGCCATGTAATCTTCTTACATTTACTAGAGGCAATCTCCTTAGTAGATCCTGAAGTAATTTCATCTGGAGAAGCACCTGAATGGAATAAAAAAGAAATTGTTAAGCTAGCAAGGGATTATTTTGACAAAGAGAAAATCCTGCATGAAGTTAGACAAGCAGATCTTAAATTATTATTACCCTCTCAAACAGACACTTCACTCCTGCAAAAGGAAGAGGAATCATTTACAGATTTTGACTTGGAAAGTGATCATGAGCTTTCTGGAGCATCATTTTATGTCCAAAACGCGGGGTTAGTCTTGCTACATCCATACCTAAAAACCTTTTTCAATAACCTGGGTCTAATTAAAGAAGGGAAATTTACATCAAATACGGCAAGATTTAAAGCAATCCATGTATTACAGTTTTTAATTGATGGTGAGTTCGTGCATCCAGAACATACGCTTATACTTAATAAAGTTCTCTGCGGCTTGCCTGTTCAAGCTCCAGTACCACTATCAGTAAAACTTACAGCAGTACAGCAACAACATTGTAAAGATTTTATTTCTGCTATACTGTCTATGTGGGAACAAATGAAAAATTCTTCTCATGCAAATTTCAGGGGTGCTTTTTTAAAACGGGATGGAATATTAAAAAATGAATATGATGATTGGAATTTAAAGGTAGAGCCTGCGGGATATGACGTGTTGCTGCAAACTTTGCCTTGGGGGTATGGTATAGTCAAGAATGGATTAATGAAATCAACAATATATGTAGAATGGATATAATACAGAGAGAAAAAAATGCGGAGGTCATTGACCAGGAAATGAATTGGCTTTTTAAGGTAATTGAAACCAGGATGCTTTTGTATTGGGGCAGCCCAGCTGAAAATACAGATATTTTGAAAATTGATCCAGATGATTTAAGTGAAGATGACTCTCAATATGCTAAAGTAATTAATACGCTAAAACTCGATACCAAACATCGAATTTGTCTGTTGCTTGCATTAGCTCCACATTTTAAGCCAAATTTACTGGATGTGTTTTTTATAAAAAACACTGGTTACGACAGAGGATTTACCGAATTTGGTGGCCTAAAAGGTAATAATCATGCTGGATTTTTACCAACAGGTGAAACCGCAGCTTTTATCCTTGCTGGTGAAGACATGGTAAAGCGTTTTGAACTCCTGAGTTTTTTTATGCAAGATCCGGTGTTCAATGAATTAAACATTCTTAGCATCCAGCGCAATGCAGTAAATGAACCTTTCTTAAGTGGTCTTTTGACCATTGGAGAAGAATACCTCAATCACTTTGTAACAGGAGTAAACCATAAGCCTTCCTACAGCGCTGCTTTCCCAGCAAAACTGCTCACCACTGCACTAAACTGGGAACACTTAGTGCTGGATAATAGTGTTATGGAAGAAGTGATGGAAATTTGTGACTGGTTAACCTACAAGGAAGAATTGATGAATGATTGGAAGATGGAGGGAAAACTGAAACCTGGCTTTCGTGGATTATTCTATGGGCCGCCAGGAACTGGAAAAACGCTTACAGCAAGCCTGCTTGGAAAAAAAACAGATCTTGATGTTTACCGGATAGACCTATCTATGGTAGTATCTAAATTTATAGGAGAGACAGAAAAAAACCTTTCTAATATTTTTGACCAGGCGCTAAATAAGAACTGGATCTTATTTTTTGATGAAGCTGATGCGCTTTTTGGTAAGCGTACCCAGACTTCCAGTTCAAATGACAGGCATGCAAATCAGGAGGTTTCTTATTTGTTACAGCGAATCGAAGAGTTTTCAGGTATGGTGATCCTGGCTACTAATTTTGAAACCAATATCGATGAGGCATTCAGCAGAAGATTCCAGGCCATGATCCATTTTCCATTACCAGGACCCGATGAGCGTTTGAAGTTATGGAAACAAGCCTATTCAGAAAAAGCAGTTTTTCAAGATAAAGTCAATCTTCGTGAAATAGCTGATAAATATGAAATTTCTGGCGGTTCGCTGATTAATGTAGTCCGTTACTCGTCTTTAAGAGCACTTAAAAGAGGATCAAACGTCATACTTATGGAAGATATAATCAATGGATTACGCAGAGAGTATAATAAAGATGGAAAAACAATTGCTTTCTAAAGATGAAATCTATCATCAATTAAAATTTTCTATGAAGTCAAACTATAAATGACTTCATAGTATTAGGCATAAGTTGATATTTTCAGTCTTCAAATAAAACACAGGTTGTACATCATCTAATTTGACAGGTAAAAATGCAGATATAATTAAAATTTATTTGAAATTTCCACTAGATACTCAAGTGCTAAATATAATTTATGATCATTCATAGGGGAGGTGATAGTTTCTTCGAGTATTTGAGCAACTTCTAACAATTTTTTTTGAATATTTTCGTCAATATGGTCAGGAAATATGTCACCTTCATCGTCATCCCCTTTAATATAAGCGAGATCAAAACTGCAGCTAAATGCAAAATCTCGAATTGCTGATGCAATTGTATACATATCTTCATCGTGATTTTCTGTGTTTTCAAGCCAATTGATAAGAATTTCTCCAATAGACTTTTTATCAGCCAGTGCAAAACCAAATATCCCTTTATTGTGCCACTTCATCACTTCTTTTTTTACATCTTCATAACTTTTTAATTCCTTAGATGTAATTTTCAAAGCGATAAAATAAAGTGGGTTTACAGAGAAACCAATTGCAGTATTTTCAGAACCCTTCCCGGCAAATAAATTCCCCATCGAATTATGAACCAAATGTATAATTTCTCCCATTTCGGATCTCAAAGTGTTTTCTCCAACTATTTTTTGTAATTCTTTACGTCGGCTCTGAAATATAAATGAATCTTTAGGAGGAGTCATATGATATGACCATACTGCTTCACGCATTCTACTGCTCATTACTACATGACGTCTATGTTGTCCTTTGTCTAGCTGAATAGAATTTTTTACTTCTTTTGTAAAGGTAGGCCGGGGAATTCCAGTAACCATTTGGATGATATTGGTACTTAATTGAAATGGCTGAGAAATTAAAGTGGTTTGGGCTGTTTTATTTTGTTTAAGTCCAATATTTTTAATGTCATTTTGATTACCCAGATCAAATGCTTTTCCTCCCATAACATCAGCCTCTTTTTCCAGACCAGCATCATCGTTGATGTTCAGCAAGCCTTTTCTTTGTACTGTTGGTTGTACTCTCCCTTGCTTTTGCTGTACCACATGCCAAGCCTCATGTGCCAAATGTTTTTCCTGCCCAGAAGCTATATGTATTTCAGTACCCTGTGCGTAAGCATGGGCCTGCAACTGGGAAGGCTTGTCTGAATTATAATGTACTTTTACATCATCCATGGAATACCCGGAAAGGTTTTCGATTCCAGTTTTCAACGTATCTGGTAATCCAGTGTTATTTTCCTTTTTCTGGATCGGTTTATTATGATAATCGTTAGCCATATCCTGATAGGCTTTCAATTGCTGCACTTTGGAGCTGCTATTTATTAACTCTTTCAGCTTCCTTTGGGCAACTACTGCTGGCCTGCTATCTATCGAAGGTAACTTATCAGCGCTTTTTAAATTGGGTATATGATTTGCAGCAGCTGGGCTTTTATTTTCCGATCCTTTATCAACATGTGTATTCATTCTCAGAAGTTGTAATTAATTTTGTTTTTGCATTTTTTGCTGCTGCTAACCTGGATTAATGTTCCAGGCGGGCATTTATAATTAGTTTATAGTCTTATTTCAAATATAGTTTATAATTAGACATTTATTCCTAAATAATGCAGTCGGTTTTTTAATATAATAACTTATTTAAGTTCGGTTCTATCCTTAAAAAAGATTCATTTTACCAGCTAATTCAGGACAGATCCTGAAGAAAAAATATCGATTTTGTAAGATGGATAAAAAAGAAATTAGGGCGGCAGCAGACATAAGATCATATCTTTTACAATGACGGAAAGCGGATTAAATATGACGGCAAACGTATTTTCTCCAAAATACGGCGCATAAAAGGGCTAATTATCCAATAATGCTGTGTTACTTTACAAGTAGTTATTTAGATTAATTATTATTAACTTGAGCTTTGATAAAAACACTACGCATTAGCTCTGTTCATCATTCAAATAAACTTAAATAAATGAAAACACTAATTGTTGTTATTGCCGCATTTATCACTTTAAATGTACATGCGCAAGAAAACACACTTCTAAAACAAGCATACTGGCAAAGTCTGCCCGATGTAGCAAATATTAAAGCTGAAATAGAGAAAGGAAACAGTCCTTCTCAGTTAAATAGCATGAGCTTTGACCCAGTAGTTATGGCAATTAATTCGCAGGCACCTACAGCGTCTATCGTATATCTTTTATCCCAGCCAGGCAATGAGGTCACTAAGCTTACCCACGATGGCCGTACCTATTTACATTGGGCTGCAAATAGAGGAAATGTAGAAATCGCAAAATATTTAGTAAGCAAAGGTGCTAAAGCCAATATGCAGGATAGCCATGGTGCTACACCACTCAATTTTGCAGCAGGGAGCGGACAGCAAAACACAGAGATCTATGATATTTGTTTGGCCAATGGTGCGGATCTGAAAAAAGATTTAAGTAATGACGGTGCAAATGCATTGCTTTTAGCAATTGCGAATGATAAAGATCTTTCGCTGACCAATTATTTTACCGCTAAAGGTTTAGACCTTAAAAGCACAGATGCTAAAGGAAATAATGTATTTAGTTATGCTGCCAAAGCAGGAGACATCGAAATCCTGAAAACCCTCATACAAAAAGGGATAAAACCAGATCAGAATGCAATGTTAATGGCTGCACAAGGGAGCAGACGTGGGGCGGTACCCTTATCGGTATATCAATATTTAGAAAGTTTAAATATTAAACCAGCAGTACCTGGTAAAAAAGAAAACGTATTGCATGCAATCGTACGTAAGCCAAAACAGAATGAAATTATCAAATATTTTTTGGATAAAGGTGTAGAGGTAAACGCTGCTGATGAGGATGGTAACACGGTGTTAATGTATGCTGCTGCTGCTAACCGCGATCCAGAAGTAATTACCATGATCTTAAATAAATCAACAGATATTAATGCTACTAATGATAAAGGTATAACCGCATTGGCAATGGCCCTAAGCAGCAATTCACCTGAAGTGGTCAGCTTGCTCATCGCTAAAGGCGCTGATGTAAAAATATCAGACAAAAAAGGAAATAGTATGGCTTATTACCTGTTAGAATCCTACCGGTCTGCTGATAAACAAGGTTTTGGCGGAGGGCGTTCTGCTAACGGACCAAAACCTGAAGACTTTGATATTAAAATGGCAATCCTTAAAGAAACAGGATTAGATGTAAGCGCACAGCAAAAAAATGGTAATACTTTATATCATTTAGCCTTGGCTAAAAATGACCTCTCTCTTTTAAAGCGTTTACAGCCTCTTGGAATTGATGTAAATGCAAAAAATGCAGATGGCATTACTGCCTTACACAAGGCTGCAATGTTATCAACTGATGATGAAATGATGAAATACCTGGTGTCAATTGGTGCTAAAAAAGATATCGTTACTAATTCAAAAGAAACTGCATTTGATCTGGCCAGTGAAAACGAATTGCTTACAAAAAATAATGTATCTGTTAACTTCCTGAAATAATATTTATGCCTAATCCATTTAAAATACTTTTTTTATTCTTTATCCTTTCTTTTTCACTGACTTCTTCTTTTGCACAAACTGGTCGCACGAGTAAATACAAATGTATGATTCAAATGACCAATTTTATGGGTGAAGGGGCCTATGTGGTCATTTCCCTGGTAGATAGCAAAGGTGCTTACGAGAAAACCTTGTATGTCCTGGGACCCGATAAAAAATGGTATAACAGCTTGAAAGAATGGAATAAGTTTTACGCTAAAAAACCAAGTAATATCAGTGCAATCACCGGAGCCTCTGTAACTGGTGGTGACAGAAGTGTGAACGTTATTGAAATTGAAAATACAAAGATCAATAAAGGCTATTTCTTACGTTTTGAAAGCGCTGTAGAAGATAAAAACTATAACGTTAAAGATCTTGAAATACCCTTAACTACAGAAAAATTAGCTTCAAAAAACGACGGTAACGGCTATATCCGCTATGTCAGGTTTACACCTAATTAAGCAAATCCCTAACTAATCATTCGTAATTGATGACAATTTCCATATGGAGATATAGCCATTTAATATTGGCTATATCTTCTTTCTTATTTTTGACCCTTGCTGCTGTTACTGGTGTAATCCTGGCATTTGACCCGCTGATAGAGAAAACCCAGCCCTATGCGGCCGTTAATTTTAATCAGCTCAACCTTGCAGAAACACTTCCGCTACTCCATAAAAAATATCCCGGGATTAGCAGCCTTACTATCGATGCCAATCAATTTGTAAAAATAAGCGGCAGTGATACAGCAGGTGAGAAATTGCTGGCCTATGTTCATCCCGAAACAGGTGAAATATTAGGTAAGCCTGCAGAAAAAAGTGAATTTTTTCAATGGGTAACAGCTTTACACCGATCTTTATTTCTGCACGAAACCGGGAGGTTCTTTATCGGTTTAACTGCATTTTTGCTTTTATTAATTACCGTATCAGGAACCATGCTCCTGATTCAGCGTCAACGGGGTTTAAAGCGTTTTTTTAATAAAATAGCCAAAGATAATTTTGCCCAATATTATCATGTCGTTCTCAGCCGATGGTCAATGGTTCCCATCTTTATCATCGCATTAAGCGGAACTTACTTATCCTTAGTCCGTTTTGGTCTGATTAAGACTGAAAAAAAAACAACTCAAATAGATTTTGATGCAATTCGGTCTGCGCCGGTAAAAAACACGATTGATTTTGATGTCTTTAAACAGATCAAACTTTCAGTTGTAGACGAAGTAGAATTTCCATTTTCTGAAGATGCAGAAGATTATTACACCCTTAAACTTAAAGACCGCGAACTTGCAGTAAATCAAATAACTGGTGATATTCTAGCTGAAGTAAAGTATCCTAAAGCTATCGCAATCACTAATTTAAGCCTGGATCTCCATACCGGGCGGGCAAACAGTTTATGGGCAATTGTACTCGCTGTAGCTTCTGCTAATGTTCTATTTTTCATTTACTCTGGTTTTGTCATTGCCTGGAAAAGAAGGGCAAACCGGACTAAGAACAAGTATCCCGCTTCAGAAAGCCGCTTTATTATCCTTGTAGGCTCAGAAAATGGAAGCACTTTTCGTTTTGCACAAGCTGTTCATCAGCAATTGATTAAAGCAGGCGAACGATCATTTTTGACTGAACTTAATCACTACACTACTTTTCCAAAAGCGGAGCATCTGATTGTATTTACGGCTACTTATGGGTTAGGTGATGCGCCAACGAATGCGGCTAAATTTGCCGGTTTACTTGAAAAACAGGAGCAACCCTTATCAGTACATTATTCTGTTATAGGTTTTGGTTCAAATGCTTATCCCGATTTTTGTCAGTTTGCCTTTGAAGTTAATCATTTACTTTCCCAGCAGAATTGGGCTAAACCGTTGACAGATATCCATACCGTAGACGATAAATCACCAGCAGATTTTGCCTTATGGGCCGAGGCATGGTCACAGCAATCAGGAATCACGCTTTCGGTTTTACCAGAATTAAATAGTGCAAAAGCAATAGCATTGGATAAACTTACTGTTCAGGCTAACACGCCAGCGCCAGGCACAAATGGTGTTTTTAAAATAAACTTTAAGCAGAAGAGAAGGTTAAACGTAAAATCTGGAGATCTTTTGGCCATTTATCCAGAGAACGATCACCGCGAAAGACTTTATTCTATCGGATTAATTAACAAAGAGATCCAGTTAAGTGTAAGGTTGCATGAAGGTGGCTTGGGATCAGGATTTTTAAAAAGATTAGAAGCAGGTGCGCAAATTCAGGCGCGCATAGTTAAGAATGAACATTTTCATTTTCCAGCTCAGGCTGCTGAGGTGATCATGATCTCAAACGGTACAGGTATTGCACCATTTTTGGGTATGATCGATGAGAATTTAAAGCGCATATCTTGCCATTTATACTGCGGATTCAGAGACAGGCTATCTTATGAAATGTACCATGAGTTTTTAGGAGAAAAACTGGATTCAAAAAACCTGACCAAGCTTCATACTGCATTTTCAAGAGATGGTGAAAAGCAATATGTAAGTGATTTGATTGCAGCCGATAAAGCATCAATAGCTGCCGTGCTAAACAGGGGTGGGGTAATTATGATCTGCGGTTCTCTTGCCATGCAAAAAGATGTGATCGAATTGCTGGATACGATTTGTCAGGCGCAAATGGGTGTCAGCGTAAGTTTTTACCAGTCACATCACCAGATACGGACAGATTGTTATTAAGTTATATTGAATAATATAAAAATGAGCGTATATCATAAATAGTAAACCCCAAAGTTTTTGTCCAACTTTTGGGGTTTACATCAAAATTATGATCACCCTCGTTTACTGTTCAGATCCTTCAAAAAGTATTTTCAAATATTCAATTCTCAGAAGTAGAATTTCATTGATGATACTTCCTCATAGCGATCAATTTATAGATCTTTAACTTTCCTGGAGGTATTGTCCGTTCCTATTTGTGCATGGATTAATGGTGATTTAGGCGCAAGAAAATAGCCTGTTAAACTAGCAAATATAATAGGAACAATATTATGAAAACCAGTCATTGCCGCCAATAAAATAATAATACTCACCGGTGTTCGCGTTACACAAGCATTTAAAGCAGCCATACAGCATACGGTAATCAGGGTTAAATTCTGTCCTGGAAAAAGCTGGTAAATGATTAATCCAAGTACCGTTCCCGCAAATAATAAAGGAATAATAAAACCACCTCTCCACCCAGAGGTTACGGTGACCGCAATGGCAACAAGTTTCATTACTAACAGTATACACAAAAACTGGATGGTAAAACTGCCATTCAGTACTTCTGTTAGTTGTTCATGTCCAAAATAGCGGGTCAATGGAATATAATAGGCGATAACGCCTAATAAAAAGCCACCTATGGTCAATTTGTAATAGATAGCGATATGGATCCTTCTAAAAATGCTTTTGAAGTTTTTCACAAACAGGATGAATAACCAACCGGTAGCAGCACCCGCTAAAGAATAAATTACTGCAAAAAATATATCAGTCAGTTTTGGATCCTGATATGCAGGGAAATTCCAGGTTGGCCCAAGGTTGAGGTGAGTAATCAATACGAATACCAGGTAACTAGAGCAACTGGCTACCAGTGCAGGCATAAATGCTTTATAATAGCGGGTAACATGTTTATGGTCTAATATTTCTAAGGCAAACAAACTTCCTCCTAAAGGCGCTCCAAATAATGCCGTAAAAGCAGATGCCATACCGGCAATGGTAATGGAACGCACATCTTCACCTTTATAGCCTAGTTTGCGTGCAATATAAGTTCCAGTAGAACCAACTACCTGTACCAAAGGTGCCTCTGGCCCTAAACTACCACCTGCTGATATGCAGATTATAGAAGACAGGATCATCGATGGATTGTTTTTCGGCTCTAGCCGTCCACCTTTAAAGTGAATATTGTCTACCATCAAATCAATTTCTCCGGGATCACCTAGTTTGTAAATGATCAATCCAGCAGCCAGGCCGGCAATAGTCATAAAAGGGATCACATAAATTCCGTCAATAATGGAAAGAAATTCTGTAGTATGTTCCAGTACAATCCAGTAAAGCCCTGCGATTACTCCGCCAATTATACCAAGCATGGTCCATAAAAGGAAGTTTTTATTGTAAACAAAGGGATTAAATTTTAAAGGATTTTTTACAGTGTGCTGTAATTTAAAAATCTGCTTAGAAGTAGAGTATTTCATTTTGATAACGAAGTATTGCTGATATTAGGTAATTTATAAAACATTGCAAATGTAGTATAAAAAACATATATTTATTAATTTAACATTGATTAATATGCTATGTGCAATATAAAATAGCAATTATTATCTATTAGTGAGATGCGTTTACAAAGGAAAGAGTTGAGAGTTTTTATATCTCTTACTCTTCACAATTGAATAAATTAGATGCAATTGCAAAATCACAGCATATACTTATCATTAATTATTATAGCTATTAAATTTAATTGAAGCAGATTCTGATGGATTGGGTCTAAACCTAAATGGAATTGCTAAATTCGGGGCTTTAGCAGATGGTCAACTTAAAAGGAATGGTAAAAACAAAAAATACTTGCGACTTAAATACCTGTCTACTGTGTAGGTTCTGTTTAAAAGACTGGAAACTAGCCACAGAAGTAAACAGAAAGAACATCAAAATAAAAAAAGGGCAGCAAGTATTTAAAGAAGGAGACTCCGTTAAAGGTATATTTTTTGTCTATAGCGGTAAGGTTAAAATTCATAAGAAATGGGATGATGAAAAGGAACTGATCGTACGTTTTGCGCAGAAAGGTGACATCTTGGGTCATTTAGGGATAGGTGGATCAGGTTATTATCCTGTTTCTGCAACGGCGATAGAAGAAGCTATTGTGTGTTATATTGAAATGGATTTTTTAGAAACCACGATGAATGTAAACAATACATTTGTGATCCAGCTGATGAAATTCTTTGCCGCTGAACTACAAGAATCAGAACGCAGAATGCGCAACCTGGCACACATGAGTGTGAAAGGAAGAGTGGCCCAAGCCTTGCTTTCTTTACAAACACAGTTTGGGGTTAACGCAGAAGGGTATATCAATGTAGAATTAAGCAGGCAAGACCTGGCCTCATTTACTGGTGCTTCCTATGAATCCTTATTCCGTACGATCAATGAACTGTTAACAGAAAATATGATTACAATTTCCGGAAAAAGTATTGCCATTAAAAATGAAAATACATTTCTAACTTTAGCGGCGGGTTATTAATAATTGATTTACAGATAGATTTTATGCTATAGAAAAAAATGCTGGAAATTTATTGTAAACCTGATTATTGAATGATAAAAAAATCCCTGCAAAATTTGTTTGCAAGGATTTCCAGGTTTCAAATTATCGTGATCCCGCTGAGGTTCGAACTCAGGACCCATACATTAAGAGTGTATTGCTCTACCAGCTGAGCTACAGAATCGCAACGATAAGATGGTGTTTTAAATTCAGCATCATTACATCAACCGATGTAATTTAACACCTACACAGTTAAATCACCTTCAATAGAATCATCCATAGTTTTACCTAAGGCAGCACCAATAACTGTTTTAATAGAAGCAATCACATTCCCATGCTTATTATCCCAATAATAACCCGTAGATGGTGAAAACTCAATTAATGCAATTCTTGGATCATCTTCTCCTTCAGTAAACCAAGTTTTCAAGATAGGGTTCCACAGCTCTTTAATCTTATTTCTATCCGCTGAAAGCGCAGCAATTCCTTCCAGAAATAAAAAATCAGAATGTGCTGACCCCTGGAAATACAATTTCACCTTTGGGTTTAAATCAATATCCTGATAAGTATGACTATCATTGGCTACTAAAAACAATATAGTTCCATCCTCAGCTACTTCCTGCACACTCATAGGCCTTGTTCCCATAGAATTGGCATCTGAAGGTTCTGTACATAAAAAGCACGTTTGTGCAATTCCGGCCAACTCTTTAATCTTCTCTACAGCTAGCGTGCTATCCAGATTTTTGTGATTTTGTTCTTCTTGATTTTGATTGATGCTGTCCATAATTAATATTTTATGATACACTACAAATAAATTGAAATATTTGTTTAAAATTATATCCTTTCTATATCTGGTCATTTTGATAAGTCGATTTCTAACATCGAAGAAATAAGCATCTTTTGTGTAACATAATTACCCAATATTGCTTAATTATTCATAGATATTTATTATATTAAGCTGTTGAGTTAATTAATGGCTACATTCTATATATAATTTCAATATTCTTCTTCATGAAGCTAAGCCTGCTTCAGCTTAAATTATATTCAATTAGCCGCTATAATTTCCTCAGCAACTTTTAAGAGATGATATCTTAAAAGCAATTTCATATTATATTACAAATTAAATGGATAGAGACTTTACAGAAGAACTAAACGATGCTGAAAGAACAATGCGAGCCTACATTTTACCCAATTTGGATAAAGTATTATTAGGATTGTTTTTCATTGTTGTACTATGGAATTCCATCTTTCAGATTAGTACAGAAGAAGTAGGCGTAATTACCCGTTTTGGAAGATATAGCCGTGAATTAGAACCAGGGCTTAATTTAAAAATCCCCTTCGCAGAAACCGTTCATAAAGTTCCGGTAGAAAGACAGCAGAAATTAGAATTTGGCTTTCGCAGTGCGGATAATAAAGGTAAATCTGAATACACAAAAGACGGGGTTAGCAATGAATCCCTCATGTTAACCGGAGATTTAAACCTGGCAGATGTAGAATGGGTAGTTCAATTCAGGATCAATAACGCTTACAATTACCTATTTAAAGTAAGAGATCCGGAAAGTACGCTTCGGAATATTGCAGAAGCATCCACCCGGCAGATCATTGGAGACAGAACTGTAAATGAAGTACTTACTATTGGCCGTTCTGAAATCACGTTAAAGCTACAAGAGCTTATCCAGGAAATCTGCAATGATTACTCTATGGGAATAAAGATTGAGCAAGTCGTACTACAGGATGTTAATCCGCCGGATGCAGTAAAAGCAGCATTCAACGCGGTAAATGAGGCCCAGCAAGAAAAAGAAACCCTGATTAACCAGGCAAAGTCAGAATACAACAAAGTTATTCCTAAAGCAAGCGGACAGGCAAAAGCCACCATTCAAACCGCAGAAGGTTATGCTATAGAACGGGTAAATAACGCACAAGGTGAAATAGCCAGATTTAACGATCTATATAGCCAGTACGCTAAAGCACCAGAAGTAACCAAAAAAAGGATCTATTTAGAAAAGATGTCTGGTATTTTATCAAAGGCTGGAAATGTATTAGTAACCGATCAAAACGGGGCAAATGTATTACCACTCTTACAAATGCAGTTAAATAAAGGAAACATTAAAGCAGAAACAAATGAGAAATAAAAATATAATAATGATTGTAGCCGGTGTGATCCTATTCCTCGGTTTTATGCTTAGTGTATTTACGGTTAAAGAGCATGAACAAGTTGTTATCACTCAGTTTGGCCGTCCCATTGGTAAAGCGATTACTGCACCAGGAATGTATTTGAAAATTCCATTTATTCAAACTGCCAATGTGTTTGAAAAAAGATTTTTGGAATGGAACGGTGATCCAAACCAGGTTCCTACTAAAGACAAGAAGTTTATCTTTGTAGACACTTACGCCCGCTGGCAAATCACAGACCCCTTACAGTTTTTTAAACGGTTAACTAATGAACGCGGGGCGCAATCCAGGTTAGATGATATCTTAGATGGAGAAACCAGAAATGTAGTCGCTAAAAATAACATAGAAGAATTAATAAGGAGTTCTAATAGAAAACCAGAGCTAGATTCTATTGGTGAAGTTTTAGGTGATTCATTGACGGTGATCTTTGTTGGCCGGGATAAGATGCAAGACTTAATTATCGCTTCTGCGAATAAGCAAGCCAAAGAGTTAGGGATAAAAATCCTTGATTTTAGGTTTAAACGCGTTAATTATGTAAAAGAAGTGCAAACCCAGGTATATGAAAGAATGAAAAGTGAGCGGTTTAGAATTGCTGATAAATTTCGTTCAGAAGGGCAGGGGGAAGCCTCCCGCATCAATGGTGAAAAAGACCGGGAACTTAAAAACATCCAGTCTGCAGCTTTTAAAAATGCAGAACAAATTAAAGGTAAAGCAGATGCAAATGCAGCATCAATTTACGCTGCTTCTTATAACCAATCATCGCAAGCAAGGGACTTGTATGGATTCTTAAAGTCTATGGAAACCTTAGAAAAAACTTTTAATGAAAAAACATCAGTGGTGCTTTCTACCAATAGCGATATTTACAAGTATCTAAAAAAACCTTAACTAATTATTTTATTTACGCAATCCCCTATCCCTGTTGATTTTTAACAGGGATAGGGGATTTTTAATATAAATTACTTTATACAAAAGAAAAATCCTGCAATTATTATCAATTGTCAAGTATTGGTGTACCTGTTTAAAAAAGAACAAAATGAATAAAATTATATTTTTAATTAATAATATCGGTTTATCTTATCGTAAACGCAATAGTCCTGTAAAAAATATTGGCTGACTGACTGCGTTAAAGTAAAGAGGGTTAATCTCAGGTAAAACATATAGTTGATTATACTTTATATTTATCTGAAATTAATGCTCAACAATGAAAAAATTAAAAAAACCAAACCTTATTGTGATAGGAATAGGTTTAATGTACTTCAGTGTATTTTTCTCTGCTTGTAATGGCGCTGGAGAAACTGGCCGTACAATTAACACCTTTTCAGACACAATCAAAACTACATTAAGCCCGGTACTACCTTATGATGTAAGCATTGCAGATACAGATACGGTACTGCAAACACAAATCCGGGCAGACTTTGATTTATTTTCCTGGGAATCATTTATTGCACTAAACTGGCCATTAGATAGTAATCAGACTATAGGGATGGACGGCGACAACGCTACGGTATGGGAAACCTGGAAAGAAAATTTTGAAGTATTTCGTCCGGATGGTGGTAAGCCAGCCCCATGGAACCACATCAACCAGGTAAAACAGAAGTTACTGTTGCAGGTAGGTAAAACACCTACGGTACTTACCGATGTAACACAACCTTTTCTTACCGGCCCGCTGATAGATCAAAATGGGCAATACACTCGTTTTGAAATTGTAATGAACGAGGAGATGTTCGATTACATTAATACCAACACCCTTTACAATTACCAGGGACAACTGAAATTTACAGATACCATATCATTTCCAGCAGGCAACATTGCTAAAAAAGCACATGGTGCAATTATGGTGAAAGGTTCCTGGAAGATATTAGGCAATGGTGATGACACTACCCGTTTTCATAAATCCAGAGCAATCATTCATGTAGCAGCCATACCTAAACAAGGCATTCGCGATACCACTTTTACTGCATTAGTAGGTTTAGTAGGTCTGCATATTGGTACAAAAAGCAGTGGTAACCCCCAGTGGATCTGGTCTACTTTTGAACAAATAGACAATGCACCAACCTTTAATGAGGTACAAGACAAACATTACAATTTCTACAATAAAGCAGCTGGAATCAAGAACATGAATAACGCACCAGCTCATCCCTGGGACCCAAACCGGAGCAATCAAACACCCAGTCAGATTATGCGTTTAATACCAATATTCTCAGGAACGCAAACCCTAAATGACACTTTCCACAAAAAGCTAATTGCCATTAACCCAAAAAGTGTGTGGCAATATTATGAGTTAGTTGGAACACAATGGCCTGTACATGCAGATCAATTGCCTATGGGAGATCCATTTCCAGTTTACATGGCCAATTCTACATTAGAATCTTACATCCAGGGAGTAGTCAAAAACAATAAAGTAGTTTATGTACCAGGGGTAACTTCTAGTTGTATTGGTTGCCATAATGGGGCGACAACTCTGTCTGGCCGCACCTCTGATTTTACTTATTTACTGAGAACAGCTTTTCCATTAAAAAAGAAATAAACTTTAACCTAATCAACGCTCTTATGAACTTAGTACAATTTGCCGGACTTTCCCAAGTGTTAACTGGCTATGGAAAAGAAACCATTTTACCAGATTTAGACACACAACATATGGCTCAGGAGTACCTGGACGTTTTAAATAGACCGGGACTGATACCCAGCACCTTGCTGCAACAATTAACAACTACCTGGACAGCTATTTTAGCAAGCCCGTCAACTATTGACCAAGAGCAGCAGGTTCAGGATAAAATCGTGAATAACCAGGAAATTGGCCCATTGGCAAAAAATATAATTAACCTGTGGTACCTGGGGATTTGGTATGATATCTTTAAAACATCAGCTACTCAAGATTTTGTAGTGTCCGCTAAAGCCTATAAAAACAGCTTGGTATGGACCACGATCGGTGCACATCCTATGGGATATAGTGAAGGAAATTTTGGCTATTGGAATACGCCACCTATAATTCCTGCGATTTCTTAATAAATATTCATCCTAAACGAACAAAAAATGAGCGATTCAGCTAAACAATATGATGCAATCATCGTTGGTGGTGGTTGGTCTGGTAGTGCAATGGCCTACAGACTAGGCCTTGCGGGTAAAAAGGTATTAATCCTGGAAGCAGGCATACCCATGCAAAGCGATAACCGGGAAGAATTTATGGAAACGTTTTTTTTAGCAATGGCAAAAACACCAGAGTCTCCCTATACACAAAACTACAATGCACCCAGGCCTTCTGTTTTAGATATTAAAGCAATTCCAGCACCCCAAGTTCCATCAGCAATAAATTGTAGCGACGTTAAAAAATCAATTGATAGTGATGGATATTTTATTCAAAAAGGGCCAATGCCTTTTGGCAGTACCTATGAACGCCTTGCAGGGGGAACTTCCTGGCATTGGCTAGGTACATGTCTGCGGCTGGTACCAAATGATTTTAAAATGTACAGTACCTACAAAGTAGGTGTAGACTGGCCGATATCTTATGATGATTTATCTGATTATTATGATCAGGCAGAATTTGAAATCGGTGTATCTGCTAATGTAGAAGACCAAAAGATCCATGGCATTACCTTCAGCGAAGATTATGTTTATCCAATGCAGGGGATACCCCCTTCTGTTTTAGATCAGCGTTTACAAAAGGGCCTGGCAAATGAAATCATAGATGGAAATCCATTAATAGTAAGCGGAACTCCGGCAGGAAGAAATGGGGTATCCAATATTATGAAAGATGGTACATTATATAACAATGGCCGCAGACTTTGCCAGGGAAATACAAATTGTACCCCAATATGCCCGATACAAGCCAAATACGATGCCACCATTACCCTATCTAAAGCATTGGAAACAGGTAACGTTGATATTCTTTATCAAACCGTTGCCAGTAATATCCGTATTGATGAAAACACAAAAGAAGTAACCGGGATTGATTATATTCAATATGCCGCCAAAGATGGGCCTGCTACAGGAACAGGAACGGCAGTAGGTACAAAATATGTAATTGCAGCACATGCCATTGAGGCGGCAAAATTATTACTGATGTCTAATCAGCAAATTGCTGCTGGAATTGCTAATTCTAGCGGGCAGGTGGGCAAGAACCTGATGGATCATCCAATAAAATTAAGCTGGGGAAGCATGCCAGATCCTGTATATCCATTTAGAGGGCCATTATCTACTTCTGGAATTGAGACCACAAGAGATGGCGGGTTCCGTTCCCAGAGAGCTGCCTACCGGATAGAAATTGGTAATGAAGGCTGGAACTGGCCTACAGGAGCACCATATACCCAAGTTAATAATTATGTAAAAGAAGGATTGATGGGCAAAGCGCTTAGAGAGCGGATTGTACATGATTTTACCAGGCAGTTTAGAATTGGCTTCCTTGTAGAACAAATGCCTTCCGAAGATAACTACATCATTCCATCTAAAACCTGTTTTGATAAGTTGGGGATACCACGTCCCGAAATTCATTACAACCTTGATGATTATACCAAAAAAGGGTTTCAATCCGCTGCTGCGGCAACATCACAGATCTTTACTGCAATGCAGGCAATACTAGATAATTCTGTTCCTTTAGGCGATGGTGGAAAGTTTGTATATGAAAATGACTCCTATTATTCTCAGGGAGCTGGTCATGTAATGGGCACGCACCGCATGGGCGATAAGCCAGCGAGCTCCGTAACAGATGCAGATATGAAGTGCTGGGACCATGACAACCTATATCTGGTAGGTTGTGGTTCTTTTCCCACTACGGCAACTGCAAATCCCTCATTGACCATGATGGCGCTGACCTTTAAAGCAGCAGATGCCCTAATTAAAACTTTGATATAATGGAGCTTATAAAAGAACAAGTAATTAATAAGCCATGTAAGTAAAATCATGTAGTTAATTCATGGTTTTTGAATTTTGACCTTTTAATCAATTTATAATAAGGCTATGGCAAGAGTGTTAATTACAAACGGTAATAAATACTCTTATCATAGCTTCATTAATAATAAATTCTTAACCCCATGAAGCCTAATCTTTAAGCGACATAGCTAATACCGGATAAGCCTTACCAACAGCATCAAAGTCAAACCGTTCATCCAATTCAAATCCCATACGGTAGTAAAAACCTAATGCCTGTGTATTTTGTTCATTCACATCTACTTTGGTAACCGCATGATGGTCAATTGCATATTCTACCAGCAATTTACCAATTCCTTTGCCACGAAAAGCAGGATGGATAAACAACATCTGGAGAAAATCCTGGTCTATCCCCATAAAAGAAATGATCTTGTTATTTTGTTTTATACAATAGAGCTGAAGTTTATCAAAAAAATCATTAAAGATCAGCTTTTTATAAGCTTGTATATCAGTTTCAGTTAGAAAATGATGTGTAGCCCTAACAGAAGATTCCCAGACAGTGATCAGTTCATTATAATCTGTACGGTTAGCAGCGGTAATATTAAATTCTTGCATTTGGCTCAAAGATAGACCCATTATCTGTAATCATATTATTAAGCCAGTATGATTTTGTATCTTAAATTATGATCAACCTCATTTTTTCGGTTTTTATCTGTCCCCCTTCGAGCATTATTCTCAAACATTTAATTTTCAGAGGCTCAATTTCATTAATGTAACACCTTCTTTTATCCGGCTTCTTGCATTTTTATACGATAAGCTGTAATTCCGTTCCTTAGAATTAGGATATTTGTAATTTGTTTAAAGGATATAAGGCAGACAAACATTAGCCGCCATTTGGCAGTTTATAAACTATGAAGAATATACTTTTTTTTGGGGATAGCCTTACTGCTGGTTACGGACTCTTAAATGTGGCCTTAGAATCTTTACCAGCGCTGTTTCAGAAAAAGATTGATGATGCCGGTTTAGATTATAAAGTGATTAATGCAGGAGTTAGCGGAGAAACGTCTGCTGCCGGATTGATCCGCGTTGATCTGTTTTTAAACAACCAGGTAGACATATTTGTACTTGAACTCGGTGCAAACGATGGATTAAGAGGAGTGAGTGCCGCTAAAACTGCAGAAAACCTGCAGCAGATTATTAATAAAGTAAGGGTAAAATTCCCATCTGTTAAAATACTTTTGCTGGGAATGGAAATACCTGCCTGGATCCCTGGGGCAAATGCGGCAGCATTTAGAAGCATCTTCAGACAACTTGCTATAGCAAACAACATCCCGCTGGTTCCTTTTTTGCTTGATGGGGTAGCAGGTATTAAAGAACTAAACTTAAATGACGGCTTACATCCCTCTGCTGCTGGTTACCAGGTAATTGCAGAGAAAGTTTGGCCCAAGCTTCAGCAGTTAACCTGATTGATACAGCTAAGGTACTCTTAGCGTAAAGAAAGTGTAGTGATGAGGTAAAATAGAGGTAAGCAGGGTACAATCCAATCTATTTACTTAGAGAAGGCTAATTTAATGCAAAAACAGTCAGAAAAGACAAAACGTTTTAGACGGTCTTTTCAGCCTTTTCAATCTTCTGCATTTTTTTTCTTGCAATCATTCAATCTTTCCTTACTTTTGGGCACAAATGAAGATTATTGTCTTTTACGGATATCTATTTTTAATTCTGCTATGCGGCGGACAATCTCTTTATGCTGGTACGCATCTGCGCAGTATTTCTTCCCATACACACCGGAACCTTCCTAAAAAACAGCACGTAAAAATTACAGATACCAACCAGAACAATAGCCTGATCGAGGATTCTGAAATAGATTTAGAAGAAGATCATCTGGGGGACCATGATGTTCAAGACTGTACAAACAACCATTTCTTAGCCCATGGCGATTATTTTTCAGAAAAGTGGTATATCACTTTTTCTCCTCCGGTTAGTTTAAATTACAACCACAATAATTTCATATCCAATCCGCCTTTTTGCGGCAATTCGTCTCCTCTTTACATTACCCAAAGAGTATTAAGGATTTGAGGAATAATTTCCATCAGTTACCAAATTTTTGATTATTTGTTACCAATGGGAATTGAATCTTACTTTTTGCTTCAATGCTAATTGAAACAAAGTTTTTATTTATTGTAAAGCACAAGTGTTTAATCTTGTCAATTACTACAATACTAATTTAAACAAAGTTTTTATTTGTTGTAAGTAACGGGTCTTTCAGCCTTTCTCTTCATCAGACAATAATTGAATTTATTTTGGAAACTGATCAATTTTATGTCCAAATGAATCTTCGGATTCTGTATTCAATCATTTAATTTCCAGTTGATAATATGAAGAACATCGTTGTGTTCAAAAGTTTAATTGCGCTAATGTGCCTTGCGAGCTGTACACCTAAACAAGAAGAAAAAGAAGAAGCCAGTAATTTTACGGTAACTAGTCCAATAAAAGTTGACACCTCATTTACCAAATCCTACGTTTCACAAATTAAATCTGTCCGGAACATAGAGCTTCGCGCACAAGAAAAAGGTTATCTGCAAAACATTTATGTTGATGAAGGCCAGTTTGTTAAAGCTGGTCAGTTATTATTTAAAATCATGCCTAAAATTTATGAGGCAGAATTATTAAAAGCCCAAGCTGAAGCACGCGGGGCAGAAATAGAATTACAAAATGCCAAAATGCTGGCGGATAAAAATGTAGTATCAAAGAATGAGCAATCTATGGCTCAGGCTAAATTAGAGCAAGCAAAAGCAGAAGTATCATTAGCAAAACTTCATTTATCATTTACAGAGATCAGAGCTCCATTTGATGGTACCATCGATCGTATTCCATTAAAATTAGGCAGTCTAGTAGACGAGGGAGAGTTGATGACCAGTCTTTCAGATAACACGCAGATGTTTGCCTACTTTAATGTTTCAGAACCAGAGTATCTGGAATATCAGACCAATGTGAAAGATCGTGCTGAAACTGGCGTGAGCTTACTTTTGGCCAATAACCAACTTTTACCTCATAAAGGAAAAGTTGAAATCATTGAAGGAGAATTTAATAATGAAACTGGAAACATCGCCTTTCGTGCACGCTTTCCAAATCCTGATAAGCTCTTAAAAAATGGAGAAACCGGGGAAGTTCAAATGGTTGTTCCCTTACGTAATGCACTGGTTATCCCACAAAAAGCTACTTATGAAATCCAGGATAAGACTTACGTATTTGTAGTTGATAAAAAGAATGTAGTACGGTCTAGAAACATCACCATAGCCAGTGAAATGCCCGATTTATATGTAGTAAGCGGTGGTATCTCTGTGGATGATAAAATCTTGTTAGAAGGTGTTCAAAAGGTAAAAGATCAGGAAAAGATCAAATTCCATTACCTGGCACCTAAAGAGGTGATCTCTCAGCTACGCTTAAAAGCAGAATAACGCTTTAACCGCATACGCCTGCAATAATCAAATTTGGTTAATTCATTAAAAAAAACAAATCAATGTTTAATAAATTTATACAGCGGCCAGTCCTCTCTATAGTCATATCGCTTATCATTGTTTTTCTGGGTGTATTGGCCATGAGCCATTTACCAGTTACACAATTTCCATCTATTTCACCACCAAAGGTGAATATTACAGCAGAATATCCAGGTGCAAATGGAGAACTGATGATTAAATCAGTTATTATCCCACTGGAAAGGGCAATGAATGGCGTTCCCGGAATGAAGTATATGGCTTCAGACGCCGGTAATGACGGTGAAGCTTCTATCCAGGTGATTTTTAATTTGGGCACCGATCCTAATCAAGCATCAGTAAATATCCAGAACAGGGTAGCTTCGGTAGTAAATAAACTGCCGCCATTGGTGGTGCGTGAAGGAGTTAAAATTACCCGCGAAGAATCTAATATGCTAATGTACATTAACTTGTACAGTAAAGATCCTAAAACCGATCAAAAGTTTCTCTATAATTTTGCGGATATCAATATCCTGTCAGAACTCAGAAGAGTAGACGGTGTAGGGGTGGCCGATATTTTAGGGAGCAGGGAATATGCCATGCGGATCTGGCTAAAACCAGACCGGATGCTAGCTTATAAAATCTCTGCGGATGAAGTGTTAGAAGCCCTAAATCAACAAAGTTTAGAAGCTTCCCCAGGTAAAACAGGAGAAAGTTCTGGTAAAAGATCGCAATCTTTTGAGTACGTTTTAAAATATTCTGGAAGATACACCACTAAAGAGCAATATGGGAATATCATTTTACGGTCTACTCCAAAAGGTGAAATTTTGCGCCTAAAAGATGTGGCAAACGTAGAATTTGGAAGTGCCATGTATGATATTTACTCCAATTTGAATGGTCATCCTTCGGCTGCGATTACAGTGAAGCAATCTTATGGAAGTAATGCCAGTCAGGTAATTAAAGATATCAAATCGAAAATGGAAGAGATAAAGAAAAATTCTTTTCCTGATGGGTTAGATTATGAGATCAGTTATGACGTATCTAAGTTTTTAGATGCCTCCATTGACAAGGTTATTCATACCCTGGTAGAAGCATTTATTTTGGTAGGACTGGTGGTCTTCTTATTTTTGGGAGACTGGCGTTCTACTTTAATTCCGGCCATTGCCGTACCAGTATCATTGATTGGAACTTTTGTGTTTATGCAGTTTTTTGGCATTACCTTAAACCTGATCACCTTATTTGCACTCGTATTAGCAATTGGTGTAGTGGTAGATGATGCGATTGTTGTCATTGAAGCTGTACATGCTAAAATGGAAGAAGAGCATCTTTCTCCACTTAAGGCAACAAAAAAAGCCATGCATGAAATAGGCGGGGCCATTATTGCGATTACCTTTTTGATGGCAGCAGTATTTATCCCGGTTGCTTTTATGTCTGGTCCGGTTGGTATATTTTACCGGCAATTTTCGATCACCATGGCTACAGCGATCATTCTTTCTGGTATTGTCGCATTAACATTGACGCCAGCACTTTGTGCCATCATGCTAAAAAACAACCATGGTAAACCGAAGAAGAAAAAGGGACTGGATAAATTACTGGATGGTTTTAATAACGGTTTTAACAAGCTTTCGGGCAGATATCAGCATATTTTACGCTCCATTATCAACCGCAGAACGGTAACCTTTGGCTTACTTTTAGCTTTTTGTGCCGGTACCTATTTCTTAAATAGCAGTCTGCCTTCCGGGTTTATCCCAAATGAAGATCAGGGAATGTTTTATGCGATTATACAAACTCCGCCAGGTTCATCTTTAGAGCGTACTAACCAAATTGCAGAAAGATTGCAAAAAGTTGCCGAAGGTATAGAAGGGGTGCAGTCTGTTTCTTCTTTAGCAGGTTATGAAATCCTTACCGAAGGAACCGGAGCCAATTCTGGAACTTGTCTAATCAACCTTAAAAGCTGGGATGAACGGACCCATTCTGTGGAAGAAGTAATCAAAGAACTGGAAGAAAAATCAAAAGAAATTAACGGTGCGACCATAGAATTCTTTCAGCCACCTGCGGTACCAGGTTATGGAGCAGCTGGTGGTTTTGAGTTGCGTTTACTTGATAAAGCCGGATCTGGTGATTTCAAGAAGATGGAAACGGTAAGTAAAGATTTTGTAAAGGAACTGAGCAAACGCCCTGAACTATCTTCGGTATTCACTTTTTACAGTGCCAGCTTCCCGCAATATATGCTTAAGGTTGATAATGATATCGCTAAGCAAAAAGGAGTTACTATTGAGAATGCCATGAATACACTATCTACTTTGGTAGGGAGTAATTATGAAACGAATTTTATAAAATTTGACCGGCAGTATAAGGTAATGGTTCAAGCTTCGCCAGAATATAGGGCTTTGCCAGAAGATATCCTTAAATTATACGTGAAGAATGACCGGGATGAAATGGTGCCTTTTTCGGCTTTCATGAAAATGGAAAAGGTTTATGGATTATCCGAAATCACCCGGCATAATATGTACAATGCCTCAGAAATTAGCGGGTCGGCGGCGCCAGGTTATAGTAGTGGTGCAGCAATTAACGCCATTACTGAAGTGGCTCAAAAAACCTTACCAAGGGGATTTGGAATTGATTGGGCAGGTATTTCTAAAGATGAGGTAGGCCGTGGTAATGAAGCTATTTATATCTTTTTGATCTGTTTGGGCTTTGTTTACCTGGTATTGGCAGCGCAGTATGAAAGTTTTATTTTGCCATTTGCGGTACTTCTATCCTTGCCTTGCGGGATATTTGGCGCATTCTTCTTGCTTAAAATATGTGGCTTAGAAAATAACATTTATGCCCAGGTAGCCTTAGTGATGCTAATCGGTTTACTTGGTAAGAATGCAGTGCTGATCGTAGAATTTGCCGTGCAGAAACATAAAGATGGAGCAACGGTACTGGAAGCGGCAATGCAAGGGGCTGCGGTAAGGTTCCGGCCAATTCTGATGACTTCCTTTGCCTTTATTGCAGGACTAATTCCTTTAGTATTTGCTTCGGGGCCAGGTAAGATCGGTAACCGTACTATTGGTTCTGCTGCTGCTGGTGGTATGCTTTTAGGTACTATTTTCGGCGTCTTGCTTATCCCGGGCTTGTATTATATATTCGGCAGAATAGCAGAAAAATATACCCTCGTAAAAAATGAAGAAGAAAATCCATTAACCGAAGAAATTGACCACAATGTATAAATTTAAGTTACACCGATATCATATTGCACTGGGTATTGGCTTTATTGCAGCGAGCTGTAAAGCACCGGCAGTAATGACACTTAGTGCCAGTAAGCCAATTCCAGCTGCTTATCAAACGAGCACTGACACCACTAATATCTCTGTAATTCCATGGCGTAATTACTTTAAAGATAAGGATTTGGTTGACTTAATTGACACTGCATTGCTTAATAACAAAGAGCTAATGATCAATTTACAGGAAATCGAAATCGCTAAAAATGAAATCCGGATCAGAAAAGGGGCATTATCGCCAACAGTAGGGGTAAAGGCAGGTATTGGAGTAGAAAAAGTAGGACGATATACCAGTCAGGGTGCAGGTGATGCAAGTACTGAAATTGCACCGGGCAAAGAGTTCCCGGATCCGTTAATGGATTATACCGTAGCGGCCGTTGCAAATTGGGAGGTGGATATTTGGAAAAAACTAAGAAATTCAAAGAAAGCGGCAATTAACCGTTACTTATCTACTGTGGAAGGTAAAAACTTTGTATTGACCAATGTGATTGCTGAGGTAGCTACTTCTTATTACGAATTGCAGGCATTAGATAGCCAGTTAGAGATTGTAAAACAGAATATCGCGCTGCAAAAGAATGCTTTAGCAATTGTAAAAGTTCAGAAAGAAGCCATGCGTGCCACCGAGCTGGCGGTTCAAAAATTCCAGGCTGAAGTTTTAACTTCCACTAGTATGGAGTTTGATATTCTGCAAAATATAAAGGAAACAGAAAATAAGATTAACTTTTTGCTGGGCCGTTTTCCGCAACGGATTATTCGTGATAAAGGCAGTTTTATGAGTTTACAGCCTTCAGTGATTAATGCGGGTATCCCATCGCAATTGCTGGCCAACCGGCCTGATATTAAACAGGCAGAGCTGGAACTGGCAGCGGCAAAACTGGATGTAAAGGTAGCAAGAGCGGAATTTTATCCTTCACTGGATATTTCTGCCGCAATCGGAATACAAGCTTTCAAACCTTCTTATCTTTTTAAATTTCCTGAATCAGTGCTTTATTCGTTAGCAGGAGATCTGGCCGGGCCGCTTATCAACCGCAATGCAATTAAAGCAGAGTTTGCCACGGCTAATTCAAAACAGCTTCAGGCCATGTATAATTATGAACGTGTGATCCTGAATGCTTACATGGAGGTTTCTAACCAGCTTTCTAAAATTAGTAATTTAAATAAAAGTTATGATTTGAAATCACAGCAAGTGGCTGCACTTAACCGCTCTATCGAAGTCTCTAATGATCTGTTTAAGTCTGCAAGAGCAGATTATTTTGAGGTGCTGATGACGCAAAGGGATGCATTAGAAGCTAAACTTGAATTGGTAGAAACGAAAAAAGAACAATTAAATGCCGTAGTCAATGTTTACAGAGACTTAGGTGGGGGCTGGAAATAAAACAACAGCTTATTAATAGGGCTGCCTTAAATTTTCCTGCATTAAAGGCAGCCCTATTCTATTTTTTTATTTACTAATTATTTTCCTGGTACCAAGTATGCCAAGCCTGGATTCCTTCATTAAAAGAAGTTTTCTTTTTCCATTTTAACAGGCGATTTGCTTTAGCTGTCGAAAATTTAAAAGGAAAACCAAAAGATTTAACATCCGTAGTAGAAAGGAGTGGTTTTTTTCCTAAGCCTATTTTACAAAACCATTGAGAAATTGATGCAATTCTATGCATTAGCCAATAGGGTACATTAATTATCCTGTATTTTAATTTATATAATGAAGCAACTTGCTGATAAACATCTGCCATCGTAATTCCTGAATCGTCATCAAATAGGAGAAAATCCTGCTGATCAGCTGAATTATTTTGTAAAGTTAGCAGTATACCATCCACAAGATCTTCTATATAAACTAAATTAATTTTAAAAGAACCATTATCCCATATGGGTACAATACCATCTTTTATTTGTTGCAGGATAACTGGTATGAATGCTTTATCCCCTGGTCCATATATCCAGCCAGGATAAATAATAGAGGATTTCAAACCTTTTATTTGATACTCTTTTACCACTTTAGCGCCTAAGACTTTAGAATCAGGATAAGACTCCTGCCAAAATCGATATGGCATATCCTCTGTAATAATTTCATTCGATTGTGGAAGGCCAAACACATCACTAGTGCTGATATAAATTAATTTTTCTATTTCATATTTAAGGCAAAGCTGGCATATATTTTCTGTCGCTTTTACATTTGCCCTTTCATAAGCTGAATAAGGCTCATTGGAATTTAATAATCCTGCGGTATGAAATACATAATTAACTTGTTCAAATGCAGGTGCTATACTGTCGTAACTACTAATATCCCCTTCGTAAAATTCCAATTTGGATGTCTTTGCATACTTATTCAGCTCCTGTTGTGCTGCATTACTTATTTGTCTGGTTATTATTCTTACAGAATAATTAAGGCTAAGTAAATGTTTTACTAAAGCCTGGCCTAAAAAACCAGTGCCTCCTGTTACGATTACCCACTCTTTAAAATTTGGATCCATGAAACTATGTCGTTGTTTGAAATTATCAGGTTACTTTATAATAAATATTGTAACATTTAAATTACCTAAACGGGGATAGTTAAATTGTAGTATATAATAACATTATTGACATCAAATAATTATACGATTAGGAAATAATTGACAAGTATAAATTCTGATTGATCATGATCAACTTATTTTTTAATGATCGTTTCTCCATTAACGCCTGTGATTTTCAAACCAGAAAGATCAATATCCTGAACATGTGCAATGGTAAATCCTTTTTTAGCATCGATATGGCAATTCATAAATTTGACTCCTATAATTGGACTATGCGGTAAACCAGTCATATCGCCTACAGCATCGGCAGTACCAGAAACATTGATGATCTGAATATTTCGGACTACTGGCAAAACTTTTGCCGCTGGTTTTGGATGAACCATTCTCCAGGCCATATTAAATTCAAAAGCTTTGCGTGTACCTTTTAGAAGGATATCCCGATAGGTAATATTCTCTACCACACCACCTCTGCTTGGTTGTGATTTAAAGCGGATAGGAGCCCAGTTACTGGCATCAGCGATACAATCACGCACTTCTACATTTCTGATTCCACCAGAGGTTTCACTCCCCATGGCCACGCCACCATGCCCATAAGCAAAATGACATTTTTCAATAAGAATTTGTTCTGCAGGACGGTTTACCCTTAACCCATCTTCATCTTTGCCAGATTTGATCGATATGCAGTCATCATTTACATCAATAAAGGTATCACTGATATGAACTTTACTACTAGAATCGATATCAATCCCATCAGAACTAGGAATGTGATGTTCTGCAGTGATGTGCAGACCAGAAATATCAACATTGGTACTATATAAAACAAAGAGCCCCCATGATGCCTGGTTTAGCAATCTTAGTCCATTTACTTTGATTTGATGACAATTCTGGATGGCAATTAGTCTTGGCCGGCCACCGCGTTCTGTCCAAACTTCACCTGATCCATCAATTGTTCCATCACCAGTTACTGAAATATCTGCCAGGTTTATTGCATTTACCAGTGCCGCAATCCATTCCTTTTCTTCGCCTTCCCAACGCGTTTTTACCTGGGGATAATCAGCAGGGTTAACCGAACCTTTTAATTTACCTCCCTTTTCAATTTGCAGGCTAACTTTCTTTTTAAGGAAAATAGCACCTGTTAAAAAAACACCTTCGGGCACAATTACTGTACCGCCACCTTCAAGGCTACATTTATCAATACAGTTTTGTATAGCTATTGTATTCATATTTTTATGATCACCTTTCGCCCCAAAAGCAGTGATCACATATTTTTTATGAGTTAATCCAGGCTGAAATGATAATAGTGGAATGAGCAAGAATACTACCCCTATTAATTTAAATATAGTCTTCATATGAATGCATATTATCATCTGAAAATAATTAAGTTATGTAAATATTTATTACGGTTTTGAGAACTTCCCTATCACTATAAATTGTGTCTCATGCGGACCTAATCTTAATGGAACTTGCACAGTTTCTTCTATCGAACTGGTAATTTCCAAAGGCGTGATCTCTCCATTATAAGCATTCCAAATCTGTGCTTTTCCTTTTCCAGATAGTGTAGCTTGTACCTGCTGAGGCTGATCACTTTCATTAAAAAAGAAATACATTTCTGCATCTTTCCATCTTCGGTGAAGGTACTTAACTGATGGAATTTTATGATGAAGCGTAACGTCACTTTTACCAATATAAGCAAGCGTTTTTGTAGTTAAACTATCAGATTCATTGATATAAAACCAGTCAGATGAATGAAGCTGTGTGGGATTCCGATAAGTTTTTTCTACAGTATAATCTGGAATCCTGCCTATAAAAACTACTTTTCCTCCAGCGTCAGAAAAAGCTTTTAGCCTGTAAAGTACTTTTTCTGGCAGGTAATTGATTAAGGGAACAATTACAGTGGTATAACGCTGTCCGCTTAGGTTAGTAAATATATTTTTATCTAGTGTAAATACGGTTCCTAATCCCTGGTCATCCACAAAATCATAATCAATCTGTTTTTCTGATAGTTCTTTAGCTACATTTAACATACTCATATTTGCATGTTCATCTCCAAGCCACATATTTCCTGTTGGATGGTATAATGCAACTTGTGCAGCAGGTACGCCATTAGATAATAGATAAGAAGCCCGGTTACTGTATTTAGCTACGGGGATAAATTCCTTTGCGCCTAAATAGCCCTTTGGTACCCCTTTAGCGCCGCCTGACCAGAACATATATTCAAATAAATTAATTCCCCGTACAAACTGATAATCAATTACCCATTTAGCCTGTGCTACACTTGGCGGAATAGTATAGGCTGCAAAACTTTCACTTAGCGCACGCGGACGGCCGTACATATGTGCTGCTGAGGAAGCCAGCTTAGGAAAATCGGCTACTTTATCCGGCCAGATCTGAAGCCAGATTGCATCTACACCGGGCACACCTACATGGCGCATATTACGAAAAAAATCTCCTGAAGACCTAACCAGATCCATCATTTTTTCTTCATGGTTTAGGTGCACCATATATTCTAATCCATTTGCTGCGCACCAATCACTCTGTATTTTAAAGAAGTTATCTGCAAACATTGCCGACCATACATCCCAATAATCTGCTTTGATCTGCTGCTGTTCTTCCGTTCTTTTTTGTGCAAAAATAACCCCTAAAAATGGAACAATATCATAGCCCTTACGTTTTTTAAATTCTTCTGGCAATTTTGGTGTCCAGGGGGTAAAACCATAATCGGGTTCATCTCCGCGAAAGCCTAATACTGTTTTTCCAAATTCCTCACCAATATATTTTTTATATTGAACATGGGTAAATTCAAGAAAAGCTTTTGTGGCTTCTGGATTGAGATAATCACATAAAGAATTAACAGTATCCTTGCCATGAGCAGGATTATTTGCCGCCCTGGTTACCGAAGTTTTAAAGCGGTGCTGAATAAGTAATAATTCCCATTTACCTTGGGGAGCTGTCCATTTTATGGTGCCTTTTTTTAAATCAACTATGATATTGCTGCTATCTGTTTTATTAACTGCTATGGCACTAATCACTCCAGCAGGTAAGGGCCTGCTGATACTTTCTCCTTCGTTAAGACTAATCCGCGAAGAGATGACTAATCCCTGCATCCGCAGAGCTGGCTTTTCCTGGCTAAACTTACCGCCTGCAAATCCACTTGGATATTTTCCTTCATCTATGATCCAGATGTGCATATCGCGTTTTTTTGCTTCTTCTACCGCAATTTTTATTAATTTAAACCAAGTGTCTGATAAATAAGGGCCTGGCATATTATAGCCAGCTTCAATACTAGCTACACGTAACCCATGTGCATTTAACGAATCCAGATCTTTAGCAATTGTTTCGCGCGTAATTTCGCCGTTCCAGCCCCAGGTAACTGTTTGTGCATACACAGACGGGAAATTACTAAAGCTAGCCGCCATATTTTTTACTGTTGGCGAGCTTACTTTTTGCCAGAATTGTTGCTGCGCATTAGCGTCTTTGGTGATTGAAATGCACAATATTAACAGAGCTACAGGCAATGTAATTTTCAAAAGAGAGTTTTTCAGGTTCATACGCTGTAAATATTATCTGGTTATTTTTACAATATAGAAAACCTGTTTTACAATACTGTCCTGTATTGACCTGTGGTTTAAACTTGCAAAGTTTAATAAGGATACGTTCAGTATCTTTTATCAGGATAAAAGCACAGCATATAATTACACCGTTCTATTTTTATAATTTAATAATGTGAGGTAGGTCACATAAATTTATTCTTCATTTACTGCAACTTTGTTTAGCAATCAAATTATAGATAACACTTAATAAAAAGATACTAAACATAAAAACAATGGAAAACTCAAAATTAAAAGTATTAATCGTATTAACTTCACATGAAGAATTGGGTGATACCGGAAAAAAAACAGGCTTTTGGTCAGAAGAACTTGCTGCTCCTTACTATGCACTTTCTGATGCGGGTATAGAGATCACATTAGCATCCCCTAAAGGTGGGCAACCTCCTTTAGACCCAAAAAGTCAGCTTCCTGATTTCCAAACTGAAGAAACTAAACGGTTTGATGCAGACAAAAATCTGCAGGATAAATTAGCACATACGCTTACATTGGATGACGTGAAAGAAGAAGACTATGATGCAGTCTTTTATCCAGGTGGTCATGGTCCATTATGGGACTTGACTTATGACAAGCGCTCTATCGCTTTAATTGAAAAATTCTATGTCAAAGGTAAACCTGTAGCTACAGTATGTCATGCATCTTCGGCATTGCTTTACGCCAAAACTTCTGATGGTGAACCGTTGGTGAAAGGTAAACAAGTAACCGGGTTTTCCAATACCGAAGAAGAAGCTGTAGAGTTAACTGATATAGTTCCTTTTCTATTAGAAGATGAATTGAAAAAACTAGGAGGAATTTACAGTAAGGTCGCTGATTGGCACAGTTATGTATTGCAGGATGGTCATTTAATTACAGGCCAAAATCCAGGTTCATCTGCTGCAACTGCCGATAAACTACTAGCCTTATTAAAAAGTAAAAACTAACCAGTTCCTTAAAGCTGATTATAATGATTAACCCTCAAAAGTTTTTGTCTAGCTTTTGGGGGTTAATCATTATAATTAGCTTCTTATTTTAACTATAATTTAAAGAAAGCATTTAAAATTTGTTTTTTACAGGTGCATGTTCAAATAAAAACGTGCTTCATTTCTAAAAAACTTAATGTTGATATAAGCGGCTTAAAGTTTCTCTCGAAACTCCCAGATAGGCAGCAATAAGATGTTTGGGCACCATATTATATAGTTGCGGATACATCTCCATTAATTCTTCATAACGGTATTTGGCATCGTTATTCATAAATGACAATAGCCTTTTTTGAGAAGCTACATAACCTTTATTGGAACGCCAGCGAAAGAAATGACCTACCTGATAAATTTCACGGCAAAGCTTTTCCCGATCTTCACTTGATAAAATTAGTACTTCAGAATCTGTAATACAATCCAGAGTAACATTCGCCTTGTCTCCACTATATAATGCATTATAGTCAGATGCCCACCAGGTAGGCATGGCAAACTGAAGGATAAACATTTTTTGGTCGTCATTGATATAATAGGTTTTAAGACATCCGTCTAATACAAAATATTCGCAGCTTACCTGATCGCCATCCGTAATTATAGTTTCTCCTTTTTTAAATGACTGTGGTTTGAAGTGTGAAAATAAATAATCAAATTCATCATCTGTCAGGGTAATGGTTTTAGCAAGATGCGTTTTTAAAATTTCCTGAGGTTTCATAGCGTGGGACATCGAAAAAATTAAAGGTAGGTATTTCTCTGAAGTCAGGCTCGATTATCTTTTATCTCATAATGACTATCAATCCGGGTTTAGTCATGTTTATATCCCCGTTTTAGGGGATATAAAACGTATTTTTTTTTTCAGAGTTTTGTAGCTTAACAAAACTAAAATGCTGAGGCTATTATGATTTCAAGTAAAGATCACCTGTACTCATTACAAGTGACTAACGTTAATGATATCCCATTAACACCCTACCAAGCTACATTTTATCAGGAGTGGTTAATGGATCCAGCAAGATCTGACTATAACATGGTGTTAGACCAAGTGCTGACCGGAAAGTTGGATACGGGCCGTTTAAATAGAAGTTTGATACGTTTTATTAATGACCATTTATTAATTAATAGCAATGTTCTTAATCAGAATGGTTATTATTTTTGGAGACAGCGTGAAAGTATAATTATTGAAAATAATATAATTACATATTATGCTGATGGTCTAAATGAAGAAGAGATTTTATCATTGGTACTACAGCCATTTGATCTTCATAAAGACCAGCTAATACGATTTTTTGTAATCAAATATTCAGCAACAAAACATCGGTTGATTTATGTAATGCCGCATATTTTAATTGATGGATTAAGCTACGATTCAATTCTCTTACAGGGAAGCTATTATTATAATGAAAACGATTATATAAATCCTATATCGATTGAAAAACAAAGAGTTCTTCATCAGGAGCTAAACTTTCGCTTTGACTTATTAATACAAGAGCAGGGCGAAGAAATGAAACGCTTTTGGAAAGGAAGGTTAAAAGATGTGTCAGGTCTTGATATTAATTTTTTAAAGTCTGACACTGGTCAAAAGACAGAAACGAGTTTATCCTTCATCAAAGAATTTACATTCAGTTTTGAAGAGTCGACCCTGATAAAAGTAAAAAAAATGGTACGGCCTTATGGTTTAACACCATACATATATGGTCAATTAGTGTTTGGTATTTTGCTTCATAAAATGACCGGGCAAAACTTAATAGGCTTTAGTTTTCCGGTAGCCATATTAGAGGGGAAGGAACTCATTTTTGGCGCTCATGTAAATACTGTTGTTATTGATTATTATATTGATAATCAAGTTACGCTATTTGATCTTATAACTAAAACACTTGATTTTTTTAATCATTTAAAAAAAAGTAAGGGTAAGTATCTGCCTGTAAATCAGATCTTGAAATACGCTGATAGTAATAACGTATTGGATATAGGTTTTAATCAAACCAATCTCCGTGATTTTAATATCAACTATGAAGGATTAGAAGGGAAAGTACAATCTGGCGATTTATTTGTTGATTTTACCGGGAAACTACTTTTTGAGCAAGAGGTAAGATATAATCAGTTAAATTACCGGGTTCGATATAATTCATCTTCGTTAAATACGGATCTGGTATATTCCTTAGCAAACTTATATAAGGAACTGTTTAACCAGGTTCTTGAAGATTTACTAAATGGACATTCAAAAAACAAAGTTTCCAGTTACTCCCTATTAAATCAATCTGATCACCAGCGCATTATTGTTTCATGGAATGAAACAGTAAAGCAATTTGCTCATGAATCCACTATCCATGAGCAGTTCGAGAAACAAGTTTTACTGACCCCTGATCATACGGCAATAGTGTACGAAGATAGAAGGTTGAGTTATGCTGAACTCAATTCCCGCGCTAATCAACTTGCCGGTTTACTGCGCGATAAATATCATATTGTTCCAGGAGATATGGTTTTATTATGCCTGGAGCGTTCAGAATACATGTTGATTGCCATAATTGGTATTTTGAAAGCGGGTGGTGCATATGTACCGGTAGATGCGGGTTATCCTAAAGAGCGGAAAACATATATGGCTAGGGATACTAATGCCAAGCTCATGTTATGTACCGCTGAACAGCAATATTTGCTGGAACAAGAGCTTGATCTGCTTCTGCAAAAAAAACTTGATCCACAGCAGTTTCAACATAAACTACATCTGGAAGTGATCGATACAGAAGACTTTAAAAATCAGTTGTCGTTTTACTCTCAGAAGAACTTGGCGAGGCTTTCAGGCCTGGATAGCCTGGCTTATGTGATCTATACGAGTGGCACTACGGGCCGTCCAAAAGGGGTGATGGTAGAGCAGCACAGTGTACTGAACCTGGTTTCTGGTTTAGTAGATCAGTATGAATTAACGTCATCAGAAGTTATATTGCAGTTTGCAAACTATGTGTTTGATGTTGCTGCAGAACAAATGTTCCTTGCTTTACTGCATGGACATACTTTACTGCTGATCCCT